>Ga0315268_10007467_pt1 | contig 11501 bp, 6 predicted proteins | sample C1_top_MG_FD_204535 | JGI IMG/M metagenome (GOLD analysis project Ga0315268, IMG submission 204535) | Sediment microbial communities from Yellowstone Lake, YNP, Wyoming, USA - C1_top | ecosystem: Environmental > Aquatic > Freshwater > Lake > Sediment | place: USA: Wyoming | collected 2017-08-01 | reverse complement strand
GATCGACACCGCCTGCGCCCCTTTTGTGAACAGGGCCGCCTCAATGGCCTTGGCCGTGCTCTTTGCGTCCTCCCCCGGCGCAAGCCTGAGGTAATCGACGTTGTAGTCGGGCTCGCCGAAGACCTTGCGGATAGTCTCCTCGCCGGTGTAGAGCCCGAAGAAGCTGCCGCTGGGGCCTATGGCTATGACCCCGATCACGGTGACGGTGGCCGATTCGCCGCTGACCGGGTCGATGACCTGTAGCGGGATGGGGTCGAACGTGCTCTGCCCGGGGTCTATCCCCTCTACCTGGAAAGAAGGGCCCCCGAAGCTGTAGCCGCCGCCGCCGGTGGCGAAGGAGTCGATCACCGCCAGCGAAGGGTCATTCGCAATCGCCTCCCACACCGCGCGGTCGCTCTCGTAGCCCGTCGCCCGCCCCTGCAGCTCGATGCGGTTCTCCCTGAGGAACGACTGGTCGACGCCCGCTACGGCGTAGGAAGGCAGGTCGTTGACTTTGGTGTCGGCGGTGAGGTCCTGCTTGAGCTTGGCCTGGCCTTGCCCGGCCATCTCCACCCGTCCTATCGCCTCGAACTTCAAGGTGTCAACGTCGGTGGAGCCGGCCAGTGCCTCCCGCAGGTCGCCTATTGGGTTGCTGGGGTTCTCCTGAACGCGCACGTCCCAGCCGCCGCGGGCCTCATCGGTCAGGAAGACGCGGTCGAAGTTGCCGTTCATCACCGACATCATGGTCAGGGCGAAGATGACCAGGGCTATCATCGCCATCGTCATCCCACTGCGGAACTTGCTGGCCAGCGGGTAGGCGATGGCCGTCTTGACGGCCGGGAGGATCCTCCCGAACCTACGACCGGCGAGGGCGAACAGGCCCAGGAGCAGGTGCGCGTTGTACATCACCACGAAGGTGGCCGCCGCTACCATCATGATGCCGCTGAGGAAGAACAGCTCGACACCCCCGTTCATCTCCGGGCCGGGGATGCGCTCTCCGGCGCCGAGCGTCCAGTAGACGAGGATGACCATCCCGATGCCTGTGAAGAGGGGCCTCTCTGGGGCACGGAGGTAGCGGGCGGCGACTGCCACGCCGATCAGGCCCAACGAGATACCCAGTCCCCAGAGGGCTGCCTGCTTCGACCCCACTGCCATCAGCATCAGGAGAGCGCCGAAGATGGCGAGCCCAATGCCCACGAACAACGAGCGGCGGCGGGGCCGCGCCTCGGGCTCGGGGAGGTCGCGGATCGCCCGCACGATGTTCAGGTTGCTCACCCGCCAGGATGAGAAGATAACCGTCAAGAAAGTAAGGGAGACGCCCAGCGAGTAGGACATGACCAGGCTTCGGAGGGTGACCTTGGACTCGATGCTGACGAACTGACCGAGGAGGATCGTCATGATCCCAGCCATCGCGATTGCCACCAACACGCCAAGCGTGACCCCCACCACGGCGGAGAGCATGTTGTACCCCATGCCCTCCGACATGAAGGACTGAATGAGGTGACGGCGCTTCATCCCCACCGCCCGGCTTATCCCCATCTCCGTCTTCCGCTCCGCCGCCAGCATCACGAAGATCATCACTGTCAGCAGGATGCCGGCCGCGATGGAGAAGAGGCCGAGCACCAGGAAGAAGGTCATCAGTACGTTGCCCGCCAGCTCGGCGGAGTTCACACCTTCGGACTTGAGCGCGTCGACGCTGTAGGGCGTGCCCTTGAGCGCATCCTCCAGCTTCGCCTTCACGCTGTCGGCCACCTCGATGCCCCCACGGACGCCGCCGCGGTTGGCGACGGCGATGAAATCGACCTCGCCGGGGCGGTTGAAAAGCTTCTGGAGCGTGTCGAGGCGGGTGGCCATGCCCAGCTTGGGATAGCCGCTCGACCCGGTGAGGAGGCGGTCCTTGACGACGTCGGCGACCCGGAACGGGAAGCGCTGGTTAGCGTAGTAGACATCCACGCTGTCCCCCGGTTTGACGTCCAGCTCGTCCGCCATGCTCTCATTGACCAGGATCTGGTCGTCTGCGAGCGCGGCCACGCTCACCGTCTTGCCGTCTTTGTCGACGGTGTCGGGGAAGGCGTCCAGCCGCGAGGCGTCGAGGCCGGTGAGGACGCCGAGGGGGGCGCTCTGGCGCGTGTTCGGGTTCGCGGCGGCCACAGGTTCGAGAATCACGGGCAGGAAGCCGTTGATCTCGCTGTCGCCTTGGAAGCGCCCCTCGAGGTCGGCGGCCAGCGACTCCGGCACAGCCTGGCGGCGAACCACGGGAGTGCCGTTCTCACCTTCACCGAGGAGGGTATCACCCACCTGCACCGTCTCGTCCACGTGGCCGGTGGTGTCGTACACCATCTTGGTGATGCTGTGGTCAACCGTGTCGCCGGTGGTGAAAGCGGCGGAGATTATCGTCGTGCTGAGCATCAAGCCGATGATGATGAGCACCGTCTGCGCCACCCGCCGCGGTATGTTCCGGATGCCGATGGCGAACATGACCCGGTTGCGCCAGGCCACAAAAGCGACTGTGCTCAGGCTGATCCCGAGCAAGACAAGCAGCACCGCCATGATGTCGTTCATGGGGATGCCGAAGAGGCTATTCATGGCGTCTCCTCAGCAGTGAGGTCTCTCTTCTCAACAGTTGTCGCGGCCGTCGTTTCGGGTCTCGTCCACGATCAGGCCGTCCACCATGTGGACCGTGCGGTGGGCGCGGGCGGCGATGTTTGCGTCGTGGGTGACGAGGACAAAGGTCTGGCCGTGATTGCGGTTCAGCTCGCAGATCAGGTCCATGATCTGTTGCGCGTTGGCGCTGTCGAGGTCTCCCGTCGGCTCGTCCCCCCAGACGATCGCGGGGTCGTTCACGAGGGCCCGCGCCACCGTGACCCGCTGCCGCTGCCCGCCCGAGAGCTCCGCCGGCCGGTGGTTGGCCCACTCCGCCAGGTGCACCTGCTCCAGCGCCGCCAGCGCCCGCTGCCGGGTCTCCTTCACGCCCGTCCCCGAAACCAGCAGGGGGAGTTCCACGTTCTCGATGGCTGATAGCACCGGCAGCAGGTTGTAGAACTGGAAGACGAAGCCCATCCGGCGGGCGCGAAACTCCGTCTTCTTGTTGTCCGAGAGATGGTTGATATCCGAGCCGTCGACGATGATCTGCCCCGAATCGATGGTGTCCAGGCCGCTGAGGCAGTTGAGCAGCGTCGTCTTGCCGCAGCCGGAAGGGCCCATGATGGCGATTATCTCGCCGCGCACCACCGATAGGTTGACCCCACGCAGGGCCCTCACCGCGATCCGGCCGGTGGCATATGTCTTAACGATCTCGCTCGCCTGGACGATGAGGTTGTTGGATCGGCGCGGCTCCTCTTGCGGGGAAGCTGTCATAATGCCTCCACTGACGGTATGCGCACTAAATGAGGGCCACCGGGCTTAACAAGGGCCCAGTTGACCCCCTTATTACATGATAGGGTTGATGGCGCAGCCAAGTCAAACGCTGGACGCCCCACCGCCCCTTTGCCACCGTTAACATCCGGCAAAATCTTCCGGCGTTCCCCCACCTGCCGCCCCTTACGCCGCCGTCCGCCAGCGCTGCAACGCCTGCTGGATCATCTCATATTCGCCCGGCACGGCGTCCTGCCAGTCGCCCGGCATCAATATCGTTGAGGGCGATTCGCGGGCAAACTTCATGCGGTAGTAGAGGATCCCGATCAGGTAGAACCTTGCCCCGCCGGCCGTCAGCGGTGCCAGTTTCTGCAGCCGGTCTATGATCTCTGGGGGGACCTGGCCCGGCGGGTAGGAGTCGCCCAATAGCACCAGCGCCCCTGCATCATCCAGCTGCCCGGCCAGCGTCCATTCCTTCCGCGCCCGGTCGAGGTCGCCCTGAGCGGCGTACCACTTCCCGAGGGCCGTCCGCGCCCGCCCGAAGTCAGGCTGCCGTTTCACGGCGAAATCGAGGTGGTCGAAGGCGGCGCTGAAGTCGCCCGCCGCCATGAGCATCTCCGCCAGGTCGACGCGCGCGCTCAAGTTGTTGGGGTCGCCCAGCACAAGCAGCTTGCATCCTTCAAGCAGTTTCGCGCTGTCTACGGTGGTGGGCTTCGGGCTCTCCGTGCTCGCTCGCGTCAGCAGATACCCCTCCGCGCAGGGGTTCAAGGCAAGGATCGAATGCTGGAGGACCTCGTCATAGTGGTCGCGGCGGAACTGGCTCCCCATCCAGAACGCCGAGTCGGCGATCTGCGACATCCGGGTCACCGCCATGCTGTAGGCCTCGACCGCCTCCGCCGTCGCCCCGATATCCTCGAGGACGTTGCCGGCTGCCAGGAGCACCGTTGCGTCGGCGCCGGCGAGGCTTTGCGCCTTCAGCGCCGCGGCCTTCGCCTCCTTGTCCTCGCCCGCTAGCGCCAGCGCCCGCGCCAGATTGGCGTAGCCGATGGCGCTGCGCGGCTCCAGCTCGACCCCGCGCCGCAGATGCTCGATCGACTGCTGGAGAAAGGCCTCCGGCCCTTCCTGGGTGAAGGCCAGCCCCTCCGTCAGCCCGAGCTGCAACTGGTAGATGGCGAGATCGGGGTCCATATCCGCCGCCCGCCGCGCCTCGCGGATAGCGTCGAACGTCCGGCCGTTGCCGAGGTCATCCACGCTCTCCGAGTAATGATAGTGCGCCGCATCGATCCGCCCCCAGACGACGAACAGCGCCACCATCGCCACCGCCATCAGCGTCCGCGGCAGGAGGCGCGGCAGCTTGGAGATGATGGGGGTCCGCGGGTCGCCGACGGATGGCGGTGGGCGGTCGGCGTCCGGCGCGTCCTGGTAGTTCCGGACGGCGATCGCCAGCACCGCCGCCAGCGCCACCAGAGGGGCCTTCCAGTAGTTCGCCGCGTCCGCCAGGTTGTGCACGGCAAAGCCGGCCAGCGCCCCCCCGCAGGCTATCACCAGCAGCCTCTGCGCCGTCGAACCGCTGCGGTAGCTCCGCCAGAGCAGCCGGGCCAGCACGCCCGCCAGGACGGCTAGAGCGGCGAGCCCGATCAGCCCCGCGTCCACGGCGACTTGCAGATACCCGTTATGGGCGTGAATGGCATGGACGGGGTACTCGCCGCTGTACTGCGGGTAGAGGAGGCCGAAGGTGCCGGGGCCCGCCCCCAGCAGCGGATGGTCGCGGAAGATGTCGCCGCCGGCCTCGAAGACGTCCTGCCGCGGCGAGAGCGACTCCCGGAAGAGCCACTGCGGCCGCGCCTCCCAGCGTGTCGCCAGCAGGACGGCGGCGAGGACAACCACGACGGCCGCTGCCAGCGTGCCCGCCAGGAGGAGAAGCGACCGGCGCTGACGCAAGCGGCGGAGGATATCTGTCCGCCTCAACGCCTCGCGTGGCCAGGCCTGCGTTGTCAGCACCACAGCCGCGATCGTCACGGCGGCGCCCGCCAGTCCCCCTATCCAGGCCCCGCGGGAGAGCGTCAGGAAGATGGCCCAGGCCGCCGCCAGGAGCGCCGCCGCCGCACCCCAGCGCTCCCAGAGGGACGGCGCCCGATAGGCGGCGACGATGTAGAAGGGGATGATGAGGACAAGCGTCATCCCCAGTATGTTGGGATGGTCGCTGACCCCATGCACCTTCGGCACCGTGGGCGGGATCAGGTCGCCGAGATGAAAGCCGCCCCCTGTCGCGCGGGCGAAGTCCAGCCAGTGCTTATAGTCCCCGGCGACGTTCCACAGGGCCCAGATGGCGGCGGCGGCGCCCGCCAGCATCAGCCCCCTCTGGAGCGATAGGGCATCCAAGAAGTGCAGGTCGCTCAGGACGTAGAAGACGAGGACGGCCATCAGCAGCAGCATCGTGCTCTCTAGGCTCACCCGCCAGTCGACAGAGGCGGCCGTGGCTGCCAGGTAGGCGATCAGCAGAAGGGCCAGCGGCCAGTCCAGCGGCGACCCTCCCGGTAGCCGCCGGCGGAGGAGGAGATATCCGGCGTAGACCACCGCCGGGGCGAAGGTGATCGCGTGGAGGGTGATGGTCCGCGGAAAGACCTGGGAGGCGACCTGGGGCATGCCGCTGCAGATGTAGTATCCCAGCCAGCCCGCCGCCAGGATCAGCCCGGCCCAGCGCAGCAGGTGAGGCGCTGCCGTCGCCCAGGTGCCCCGATTCATCCCGACCTCCCTCGAGCAGTAGGCACATTGTACTTAGCGTCATACCCTTAGCGCCAACGCGCGGTTGGTGGGGGCGCCTCCTCCATCAAATGGACTATAGATATCGGCCATCTGGACGATAATGACCTAGTAGGGGCCGCTGTGTCCGGTTGAGCCCCGCTGCTGTATTGGATGATGAGACGCTTCGTCCGCTTGGTCCGGCCGGAGGGCGGCCTCAATATGCTGGGAGGCGCGCTCTTCCTGGCCTTGACGATGGTGCTGGCCGTCGGCGCCTTCGATTTTGCCGTCTTCGTGGCCCATGTGCACAACGCCCAATGGCAGGCCGAAGGCATGGCCCTGGCCGCGGCCAAAGCGCTGCGCCAGAATGCGAACCAGGAGGATGCCATCCGGGCCGCCAGAGACTGGGCCTCTCTGAACAACGTCGACCCCTCCCGGATCGAATGCTGCACCGTTGGCGACCTGCGCCCGCTGGCCGCCCCCGATGGCTACGCCGATACAGTGACCGTGACAGCGCGCGCCACTCAGGGCACGTTCTTCTTGCGCTTTCTGAGCATCCCGGGGACGATCTCTGTCCGGCGTAGCGCTACGGCCCAGGTTGTCGGTGCGGGGGGAGGGCCTATTTGCCCCTGGGGTGTTGTCGGCGATCCATCGGATGTGACCCCCGAAGACGGCAGCTACCTTGGCCTCATACCGGGGCGGGTATTCGCGATCGACCTCGCCGCCGCTCCCCGCGGGCCCGGCGATTTCCTGCCCCTCGACCTGTCGGGGTCGGGGGTCGCTGGCTACCAGGAGACCATCGCCCGCGGCTGTCGGGCGGATGAGGCCGGTGTCTGGTCGGGGGGAGACGTGAGTCGTATCCTACCGAGCGGGGGCGATGTCGCCCGTTCGACGCTCCAGGCCCTGGGCGAGCATTACACCTACGAGTCCGCAGACGGGGTGGCTGACTACCTGAGCCTGAAATGGTGCGACGTTGATTTCCAGCTTGACGGGGAGAGCCCGGGTGTCGGGCACACCGTCGGCTATAGTCCGTATCTGCAGCCGCCGTGGAAGGAGTGCGTCCGGGGCACCCTGGACGGGGGAGCGGGCCGCATAGTCCTCGTGCCGGTCGTCAGCCGTCCCCCCGATGACCCGGGGGGCGTTGTCCGGGTCCTCGGCCTCGCCGCCATGTACATCGTCTCCTGGGATAGGGCTGATACGTCGTCGGCGGGCACAGGCGAGGTCTACGGGATGTTCCTGAGCCGGTCCTCCGTCGACGCTATCGAGCTCGTGGGGGAGGATGACAACCCCCTCGCGCCTCTGCGGATCGTCTTGATCCACTAGCCACCCTGCTGTTCTTGCACGAACTGGTCGATCGCTTCGGCGATGCGCCGTGCCATCGCCTCGCGCGCCGTGTCGTCCTTGAGGACGGCGGCGTCGGCGTCGTTTGTGAGGAATAGCAGCTCCATGAGGATGGCGGGCGTGTGCACCTCCCGCGTCACCAGAAACTGGCAGAAGCCGTCGGAGTGGTGCACGGTGGAGTCTTCTTGCGTCCCGCGGCGCACCGCGTCGTACCCGTAGTCGCTGAGGCCCGCTATGGCGGCGTCGAGCGTCAACTCTGCCAGACGGGCACTCTCTGTCCCATACTGGTGCTGGCCGCAGTACCATATCTCTACGCCCGACTGGTTGGGGTTGACCGACCCGTTGCTGTGCAGGGAGACGAAGAGGTCGCCCTCCACCGCTTCGGCGAGTCGCACGCGCGCCCACAGGTCGGCGGATATGAGGAGCTGGGTCAGCGGCCGTGGCCCCAGCGGCTTGCCGAACCCCGCCCGCGTCACGTACACGTCGTACCCTTTCTCCTCGAGGAAGCGCTGCAGGTGCTCGGCGGTCGCCAGGTTGGATTCCGCCTCGGTCAGGTCGACCTCACCGTCGGGGCCGTAATGAACCGCCCCGGGGTCGCCCCGACCGTGGCCGGGATCGAGGATGATCGTCGGTCGCCGCGGCTGCGGCGTCGGCTGGCGCTGGAGCAGCACGCCGGGTCCCTGCACGGCGCGGGCCCTGGTCGCCGGCGCGGCCTCTTCTGGCACCGGCAAGACCTGCTGACGGGGCATGGGGCTCCCCACCCCTTCCGGCGCGGGGACGGACGTGGCTGCCTCTGGGGGCGCGGCCGTAGGCGTCGCCGCCCCGCTCGCCTTGTCGGTCGCAGCCGTATAGCCCGGCGCCGCCCCTTCCGTCAGGTGGGCGTGGGCGGCGATGACCGACGCTATCACGAGGCTGGTAAGTATGGCCAGGCCGCATCCCGCCAGGACTTCAATCCGGAGCTTCATCGAAGCTCGGCTCCTTCCAGATGCCTGCGCCCGCGCTGTCGGGGCCTATGCCTCCGACTCGGGGTCGTCCGCTCTCCTTTGCGGTCTCACATTGAAGGCCGCTGCAAGCGTTCTCAACTCCCCGATCAGCTCGGCCGCCGACACATCTTCGACATCATTCATGAGGGCGGAGTTGTCGACGAATTCCTCATCCACCGACATGAACACGTTGAGCAGATTGTCCCCTCCGGCGTCTCCCGTCTTCCCCTCCTCCTCCTCCTCGCTCTCGACCTCTTCCTCCGCGGAATCCGTGGGTTGATCCTCCGGGGGTAGCTGCAATGTCTCCTCGGGGAATCCGTCCAGGAGGTCCGGCTCTTCCTCCGTCCGTTTTCTACCCCAGAACCTCAGCAAAGGCACCAACTTCATGTTTGCCTCCTCGTTATCTACATCGGGCTCGCCACGCTGGCAAATATCGCGTGGACGAGGGCGGGGATGACCAGCATGGCAATGCCAGAGAGGAAAGTCATCACCGCGCCGTAAAGGCAGAGCTTGTAAATATGGCCGCCGGAAGCAGCGTAGGGGGCGAATGTGTTAGCCACCGTCAGCACCAGTATGACGGCGACGACGAACGCCTTGACGAAGGCAATATTGGGAGACACGAACGCCAGGCTCGTGTCGACGTTGGCCTCCGCCGCCACTCCGCTGCTGAGGCCCTGTTGTTGAACCTCAGCCAGCTTCTGACCGAAGATGACCAGCACTTCCGTCACGAAAAGCAGGATCGCCAGCAACACGGTGTGAAGGGGGATCATGATGAAGGTGAAGGTAGATGAGACCAGCTTCCGGCTCGAGCGCAACAGCGACACCTTCATGCTGTACGTGGAAGCGAGATTTGCAATCCGATCGGCGTCGCCGCCCAGACGCAGCCCGTCCCAGAAGATGCGCACCGAACGCGTGACTAGCTCGCTTCCCGACTCGGAGGCGAACCGGGCCCAGGATAGGTCAGACCGGAGGCCGCTTTTCAGGCGCACGTGCAGCCGTTTTACTTGCGGCTCGAGGGAGCCCAGCGAACGCCGGTTCAGCCTCGACAGTCCCTCACCGACAGTGCTCCCCATCGCCGCCACCATGCTGCCCAGGGCCCGCAGGACGCTGGCGATGTCGCGGTCGCGACGGTCTATCTGCAGGTCCTCCCGGAACGCCAGTATGCCCACGGGCAGCATGAACACCGACATGGTCATGAACGTTAGTCCCAGTCCGAAGCCCAGCAGCGACACTCCTGAGCTCGCCGCCATCCCCAAGGGAATGGTGTACCGCGCCAGGAGAGCGGCAAAATGGCGCTCGTAGGAGTGTTCCGCCGATCTGCACGCCTTGATCTCCACCGGCGCCACGCTGTACACGAGCCAGGAGCCGACAAAGGTGACCGCTATGACGATCGCGGCCAGGCCGACGATGACGCCGGCGCCCATGCTGTAGATCATCATCGAGACGAAGGAGATGACGACGATGAGGGCGGCGGAAACCATCAAGGCGACGTAGGCATCCGTCCAGCGCTGGAGCGTCTCCAGATCCCGCTCGTACTGCTTGCCGTACGTTACCAGTTGCACTTCCAGCTCCCGCGCCAGGAACTGCTCCTCCCTCTCACCCGAGGCGAGGGAGCTGGCGAAACGGAGCAGCAAGCTCCGCAGATTCTCGTCGGTAAGGGTCTCCGCCACTACCTCGCAGGCCTGCGCGTAGTCATAGTTCAGCCGTTGCGCCGCCCAGTGGATGCGGCGAAAGAGGGGGGAGGTGCTGTATCCCAAGGCGGCTGTATGCTCAAAGAGCTGGGCGCGCGAGACCCCCGTTGTGGCTACCGCCGACATATAGGTGAGTTGCGTCACCAGGTCAAACGCCAAGGGCTCCCGCCCGAAGAACTTGGCCGGCCGATCCAGGTGCGCTTGCTCTCGGGTGGCGGCGCTAGAAGAGGCCTTCCCTCTGAGCCTTGGCCAGAAGTTGATAGAGATCATGGAAGTTTGTCGTCCCCTGTTGCGCTAGCTTCTCCAGGACGGTCGCCTTCTTATCCAGCTCGGCATAGATCTGCCGCTTGTTCTTCTGCGTAAGCCCGTGGCGGGGGGCCACCTGGTTCTCGAGGAGATAGCTGTTCATATTCCCCAGGAACTCGAAGACATCCTCCGCCGGGTTCCAGCGAAAGGCCTCGACGAATGAGAAGGAGTCAGACGCGAGGTCATAGCCGATGATCTCATTTATGCTGAGGACCCGTCGGCCCAGCTTGCCGCTGGGAAGCCTGACGGCGCTGCAGATCACGACCACGTTCAGGTTGTCCATGTAGGGCTTGGGCACATTGATCGGGTTGCCCGTAATACGCTGGATCAGCTTCTCCACGGTAGAGGCGTGGAAGGTGGACATCACCTGGTGTCCCGTCTGCATCGCCTGAAAGGCCACCGCTCCCTCCTCGCCGCGGATCTCACCCACCAGGATGGCGTTGGGCCGCTGCCGCAGGGCCGCCCTCAACAGGCCGAACATGTCGACCGATGCCCCCTGGCTGGCCTCCCCCGACATCCGGACCACCTCCCGGATCCAGTTCATGTGCGGCACCTGGAGCTCCGGGGTGTCCTCGATGGTCACGATCTTGGCGTCAGGCCGAATGAACGTCGTTATGGCGTTGAGAAGCGTTGTCTTTCCCGAAGCCGTCTCCCCTGACACCCAGAGGTTCATCCCGTCTCCCACCACCATCGCCAGATAGGCCGCCATCCGGTAGTCCATGCTGCTGAATCCCACCAGCTCGAGGATGCTGATCGGGACCTCCGAGAACTTACGGATGGTGAAGTTGCTGCCCCTCTTGGACACCTCGCCCCCGTAGACGATGTTGATTCGGGAGCCATCGGCTAGGGCGGCGTCGATAATCGGGTTCTTGAAGGTCGCGGGCTTCTTGATGTTCTCCGAGAGCCGGAGGACGAAGTCATCCAGCCCCTCATGGGTATCGAAGACGATGCTGCTCTTCAGCCCCTTAAACACCTTGTGCTCCACGAACACTCGCCCCAGCCCGCTGCAACTGATGTCCTCGATGTGGGGGTCCTTGATGAGCGGATCCAGCATCCCCATGCCGATCTTGTCTCGCAGGATGATGTACTTCAGGATCTCCAGCTC
>Ga0315268_10007466_pt1 | contig 11501 bp, 8 predicted proteins | sample C1_top_MG_FD_204535 | JGI IMG/M metagenome (GOLD analysis project Ga0315268, IMG submission 204535) | Sediment microbial communities from Yellowstone Lake, YNP, Wyoming, USA - C1_top | ecosystem: Environmental > Aquatic > Freshwater > Lake > Sediment | place: USA: Wyoming | collected 2017-08-01 | reverse complement strand
CCATTTTCCCAAAGAGTTGAGGCCAGAAAGCCTGGAAGCCTACGTAAGCTCCTGCTTCGTCTATCATCTGGCACATGTCATATCCAGTGAGTAGATAACTTGGCCCGTAGTAGCTGTGGTAGTGATAGCCGTACGCTGTTGGTAGATTGTCATAGAAGTACGCGTAGCTTGGTGGTGAACTTGATGTGCCGATGTCCCATTCTCCACGGTTGCTGAATTCAACCTGGAAGCTTCTGCCGAATTTTCCTTGATCCAACCGCTTAATGTCCTTGAACACTATTATCATTTTCTTGTCCTTGTTGAACTCGAAAGTTAATGTTATGTTAACCAGTCCGCTGTTCGCTACTGAATGGTCACTCGCACTGTACAAAGTGGTTCTTGTCTGGGCAACAAAACGTCTTGGCCCATCATACAGAACGACGATGGGGTCGGTAGTTGCCCACACGTTCGTCTTCCGTCCACCAGCGGGTGTTCCGAGCGGCCCGTTCGTGCTGTTTTCCAGCCAGCCTCCATCAATGCCGCTAGCAGTTGAAGTATCAGTGTACAATGCAAAAGCCCATGCTCTCCTGTAGTTGTTACCCAAGTCAGCGTAGTGTATGTCTATGAGCCAACCTTGACTCCAGTCTTTTTCAAGCACGTTGGGATTCGCGAAAACATCCATCCCAGCGTACTCTAGACCTTGCTTTGCAGCGCCGTTTATCAGCTCGCCGTATTTGGAGAAGCCCCATGTCAGACTGTTGGCTTCATACGGATATAGCGTGTAAGTGTCGGTGTTGAGCACTCCGGTGACAGTCATATTATCCGAGTTATATGGAGTAGCCGTACTTGAACCGATCTGGGCAAATAACGCTGAAATCGTTAGTGTAGCTATGATCGTTATTGCCACCAATATCGACATTAAATGTTTTCGATTCATTTTCATTCCTCTTAATTTTAATACGTCGGTACTATGTTTCAGTGCTTATATTTAAAAGGTTTTCCGTTCTAGAAGAACAAAATAGAAGAAATCTACAGTTCTAGAATTAACGTAATTTCACAAATCAAACAACCAAGAGTGAAAACCTTCCTTAGAAAATTCACGACACCCATTAGAAGTCCCGAGTCAACAAACGGTTTCTGCTCCCAAAACGACAAACAGTTCATTAATCTAAACCTGTCTCCACTGCCCACATTCAAGAGTACAGAAATTCACAGTTACCATTTTCCAAGCCAATTGCACGCCCAGCTGCCAAGAAGGACGAGAATTCATTATAATCGTCGACCTGAATTCGAGAACCCTCACGAAGCAGCAAGAATCCTCAAATTCTTGGATAAAAACGAATTGACAATGAAGTACTTTGCCAATGCCCATGGACACCCAGACGGCACGAGTGGAAATGGAATATTGAACCGGTAGTTCACCACGTCTATCTTGATTCATGAAAATGAAGCACACACGATTGGAAAACTTGGAAAGATGAGCCTGGCGTTAGAAGTCCTCCACACACCAAGCCACAGCAAAGGCAGCAAATCACTTCTGGGCGAAAAAGAAGTCTTCACTGGCGGCGCATCGTTTGCAGACTCGATTGGCAGAATGGTTTTTTCAGACAGTTCCGAACTGGAAATCAAAGCTTCATTAGATAGGTTGGTCAGTCTGCCGAATGAACTAGGTGCTTATCCATGTCACGGACCAACAACAACCATCGGCGAAGAAAAAATCACTAACCCTTTCTCGCACAGACCATGGCTACAAAACACCTCTGAAGAGATCTTGTTCTCTCGAAATCTGCAAGTCGGCTATTCCGCACTTTTCAGAGAAATCAACGAGATTGCTCAGACCCTTGAAGACAACAATTGGCCTTGCCTCTTTGGCTTGGCCCATAAGCAATTCTGCCGCGGCGGCAATTTCGTCCACGACTGCAACGTTCTTGACTTTTAGAACTTGCCCAAAAAGATCCTTCTTCCCTCTATAGTCTTTGAAGAGCGTAACCCCCGCAACACCTATCGCAAAGTTGACCTGCCCACGCCTGAATGGCCGGCTATAAGTGTCACAAATGATCAAGGCGACATTCTTGCCAGTCAATTCTCTAATCTTTCTGCGGCAGTTCTCCGCCGACGCGTCAGGGTTCTCAGGCAAAAGTGCAAAGTTTCCACCGCCTTCAACGTTCGACTTGTCAATTCCAGCGTTTATGCAGATCAAGCCCCGTTGATCTTCCACTAGCAATATATCACGTGAAGCTTTCAATATGTTCTTCGATTCTCCTAGAACGAGTTCAACAAACCTCGGGCTTTTTCCGATTGCCTTGGCTAATTCCTTCGCCTTGCCAGACGGAATAATCTTTCGCAGCGTAACCACTCTACCCTCGGCTTTTGAAAAAATCTTCTGAGCTGCAACGATCAAGTCTCCATCTTCAATTGTTACGTTGTTCTTCCGAGCTGTTTCAACTATTATCCTAGCTAAGTCGTCTCCAGAACTTATCAGAGGAAAACCTTCTAAAGCAATGGCTGAAAACCTTTTCAACGAGTCCTCCCTCATCCAGTCTACGTTGTTTCTCAACCTCATTAAATCTATTGCCATCCTCCAAGCTCACGCAGAGACATATCGGTTCAGATTTTGAAGCATTATTCCGAATTCATAACGCTTAAGGTGTTCTGACCAGAAGAATAACACGACCCTTGACTTTGAAATGGACGCATGTGTATGAAGAAAAAACTGGAATTTTCAATTATCCTATTAACTATAGTCTTCAGTTCCTTCGGCACAATATATAGAGCAATACCGAGTGCCAAGGCAACATACGTTGAAGGGGTCATCGCACAGGATACTGATTGGACTCTGGTGGACAGCCCAATTGTCTTGTCAGGCAATGTATCTGTCAATCCTGGAATAACTCTGGCTATAGAGCCTGGCGTTAATGTAAGATTTGGCGAAGATTTTTCATTAATAGTGAGTGGCAGGATTGTTGCAAACGGAATACAAGACAAGTTGATACAGTTCACGTCCAACAGAATCTCTCCGAGCAACGGCGATTGGGGAACAATCCTATTGGACGGAACAGAACAATCCTCACTGACATACTGCTCAGTAGAATACGGAACTATGGGCATAATAGTGGAAAAAGGCTTCTTGAACATACAAGATAGCCTTGTGAGATATAGTTCTGAAAATGGAATTACAATAAATGACGGTGAAATAACCCTCAAGAACAATGAGATAACCAACAACACCATGAGCGGGATATGCATAACTGGCGGCACCCAGGTTGACGTGGAAAACAATAACATACGTTCAAACGGCGACGGCTTGACTCTCGTCGGCAATCTAATTGGAGAGATAATCATTGAGCGCAACAATATCATGTCCAATGGACAGAGTGGAATAACTCTCAGTTCTGATGCCTACGATAACATCCGCATAACCGAAAATAATATCTCAACAAATCTCAACGGGTTCCATGTTATAAACAGCACGAGCACGTACATTACCCGTAACTACATTTTCAGCAACTCGATCGGAATCTATTACGAAGGCGGCAACAACCATGAAGCCCACTTCAACGACATTTATGACAACGCCTTGGGCATGGATGTTTCATCAACCGCGAACGTTGATGCGACATACAATTACTGGGGTCATAAAAGCGGACCATTCCACGCATCATTAAACCCTCACGGAGAGGGAAACCCTGTCGCCGGCAACGGAGTGAACCTAGACTTCATATTTTTCCTGTCAGCAGCTTTCAACCATACCAATACAATACCCAAAGCAGTCTTAACGCCGGACAAAGTCACTGTCACGACGAATCAGACCGTCACGTTCATGGGTACAAATTCATTCGATGAAGGTCGAGTCGACCAATACTTCTTCGATTTCGGAGACGGAACCAACAGCAGCTGGATCACCACCTCACTAGTCAATCACACTTATCCTTCAGCCCAAACCTACACTGCAAGTCTAAAAGTGATAGACGATTTCAACGCTACAAGCGATGCTACAGCAGCAACCATAACCGTCCTCGACCCAAGCGTGCCTGCTCTAACAGTGTTAATGACACTGAATAACGAAACCGTCAACTACAACGAGAATGTCTCGATTATCGTTCACGTATCGAATGAATCGGGAGATGCAAACGGTGCCAATGTTACCCTGTTTTCCTTGAAAGGTGGAAGTTTCTCTCCCGTGTCAGGAATAACAAGTTCAGACGGCCAATTCAGCACGACTTTCACCGCACCATATGTCACTGAAATCTCAGATATCAGACTCATCGCCAGAGCCAGCGCAGCTGGCTATGCAGACGGCTCTGACCATGAATACTTGAAAGTCCTTCCACCTCTCACAGTTCAAATGACTACTGCTAAACCAGGCACGCTCAAATCTGAAGAAACAACAGCCATGACTGTTAACGTTACAGACGCTTTTGGGCAGCCCGTTGAGGACGCTCTCCTTACATTACAGTATAACAACGGAATCTTCTCACCAAACACTGGATCCACGGATGCTGACGGCGGTGCAATGTTCAACTTTACGGCTCCTTCAACTCTAACCGAAGTAAATATCACCGTCACAGTGACCGCTGCAAAATCAGGATTTGCGGATGGACAGATTCAAAAAGTAATAATCATAGAACCAAAAATACTTGTTGTCGGAGTAACCGCAGATCCTTTTACGATAGTTTCTGAGGCTACTTCGAACATAACTGCCCTCGTAACGAGCGATGGAAATCCGGTATCAGATGCTACGGTCAATCTTTGGACAGACAGTGCCGGAAACTTTGCACTGGCAAACGAAACCACAGACTCAAACGGCATAGCCACATTTCTTTTCCATGCAGCCCAGACAACAACAGAGTTCAATGTTACAGTAACCGCAGCTGCGACGAAAACCGGATACGTGGACGGTGAAGCCCAAACTGTCATTGTAATAGAACCAAAGAGGCTAATGGTGGAAGTGGCATCTGAATCCCTCACAACAATTTCTGAAACGAACGTAACTGTTACTGTTCGTGTGAAATACGACGCCGCTCCCATTGAAGACGTTAATGTCACCGTCACGTCAGAAAGCGGAGGAAGCTTCTATCAGCCCAACGGTTCAACAGATGCTTCGGGAATCGCAACTTTTACTCTGGCAATTGGGCAACTCAATACGCCTACCAACATCACGATCTCCGCCTACGTCTCAAAAACCGGATACGTTGATGACCAGAACTCGTTGAAAATATCCATCAACCCCGGAATATTGAACGTCCGAGTTGACCCAGGTTTGCCTTCAATCATGTCTGGGAACAGTGCGACCGTATACGTATATGTCACTGCGAACGCGACGCCCGTTTCGGGTGCGCGAGTCACTATTTCGACTAGTGTTGGCAACTTTTCTACTGCAATCGACCTTACAGATTCAAATGGCAAATGCGCCTTCGTGTTCAATGCCCCTACAACGGCAGTGCAATTGCCTGTGGTTATGATTGCAAACGTTACAAGAAATGGATACATAGGGTCTGGGAACCAAACGACGATATACGTACTCCCAGAAGAAATTGTGCCACAAACTCAGGGCGGTTTGCCGCTGATAGCGCTGCTTCTAATGGCCATTATTCCGGTAGTCATTGCAGTTATTGTTGTCGTCTTGATCAAGTTGAAAGTGATCGTCATTTTTACTGATGAAGAATAGGCGCCAGAGTAATGTCTCTTGAGACGTAATATTTAATAGATAGCCAACACATCAATGATAAGTGTACAGGAGAAAAACAATGAGACAGTTGCGGCTCAAAGAAACATTGGCAAAACTAAAAAAAGTGCGAATTAAGCTTAACCTCAGCAAACATGAAGAAGCAGCCATCCCGCCGCTTCCGCAAAAACCTGTACCAAGAGGATTCAAAATCGCCGAGAAATATCCACTCTATGAACCTTTTGCACATGTCGCCATCGCCCAGAGCCCTAAAACTGGAGAATTCAAGTACATTCTAGACGAGCTGCAGCTTGATCCTCTTGAAAGAAGCGTTTACCGCCGTATCCTCGAAATATTGCTTGCAGAAATAGAATCGCCAAAGGAAGAAATAGCTGATCCCAGAAGATTTTTTGCGGAAGAAGCAAAGAAAATTGTTGATAAATACCGTATAAGCCTGGGCTGGCTTCCGGACGTTTCATGGTACAAGATTCTCTATCACGCTGAAAGAGACCTTGTTGGTTTCGGCCAGATTGATCCGTTGATGCGAGACCCTAACATCGAAGATATCTCATGTGACGGAGTGCAGAAATCAGTCTACATATGGCACAGAAGCTATGAAAGCATCGAGACCAACATCCGATTTGAAAACGACGAAGAACTCGACAACACGGTCGTCAAGCTTGTACACATGGCCGGAAAACACGTTAGTACAGCTTTCCCGATAGTTGACGCTTCATTGCCAGGCAAGCACAGGCTTTCAGTCTGCTACAGACGCGAAGTCACACCGTTCGGAACTGCTTTCACCATCAGAAAATTTAGGGAAGACCCTTACTCGGTAATAGACCTGATAAACATAGGCACATTCTCGGAGGAAATGGCAGCCTATTTCTGGCTTTGCCTTGAAAACAGAGCGTCCATAATGGTATTAGGTGGAACAGCCGCAGGAAAAACAACAGCGCTAAACGCCTTAGCCTGTTTGATCAAACCAGGAAGCAAAATAATAACCATAGAAGAGACGGCTGAGCTTAACCTGCCTCAAGAAAACTGGGTTTCTCTCATAGCCAGACAGAGCTATGGGCTTGGAGGAGACAACATTGGCGAAGTGGCCCTCTTTGACCTAGTGAAAACCTCAATGAGACATCGGCCAGACGTATTGATCGTAGGCGAAGTGAGAGGACAGGAAGCATACGTACTTTTCCAAGCCTTGGCAACAGGCCACGGTGGAATGTGCACAATGCACGCTGAAAACTTGGATTCAGCAATCAAACGTTTGACACAGAAACCTATGGACATCGCCCCCGCATATGTGCCATTAATGAATATCGTACTGTCGATCCAGAGAGTCCACCTGACCAAGAACAACGAAAGAAAAGCGTTCAGACGTGTATTGAACGCCAACGAAATTGCAGACTATGAAGATTATAGGACTATTTTCAAATGGCTCCCAACGAATGACGATTATCAATCCGTGTTTGACAAGAGCATTATGCTTCAAGCGATTTCTGAACGCCTAGGCGAAAGCGTCGATGGACTCATCGAGGAAATCGGCAGACGTAGGAACGTGTTGCATTGGATGGTTGAACGCAACATCAGGAGTTACAAAGACGTTGCCGCAATAATCGCGGAATACTGTTCGAGACCGAAAGAGATCTATGAAAAGATACTCGCCGGAGAGGAGGTCAAAGTAGTTGCCATTCCTAGAAAAACTTGAGGCATGGTCCTTTCGCCTCTTCGGAAAAGTAGCTCCCTCCTTTCTGAGGCATGTTTTTAAATTCAAAGACTATCTAGAACGCGCAAGAATGAAGATCTATCCAGAGACCTATGTATCATTGATGTTTTTTGCCGCAGCACTTACGATTCCCATGTCGGTAGTCTCCGCTGTAGTCGTGCTTCTTTATGGTTTTTTTCCATTGATTTTCTTGATACCACTTCCGGTTTATATAATATTTGGCTTCTTAGTAGTTCCCATGTCAAGAGCTGGTGAAAGGGCAAGCAACCTCGAGAGAGAAATGCCTTTTGCCACCGCTTACATCAGCGTTATGGCTTCAGGCGGCATCGCTCCGTACACGAGTTTTAGACGACTAGCAGCAGTCGAACTGATGCCTGCGATGAGAATTGAAGCAAGAGAAATCATAAGGGACGTCGAGATATTCGGAATTGATCCATTAACAGCAATTCAAAATGCAGCCAAGAATAATCCCTTGGACATCTTTAGAGATTTCCTTTCAGGATACTCGTCAACCGTTATCATCGGCGGAGACATCGGACACTTCCTCGAAAGAAAAGCTGAAGACATCTTTAAGGCTAGAGCATTGCGAGTTAAAGCCGCAGCTGAAAGACTTGGAATGCTTCTTGAAACCTTCATAATAGTCAACGTAATGATGTCCCTCTGCTTCTACATAATGTTCAGCGTACAAAACATTGGCGTCGGCGGCGGATCTGGCGGCGATGTTACAACCATCCTCCTCTACACGTTCGTCCTGAGTCCAATGCTGTCAATGATGTTCGTCTACCTGGCACACAGCATGCAGCCCAAAACGCCGCTTACTGAAATGCGGCCATACAAGGTGTTTGCCGTCTGCACGGCAGCAGGAATGGCATTGTTCATCTTTCTCTTTCTCAGCGGCACTTTTGGCTTACTAAGCCAAATGCCCGTGGCGCTAACGTTAGGATTGTTCATTTCAGCTGCACCAGCAGCCGTTGTACATGGCAAACTCTCAAGCAAGAAGACAGGCACGGAACAGGGCGTGAACAGTTTTCTGAGAGACTTGACGGAGGTCAGAAAAACAGGACTCTCACCCGAAAAGTGCATTGAAAGCCTTTCACACCGCGAATACGGTGTGTTCAGCAAGGATCTGCGCAAAATCAGCTCAGAAATCTCTTGGGGAATCCCGCTGAAGAAGGTGATGATGGATTTCATAGATAGAACGAGAAGTTGGATGGCACAGATCGTCATGTTCTTGCTCGTTGAGACGGTGGACGTCGGCGGCGGCACTATTGAAATGATAGAGTCGCTTGCCAGATTCAACAACTTGACTCAGGAGGTTGAAAAAGAAAAGAAATCTGCAACTCGCCCTTACATTATGATGCCCTACTTTGCGGCACTGCTTCTCGTCGTGACCACATCTATGATGTTAGGTTTCACGACAGGCACCATAGGGGTTGCTGGCGCGCCGCCTCCCAAAAACATGGATTGGATCAGACAGATTTTCATGACGTCAGCCATTTTCTACAGCTACATGGTAGGCATTGTTGCCGGAAAAATCAGTGAAGAATCCATAGCAGCAGGATTCAAGCATGCGGCAGTTCTAGTCGTAATTTCAATCGTAGCAGCAGAACTATTGCCCATGTTCATAAAGCTCTAAGCTTGGGAGGAGAAGGACTGAACATGGCTGCAAGAAATTCCCGAACCTAGCAACCCGCTAGCGCGCATATTTTTCCTCGCAGCTAAAGTCACCCATGTGTAATGAAGGCATCGTCCCAGAAGAAATAGCGCGTAAAGAAAGGAAAGCAAGCGATGGATCGAGTTTCGGGTTTGACCCGGTTCTTAGGCCAGACACAGCTAGAAAACGTTTGCACAAATGAATGTTGGGGAGAAATGCGAGCGTTCACACCGCGCGGCTGCCTTTCGGAAATTCACTGAATGGTACAAGTAACTTCAGTCTGCAGAATAGTCCAAATGCATATTATGGATGCATAAGGTAGATATGGCGAGTTGTGGTTCCTAAAGATTTATTATATAGGAAGATACAATATATATTGCTGAGGGCAGTGAACAAAAGATGCAACCACGATTCCTAAAGCTGCTCAAGTCAAGACGCGCTGTCAGCGCGGTGATTTCAAACCTGATTCTCATAGCAGCAGTCATAGTTGTTGGGTTCGCTGTGCTCGCCTGGGCCCAATCCCAATCTTCAAACTACAATAACCAGTACAGTAGTGTCATTAGCTCCGACACTAATCAGTTGCGGGAGAGAATGGTCTTTGAGTACATCTACTATGACAATGCCCATAATAATCTGACGGTTTACTTAATGAATTTCGGAACGATAGACAACGTCAACGTAACAACTGTTTATGTGAATAACACTCCAAATTCTACAATCGCGTTGAGACTTCTGAGTAGTGGTGCGTCGATAAGCTCTCTAAATGCCACTCAAGAGGGATACTTTTCAATTTCTCCTTCTCCAAGTCTTGTTCCGGGAACAAATTGTCCGATTAAAATAATAACAGCAAGAGGATCGAGTTTTGTTGGCACCTTTGCGACTTAGGAAGACACGCAGAAGTTTAATTTCCGATTCGAGGGGTTTTTCCTCGATCGTCGGAGCGGTGTTCGCAGTACTGGTGATGTTTTCTTTGATATCAACGGTTTTTGTATGGTCTCTCTCGCAGAACACGCTCTACAACAACACAGTGACGCAAACTCGCCAAGCAGACTTGGATCGCTCAAACGAAAAAATAGTGGCTAATGTCACTGTCAGCAGGGTCGACGGCAATAAAGTCGCGGTTAATGGAACGCTTGAGAATGACGGATCGCTGTCAGCCCAAATAGTCACACTTTGGGCGGCAGATGCTAACCAAAAAACCTATAATTTTACGAGTCCACTAAATATAACCTTGAAACCGGGAAACGTAACGACCCTTTCTGGCTCTACAGCTATCAATGTCACCCTTGCTAATGTGCCTGAAGATAGCCTAAGTTGTTGGTTCATCAGCGAAAGAGGAAACACAATTTCCAAAAACCCCTATTTTGCCGCAAACACAGGGAACAGCGTGATTCATGCAAACGTGACGCAAGGAATAGGTTCGGTCGCGATGGATTTCAGCGCTTTCTGGCACTATGACTTCCCAAGTTCACCCGCGCAAGGGACTCCTTTGCCATCCCAAAGTCCAGCTAACTATACCGTTAGCGCGAGCAAATACACGGTTTTCCATGTCGTGTTGACTGATTTTGACCCTCTTGGCCAAAACATAACTCTCAATGGAAACTCGAGTATCTACATTCTTGGTCCGCACTCTTCAACTGTCATGTGGGGAACCTGGAAGCTGGTGAATGTAACAGGCGGCAAAATTTACCCCTCCTCTGGCGTCCTATACAACCTTTACATGGGAGTCCCAACTGTTCTTTATTTTTCTGGCGATCTCACCGATCTCACTGGCAAACAGATTGATCCAAACCATGTTTATCCTCTAAACATACTTCTATTTGGGACTAAGGGTAATGATGATTATGGCCAAAACATCCCGTTTGTCTCAGTCTATTTAGTGAATTAACAAATCAGCATCATAAGAAATTATGTTCATTCATCTAGATTTTCGGAGTGAGCGGTATGTCCCCTAACCACGGCAAAAGCAACAGCTCTTTGGGAAACGCATACACAAAGAGAGCCTATGCAAATCCAAGCGTTGGAAGAAGACTTGCTGCGGGATAAAATCGTAGGCTTCAATTGCGGATGTGGATACCGACACGTTCAAAAACGTCATGGAATCTGATTTCTACTCCCTTTATTCTGACATTTTGGCTAGGGTCTTGTTCGCCACGTTCTGATTGCTTCAAGCCATAAAATTCCAACCCCCAGCAATCCGAATATCAAGGCGAAGATGCTGTAGAAGTTGACTTGTCTGAACTGTGTGGCATAGAAGATCAAGAGAGTTGTGAACAAAGTCAGGTACAAAACCTCTCGCGGAATGACGAAGCCCCTTAGCCTGGTGAACTGTCTGAGAATGTCACGTCAACAGTTTTCACCAGATGATACTCGCCCGAAACTTTCTCAACCAAGCCCAATTCTATCAGTCTGTCCAGATGATAAACGGCCAAGGCCGGGCTCGAAAACCCAAGTTTCCTCTGAACCTCTCGTGG
>Ga0315268_10007465_pt1 | contig 11502 bp, 10 predicted proteins | sample C1_top_MG_FD_204535 | JGI IMG/M metagenome (GOLD analysis project Ga0315268, IMG submission 204535) | Sediment microbial communities from Yellowstone Lake, YNP, Wyoming, USA - C1_top | ecosystem: Environmental > Aquatic > Freshwater > Lake > Sediment | place: USA: Wyoming | collected 2017-08-01 | reverse complement strand
ATCGATTTCATCGCAAATGGCGTTGATCTGGCGATCGCTGTCGGCACTGCAGATAACGAAGTAGTCAGCAAAGGAAGTCACCTGTCTGATATCCAGCATCAGGATATCAACAGCCTGTTTATCGAGGGCAGCCTCCATAGCCTTCTTGGCTATCTCCGCAGATTCCAGATTTGACCTCCGCGCTATTTCGCTGGTTCCATTATAGCACGCCTGTCATCATGTTCAACAAACCCTCTCAGAGCATAAGCCTGTAAACACCACTCGAAAACTTGACTTATTGTCCCAGCCTGATAATATATGAGTATCTTCTAAGAAAGCGACTCTGCATTGAAAATTTCCCGAATAGCAGTTCTTATCATCCTTATAACAGCTATTGTATCCATAACGAGTATCCTCCACGCTGAAGCTCAGATTAACCTTTTGCAGAACCCCAGCTTCGAGGAGGGCACTGCTAACTGGTCAACATATGGAGGCTCTCTTTCTGTAGTCGAATCCCCTGTCCAAGGTGAGTCTTATGCCATTGCTTTGAACTCCGACGCCGTAAGCACAATCTGGGTTTATCAAACCGTTGCGATACAATCAGGAGAAAGCTACACGTTTTGCGGTTACGCACTGAAAAACGACCCAAATATTGAGAGCGTCTTTCTACGGATTTCTTGGTACGAGAGCGAGGACGGCTTCGGGACCGAAATATCTCATAATGATTCCTTGGATGCCTTGACAGATGACCAGCCCCATTACTGTCTTCTGACCACTAACCAGACAACTGCACCATCAAACTCACGCTCAGCCAGGGTCAAGGCTATAGTAGTTTTTCATGCTGCAACTCCTGCCACTATCTACTACGATGAATTTAGCTTTGTCGGCCCAGCCCCCACAACTTCTCCCACCCCCACGGTTACCCCTGCTCTTACACCAACTCCTACATCCACCTTAGAAGTTACCCCTATCCCAACACCAACTCCAACGCCCCTGCCAACTCCTATGCCGACACCGACACTGACGCAGACCCCAACACCGACATTAACCCTTACACCTTCGCCATCACCAACACCTAACCCGACTCCTACTTTAACCCTCACGACTGCACCCACACCCAGCCCTACACCAAGACCAACCGCTACCCCCTCAAACGAAGGCGATGTTGTAGTCAACGAGGTCCAATATGACCCTCCACAACAGGGCGTAGACACAGCCTTTGAGTGGATCGAGCTGCTGAACCGCACAGGGCAGACAATCGACTTGACTGGTTGGAGCCTCAACGACAACCATGAGTCTGACCCCGTCCCCTCTCTATCTCTGCCTCCAGGTGCTTTCGCCGTCATCGCCGCGAGAACTGACTTCTACGCCAACTTCCCCAATTCCGGAGGCAATATAGTATTTATGGCCGATGGCAGCATTGGCAATGGATTAAGCAACACCGGGGATCGCCTCATCCTGGCAGACCCAACAGGGAAGATTATCGATTCACTCTCCTATGGCGATGACAACACCATAATGTCACCGCCTTGTCCTGATGTACCCGAAGGCCACTCATTGGAGCGCCAACCTGCCGGGCTGGATACCAACCACGCCAGCGATTTTGTAGACAATTCAACTCCTTCGCCAGGCTGCAGCTTGCCATCTGTTACAGAGACACCAACACCATCGCCATCTCCATCGCCATCTCCATCACCATCGCCATCGCCCACACCTCCACCCGCGCCTACCCCTTCAATAACACCCACAACCTTGTCAACACTAACTCCTACCACCACTACTACTCCTGCTCCTAAGCTCACACTTACGCCGAACGTAACAATTTCCCCATCAGTTAGCCAAGCCCAACCCTGGACACATACAAAGATGCCTGCTTTCCTATTCTTGATAGGACTAACTCTCCTTGTTGCCGCTGTCTTCCGGCTGAAAAAACAGGGCTGATGTTTGCGCTACCTCTCACGATGGGATATAATCTATAATCCAGCCTTGCTCCGATAATTGAGATACGTTCAAAGTAGCTGGCATTATCGACCATAACCAGTCTGATGAGATTATTTTATTGTGCCGCAACTGCTACGATGAAAGCCTTACTCGTCGCTCTCACTAGATGGCGGGTTGAGGGCAAAGAAAATGTTCCCAGAAAAGGCCCCCTCATAGTAGTTTCCAACCACATGACTTACGTAGACCCACCGCTACTTGGCGCCAGCCTTCCCCGCAGGATAACCTTTATGGCAAAACAGGAGCTATTCGGGCCCTCGCTATTGGGACTTGTGGTGCGCGCCTACGGCGCCTTCCCCGTGAGGCGAAGCGGAGTGGATAGAGTGGCACTGCGCCGAGCGTTTGAAGTATTAAAGAAAGGTGAAGTACTGGGCATGTTCCCTGAAGGCAAGAGGAGCTCTTCTCATCAGTTACAGGAAGCTCAACCTGGCACTGCGTTTATTGCCGCGCGCTCCGGGGCTCCCATAGTTCCCGTAGGCATTAGCGGCAGCGAGAAGGTCAGAGGAATTGGCTTTATTCTACGTCGACCAAGTATCGTTGTCAGAATAGGTCGTCCCTTTACCCTTCCATCAAATGAGGCCAACAGACTAAATCGCCCTGAGTTAGCTCAACACGCCGACTTGATCACGGAGCGCATAGCTGAGCTTCTACCTCCCAGCTATAGAGGCAGCCTCTGTTCCCACAACCAGAGGAGTAACAATGAAAATTGAGAAGGCTGCTGAGATGGGATTCTGCTTCGGCGTGAGGCGAGCTATCGAGCTTGTGCAGAAGGCAGCACAGGAACGCGGGCCACTCCAGACGCTTGGCCCTCTTGTCCATAACCGACAGGTTGTGGACAAGCTCTCAGAGTGTGGAGTGAACATAGCAGCGAGTTTAGAAGAAGTACGAGGTAACATTATCGCCATCGCCTCCCATGGTGTAGGGCCAGATGTCATGAAGCAGATAAAGGCACAAGGACTCGAAGTCGTCGACGCTACCTGTCCATTTGTGCGCAAGGCCCAGGTCATAGCCCAGAGGTTGGGCAAGGAGGGATTGGGGGTGCTGGTCTTCGGAGAAGCCTCTCATTCCGAGGTCCAAGCTGTACTTGGTTGGGCTGGGAAGAACGCAAGTTCTTCCCTGGAGATTCCTCGGTTCACTGCCCAGATTAAACGCCTGGGTATCATCTGCCAGACTACACAGAATCAAGAGCGTTTCGCCAACTTCGTTGCCGGGATTATCACTTCTGATACTGCCAAGTTCTACGAACTGCATGTCTTCAATACCATATGCGATGCTACTCGCAAACATCAGGCAGCAGCCCTTGAATTAGCAAAAAGAGCAGACCTCATGATAGTAATCGGTGGTAAGGATAGCTCTAACACCAGGCGTCTTGCCGAAATCTGCGCAGGCACTGGCGTTGTCACCTACCACATCGAGACTGTCACAGAGTTGGACCCTTCTTGGGTGCGAGGGCAACGCCACATTGGTATTACCGCAGGTGCTTCAACCCCTGACGAGGTCATTGATGAAGTTGTGCTGAAGCTCCAGGAAGCATCAAGAAAGAATTGACAAGGAGGTCCAAAATGCAACACGAGAAATTTGGAATCTACCTCAACACCAAAAAACACCAGGCAATGCGCATCAGTTCGCCCTATTGGATACCTTCGGGTGCCGGTTGGGTATTTATCACCCCCGAAGTCAATGCAACCTTGCTAAAGATACGAGAACTTGCCAGAGAAAAAGGGCTGGTAAAAGACCCGGAGAAAATCGTCTGGGGCGATTGGAGCCAAGTGCCGAAGCAAGGCTAAGTTGCTAAAAGATTTCCTTGACTTGTTGTTTAGATAGCATGATATAATAGCTATGCTCTAAACACAGCTGGCAGGGCTTCGTAGTCAACAGAGTTACAATAAAGAGCTGGAGTTGCGCTTATCATGAAAAAGAAACGCACTGACGTCGTCTGGTTCATGGAAGTCGATAAGGAAGACCTACCACTGGTAGGGGGAAAAGGAGCGAATCTGGGAGAGCTTACCAAACTGGAAATCCCGGTGCCTCCTGGGTTCATAGTCACCACCCAGAGCTATTTTCACTTTCTGGATGAATCAGGGCTCCGTGCTAAGATCACAGCGAACTTGAAGAAATTAGACGTTGACGACAGCAGACACCTTGACAAGTCTGCCAGCCGAATCAAAGAATTGATTAGCAATGCCAGGATGCCCCAAACGATTGCCGATGAGATAAGAGAGGCCTACGAGAAGCTGGGAGGATTGGTCGCCGTACGTTCCTCAGCCACCGCTGAAGACCTGCCTGAAGCCTCATTTGCCGGACAGCAACGCACTTTTCTCAATATTCAAGGCGAAGTAGACGTCATCTCCGCTGTGCAAGGATGCTGGGCTTCCCTGTTTGAGCCTAGAGCAATTTTCTATAGAGAGCAGCATGGACTGAACCATATCAAGGTAGGGATCGCCGTAGTAGTACAAAGGATGGTGCAATCCAAAAGGTCTGGCGTAATGTTCACCCGGGAGCCAGTGACCAATGAGGAGAAGATCGCTATTGAAGCTGTTTATGGTCTGGGTGAGGCTGTCGTTTCTGGCGGAGTAACCCCTGACCTTTATCTGGTGGACAAGAAAAACTTTGCCATAATTCACAAGATGATAGCAAGGCAAGAATGGCAATTGATAAAAAGTCCCAGAGGCACCGATGACATTGACGAAACCAACATTAAGCTGCCTGTTTCTGAAGCCCTGCAAGGTAAGCAGAAACTTAATGATAGAGAGATCGTCGCTTTGGCCAAGCTCGGAGCGAAAATAGAGAAACTCTATCAGTTTCCCCAGGATATTGAGTGGGCTACAGAAGAAAGTAAGCTCTACATTGTTCAGACCCGACCTATCACCACATTAAAAATGATCGAAGCTGAACAGATTAGCGAGTTAGCGGAAGCTTCGATTATCCTCAGTGGCTCTCCCGCAGGCCCCGGACTCGGTTCGGGCCCTGTAAAGATCATACTGGATACTGCCAATATAGATGCAGTGAAAAAGGGAGATATCATGGCAGCAGAAATGACTACTCCCGACTTTGTACCCGCGATGAAGCGAGCAGCAGGTATTGTTACCGACCGTGGTGGTAGAACCTGCCACGCTGCCATCGTCAGCAGAGAGCTTGGCATCCCCTGTGTCGTAGGCACGGGAGAAGCTACGCAGCGTCTGAAACCCGACCAGATAGTTACTGTAGATGGCTCTAGAGGAAAAGTCTACGAAGGCAAGATCACAGCCAAGGTAATGGAATCAGCGGAATCAGCATCTAAGGTGAAGATAAAGACCATCACCAGAGTTTATGTCAACCTGGCCCAACCGGAGTTGGCTGAGAATATAGCTGCTCGCGATGTCGATGGGGTAGGGTTGCTCAGAGCCGAATTCATGATAGCTCAGATTGGAGAGCATCCGAGGCACATGATCAAAGAAGGAAGAGGCGAGGAGTTTGTAAACAAGCTCGCTCAAGGTCTGATAACTTTTGCCAGAGCATTCCATCCGAGACCTGTTGTATATCGAACTACAGATTTTAAGACCAACGAATACCGAAACCTCAAGGGAGGGCAGAAATACGAGGAGTCCGAGGAAAACCCCATGCTGGGCTACAGAGGATGCTCACGTTATATCAGGGAACTCGACGTCTTCAAACTTGAGATAGAGGCTATCAGGAAGGTAAGGAAGCAGTACAAGAATTTGTGGGTGATGATTCCATTCGTCCGGACTGTCGCTGAAATGGCCAGAGTCAAGGAGTTGCTGGCTAATGAAGGATTGCGCCAATCGCCAGACTTCAAGCTCTGGATGATGGTCGAGGTCCCCTCAAATGTCTTCCTGATAGACAAATTCCTTGATATCGGAATCGATGGTATCTCCATCGGATCCAATGATCTCACCCAGCTTATCCTGGGCATAGATCGTGACAGCCAGAAACTGGCTGAGCAGTTCGATGAGCGAAATGAGGCCGTTCTCATAGCCCTTGAGAGAGTAATCAAAGCTACAGCTAAAAGGGGAGTCACCAGTTCTATCTGCGGACAAGCGCCTTCGGTTTACCCTGAACTCACTGAAAAGCTTGTAGGATGGGGGATTACCTCGGTTTCGGTAAACCCAGACGTCTTGGAAAAAACCAGGGGGATCATCGCTGCTGCGGAGCGGAGATTGGGCAAAACGACATAGCAAACGAAGGCTTTTATGATACATGGGGAGATCCGCCAGCGACTGGAGGAGCGGGAGGAAAGCTTATCGCCATATGCGGCAAAAAGCAGGTTGAGTCGAGGCAGAATAAAGGCTGAGCCGCCTTCACAGATGCGCACTGAGTTCCAGCGAGACCGCGACCGCATCATCCACTCCAAAGCGTTCCGACGGCTGAAGCACAAGACTCAGGTGTTCATTGCCCCACTAGGTGACCATTATGTAACGAGGCTCACCCATACGCTAGAAGTATCTCAGATAGCGCGCTCCATCGCTCGGGCTCTAAATCTGAATGAAGACCTGGCAGAAGCTATTTCACTTGGGCACGACCTGGGGCATACCCCCTTTGGGCATGTGGGAGAAGAGGTGCTTAACGAGCTTTATCCCAAAGGGTTCAGACACAATGAGCAAAGCTTGAGGGTTGTCGATTGCCTGGAGAAGGATGGAAAAGGCCTGAACTTGACATGGGAGGTGAGAGAGGGTATCTTGAAACACCCCAAGAGTAGTAAGCAAGATATACTTGGTGATATGGAGGACCCTCCAGCTACTCTGGAGGCTCAGATATGCAGGCTTGCCGATTCGGTAGCCTACATCAATCATGACATAGGTGACGCCGTAAGGGCCGGGCTCATCACCGAGAGTGACCTGCCCCAGTCAGCGATAACTATTCTAGGCAAGTCACACTCAAAAAGGATTGACACTATGGTCTGTAACATCATTGACCAGTCTTGGTCAGCTACAGGGCTCAGCAATGCCGAGAAAACACTGATAATTACAATGAGCCCTGAGGTCTTGGAGGCAGCCAACAATCTGCGTCAGTTCTTGTTTCAGAGAGTCTACGAGGTCCAGACAGCAAAGAAAGAAGCAGAAAGGGCTAGACAAGTTGTCCGTTTTTTATACTATTATTTTGTAAATAATCCAGAGAAACTACCCAAAGAATTCTCAAGTAGCGATGAAACAGAGCGTGGAGTAGTTGACTATATCGCCGGAATGACCGATAACTACGCCTTGACGCTGGCCAGCGAATTGGGCCCCTTAACCTCCAATCATTAAGGTTTCCAAAATGAGCACCATCGATGATATAAAACAAAGGTTAGATATAGTAGACGTCATTAGCAGTTACCTCAAGCTGGAGAAAGCAGGGCGCAACTTTAAGGCCCTTTGTCCGTTTCACCAAGAGAAAACGCCTTCCTTCTTTATCTTCCCCGACCGTCAGTCTTGGAGGTGCTTCGGCTGCGGTGCCGGAGGCGATCTGTTCTCCTTCGTGATGAAAAAGGAAGGGACTGACTTCGGTGAGACGCTGAAAACGCTCGCTGATAAAGCAGGTGTATCACTGGAGCGAAAGAAGGAGGCTATTGAAGGCAAAAGCACAGATAGGCTCTACCAGATCAACGAAGCTGCGGCACAACACTTCCATGATTTGCTGCTTCACGCTCCGGCGGCTGGGGGAGCACGTGATTATGTGATGAAGCAACGTGGTCTCAATTCCAGAACGATTGACGACTTCCAGATAGGCTTCAGCGCTGGGGAAGGACTGAGGAAGCATCTGATAGAACGAGGTTACAGTGAGAAAGAACTACTGGCACTACGATTGCTCGGGGAAAAGGATGGCCGGACATACGATTTCTTCAGGCATCGTTTGATGTTCCCCATCAGAGATATTAAAGGCAGAGTCGTTGGCTTTGGGGCTCGTGCTTTGGACGATTCCGTTCCTAAGTATCTAAATTCGCCGCAAACAGCTACCTTTGATAAGAGCGGCATTCTCTACGCTATAGACCGTGCCAAAGCAGCAATCAAAGAAAAAGGGCAAGCCGTCATCGTTGAGGGCTATATGGATGTTATTACCGCTCACCAGCACGGCTTCACCAATGTCATAGCCTCAATGGGCACCGCACTTACCGAGAAGCAGATAAAAGTTTTGAAGGGATTGACGAGGAGCCTGGCTTTCGCCCTTGACCCTGATATTGCTGGAGACGCCGCTACCTTGCGCGCTATCGAAATTGCTCTCGGCTCACTGGACCGAGAGAGTTTGGAAATGCCTACCTGGCTGGGAAATACTTCGAGGCTCAATGCTGAGATGAGAATAATCTCCCTTCCCCGAGGCAAAGACCCAGATGATTTAATCAGGGAAGACCCTCAGACATGGCAACAACTGGTTGATCATGCCTTACCTCTCATGGATCACCTTCTGACAGTCATAGCATCGAGGTTAGACCTCGCCAAACCCGAAGGAAGAGCACTGGCTACTGAGCAACTGCTACCAATAATTGCTGAACTGGAAGATCGCAAGGAGAAAGAGCTTTACCTGAAGAAGTTTGCCAATCTTCTAGGGGTTAGCGAGAGAACATTCGAAGGTATGGCAGCTTATTTGCATCGCACTCGGAGTGAGAAGGTTTCCAAGAGGGAGACCAAGCCTGTTGCTCCTGCATATTTCGGCGACAAAATAGAGGAGTACACTCTCTGCCTGCTGCTGCAGCATCCTGAACTCAGGGATAAGGCTAAAGAGCTTGAGCCAGAATACTTCGAGCGCAGTGAGAACAGGGAGATATTTAACGCCTGGCGCAACACCTCAGACTTTGATGGATTACTAGATATAATTGATAATATCGACCTTCAGGAGCATACTAAAGCTCTGTGCATAAGATCCCTACCTCCCGCAGAGGGGAAGGATTGGGAGAAGGCGTTAGCCGACTGCATGCACCGCCTGGAGGAGAGAAGATTGATAAATCTGAAAATCCAAGAGGAGTCACTCCTTTCCGATGCCGAATCCGAAGGAAGGAACGATGATATAGCTGTCTTGCAGCAAAGAGGAGTCGAGCTTAACTTGAAGCTGAAAGAGACCTTCGAAAATACAGTGCAGACAACTTCTAGCCATAAAGAGGACCAATGAAAGACGAATCTAAGGAACTCAAAACATTTCTTTATGAACAAGGCGATCTTTTGCCCGAAGATATCTTTGCCTCTGAGTCAAAAACGGATGATATTTTCGCCTCTGTGCCCAAGTTCGAAGAAGAGGTACAACACAGAGATGACATCTTCGCCTCCGTGCCCAAGCTTGCTCGAGAGATAGAGCGCGAGGAGGATGTCTTTGTACCTCTTGTCAAAGGCAGGTCTGAAGTGGCAGATGAGCTAGGAATTCTGACTGAGGAACCCACAGAAGCCGATATCTGGGAGGAAGAGCCTGAAATCGAAGAGCTTGAGGAGGCTGGTCTGGAACTGGAGGAAATGATCGATGACCCCGTAAGGATGTACCTCCGTGAGATGGGGCGGGTTTCCTTACTCAGCGCTAGAGAAGAAAAGCTTCTGGCAAGAAAGATGGAAGAGGGGAAATATATTAAGAGAGTTGAAGAGGATTGGCTAAACAAAAACGGACAGTTACCTTCTACCAGCGATACTGCAATCGCCCTGTTAACCAGACTAAGTCAAGCTTCCGATTTTGTAACTGCTCTGCAGAGAGAGCTTGAACTGCCACGGTCGGCCAGCGTGAGTCAACTGGTTTCTGATGCAAAATTGCGGAATTCTATAGATAACGAGATCCAGCAGCAACTGGCAAAGGAAGTAAGTGAGAAAACTGCTACCGACCCGGGCGAAGTAGAACGAGCACTAAAGGATTTGTCACTCCTTATTGCCATTATACCAACAGACTTGCTCCAACTCATCGGCAATAAATGCTCATTCCCAGAACTGAAAAGTCAGCTCTCCAAGCCTGACCTTCGCAAGACAATCGAACCTCATGAGCCCCAACTGCGAGACTATTGGGAGCATATAAAGGAAGAAGGAGCCAAAGCGCAACGACACCTTATCGAAGCCAACCTTCGTCTCGTGGTCAGCATAGCTAAAAAATATATCGGCAGGGGCATGTCTCTCCTCGACCTAATTCAAGAAGGCAATATAGGGCTAATTCGAGCGGTAGAGAAATTCGACTACCGAAAAGGGTACAAGTTCAGCACCTATGCCACATGGTGGATCCGCCAAGCTATCACCAGAGATATAGCCGACAAAGCCCGCACAATTCGTATACCGGTTCACATGGTAGAGACTATAAACAAACTTATCCGAACGAGCAGGCGCTTGTCCCAAGAATATGGTCGTGAGCCAACCTCAGAGGAAATCGCCAGGGGAATGGGTATCTTCCCTGAAAAAGTAAGGGAGATCATTAAAATATCTCAGGAACCAGTGTCGTTGGAAATGCCTATCGGTGAAGAGGAAGATAGCCACTTAGGTGACTTTATCGAGGATCGCTCCACCATGCCCCCAGTCGAAGCTGCTTCCCTCAACTTGCTCAAAGATCAAGTAGAAGAAGTGCTCTCCACACTTACTCCACGAGAACGCCGTGTATTGCAGCTAAGATTCGGCCTTGAAGACGGACGCAGTCGTACCCTCGAAGAGGTGGGGAAAGAATTTGGAGTCACCAGGGAACGTATACGCCAAATTGAAGCCAAAGCGCTTCGCAAACTACGCCACCCCAGCAGATCAAAGAAGCTGAAAGATTACCTAGAGTAAAGTGAACCTTCCCCTTTTAAACGCTGACCAGCAAAGCACTAAAAAAGAGACCGCACCTTTTAGCGATAACGGTTGCTATGCACTGCTCCGCTCAATATTGGCTCGTTAACATAGACATCGCCATTTCGGATCTTTATGTTAAAGCCGCATTCGGGATTAGTACAAACCCAGACCTTGTAGTGGATGGGTGCCCCCTGGCTTCCGAAATCGGATAGAGGCACCAGATCGCCAGTATTGCATTTCTGGCATTTGGGGAAAACGATGTTCTCCACTAGAGCCACCTCCCGCCATAGAATGACACTCACAGTATATACCAAGCGGAGGTTTTTGGCAAGCTAAAGATAGTTCGAGGCTCGATCAATAATAGCACAATTTGGGCACGAAACCATAAAAAAGCCGAAACGATTGTCTCGGCTTTCACTTTGTCTATTACCTATCTATACTGAATCACTTCTACTTCTGCTCTACACCAAACCCCCTATCGCCACCATCTTCATCTGCAAAAGTGACAACATCAACAAGTTGAGTGGCATCTTCATGCAATGGCTCTTCCCCTTCCCATTCACCAGCATCCTCTTCAAAAACCTCATCCTCGTCCTCCAACTCGTATCTAAGCACGGTGTTCTTAACATATGGCCTGAAGTCATCAGTAACTCGTGCTGGGAATGAAGGGCGCCCTGCCTGGCTAGGATGCTGGTAAACCTCTTTAATCATCACCTTGCCCTTATCCTCCGAGATACGAGCAATGGCTGCCGTATATCTATTTCCACCTTCCATCAACTTAATAAGTCTCAGACCTAGCTTAGGTTCAATCTCACCAATATATTCGCCA
>Ga0315268_10007464_pt1 | contig 11504 bp, 8 predicted proteins | sample C1_top_MG_FD_204535 | JGI IMG/M metagenome (GOLD analysis project Ga0315268, IMG submission 204535) | Sediment microbial communities from Yellowstone Lake, YNP, Wyoming, USA - C1_top | ecosystem: Environmental > Aquatic > Freshwater > Lake > Sediment | place: USA: Wyoming | collected 2017-08-01 | reverse complement strand
CTGATTATAATGATGGGGTCCCCAAATGTCAAGAAAAATGTGTTGACATTAATCGAAAGCGTGTGTTAGATGCACAACTCTTAAGCGAAAGCCGAACGTGTGGGGTTGTAGCTCAGCTGGGAGAGCGCTTGAATGGCATTCAAGAGGCCGCGAGTTCGATCCTCGCCAGCTCCACCATGAATAGTGAGGGGTTAAGCGCGAGCTTGGCCCTTTTTTTGTACCACCGGAAAGCCACCCCGATACCAGGTTCGCTTTCAGATCGGTTACCCGCAGGAAGTTGTTTCCGCAGGCGAAAATGCGCACTGATCCTCGGCGCCAACGGCAAACACAGTTGGGCGCCACGGAACACAACACCACCCGGGTAACCGCCCCGCGACGGCCAGTGCCGCCGCGTAATTCCGCGAGCGATGGTTCGCGACGTAACCGCAAATTATTTTGCAGATCTTCATCGAGCTGAGAGTGCGACTTGGCAAGAGGGAGTCAAGGAGCAGTATCAGTGAATTTTGAACAGTTTTCTTTCGATCCGGCGATCGCCGCCAGAATCAGGGCCGCCGGTTACACGACGCCCACCCCGATCCAGGAGAAGGCCATCCCCCTCGTACTCGCAGGGCGCGACGTACTGGGGCTGGCGCAGACCGGGACCGGCAAGACCGCGGCCTTTGTCCTGCCCATTCTGCAGCGGCTTATCAAAGGCGCACCCCGCCAGACGCGGGTTCTCATCGTGGCGCCTACGCGCGAGCTCGCCGAGCAGACCCACCAGACGATCGTCGATCTGGGTAAAGGCACCAAGGTGAAGAGCGTCTCCATCTATGGAGGCGTAAGCAAGGGGCCCCAAGCCGCGGCACTCAGGCGCGGTGTGGAGATCGTCGTTGCCTGTCCCGGCCGCCTGCTTGACCATCTCGACGACGGCGGTATCGACCTGTCGCACGTCGAGGTGCTGGTGCTGGACGAAGCCGATCGTATGTGCGACATGGGCTTCCTCCCGGACATTCGCCGCATCCTCAAATATCTGCCGGCGAAGCGCCAGACACTCTTCTTCTCCGCCACTATGCCGCAGGATATCCGCGGCCTGGCGGACAGCATCCTCAAAAATCCGGCCACGGTGCAGATCGGGATGATCGCCCCTGCGGAGACCGTTTCTCACGCACTCTATCCGACGCCCGACGGTCTCAAGACGAAACTCCTCTTGGCGATGCTGCAGCAGACGGCAACCGGGCGGGTCCTGATCTTCACGCGGACCAAGCATCGCGCCAAGAACCTGGCCCGGGATCTGGAAAAAAACAGCTATCGGGTCTCGGCGCTGGAGGGCAACATGACGCAGAACCGCCGGCAGGACGCGATCACCGGCTTTCGGGAGGGAAAATACGACATCCTGGTCGCCACGGACATCGCATCGCGCGGCATTGATGTGTCGGAAATCTCCCACGTGATCAATTTCGACATGCCCAACACCGTCGACGCCTACACCCACCGCATCGGCCGAACGGGTCGCGCCTGCCAGAACGGCGAGGCCTTTACCTTTGCGGGCCAGGCGGATGAAACGATGGTCCGCGAGATCGAACATGTGCTGGGCGCGCGGATCGAACGACGGCGGCTGCCCAACTTCGACTACAGCAGCTTCGTTCCGGAAAGCCAACCCCGGCAGAGCCGTCCGAGCATGCCCCGGGAGTTGCAATCGGCACGGACACGAAGCCAGGGAGATGGCCGCCGCAATACCCCCCGCCAGGCATCGCAGAACCAGGCTGGGCAGAGGGCTGCGCAACCGCGCTCCGGCAATGATGGCGGCGTCTATACACCGCAGCGTCGCCCACTGCAGCGGCGCAGGCAATTCGCCGCGCAGGCAAAACACACCTGGTAACAGGCGAAGACAGCACCTCGGAGTCTCACGCTTGATATCTCCGGGGATGAAGAGTGTAACCAGCCCACCAAATCGAAAGGGGGTTAAGCGATATGCTTAACCCCCTTTCGATTATGTCCCTCCATCCTGGTCGGACGGTTATATGATCGACCAGTGTCGCTTCAGCAAATCCTTTCGCCGCACTGGTTGCAGAAGGTCGAGTTCGGCAGGTTCTCCGTATTGCAGTGAGAACATTTTTTGATCTCCGGTTTCTGTTCAACGGGGCGGCCGCACTCACCGCAGAACTTCGCGCTCGGGGGAAGGTTTTCCCCGCATCCGGCGCACTTCCGGAAGATGAGGAGCTGCTGGCCGCACTGGGGACAGAACTTTGCCTCCTTCCGAATGGGTTCGTGGCAGCCGGGGCATTGGGCCTCCTCAGACACCGCCGGGGCGGATCCGCTCCGGAAGGCCTCGGCAAACATCGCCGGCATCATGAATCCCATCCCCATGCCAAGGCCCGCTCCCGCCTCGCCCTGCGCCTGGGCGGCGGTTTCCAAGGCCATCGCTGCCTTCATCTTCAGGAGCTTGTTCATATCATCGAAGATGCCCAGCCGGCTTTTGTCGTCGATCGCCTTTTGCACCTCCGGCGGCGGCGTGATCGAGTTGATATAGAGATCCGCGAGCCCCAGGCCGAACTGCGCAAAGTCGGCCTGGAGACGGTTCTTGAGCTCTCCTGAGAGCTCATCGTACCGGGCGGGGAGGTCGAAGATCGTGTCGATCCGCTCCCCCATGAAGTCATTGAAGCGTGAGACGATGACCCGGTTCAGGTACTCGGCGACGGCTTCCGTCGTGGTCGCCCCCTGCGTCCCGACGAGACTGTTGATGAAAAGGACCGGCTGGATGATCCTGAGGTTGAAGATGCCGAACGCCCTCAGGCGGATGAGCCCGAGTTCCTTGTCCCGGAAGGCGACGGGATCGCGGGTGCCCCAGGTGAGGTTGGGAAAGACCTTCATGTTTACGAAGTAGACCTCCGCGCGCAGGGGGCTCGTCATCCCCCAGGGGATGCTGAGAACCTTCGTGAGAATCGGGATATTCGCCGTCTTGAGGGTGTGCCGCCCCGGTCCGAAGGCGTCAACGGCCCTGCCGTTGTAAAAGAAGACCGCGGCCTGGCTCTCCCGGACGGTCATCTGAGCGCCCCATTTGATCTCGCCCGATCCCTCCTCCGGGATCCGATGGACGAGCTCTTTCCCTGATTCATCGAACCACTCGATCACTTCCAGAAAAACGACATTGTTCGTTCCCATAGGTCACCTTCTAAGGATCCATTGAAAAGAGGGATAAAACCGTTTCCGCGACTCGACAGAGTTCCAATAACTGTTGGGAACTATAGAGGAGGCGCCCCGCGAAGTCAAGCACCAGGATATTTCCTCCGGTTGCTATTCCGAAGAAAATATTGTAGAGATAAGCCCATGAAGACGATGCCGAACGAATACGCGGGTATCTATCAGGGGATGGCGCTGATCGCCGATCCCATCTACCGCTACGCCTCATTCACGGTACCTGCGGCAGACGGGGCGGGCGAAAAGACCGAGAAGGACCTCATCGACTCCCCCTGGCTCCAGCGCCTCCGCCGTATCTACCAGCTCCAGAGCGCCCGCTGGGTCTATCCGGTTGCCGAACACACGCGGTTTCAGCACTCCCTGGGGACGATGCACATCGCCGGAGAGTTCGGCCGGCACCTCTACCCGTCGCTCAAAGAGGCCTGTCCCGACGTCCCTTCCCTGAATTACGTGGAAGAGCTGCTGAGGGTAGCGGGCCTCCTCCACGACGTGGGCCACGGCCCCTACGGCCACTTCTTCGACGATCATTTCCTCGACGGTTACCACCTCACCCATGAAGATCTGGGCCGCCTTATCATCCTCCGGAAGTTGGGGCGCATCATCGCCCGGATCCGGCGGAGCCCCTCGGGGCCATTCGCCGTGGGCGAGACACTTGACCCGGCGGCGGTGGCTTTCCTGATCAAGATGCCGGATGAGCACGACGAAACGACGCCCCGGTGGCTCCAGCTCCTCCGGCAGCTCTTTTCCGGCACCTATACCGTGGACAACCTCGATTACGTCCAGCGCGACGCATTCATGACCGGCTTTTCGCTCGACATCGTGGACATCACACGGCTGCGCTTCTACACCTTCTTCACAAAGGACGGTCTCACCCTCCACCAGGCCGGCGTCTCGGCCCTCAGCCGGTTTCTGAATGCACGATTGAACCTCTACTCAAACGTCTACTTCCACCGGACGACCCGGGCGCTCGACCTCCACCTCCAGGAGATTTTCCGGGAGACGATGGGCCTGATCATGCCAACGAGCCCCGCCGAAGCACTGGATGCATATCTCGACTGTGACGAGTGGCGCCTCTTCTCTGAGGTCCGCATGTGGCCGGAAAGCGCTGATCCGCAAAAACAGAAACTTGGGAAGGAGTGGCAAAAGCTCCACCGCCGCGAGGTCAAGTGGAAGATGTCCTTTTCGGCGGAGATATCCATCGACCAACTCCAAAAAGGGACCCGCTTCTCCCGAGCCGAAGACTATGAGGAGCAGATCCGTTCCTGGCTTCCCCGCTCCCTGAAGAACAAGGCCTTCCGGGTCGATCTCGCGACCCAGGACCCGCGGCCGATCAACCCGATGACGGAAACGGACAAGCGGGTCAACATCTTCAACCCTACGATGGGAACTACCTCGCGCGAACCGTTACGGGAGATCTACCGCTTCATCCCGGCCCGTATCGTCCATTTCCGCGTCTTTTCCCTAAATCACGACCACGACGACCTCCTCGCCCGAGCAGCGGAGAGAACCCTCGACACCGTGGAAGTGACGTCGAAGACGAATATCTGATGACGACCGATCCGGAAACCACCGATCTCACACTTTTTGTCCGGACCTCCGGTGAGGAAGTCGCCCGCTGGAACCGCCGGCGGATCGTCGAGGCGCTGATCCGCGAGACCGGGATCGACGAAGCAACCGCGGAGTCGATCAGCCGGGAGGTGGAGAAGCAGATCGTCTCCTCGGGGATCGGCCTGCTCACCACGGCGCTCATCCGGGAACTGGTTGACGCCAAACTGATCGAACGGGGACTGGAGCAGGCAAGACGGCTTCACGCCCGCCTCGGCTTTCCCCTGTATGACGTCCGGCAGCTCATCCTGCACCAGAACAAGGAGAACGCCAATGTCCCCCACGCCCCGGAAGGGACGAGCCTGGCCCTCGTGGAGGGGATCAAACGGGAATATGCCCTTCATGACGTCTTCTCCCGCGATGTCGGCGACGCGCACGTCTCCGGGGATCTCCACCTGCACGGCCTGGGTTATATCGACCGGCCCTATAGTTCCTGTCAGTCCTTGGAATATCTCAAGCGGTTCGGTCTGAAACTCCCCCATTCCGTGACGGTGGCGGGACCTGCCAGGCATGCGGAGGTGCTCCTCGCCCACATGGTCCGGTTCGGGGCCTCCCTCCAAGGACATTTCGCCGGGGTGATCGGATGGGATGCGGTCAATCTTTCCTTCGCCCCCTACCTGACGGGGATGGGGGAGCGGGAAGTCGAACAGTTCGCCCAGATGCTAATCTATGAATTCTCCCAGCTCACCTCGTCACGCGGCGGGCAGGCCATCTTCACCGACATTCATCTCTCCTGGGAGGTCCCCCCCTTTTTGGCCGATCTTCCCGCCGTCGGTCCCGGCGGCAAGCCCACCGGCCGCGCCTGCCGTCAATACGGTGAGGAGTCACGAAAGCTCGCCCGGGCGCTCATGGCCGTCTACCGGGAGGGTGACGCCACGGGAAAACCGTTCATCTTCCCCCGGCCGATCATCCATATCACGGATGAGTTTTTCCGGACCCCCGGCCATGAGGGGTTTCTTGAGGAGGCCTGCGGCGTCGCCGCCTCCAAGGGGAATCCCTGCTTCGTCCTCGACCGGGAAGGCGGCACCCCGCTGGCCGCCTGCGGCTGCCTGGATTTCGGGGAAGCGGATGCTGCGGGAGTCTCCGGGGACCCCTGGAGGCGGAGATGCGCGTCGATCCAGAACATCACCCTCAACCTTCCCCGCCTCGGCTACCGGGCCGGGGATGACGACCAGAAGCTTTTCGCCCTCCTGGACGAGGTAGTGGACCTTGCGGCGAAGGCCCATATCCAGAAGCGCGATTTCATCGAGAAACTTCTCTTACTCGGAGATGCCGGACCTCTCGCCATGCTCGCCATGCAAAACGACGGCAGCCCCTATCTCCGATTAAACCGTTCGACCTTTCTCATTGGCGTGACGGGACTCAACGAACTTGTCCAGATCCGGAAGGGCCGCCAGCTTCATGAGTCCGACGAGGCCTTAGCTTTCGGACTGGCAGTAATCGGACACCTGCAGGAAACAATCGATACCCTCTGCGAGATCCACGGAATGCGGTTTGTTCTGGAACAGACCCCGGCAGAGACCACCGCCTACCGTTTCGCCCGTCTCGACCTGAAGCATTTCTCCCCCCTGCCGGGCCGATACATCCGGGGCGATCTGGCACGCGGAGAGATCTACTACACCAATTCGACTCACCTCAATCCGGCGGCGCCGGTCGATCCGCTGACCCGGGTGAGAATGGAGGGGCTCTTCCATCCCCTGTTCCGGGCGGGGGCGGTGACCCACGTGGAGCTGGGGGCCGCGGAGCCCCCGGCGGCAACCCTCGCCGGTTTCCTCGTCCGGGCGTTTTGGGAAACAGGGAACAATCAGATCGTCTTTTCCCCCGAATTCACCTCCTGCGCACGCTGCGGAGCCACCTCCCGGGGGCTCGTGCAAAAATGCATGCACTGCGGAGCCGAAGAGGTCGACGGGCTGGCCCGGATCACCCAGTATGTGAGCAGGGTATCGGGCTGGAACCGGGGGAAGCGGGCCGAACTCCGCGACCGGAACCGCAACGAAGGATGTTTCCCCGCCTGAAACTGCACCCTGACCGCACGCCGATTCCCCTGAGAATTTAATCAGACCGCCTCCCTTGACAGGGCCAAGGTCGATTCATATATTAGGCGCGATTTTAGGAATTCCGAAGAAGAGTGAAAGCGTATCAAGATGGAAGATTACATCATCAAGATATTTCGAGAATCAAGCCAGACCCAGGAGAGTTTCGTCAACGATAATCTCAGCCGGATTGTGGCGGCGGTCGAGGCGGTGACAAGTGCCCTGAAGGCGGGAAACAAGATCCTCCTGTTCGGAAACGGAGGTTCTGCGGCGGACGCACAGCATCTGGCGGCGGAATTCGTAAACCGGTTCGTGATCGAGAGGCCGCCCCTGCCCGCCATTGCACTGACGACCGATACGTCGATCATCACCAGCATCGGGAATGACTACGATTTCTCGGACATCTTCAGCAAACAGATCCGAGCCATCGGCCAGAAAGGGGATATCGCCTGGGGCATGAGCACCAGCGGAACCTCCGTCAATGTGGTCAAGGCGATGGAGACAGCCAAGAAGATCGGCATGGTTACGATCGGACTGACCGGCCGGGATGGCGGCGACGTCGCAAGGATTGTGGATCACTCCCTGAATGTCGCCTCTACCAGCACCCCGCGCATCCAGGAGGTGCACATCGCGGTGGGGCACGTAATATGCGAGATGGTTGATTTTAAGCTCTTTCAGCGACCGGATAGCAAATAAGAGAAAATACGATGGGTAAAAAGGTGAAAATGGACGCAACGGAATCACGGGAAGACCCTCAGGGAGGAGCGGGGAAAGCGGACCCGCCGCCGGAGGGAAAAACGACCGCCGAAGAAGAGGATCTGATGGGGAAAATCCAGGAACTGGAGAAGAAAGCGGCGGAAAATTACGACAAATATGTGCGGGCAGTCGCCGAGCTAGATAATTACAAAAAACGCGCCGTCAGGGAGAAGGCGGACGCGATAAAATATGGAAATGAAAACCTGCTCAGGGACATCCTGCCGCTCCTCGACAACATGGACAGGGCTTTGGAGCATGCTTGCAATTCCGATGACTTCGATGCCTTCAAAAAGGGACTCAAACTGCTTCAGGATCAGTTCCTCTGCTGTCTGCAGAAACACGGTGTGGAGCAGATCGAGGCGGTGGGAAAGGATTTCGATCCTCACGTCCATGAGGCGATGCTGCAGGTGGAGAGCGAGGAGCATGAACACAGCAAGGTAGTCAGCGAGTTCGAGAGGGGGTATCTCTTGAACGGCAGACTGCTCCGTCCGGCAAAGGTATCCGTTTGCAGCCGTACGAATAAGGAAGATCAGCAGCAGAATTGCGCAGAAGATAATTAATTCAAGGAGGATGGGGAATTATGGGAAAGATTATTGGAATTGATTTGGGAACGACGAACTCATGCGTCGCGGTGATGGAAGGCGGAGACCCTGTTGTTATCGCAAACCAGGAGGGTAACCGGACAACCCCCTCGATGGTGGCTTTTACCGAAAACGGGGAGCGGCTGGTGGGACAGGTCGCGAAAAGGCAGGCCGTCACCAACTCGGAAAATACCGTCTATGCGATCAAGCGACTCATCGGGAGAAAATATAGTTCGAAAGAGGTGCAGTACGATCGGACGATCAGTCCGTTCAAGATCACGGAGTCGAAAAATGGCGACACCCAGGTGACGATCCGGGGGCGCGACTACAGCCCGGCGGAGATCTCTTCGATGATCCTGGTAAAGATGAAGCAGACGGCCGACGATTACCTCGGGGAGAAGATCACCGATGCAGTCATCACGGTACCGGCCTACTTCAACGACTCGCAACGCCAGGCGACCAAGGACGCGGGGAAGATCGCAGGCTTGAACGTGCTCAGGATCATCAACGAACCGACGGCGGCAGCCCTGGCTTATGGTCTGGACAAGAAGAAGGACGAAAAGATCGCCGTCTTCGACCTCGGCGGCGGGACCTTCGATATCTCGATCCTTGAACTGGGCGACGGGGTTTTTGAAGTCAAGTCGACAAACGGCGACACGCATCTGGGAGGCGAGGACTTCGACCAGCGACTGATCGACTACCTGGCTAATGAATTCAAGAAGGACCAGGGGATCGATATCCGGAAGGACAAGATGGCCCTCCAGCGCATCAAGGAAGCGGCGGAAAAGGCGAAGATGGAGCTCTCCAGCTCGATGGAGACGGATGTCAACCTGCCCTTCATCACGGCCGACGCCTCGGGCCCCAAGCATATGAACATCAAGCTGACCCGGGCGAAACTGGAAGCCCTCGTGGAGGATCTGATCGAAAAGACCGTGGCTCCCTGCCAGACGGCGCTCCAGGACGCAAAACTCAAGACGAGCGATATCGACGAGGTGATCCTCGTCGGCGGGATGACTCGGATGCCCCGGGTTCAGCAGAGGGTGAAGGAGCTCTTCGGGAAGGAACCCCACAAGGGGGTGAACCCCGATGAGGTGGTCGCCATCGGCGCAGCCATCCAGGGCGGCGTCCTGACCGGTGAGGTGAAGGACGTACTCTTGCTGGATGTGACGCCGCTGTCCCTCGGTATCGAGACGCTGGGCGGGGTCATGACAAGGTTGATCGAAAAGAACACAACGATCCCGACCAAAAAGAGCCAGGTCTTTTCGACGGCGGCGGACAACCAACCGGCGGTGAGCATCCATGTCCTCCAGGGTGAACGGTCGATGGCCGGCGACAACCGGACGCTCGGACGGTTCGAACTGGTAGGGATTCCCGCAGCCCCACGGGGCGTACCGCAGGTCGAGGTGACCTTCGACATCGACGCGAACGGCATCGTCCATGTCTCGGCGAAAGATCTGGGGACCGGGAAAGAGCAGAGCATCAAGATCACTGCTTCCAGCGGTCTTTCCGAGGAGGAGATCAAAAAGCTCGTCAAGGATGCCGACGCGCACGCCGAGGAGGACAAGAAGAAGAAGGAGTTGATCGAAGCACGCAACCAGGCAGATTCACTTGCCTACAGCGTCGAGAAGAACATCAAGGAGTTCGGCGACAAGATCGACGCCGCCGAAAAGGCGCGGATTGAAGAGGCGATCGTCAAGGTAAGAAAGATAATCGAAGGCGACGACCTCGAGGCGATCAAGGCGGCCCAGGAAGAGCTCTCCACCGCCTCGCACAAGCTGGCCGAGGCGATGTATGCCAAGACCGCATCTCAACAGCCCGGTCAAGGACCGGAGCCCGGTGCGGGAGCGGATGCCGGTGCGGGTGCCCAGGCCGGCGGCGGCAAGAAGGACGACGATGTGGTCGATGCCGATTTCGAAGATGTGAAGAAGTAACTATCCGACCAGTGGCCCGGGGATCCATGATGGATGCCCGGGCCTTTTTTTTATCGACTGCAAACCGCGTTTGGTATAAGGAAATAGTGGTGGGAAAATCGGAACCGCATCCCCGTTTTCCTTTTTCACGAGGCTCAACATGAGGTATCATGATGCGTGAGTGGGGATCTTCAGCAACAAGACGGCGACGACAAGGCGCGGCGCTCATCCTGCTCATTTTTTTGTTTTTTACGGGGGTGTTGTCCGTATCTGCCGCCGATACCGTGCCGGCGGTCGATTCGTACCCGATCGGCTGCATTCTTCCCCTGTCGGGACGCAACGCCGCCTACGGCAACAGTGCCCTCGATGCGGTCCTCCTCGCTACCGGCGTTTTCAATGCTGCAAAGGAGACGCCGATCCGACTCCTGATCGAGGATTCACAGAGCGAACCCACCGTCGCCGGAGCGGCGGTGGGTAAACTGGCCGGCGCCGGGGTCACCTGCATCCTCGGGCCATTGGGGAGCCAGGAGGCTATCGAGGCGGCAAAGGAGGCCCAACGCATGAAGGTACCCATCCTGACCCTGACGCAGCGGGAGGGGATCACCGGGATCGGGGATCACGTCTTCAGGAATTTCCTTACAGCGGCGATGCAGATCCGGACCGTGGTTCAATATTCCCAGGCGGTGCTCGGACTCCGCCGATTTGCCATCCTCTCCCCGGACGACCCCTACGGCCAGGAGATGGCGCGTCTCTTCCGGGAGGAAGTCATTCGGAAAGGCGGTGAGATCAGGAAGGAGAAGTCCTACAAGACCGACCAAGCCGATTTCGGAGAGGAGATCCACGCCCTTGCCGGGATTGCGCCGATCAACCCCGATGCGGAAGCACCCGTCGCAGTCCAGCCGAAGCCGAATCCCGGCTTCGAAGCCCTCTTCATCCCCGATTCCGCTTTCCGGGTCGCGATGATCGTTTCGCAGCTTGCCTATTATGACATCACCGGAATCCGGCTTCTCGGGACCAGCGGGTGGGATTCCCCGGAGCTCCTCAAGACGGATCCCGAACACCTGCAAGGGGCGATTTTCGTGGACGGTTTCTTTTCGGACAGCTTCCGGCCCGAGGTCAACACGTTCATCGAATCCTTCTATATGTCCTACGGGCGGGAACCGGACGCGATGGAGGCCCTCGTCTACGACGCAGCGGAGATGGCGGTACGACTGATTGTCGAAAACCGCGGAGGCACCCGGGAGGCCTTCCGGAAAGGGCTTATGCAAGTAAAAGGATATCAAGGCGTAACGGGGAGGACCTCATTTTCGCCGTCACGGGATGCGGAAAAGGAGCTCTTCATCCTGACGGTCAAGGACGGCCAGATCATCCAGGTGAAATAGGCGATGCGCTTTCTTCTGACAAATGACGACGGGATCTATGCGCGGGGGCTTGCCGCGCTC
>Ga0315268_10007463_pt1 | contig 11504 bp, 11 predicted proteins | sample C1_top_MG_FD_204535 | JGI IMG/M metagenome (GOLD analysis project Ga0315268, IMG submission 204535) | Sediment microbial communities from Yellowstone Lake, YNP, Wyoming, USA - C1_top | ecosystem: Environmental > Aquatic > Freshwater > Lake > Sediment | place: USA: Wyoming | collected 2017-08-01 | reverse complement strand
GACCACGGCCAAGGCCGAAAAGGAGAAGCTCCAGTACGTCACGGCCAAGCTTGAGGAGCAGAAGAAGCTCAAGGCCTCCCTGGAACGGAAGATCAACCTGATCAATGATCTCCGGTCCCAGCAGGACCTGGCGGCCCGCATCATGGACCAGCTCAGCCGGAGCCTGCCGGATTGGGTCTGGCTGTCCGAAGTGGGCTATGACGCCAAGGGCCTCCAGATCAAGGGGCGGGCCCTCTCGAACAACCTCATCGCCGACTACATGACCAGCCTCGAGAACAGCCCCGTCCTCATGAACGTCAGCCTGGCCTCCTCGACCCAGCGGCGGGCCCAGCGGAACGAGTTCCTGGAGTTCACGCTCAACGCCACGCTCGAGAAGAAGCCGGAAGCCGCGCCGGCGGCCGCGGCCCCGCCACCCAAAGAGAAGCCCGCCGCCAAGAAAAGGGGGACGCCATGAAAAACATGCCCTGGTACGGATCGGTCATCGTCTCCGTCATCATCTTCGCCCTGGCCTTCTTCTTCTACTTCAGCCCCCAGAACACCAAGCTCCAGGCCCTGCGGGCCGACCGGGTCAAGGTCGAGAACGAGGTCCGGGACCTCAAGCAGAAGAAGAAAGAGCTGGACAAGATCGAGGCCGAGCTCGTCGTCATGGCCGCCCAGCTCAAGGGGCTGGAGGCGATCATTCCGCAGCGGAAGGAGCAGGCCGACATCCTGCGGCAGATCCAGCAGCTGGCCTACGACGCCCGGCTGGAGGTGACGAATTTCACCCAGCAGAAAGAGGTCAACCGCGAGTTCTACGCCGAGTGGCCGATCAACATCCAGGTCACCGGGACCTACCACAACCTGGGGACCTATTTCGACCGCTTGAGCCAATACTCCCGGCTGTTCACGATCGACAAGTTCGCGATCAAGGCCGTCACCCGGCAGACCGACCTGCTAACGATCTCGGCCAACTGGACGGCCAAGACGTATCTCTTCCTCGAGGAGCCGACGGCTCCCGCGCCCAAACCCAAAGCGAAGAGGCCCGGACGATGAACAAGACAATCGCCGCCATCCTGGTTCTGAGCGTCATCGGGCTCCTGCCCCTCCTGTCCCAGCAGGATCCGGCTAATCCCAAGCCGGAGGAGAAGCCGGTCCTCCGGGCGACCAGCCCGGTCGCTTACAACGCCGAAGGCCGGCGGGACCCCTTCAAGGACCTCCTCGCCGGTGCGGGCGAAGGCAAGACCCCCGTGGGCGAGGCCCAGGGGAACATCGACGACCTGATCCTGATCGGGATCATCAAGGCCAAGAGAGGCTACACCGCGGTCGTTGGAACGGCCCAGGGTTTCCCCCGCTTCATGAGCGTCGGGGACCGGGTCGCCGACGGCTTCATCGAGAGCATCACGGCCAACCAGGTCGTTTTCCGGAAGACCCATGAGCGGGGGATCCCCCTCATGAGGCCGCGCGATGTCATCAAGGAAATCAATCCGGAGGAGCGTTAACATGAACAAGAGAATCCTGCCACCCCTTTTCGCCGCGCTGTGCGTCCTTTCGCTCGTCGCCCTGCACGCGGAAAGCGCGGGCCCGGCGGTCAACATCAGCAAGATCCAGGTCCAGCCGGGGCCCCTGGCGACCAAGCTCGTCCTCGAATCCGACGGACCGCTCTCCGCCCCCAAGGCCTATTACCTGCCCGGGTCGCCCGAAACCCTGGTCCTCGACCTCAGCCAGGCCAAAACGGCGGAGTCGCCGATCGTCCCCTCCTCCGAAGCCCAGTTCATCCGTGACATCCAGGTCCAGAAGACCGGCTCCCAGGACCTCCGGTTCCTGGTCCGCCTGAACGAGCGGGTCCCCATCCGCGTCCGCGCGGACGGCGGCCGGACGGTCGTCGAGCTGGCCAAGATCCAGAGGGGCCAGGCGGCCTACCTCATCGACTCCGAGACCCAGGCCCGGCTCGACCGCCGGCCGAAGGGCGAGATCTTCCTGGACAAGCTGGATTACTCCCAGGCCGCCGACCGGGTCTCGTTCCGGGCCCGCCTGACCGACGAGGCCGTGGCCCAGGTCTTCGCCCTGGAGAACCCGTCGCGGCTCGTCGTCGACCTCTACGACACGGTCCTCACGGCCAAGGCCGACACCTGGTCGGTCGACAGCCCCCAGACCGCCGTCCAGCGGTTCCGGGTCGGCCAGTTCCAGCAATCCAACCCCCGCGCCATCACCCGCCTGGTCTTCGACCTCCGCGAGCCGGGCGTGTACTCCCTGGACTCGGACAAGAGCGGATTGTCCGTATCCTTCTACAAGAGCCAGCCGGCCGGCCCGGCGGAGACGGTGCAGACCGTGCCCGACTCGGCCCCGGCCGTCACCCAGGCCACCCCCAAGCCCGCCCCGGCCAAGTTCGAGGCGCCGGCGACGGTCGAGTTCAAGGTCGAACCCAAGCCGGCGCCCGTCAAGCCGGCCGTGACCCAGCCCCCGGCGGCCGCCCCCCAAGAGAAGAAGGCCGCGACGGCGGAGCAGGATAAGTTCAGGCCCAAGACCGTCTCGGCCGAGGACGACCGCTACACCGGAGAGGTCCTCAGCCTGAAGTTCAAGGACGCCGACCTCCGGGACGTCGTCCTCTACCTGGCCGAGTTCGCCAACCTGAACGTCGTCTTCGACTCGGACGTCCGTGGCACCGTCACCTGTAACCTCCAGGACGTCCCCTGGGACCAGGCCCTCGACATCGTCCTCAGGCAGAACAAGATGGGCAAGACCATCGAGGGCAACGTCCTTCGCATCGCGCCGGTCTCCATCCTGACCCGGGAGCAGGACGACGAGCGGAAGATGAAGGAGAGCAAGGAGCTCGCCGGGCCCGTCCAGGTCAAAACTATCCCCTTATCGTACTCCAAGGCTAAGGACGTCCAAGCCCTGCTCAAGTCCAAGATCTCGAACCGGGGCGAAATGATCATCGACGAGCGGACCAACACGCTCATCATCACAGACGTCAGGGACAAGCTCGACCTCATCGAGAAGCTCATCACCGTCGTCGACACGCCCACGCCGCAGGTCTCCATCGAGGCCCGGATCGTGGAGGCCTCGACGACCTTCGTCCGGAACCTGGGCATCCAGTGGGGCTTCCGGGCCATCGCCGACCCGTTCTACGGGAACCAGACCTCGGTCCAGTTCCCCAACAAGATCAACATCGACGGCGCCCTGATCCCCCAGGGCACCGTGACCAAAGGCATCGGCGGGCCGCTCGGCGGGTACGGCATCAACCTGCCGGCCCCGTCCTTCAACACCGCCCTGGGCATGTCGTTCGCCAACGTCCTCGACACCTTCCGTCTGGACGTCGCCCTGACGGCCCTCGAAAGCAAGGGCGAGGGCAAGATCATCTCCCATCCGCAGGTCACGACCCAGAACAACATGGAGGCCGAGATCATCCAGGGCCGCCAGATCCCGGTCCAGACCGTGGCCAACTTCACCGTGACGACGCGGTACGTCAACGCCGCCCTGCAGCTCAAGGCCACGCCGCAGATCACGGCCGAGGGCACGATCATCATGACGGTCGACATCCAGAACAACGCCGCCGACTTCGCCAACCTCGTCAACGGCGTGCCGCCCATCACGACCCAGAGCGCCAAGACGACGATCATGGTCCCCGACGGCGGGACCACGGTCATCGGCGGCATCTACCGGACGGAGGACTCGGTGACCAGGGATAAGACGCCCTTCCTGAGTACGCTCCCGGGCATCGGGGCCCTCTTCCGCAACTTCGCTCGGACCAAGACGAGCCGGGAGCTCCTCATCTTCATCACGCCCCGGATCATCAAGTAATCAGGGACAGGAGAGGAGAGACACCATGAAAACCACCGCTTCGGCCATGAAGATACTGGCCGTCCTCACGGGCCTGCTGGTCATCGCCGCCTGCAACCCCATCGCCAGGGACTCCAAGTCGAACAGCATCCTCATCGTCGAGGGCATCACGGGGAAAACCATCGGCGGCACGACCGGCCTGATCCTCGAGTCGGACGTCTCGACGACGACCTCCGACACGGCCACGGTCACGCTCCAGGCGGCCCTCCTCGACCCGACCAGCATCACCGGCCCCTCCCAGTACAACGACGTCACCCTGACCGGCTACACGATCAACTACACCCTCCCGGACGGCACGGGCGACCCCGGCGTCACCGTCCCGGCCTCCATCGAGGGCACGAGCTCCTCGCTCCTCATCAAGATCGGCGAGAGCAAGAGCGTCGACTTCGTGGCCGTCCTAGCGGCCGCCAAGGTCAACCCCCCCTTGAACGGCTACCAGGGCTCGACGGCCCCCCACATGATCGTCGCCCACTGTACCTTCACGGGCGTCGACGGGACCAACCACCCCGTCCAGGGCAAGGGACAGCTGACCATCATCTTCGCCGATTATTGATCCGCGCCGCCGACCGGCGGGATCGAGACCGAGATCCGCAAGCCCTCCCCTCCGGGGGAGGGCTTTTTTTATGGGCCCGGGTCCGGCCGCCCGTTAACCGAAAGGGGCATAGGCGAACGCCACCGACGTCCTCAACCTGAGGCGAAGCAGGCCGGCGTCGAGGGCCCGGTCGATGGTCTCCCGCCGCCGGGCCTTGAGGATGACCTGGACCCGGACAAGGTCCCTGACCCGGACGACCGAGGCCAGGGCCGGTCCGAGGACCTCGAGCTCGGGCTCGAACTCCCGCAGTCCGGCCCGGAAGTCCCGCGCCCCCGCGGCCAGCGACCTCATTTCCCGTCCTTGGATCGTGACCTCGGCCAGGGCCGCGTAAGGCGGATAGTTCATGAGTCTCCGGAATTCGGCCTCCCGGCCGAAGAACGAGGGGTAGTCCCCCGTGGCGGCCGCCTGGATGCTGTAGTGGACAGGAGCCGGCGTCTGGATGACGATGCCGGCCCCGGCCGCGCTCTCGCACAGCTCGCACATCCGCGAGACGGCCTGGAACGTCCGCTGGCTCACGCGGTAGTCGGACAGCCCGAGGAGCGTCTCCGGCGAGAGGATGCCGACGAGGCGGACCCGGGGCACGCCCGGCTGGTGGGCCAGGAGCTCGGTCGCGACCAGCACGGCGATCCGCCCCTTGGTGAAATCGTGGAGGATCTTTTCCCGTTCCTCACGTCCGGGCGCCGCGTCGGCGTCGAAGCGGGCCACGGGGACGCCGGGGAGCAAGGCCTTCAGCTCCTCCTCCAGAGCCTGGGTCCCCGCCCCGCGCCGGAGGGCCAGGCGGCCGCCGCAGGATGGACAGCCGGCCGAGGCGCGAAGCGAGGCGTTGCAGTAGTGGCAGAGGAGCGACTCGTCCTTTTTATGGTAGACAAGCGGGATGTCGCAGCGCCGGCAGCCCGGCACGCGGCCGCAGGCCGAGCAGGTCAGGGAGGCGGCGTAGCCGCGCCGGTTGAGGAAGAGGATGACCGGCTCGTCGCGCTTCAGGCTGGCCGAGACCCTGAGGCCGACCTCCCGCGACAGGACCGGCGCGTCGTGCCGGTGGTCGACCCAGGCGACGGCCGCCGTCTCCGCCGGCCCGCCCAACTCGACGAGCGAGCCCGCCCGCGTGGCCGCCTCGAAGGCCTCGACAGACGGCCTGGGCGAACCGAAGACAACGGCCGCGCCGTCGGCTCTGGCCCTGAGCCAGGCGCCGCGCCGGGCGTCGTAAGCGGGGCTTTCGGACTGGGCGTAGGATTCTTCGTGCTCGTCGTCGACGACGATGAGGGAGAGAGGGCCCGGGGCCAGGAAGAGCGCCGAGCGGGTCCCAGCGACCAGGGCCGTCCGGCCGCTGTCGAGGCCGCGCCATGCGGTCTCTTTCTGCTTTTCGGTCATCCGGCCATGAAAGACCGCGGCCGTCCGCCCGAATTCCGCCTCGAAGCCGGCCGCGAATTCCCGGGTCAGGGCGACCTCCGGGACAAGGAAGAGCGTCCGCCCGGACCGGCCGAGCGTCCTCCGGGCAAGATCACGATAGGCGGACGCGAGCGCCGGCCGCGAGCCGCGCAGGCAGAACGCGGCGAAGCGCCCCGACCCGACCGCCGCCTCGACCGGCGACAGGACCCCCGACGGCGGGCGGCCGGGGCCGAAGTCGAGCGCCAGCTGACGGGGGACGGGCCCGGGACCGGCCTTGGCCGGCCGGGGCGGCCTGACCGGCGTTTCGCGCACCTCGACAAGCCCCTTCGCCTCCATCCGGGCGAGGAGAGCGGCCGGGTCCTTAGACCCGCCCTTTCTTTGCAGAAAGAGCGGACTCCGGCCCTTGGGCTGTCCGAGAAGGAGAGAGGCCATGGCCTTTTCCCGCGACCGGAGGGTCTTCCCCTCGAGGGCGGCCCGGCCGGCCTCGGTCAGGACGGCGGTCACCTTCTTTTTGAGGGACAGGGACGGCGGCAGGGAGGCCTGGAGGATCTCCCCCCAGGACGAATGGAACTCGGCGCTGACGGCCGCGGTGAAGGACAGGAACCGCGCATCCCAGAATGGGCTCTCGTCCAGGACCTCGGCGATCTCCTTGAGCTGGAGCCCCTCGGGCGCCGAAGCGGCGCCCGAGGCGACGATGAACCCGACCTGGTCTTTCTTGCCGAGCGGAGCCCGGACCCGGCATCCCGGCCGGGCCTTGTCCCGGAGGCGGTCGGGCACGGCATAGAGGAACGATTGGCGGAGCGGGAGGGGGAAGACGACGCGGACGGGGGCGTTCATTTCCTGCCCAGGAGGGCCATCACCTTCTGCATGTCCTCCCAGACCATGCGCCGCAGCTCCCGGTTGCCTTCGTTCCGGATGAGGTAGGACGGGTGGAACGTGGGCATGACCGGGATACCCTGGTAGTCCCCGAACCTGCCGCGGAGCTCGCCCATCCCGGCCCGGCCGGGGACGAAATGCTCCGTCGGCGTCTTGCCCAGGGTGACGATGACCTTGGGTCGGATGAGCTCGATCTGGCGGACGAGGTAGGGGAAGCAGGTCTCGGCCTCGTCGCGGTGGGGCACGCGGTTCTCGGGAGGCCGGCACTTCACGACGTTGGTGATGTAGACCTCGTCCTCGCGGAACGTCATGGCGGCGACGATCTTGCGGAGGAGCTGGCCGGCCCGGCCCACGAACGGCCGGCCCTGCTCATCCTCATCCCGCCCCGGGGCCTCGCCGATGAACATCAACTCGGCCTCCCAGTTCCCTTCCCCCGGCACGGCGTGCGTCCGGAGTTTGTGGAGGGGGCAGAGACGGCACTCGCGGACCTGGCGCTCGATCGCGGCGGCGTCCCGGTCGTCGGACGCGCTGGGCCCGCGCTCCGCGGGAGCGCGGAGGGCGGGCGCTCCCGGCCGGGACGGCGCCGGCGCCGTCCCCCCGGCAGGGGCCCGGCCGGCGGCCGGGGGCTTCTTCGGCCCGGCCAGGCAAAAACCGGCGCCCGATTCCTCCAGGAGACCGACATGGTCCCGGAGGCGCTCCAAGACCTCAGCGGCGTTTCTTTTCAAGGAGGGCCTCGATGTCGTCGAAGATCGTCCGGCTCGCTTCCCGTTTGCTCAGCCGGGGCATCGAGCGGACCTTCCCGTCGGGGCGGATGATGTGGACCTCGGTCTCGTCGGCCCCAAAGCCCTGGCCCCCGCCCACCGGGTTGGCGACCATGAGGTCGGCCTTCTTGCGGGCCATCTTCCCGCGCGCGTTCTCGAGCATGTCCCGCGTCTCCGCGGCGAACCCGACCAGGAGCTGGCCTTTCTTCTTTTCCCCGAGCAGGGCCAGGATGTCTTCGGTCGGTTCGAGGACCGCCGGCCCGGCCAGGCCTGCCTTGGCCGTCTTTTCCGGGCGGACCTCCTTGAAGCGGAAATCGGACACCGCGGCGGCCATGACGACGATGTCGGTCCGGGGGAAGGCCTTGAGCACGGCCTCCTTCATCTCGGCCGCGGTCGTCACCTTCACGACCTTCGCGCCCGCCGGCGGGACGAGGGACGCCGGGCCGGAAACGAGGACGACCTCGGCGCCGCGGCGCAGGGCCTCGCGGGCCAGCTCGTAACCCATCTTCCCCGACGACGGGTTCGAAATGTACCGGACCGGGTCCATGAACTCCCGGGTCGGCCCGGCTGTGACCAGGACGGTCTTGCCCTTCAGGCGCGAAGCCCGGCCGATGAGGGCAAGCCCCTCCCGGACGATGGCCTCCGGCTCCGCCAGCCGGCCCCAGCCTTCATCCCCGCAGGCCAGGTAGCCCTGGTCGGGCTCCACGAACTCGACGCCGAGGGCCCGGAGGGTCGCGATGTTGGCCTGGGTCCGGGTGTGGAGATACATGGCTTCGTTCATGGCCGGGGCGACGAGGACCGGGCAGCGCGCGGCCAGGAACAGGGTCGACAGGAAATCGTCGGCGACGCCGTTGGCCAGCTTGCCGATGACGTTGGCGGTGGCCGGGGCGACGCAGAAGAGCGCGATCTCCTTGGCCAGGGCGACATGGCCCACGTCGCGGGCCACGGACTCGTCGAAGAGCTCGACGACGGCCGTGCGCCCCGACAGGCTGCTGAACAGGAGCGGCGAGACGAGCCTCGTCGCGTTCTTCGTCATCACGACCTGGACCTCGCAGCCGGCCTTCTGAAAGCCGCGCAGGACCTCGCAGGCCTTGTAGATGCCGATCGACGACGAGACACCCAGGGCGATCTTGGTCATGGCTTCCTCTTTTTCGGTCTCCTCGGCTTCGCCTCGATCGACCGGGCGGCGAAGCTCCCCAGGACCGGCCGGAGGGCCGCGGCCCGGACGGAACTCCGGGCCCGCGCGGCGACGATGACGGACGTGAGCTCGGCCGCGGCCGTCCCGAGGTCGTCGTTGACGACGACGTAATCGAACTCGCGAAAGGCCTTCACTTCCTTGGCCGCGTCCCGCAGGCGCCGGTCGATGGCCTCCGGGCTGTCCTCTTTCCGCCGCAGGAGGCGGCGGCGGAGCTCCTCGAAGACGGGCGGCATGACGAAGATCATGACCGCCCCGGGGACCTTCTTGCGGACCTGGCGGGCCCCCTGGACGTCGATGTCCAGGATGACGTCGCCGCGCTTCCCTTGCCGGGCCAGCTCGGACTTGGACGTCCCATAGAGGTGGCCGTGGACGCCGGCCCACTCGACGAAGCGGCCGGCTCGGACCATGCGGCGGAAGGCCGCGGCCGTGACGAAATGGTACGCGACGCCGTCTCTCTCCGACGGCCGCGGCGGCCGGGTCGTGTGCGAGACCGAGAACCGGAGCTCCGGGAGCTCCCGGCGGACCAGGCCGATGAGCGTCGACTTGCCGCAGCCCGAAGGACCGCTTACGACAAAGATCATGTTCGTCACCGCCTCTTTCTTATCATACCCGGGCCCGGGCCCGGCGCAAGGTCACTCGATGTTCTGGATATGCTGCCGGATGGTCTCCAGCTCGTTCTTGATGGCCAGGCTCTCCTTGGTGATGCGGATGTCCTGCGACTTGGAACCGAGGGTGTTGGCCTCCCGGAAGAGCTCCTGGGCCAGGAAATCAAGCTTCTTGCCGACCGGCTCCGTCCCCCGCCCCGAGACCAGCCCCCGCAGGGTGTCGAGGTGGGTCTTGAGCCGGGCGATCTCTTCGCCCAGGTCGTAGCGCTGGGCCAGGAGCGAAGCCTCCTCGGCCAGCCGCCCCTGGGATACGGAGGGAGTGCCGTCGATGTCGCGGAGGCGCCGCCTCAGCCGGGACCGGAGCCGGGCCGGCTGCTTCCGGAACCGGGCCTCGACCCGGGCCACGGCCCGGACGATCGTTCGCAGGTGGCCCCGGACCTCCCGGGCCGTTTCGAGGCCCTCTTTCCGCCTGAGCCGGACGACCTCGGCGAGCGTCCGGACGAAGCTCCGCTCGAGGAACTGGACCTCGTCCTCTTTGAGCCCCTTGCGGCTGAGCTCGACGAGCTCCGGGACCCGGAAGATGCCGTCGAGGGAGAGCTCCAGGCGCCGGCCGGTCTTGCGCGAGACCCGGTCGAAGGAGACGAGGATCTTCTCGAGGAGCCCCTCGTTGATGCGGAAGCTCCAGGCCGCCGGGCTGAGGGAGGTCATCTCCAGATAGACCTCGACCCGGCCGCGGCGGACGGACTTCTGGCAGAGGGCCCTAAGCCGGTTCTCCGCCCCCCCGATAGGGGTCCCTTTGTAGGACCAGTCGAAGAAGCGGTGGTTGAGCGTCTTGACGCTGAGCTTCAGCCGGTGGGATCTCGAGGCGAAGCTCTTCTCCGCGAAACCCGTCATGCCTTGGATCATGATGGACGCTCCTCGACCTCAGGATGGGGGGAACAACGACCGCGCGATCTCGTAGGCGTTGAGGGCCGAACCCGCGGTCAAGTTGTCGGCCACCGCCCAGATCCAGAATCCCCCGGGGAGGGACTCGGCCTTCTTGATCTGGCCGACGAAGATCTGGTCCTTCCCGGCCACGTTGACGGCGGAAACGATGCCGGGCCCCGCGGCGCCGAGCCGGATCGCGGGGTCGGCGCGAAGCGCGGCCGTGACGTCGGCCAGGGCCGCTTTCTTCCTGAGCTCGACGTAAGCCATGACGGAATAGGTATGGAAAACGGGCACGAGGACGATGGATAGGGACAGCGGGACCTCGGCCGGAAAGAGGACCCTCCGGCACTCGGCCATGACCCGGGCCTCGCGGGCCGAGAACCCGGCCTTGTCCGGTTTCTCCGTCCGCGAGAGGAGGTTGAAGGCGGCTTGCTCGCGGAAGACCTTCTTGGGCATGGTGGAGCTATTGAGGAGGGCGAAGCTCTGGTCGGCCAGCTCCTGGATGCCCGCAACTTCGAAGGCCGAGGCGGGCTCGAGGACGACGGCGACCGCCTTGGCCGGCCCGAGCGGGCCGGCAAGGGCGTGGAGGAGGTGCGAGAGGATGATGGTCACCGGGTGGGGATTGGCGATGAGCGGGACGCCCCGGCCGCGGATCGCGGCGTCGTTGACTCCGGCCACGACCAGGGGGATGTCCTCGCGGGCGTTGAATGTCTCGGCCAGGTCGAGGGCCCGGTATCCCCCGGTCGCCGCGCCCTCGCCGTACTCCGCGTTCGTCTTCGCGTCGGCGGCCAGGAAGACGAGGTCCAGCCCCTCCAGGGCCTCGCGGTCCAGATGATGGACGACCTTGGGCTCGTCCCCGAACTGGGTCAGCTTGCTGAACTCCTCGACGACGTCGGGGTCGTAGAACTCGAACGACTGGAGGGGGAATTTCCTGGCCCCGAGGACGGTCCTGATCTCCCGGCCCCGGAGGGTCTCCGAGCCGACCAGGGCGAAGCGGGGCTTGGTCTTCTTCGGGGCGGCCACGGCGAGTTCCTTACGGGCGTTTGCCGTATTCGGCCATGATCTGGTACATCCGGTCTTTGAGGGCGAGCTTGCGCTTCTTGAGCTCCCGCTCGGCCAGGGCTTCGGCATCGCCGAAGGGGGTCTTGGCGCGGAGCCCGTCCAGCTCGAGCTCGCAGGTCCGGTGGTCGTCCAGGATCCTCCGGAATTCGGCGTTCTCTCGGGCGAGAAGGACCTTGAGTTCCTGTTCGTTCATCCTGTCGTTCACTCCGGGGCCAGAATATCATAACCCCCCTGGCATTTCAATTTGAGGAGGCGGGCGGATGTGGGGATGGGGAGGG
>Ga0315268_10007462_pt1 | contig 11505 bp, 12 predicted proteins | sample C1_top_MG_FD_204535 | JGI IMG/M metagenome (GOLD analysis project Ga0315268, IMG submission 204535) | Sediment microbial communities from Yellowstone Lake, YNP, Wyoming, USA - C1_top | ecosystem: Environmental > Aquatic > Freshwater > Lake > Sediment | place: USA: Wyoming | collected 2017-08-01 | reverse complement strand
AGACATCCGGGTCCCTCACTTCATCGTTATCGAGTAGTTGTGGATCACGGGGTTCGCGAGGAGTCTCCTGCACATCTCGTCTGCTTTCTTCTGCGCCTCCCCCGAATCGCCAGCCAACTCGATCTCGAAGACCTTGACAGTCTTAACATCCTTTACGCTCTCAAAACCGAGGAGTTCGAGTGCTTTCAGAGTGTTCCTGCCCTCAGGGTCAGCTACCCCCTTTTTCAGCTCGACCCTGACCTCCGCAACAACCATCCCTTGCTCACCTGTTTGGGACATATCGTTAGCTGGTACTTAGCTTTTGAGGGCTGGCAGTTCGGCGCGACAAAGGTCCTCTAACCGCGAGATTAGATTGCCAAATCTCTCTTCATCTTCCTTCCAAAAGCAAGGTAGCCCGTGTGTCCGAGCATGTCAAAGCTCGGCCTCACACCGCCTGCATGTACGACCATCTCGCGTTGAAGCGTTTCGAAGGACACAATCTCCTCTAGACCTATCTCGCGCATCTTGGTCACGGTGCTCTCAAGCTGGTTGGCGTTGGGGACGAAGCAGCCGACATATCCTCCCGGTCTCAAAGCCCTCATGACGTTGACAAGAGCGTCCCATGGATTTGGCATATCAAGCATCGCAGCGTCCGGGTTCTCAGGAAGCGTGGCTGTGCATACGTCCTCGAGCCGCAGGTCCCAGCAAGAGGCGTGCTCTGACATTGATACGTTGCGTCTCGCGAGCTCTGCGTGGTCTTTTCTGACCTCGTATGAGATGACGCGCCCGGAAGGGGCCACGGTTTTCAGAAGTACCAGAGCCAGCGCTCCAGATCCGACCCCCGCTTCGATTACAGTGTCCCCGCTCCCCAGGTTCAGACGCAACGGAATTGGGAAGCTGTCCTTCGGGATCATGATCTGCGCTTTCCGGTCGAGGTTCGAAAGCAGGTCCGATATGCTTGGCTTCAGAACCGTGAACTCCGATTCTCCGATTCTCAGCAAGTCCCCAAGACTGCGCTGACATACGGCTGATCCGTCTACGACACCGAGTCCTCTGACCTCTATCATCTTCTTCTCGATGACAAAGAAGAACCTCTTTCCGTCGCGGCCGACCAGGAGGATCCTTTCGCCCTCTTTGATCATCAAGGCAGGATTGGTGATGTGTTGTATAACTAGCTTTTCGAGCTAGGGACCTTCTTCAGTATTTTCGAGTAACGAGCCCGCACTTGGGGCATTTCTCCTCCCCGTAAGCTATCGCCGTCCCACACCCGGGACACCTCGGAAGGGGCTCTGTTCTCGGATCCCTGCTTTTTGGGATCGTCGGAGAATATTGCGGCGCTATCTGATCAGGTAATGGGGGACTAACGTATTCCGCGGGCCTCGCATCGACTCTGTAAAGCGGCGGCTGCGTCGCTTGGGCCGCGAAGCCTCCCGCAGGCCGGAGCCTTATCAGAATGTAAAGGACTGCGACAAATGCTCCCATGACGAGTATCAAGAGGACTATGATGACTGCCGCGTCCATAACGCTTGTAATTATATGTCTCCGTGATATTAAAATCATTTGCAGATACCATCGTCTTGCTCACCCAAGCATATCGACGGTGTCCATCTGGCCATGATTCCATCAGAAAAAGTGGGCATCTGGCTTGTCACATCTGAGCCGACAAGAACTAAATACGGCAACATCATTCTCAGCCGTTGTCTCTGTGAGGGGGCATGGTACTCGGGGAGTGCGCCAGGTTTTGGTGACTCGAGGAAAGCAACGCAGCCCTGATGCCACGACCTTTGTAGGAGATCGCTTAGATTTAGGAGGAGAATACAGATGAGCAAGGGCCTGAAAGCAGACCTCGAGAAATGCATCGGCTGTCAGATGTGCGCCCTCGTATGCTCTGGAAAGCACGTCGGGAAGTTCAACCCGAGCGAGTCCAGGATAAATGTCGAAGATATCTTTCCGGAGCCAGGAGAGTACAAACTGAACTACTGCACCCATTGCGACGAACATCCATGCGTCGAGTCCTGTCCGGTCGAGGCGATCAAGCTCGATGAGAGCCTTGGAGTGTATGTGGTCGACAAAGAGACCTGCACGGCCTGCGGGGCCTGTGTGGAGGCGTGCCCCTACAACGGCTGCTGGCTTGATCCCACGGGGACATACTCCATAAAGTGCGACCTCTGTGGGGGGACGCCACAGTGTGTCGAAGTCTGTCCGAGAAGTGTTCTCAAGAGGTGAATGAAATGGCAGACGGTTACACTGGAAAGGTGCTCAGAGTAGACCTGACGAGTGAGAAGATATCCACGGAGCCCCTGAACCGAGAATGGGCGAAGCAGTTCATCGGTGGGAAAGGGCTGGGCGCGAGATACCTCTTCGACGAATTGAAACCAGGAATCGACCCGCTTTCGCCTGACAATGTGCTCATGATCTGGACGGGGCCTCTAGTGGGGACAATGGTTCCTCTGACGAGCAGATACGTTGTGGTCACGAAATCCCCCTTGACTGGGACTTTCCTTGACAGTTACGCTGGGGGCTACTTCGGACCCGAATTCAAGTATGCTGGCTTCGATGGCGTCGTAATCAAAGGCAAGGCCAGCAAGCCAGTCTATCTGTGGATCAACGACGGGAAGGCCGAGATAAGGGACGCGAAAAACTTGTGGGGAAAGGACAACTTCAAGACTGAGGAGCTGATCCGTAAGGAGACAGGCCAGAAATACGCCAGGGTTGCCTCAACAGGACCCGCCGGCGAGAAGCTCTCGCTCATAGCGGGGGTCACGAGCGATCTGACGAGAAACGCCGGCAGAGGAGGTGGCGGTGCTGTCTTTGGATCAAAAAATCTGAAGGCTGTCGCCTGCCGGGGCACTCTCGGGGTGGACGTGCCAAACATCGAGGATCTCATGGCGATGTCCAAGGAGATGCTTCTCAAGGATGTCGTCGAGAATCCAGACCATGCTGGCATGATCACTGACGGAACCCCCATCATTGTCGACATGAGCCAGAACGCGGCTATCCTCCCGACGAGGAACTGGAGTTCCGGGGAGTTCGAGGGCTCCGCGGGAATCAACTCAGACTCGATCAAGACAAGGGTCCTCGTTAGGAGAAAGGCGTGCATGGGCTGCGGGCTCGCATGCGGCAGCTACTCCAGGGTGAAGAAGGGCGCCTTCAAGGGGGCCGTGACTGAAGGTCCGGAATACGAGACCATAGGTCTGTCTGGCTCCAACTGCGGAATCAAGAACATGGAGGCCATAGTGAAGTTCTCTGAGGAATGTGACAGGCTCGGCCTCGACACCATGTCCACAGGCAGCGCCACCGCATTCGCAATGGACCTTTACGGGAGGAAGATCCTGAGCAAGAAGGACACTGGAGGGCTCGACCTCAAGTTCGGGAACGAAGATGCGTTCGTCAAGATGCCTGCGATGATCGCCAACAGGCAGCATATCGGTGATGCGCTTGCGGACGGAACCAAGAGAGCCGCAAAGAAGATTGGCAAGGGCGCTGAGAAGCTCGTGATTGAGTCGAAGGGCTCGGAGTATCCAGCTTACGATCCCAGAGGATCGATCGGGATGGCGCTCGCGTACGCGACATCCGACCGAGGAGCGGACCATAACAGGGCATGGCCCGTTGCCCAGGACGCGTACGGCAGCGGCGACCCGTGGAACCCAGACGGGAAGGCTGCGATTTGCGTCGAGGACAACACGAGGACCAGCGTGAAGTGGAGCTTCATATTCTGTGACTTCTACGCTGTGAACTTCAAGAACATGGCGAAGTACTACACGGCTGTCACTGGAGTTCCCGCAGACGAGGAATACCTCAGATCGATAGGAAAACGCGTATGGAACCTGACGCGGGCGTTCAACTCTCGAGAGGGATTCTCGAGAAAGGACGACACAATGCCAGAGAGAATGGAGAAGGAGCCCCTGCCGTCCGGAAAGACGAAAGGCAAGGCAGTCCCGAGGGCGGACTTCGAGAAGATGCTCTCGGAGTACTACAAGCTCTGGGGATGGGATAACGATGGCAGGCCGACGAAGAAGACCCTTGAGTCTGTGGGTTTGGCGGACATCGCAAAGAAACTAGGCCTCAAGTGACCCGAAACCACAGAATGGCCAGATGTGGCGTGCGATGTACACGCCACGCGGTCAGTACTCTATCTAGCCCGGCGGCTATGACGATACCCGGCGAGTCAGACGACGGTTCTTGTCTATATTGTGTTTATTTTATATAAATATCCATTTTCGACCCTTTTTCACCGTCTCTTTTGATGCGCTTGAACGGCGGACGATTGGCCACTCCTATTTGCTATATTTTCAACTTTTTCCCCCTTTTGATTGAAAGATGTTCACAAAGTTCGACTGGAAATTGGACACAAGCAACCTACAAATACCCGTGCTCGGAAGGATATATGTAGTATCAGTGGCTTAATGTTGAATCGCAAGAGCGGGTCTGCCTGACTCGATGCGCCCACCAGTTTCTTAGGGTGCGGAAACTCAGGAGGGTGAACATATGGCCTCTGCGAAAAAGAAGTTCGGGCTGGTCTTCCACCCCGAGAAGTGCAACGGTTGCTTGGACTGCGAGAAAGCCTGCGGATCAGCTCACGCCTCGTCCGTGGCCGCCAAGAAGCCAAGGATCAAGGTGACCAACAGCGGCAACAAGTACTCTGCTGTGATGTGCGTCCACTGCGAGACCTGCCCGCCCAGCGAGGTCTGCCCATCAGCGCTATTCGAGTTCCACGATGACAAGAGGTTCTGGACCCTTGACGAGCACAGATGCTTTGCCTGCATGGCCTGCGTGCCAAGGTGCCCCTACGAGGCCGTTTTCTTCGAGGGCGAGTTCGGAGTGGAGACCGCGTACTCCTGCGATCTCTGCAACGGAGACCCGGAGTGCATCAAGGTCTGTACGAATGGCGCACTTACTCTCGACAAGTCTCGGGAGGAGTGAGGGATGAGTGAAATGGTGGAGAACGAAGCGGTCGCGGAACCGGTCAAACAGACCAAGCCTACTGAAGGCGAGGAAGCATCGAAGGCCGCGACTGAGGAGTTCCCACTGCCTGACTGGGTGCCAGAGTGGGCACGGGATGCGCCGAAGATCATCGTCAGGGCTCCCGGTCCCAAGAGCAAGGAGATCATCAAGATCGACAGGGACTACGTCTCCTACGCCTACGACAGGTGCTTCACATTCACAATCGAGAAGGCTGCGGGCGCAGCCGTCATGGACGCGGATGGGAACATTCTACTGGACTTCTCATCTGGGATAGCCGTCCAGAATGCGGGATGGACCCACTACAAGGTCGCCAAGGCCATACAGGAGCAGGCCGGGAAACTCATACACTCAATGGCCAACGACGCTTACTTCGACAAGGAGGCATTCTTTGCCAAGCTCCTATCTGACATATCCCCCGGCAAGGCCCTCAGAGGGACCTTCTTCGGGAACAGCGGCGCTGAGGCCGTCGAGGCAGCGCTCAAACTGTCCAGGTACTACACCAAGAGGAGCGAGCACATCGCGTTCTTCGGATCGTACCATGGCAGGATCGGAGCCGGTCTTGCATTGACGAGCAAGTTGAAGCTGAGGTACAGCTACGGCCCGCTCTCTCCGGGGATCATTTTCACGCCCTACGCATACTGCTACAGGTGCAGCTTCAAGCAGACCTACCCTGAGTGCGGCCTGTACTGCATGGACTACCTCGAAAAGCAGGTGCTAAGCATGGGCGGCCCGACGGGTCAGATCGCGTCCTTGTTTGTCGAACCCATACAGGGCGAGGGCGGGTATGTTGTACCCCCAAAGGAGTTTCTGCCAAGGCTGAGACAGATATGCGACTCACAGCAGGCCCTGCTCGTTTTCGACGAGGTCCAGACCGGTTTCGCAAGGACTGGCAAGATGTTTGCGTGCGAGCACTTCAACACGATTCCCGACATCCTGATTATGGGCAAGGCGCTAGGCGGAGGAGTTCCGCTCGGAGCCATCATCGCCAAACACGACATAATGAGGAAGTGGAGGCCGGGCTCGCACTCGTCCACCTTCGGCGGCAACGCGATCACCATGGCTGCCGGGCTCGCGCATGTGCAGGCGATCATAGACGAGAACTTGGCGGATAGAGCAGCAAAGCTGGGCGAGTATTCGATGAAGCTCCTGAAGGAGATGCAGCAGCGGAGAGAGATAATAGGTGACGTCAGGGGTAAGGGCCTCATGATCGGCGTGGAGCTCGTCAAGAACCAGTACACGAAAGAGCCACACGAGGCGACAAACATCCAGGGCAAGTGCTGGAGGGCCGGCCTAATGACGATAACATCCGGCTTCTACGGGAATGTGTTCAGAATCGCTCCGCCTCTGTGCATATCGAAAGCGCTCCTCGAGAAGGGCTACGAGATCTTCGAGCAGGCGCTGAAGGACGAGGAAGAGTTCTTGAAGATCGGGACATCGGCCCCTCCAGGATGAGTTGTCTGGGCATTGCGCGCGCCTCGAACCCGTATCCTGTCCCGGAAGGTGCCCAAAAGCCTTGTTTCCGTTACGCTGTCTGATGATGGGCATGAAAAGGTGGGCCTCACGCCCAAGGGAGCGAGGCCTAGAAGATGGTTCATTGGGTCAGCGAAGCGACACACGGAGAACGCCTGGAAGCTAGTGCAAACCCATTTATATGGCCAAACTATTGGGCGGCGTAGATGTCCAACAGCGACGCATCCGACTTCCAGAGGAAGATGCTGCTTATGTTCTCAGTGTTCCTGCTGGTCCTTGGTGTCGCGATATTCTGGGGATGGGGCGTTTTATACGACACTTGGTATCCCTTCAACAGGGGCAACGTCGGCATATACACGATATATCTGCCCCTGATTCTGTTCGGCATCCTCGGGATACTGCTCACGAGAAAGAAACCGGCAAAGGCCTGAGTTTGGCCTTACGTTCTCACATCGCCTTCGCGAGGTAGACAGGGGTCTTCACGGGCTTGCCACAGACGACACAACCTCCGTTGAAGGTCTCACCGTCGATGGGGGTCCCGATGATGCTCCTGTCTAAGCGCGTCTCGATCTCCTTGCCGCACTCCTCGCTTCCGCACCAGCCGATCCTGATCATCTTGTCCGCTGGGACATTCTCCAGGGAGTTGACCGTCACAATATTCTCCTGCATGTCCTTCCTTGCGCGCTCAAGCATCTCTCTGCTAATCAGGGATAGCATCCTTCTTACCTCATTGACGATGTGCTTCCGATCCTTCAGGGATTTCTCGCCCGTGTCCCGTCGGACGAAGGTCACCTTGCCTTTCTCGATGTCCTTCATCCCGAGCTCCAACCTCAGCGGAACACCTCTGAGCTCCCAATCGTAGTACTTCACCCCAGGCCTGACATCTCTCTCGTCGAGATGGACGCGCACGCCCGCTGTCCTTAGTTGTTCGCAAAGCGCCTTGGCCTCAGCACCGATCTTCTCAGTGGCGCCCTTTGCCAGGACGGGAATGATCACCACCTGGTTGGTGGCCACATCTGGTGGAAGGACCAAGCCTTTGTCGTCCCCATGGAGAGCAACGATGGCGCCCACGAGCCTCTCGCTCATGCCATAGGTCGTCTGGTGAACGTACTTGTGGTTCCCTTTCTCATCTTCGTACTTGATCTCGTATGGTTTCGAAAAGTTATCCATGTACTGGTGAATAGAGCCCAGCTGGAGGCTTCTTCCATCGGGCATTAGTGTGTCGATTCCCACGGTGTAGAACGCCCCAGGGAACTTGTCCCAATCGGTCCTCTTGAGCAGCTTGTAGGGGATGCACCACTTCTTGCTGAGCCGCTCCATGATTTCGTAGTCCTCTCGACACTGTCGCTCAGCATCCTCGAAGTCAGCGTGACAGGTATGAGCCTCGAAGAAATGGATTTCTCTTACCCTTATGAACGCCCTGGTCTGTTTGGTCTCGTACCTGAAGGTGTTGACGATCTGATAGGTCTTAAGGGGCAGGTCCGCGTGCGACCTGACCCACAGCGCGAACATGGGGTACATCGCAGTCTCGCTGGTCGGTCTCAGGAGCAGCTTGACATCCAAGGGGTTCAGGCCTGCATGAGTGACCCAAAAAACCTCCGTATCGAACCCTTTGATATGCTCCTTCTCTTTCGCGAACTGGTCCTGCGGGATCAAGAGCGGGAAGCAAACCTCCTGATGGTTGGTCGCGTCGAACTCCTGGCGAATGTGCGTGTCGATCGCCTGCATGATCTTCCAGCCATAAGGCGTCCATACATTCATGCCCTTGATCGGGTAGCGTTTGTCTGTCAGGTTGGCCCTCTCGACGATCTCATTGTACCATTCGCCGAAGTCCTCTGCCTTTTTCATGCAAGCTCACGAATCCTGGCGTCCCATATCTAGCTTTTGGTGATATCGAGCTCAGTCCCTGGCGATCTTTGCGATCTGAGGGGCCACGGTGATAGCAGTCGTCGGGTTTTCTATGGTGTCAGTCGAATAAATCTCGTCCACAGCTGGCCTGATCCTGTCAAGGGCATTGTTCGCGAACACGCCGTGTGTGCATGCGGCAACGATCTTCTTCGCTCCCTGTATCTTCAGTTGCTCAGCGGCCTTGATGATGGTTCCTCCGGTCGAGATTATGTCATCGACTATCGCGACATGTTTGCCCTTGACATCAAGGGACTTGGGCGTGATGCTGACCTTGTCGCCGTCGAGCCTTTCTTTGACGAGGAAATCCGCATCGCATCCTGCGACGTCCGCAACCCTCTTCGCGTTCTCCCACCTGCCCTCATCAGGAGAGAGAATGACTTGCGCTCCTTTCGACCTTAAGAACTTCCCTATCTCAGTGTAGGCGCAGACGTTCTTTGCCGAGACGTTATCGAACCAATCTATGATGCTCACTGAGTGGACATCGACAGTCATGAATTCATCAGTCTGTAGTTGGATCAGGCGCGCGATCGCCCGAGCGCTTATAGGCTCTCCTGGCTTGAACTGCTTGTCCTGGCGGGCATATCCAAAGTAAGGGACGACCGTTGTCAAGGAGGAGACATCGAATTCTCGGATAGCATCCTGAAGAAGGAACAGCTCGATTATGTTCCTGTCTGGCCAGCCTGTCTGGACCAGGAAGATGTCCTCTCCGTCAAGATCCTCATCGACACGGACGTAGCATTCGTCATCAGGGAACCGCTTCATCTCGACCTTCGCAAGCCTGGCCTTGAGGCACTTTGCGAGCTCTTTTGCCAGCATCCCGGACGCCGATCCCCCCACGACATACATGCTATCGGGTGCGGGGAACGTTGTACCTTCTCTTATATCTTGACGGTTGGGTTTACTGGATACGCTGACGAAAACATTAATAGAAGGGAAGGGTCATATTAGGGAATCGAGATGGGATGCAATTGAACGAGGGCACTGACCAGCTGTACCTATCTTCTCATGGAGCTGAGCCAGCGTATCAAGAACCAGCTCCGCAGCAGCATGTGGAACCCCGTCCCAAAAGGGAAGTCAGGGCCGGGAAGAAGGTCCACGAGGGTCTCACGCCCGTGGGGATGATCTACGGGAATGTGGGGACGCTGAGGTTCAGCTGTGGGGTCACGGCGCCAGTCGAGAAGATGGAGTACGTTCAGGTCGAGCACGAGATCAACGGTTGGGTGCTCGGGCAGGTTTCCGAGATCGAGAGGAAGACTAACCTTACGATCGACGGGATCAAGGAGATGGAGAGCGGCACTCCCGTGCCTATCGAGGAGAAGGAGAGCGCTGCCATATCCGTCATCGGCTACAGGGATGAGAGGAATCTTCTCCAGGTTCCCAGAACGCCTTTGAAGGCGGGCTCGGTCGTTTACAGGGCCAGAGATGACCTGATAACCAGTGTCGTCGGGATCAAGGAGCATTCCGACACGGGAGCGTACATCGGCCTTCTCTCCGGCCACAATGTTAGGGTCGAGCTGGACATCAATGTCATGGTCCAGAAGCATGTCTGCATTCTCAGCAAGACCGGCGGAGGGAAGTCATACTGTTCAGGCGCCATTATTGAGGAGCTGATGAAGCACAATGTAACAGTATGCGTCATCGATCCGCACGGTGAGTACTGCACGATGAAGCACAAGGGCGCTGTCAAGAAGACAATCAGGGACTTCGGCGTAAGCCCTCGAAGCTATGACGACAAAATAGTCGAGTTCGCCACAGACACCACCACCAACAAGGGCGCGAAGCCGCTGAAGTTCACGTTGCACAATCTCGATGCCAGGGAGATACTCGGACTCACGAACATCAAGAACGTGAGGTCATTCCTGACAATGCTCAGGAAGACCATTGACATCCTCAAGGAGACCAAGGACAACTACACCATCAACGACATCATCGCCGTCTTAGAGCAAAGCGGGGAGACTTCGAGCGGGACTCTCGTCAGCGAGCTCGAGTACCTGAACGAGATCGAGGTCTTTGCCGAACAGGGAACGAAAATTGACGAGCTCATTCAGAAGGGCAAGTGCACGATAATCAACCTGAGGGGAACCCCGCCAGACATCCAGGAGCTCATCGTCAACAGGATAGGAAACGCGTTGTTCGAGCTGAGAAAGCTCGGCAAGATACCCCCGATGATGCTGGTGGTCGAGGAGGCCCATAACTTCTGCCCGCAGCAGGGCCAGGTTGCATGCTCCAAGGTATTCAGGACCATAGCGTCTGAAGGCAGGAAGTTCGGGCTCGGCCTTATGATAATCACCCAGAGGGCCGCGAAGGTAGACAAGAACGTCCTCAGCCAGTGCAACACGCAGATCATACTCAAGGTCACTAACCCCAACGACCTGAACGCCATAGCGGCTTCTATCGAGGGACTCACTCAGGGCATGGAAGACGAGATCCAGAGACTCCCCATCGGCAGCGCGATCATAACGGGCGGGGGCGTGTCCATGCCATTGTTCGTCGAGATAAGGCCGAGGGAGTCGAAGCACGGCGGCGAGAGCGTGGAGGTAATACCCTCCAAGGGGTAGTTCGGATGGCCTCCAAGGAGAGCGTTCTCACTCAAGAGAAGGTCGAGAAGTACATTGAAATCACATCGCGCGCGCTCAGCAAGATCAAGATCGCAGCTCCAGAGAGATCCTTCAATCGGAAGCTTGCGGATGATTTTCTGAAGATGGCGAGGGCGTACTTCGAGGACGCAAAGGATTTCGCCCGCAAAGGGGACCTGGTCAATTCGTTCGCGTGCGTCAACTATGCCCATGGATGGCTCGACAGCGGCGCGAGGATAGGGCTCTTCGACGTCGGTGGGGATGATAAGCTCTTCACCCTGCACGAATGAAAGTCATTGTGCTTAATTGATTCTGCAGGAATATCGCCAGAAAAGCTAGAAATGCCCATGTCAGTCGAGTGACACCGATCTGAGATTAGAACATCCGAGGACCAGCAGTGTCGACCTTGCAGACCCAAGTATCGCCGAATTCGCTGAGAATCTTTCGAAGCTGCTCAACGCTCCCGACTGCGAACACAGAGTTGCCGAGCATGGACATGCTCGCGCACCCGTGCTCTTGTGCCGCAGCCATCGCGGCCTGTGCTCTCTTCGAGACCAGCCCGGAATCCAGGGCGAACTCCCGTGAGAGTTCCATAAGACTCGATAAA
>Ga0315268_10007461_pt1 | contig 11506 bp, 9 predicted proteins | sample C1_top_MG_FD_204535 | JGI IMG/M metagenome (GOLD analysis project Ga0315268, IMG submission 204535) | Sediment microbial communities from Yellowstone Lake, YNP, Wyoming, USA - C1_top | ecosystem: Environmental > Aquatic > Freshwater > Lake > Sediment | place: USA: Wyoming | collected 2017-08-01 | reverse complement strand
CCGGTTATCAGCGCTACTACGGCCAGGGAAGAACCCAGGGCTAACGAGCCGGTGTCGCCCATGATCAATTCAGCCGGGTGAACGTTGAACCATAAGAATCCGAACAGGGCTCCCACCATGATGAAACAGAAACGCGCCAGGAAGGTCTGCCCCTGCAATAAGGCAAGGCCGCCATAAGCCGCGAATGCAGTTGCAGAGATCAAACCTGCCAATCCGTCCAACCCATCGGTGAAGTTGACCGCGTTGGACATTCCAGCAATGATGATGGCTGCAACCGGGATATAGAAATAACCAAGTGAAATATCACCCGGGATCCCGGGGATGAACAATTCCGGGGCATCCAGGATGTAACGCAAGGCAAATGCCAACCCAAGTGAAAGAATGACCTGGATCACGAACTTGGTACGGGCGCGCATGCCTTCCCCTTTACGCTTGCCAAACAAACCTTGCCAGTCATCTACCGCACCCAACAAGCCGAAGGACACCATGGCAAACAGGGGTACCCATAACGAGCGCCCGACCAGGTTGAGACCCAGGAGGGATACAGCGTTTAGAAGCATGGTGAGTAAAGCCACCGGGATGATGACCATCACTCCGCCCATGGTGGGCGTACCCATCTTGGTGAAGTGCCTGGCTGGTTCTTCAATGCGGATCAGTTTGCCCACCTTGAAGTGGCGCAGGATTCGAAGCAGTGGTCCGCCCCAAATGACGGTCATCATGAAACTCAACCCTGCCAGCGCCAGGACCAGAGATGAAGGTCTCATTCTGGCACCTCCAGCGCGGCTACGATCCGGTCCATGTGGATGCCTCGTGAGCCTTTTACCAGAACGACGTCATTGGATTTAAGATTTGTTTTCAGAAAGTCAATGGCCGAATCGATGTCGTTAAATTCATGGGTGCTGTCTGCACTTAAACCGGCTCTGCGGGCAGCTTCTGCGATCATGTGGCTGCGGGTCCCCACGGTCACCAGTTGGTCTGCCACCTGGGCTGCCCGAACCCCCACCAGTTCATGACCTTGCTTTTCATACTGACCCAATTCCAGCATATCCCCCAGGACAGCCATCCGGTGGCCTTCCAGGTCTGCCAGAAGGTTAAGGGCAGCCAATGAGGATTCAGGGGAGGCATTGTAAGTATCATCCAACAGCAGTGCGCCGGAGACACTGCGGACAGCCACCAGTCGCAACTGGGAGTGACCGGAACCCAAACCGTGAATTATTTCCGGCCAGGTCAAGCCTTCAACCAGGCCGACGGCAGATGCGCGCAAGGCGGTATGTACAGAATGTTGTCCGATCAAGGGTATTTTCAAATAAAGTGTTTCAGTCTGGTAATGCAGGCGGAACTGGATCCCTTCCAAACCCAGGCTTTCAACCTGGTCCGCCCACAAGTCTGCGGCCGGGCTGAGACCATAATAAAAGACCCTGGCGGAGGTTTTTTGTGCCATAGATCGCACCAATGGGTCGTCGTAGTTAAGGATGGCAACACCTTCCGGACCGGGAGGCAGGGCTTTCACCAATTCTGATTTTCCAGTCGCGATGGTTTCCTTCGAACCGGCGCGTTCAGCGTGGACCGTGCCAATATTCGTCACTACACCAACATGTGGATGAGCGATGTCACATAGAGAGGCGATCTCACCTGGTATGTAAAAACCCATTTCCAGGACAGCCCGTTCATACCCGTGACCCAGGTGCAAGATCGTCAGCGGCAATCCGATCTCATTGTTCAAGTTTCCAGGGCTTTTTAAAGTCCTATATCGTACCGAAAGGACATCTGCGATCGATTCCTTGGATGTGGATTTCCCAACACTGCCGGTTATGCCAATGACACGCAAATTGAGCTGTCTCCGCCAAAACCGGGCGATCTGCTGTAATGCGGTTAATGTATTTTCAACACGCAGGCAAACCGGTAGACTTATCTCAGTCAATTCACCGACAGCCTGTGCTGAACGAAGATCGATCACATTGATGTCAGACTCCACATCATGTTCAATTAAAGCAAAGGACGCCCCTCGGTTAAATACCTCCCTGACAAATGAGTGCCCATCCACCCGTTCCCCTTTCAAGGCAATGAACAGACAGCCCGGGATAACCTGGCGGGAATCGATGACCGCCTCGCTGATGACCAGGTTGGTCACTTCAGGACGATTGTGGGTCAGGGATTCAAAAACATCTGCCAGGTTTAGCACATGGACCTCATTGACCTGCCAACTGCAATCGGACTTGATCTGGTGGAATGTCCAACAGGACGAACAATTTTTCCGCGATTTGTTTAAAGACCGGTGCAGCCACCTCGGAACTCCAGGTGGATGTCTTTGGTTTTTCGAGCCAGATGTAAACCATGAACTTCGGGTCATCTGCAGGACCCCAGCCGATGAAGGAGGCATTGGTCATGTTGGGATCATACCCACCAAAAACCGGGATCTGGGCTGTGCCCGTCTTGCCTGCCACACGGTATCCGGGTATCAGGGCCAGAGAGGCTTCCTTTTCAAGAGATGTCGCCAGCATTTCATTTTCAACCTGGGCGGTTTGGGGTGTGATCGGGTTGCCGGCCACCTGGTACTTGATGGTCTGCTGGATGCCTTTCTCCACTGTGGCATATACCAGGTGAGGCTGGACCATCAGCCCATGGTTGGCAATGGCGGAGGCTGCCATCACCATCTGGATGGGTGTAACCGAAACACCCTGTCCAAAGGCGTTTGTCCCCAGGTCCACCGGGTACCAGTCAGAATCGCCCGGGAGTTTCAACCTGCCGGTGGCTTCACCTGCCAGGTCGATCCCGGTAGTGTGACCCAGGCCGAAACGTTGCATGTAAGCGTAAAAATTCTGGGTCCCAATCTGTGTGGCAATCCAAGCGAAGCACACGTTCAAGGAATGTTGAATACAACCCAGCATGTCTTGGGATCCCCAAGCGCCTCCATCCCAGTTATTGATGGGTACGCCTCCTACTACGATCACACCTGTGTCTAGAAAACCGGTGGTGGGTTTCACCGAACCGGTATCCAAGGCAGTAGCCATGGTCAGGATCTTCAACACAGAACCAGGCTCGTAGGCTTGTCCGATAGCTCGATTGAATGGAGTGCTTTCCGGGAATACCTTGGAGTATGCCAGGTAATTGTTGGGATCCAAGCTGGGGGTGGAGGTCATGGCCAGGATCTCACCATTACGGGGGTTCATGACGATCACGGTTCCCGATGCGGAACCGGATTCCTTTAATGTATCAGCCAGGATGTCTTCCATTGCGGATTGGATCTCGCGATCGATGGTCAGGATCAAGGTTGTACCTGGTTCCACTTGGGGGATCTCTTCAGCCCGGGTAGGATTAGTGGGGACCCAGACAATGGATGGGATTCCAGCCAGCAGGCTGTTGTACTCCTGTTCGATCCCAAAATAGCCGTTATTATCCTGGGTGACAAACCCCAGCAAATTGGATGCCAGGCTTCCTTCGGGGTAGTAACGTTCATAATGGGCTTTAAACGCCAGCCCACTCAAGCTGGAAGAACCTGAAATGATCCCCTGGTCAACCAGGGTTTTCTTATAGGCAATGGCTTTTTCTGCATCCGTAGCAGGAACATAATCCTTGAGGACTATGTAATTCTTGGATGGATCGGCTTCCTGGATCTTCTTCATCTCATCCGCGTAGTCCAACCCTGCATTGACGCTCAGAGCCAGTGCGATGGTTTCAGCATTCTTGTTGACACGAATCGTATTTAGATCCACCCCAATTTCATAAATGGTGATATTCCCAGCCAGCAGGTTCCCATAACGGTCGTAAATCTCACCGCGCGGGGGATAAATGGTCGTCAGGTTGTAATCATTTCCATTGAGCAGCACTTTTGCCTGTGCGCTGGTCTGGTAGGAGATGATCTTGAATATGATCACCACACCTAACAGGCCAATCCCGAACAGGATCAGTTGGTAGCGCCAGCGTGGAGACAGGTTCATTTTTGCCCCCGGTTGACCAACCAGTCGAACAGGGATTGAGTATATTCAGGTAGTATGACCGGACCAGCAGGTAGTGGTGCTGGATTTCCCAGGTTGACCACTGAACGCGCCGTATAACCCGGGACGGCTATAACCAGGAATTCATCCGGTGCGGCTGGGACAAAACCCATGGCTGCCGCCCTGGCTTGCATGGACTGGGTCGATAACTGGGATGCTACCTGTACCTGCAGGTCTGAAATCTGGTGCTGGATGTTAATGATGTCCCGCTTGGCAAATGAGATCTCCCTACCTGCCAGGGCTGTCCTGGTGTTGATGATCATATACATGGACGCAACAAGCACCACCACCAGCAGGCCAGCCAGCAGTAATCCTATCCATTGAAGCTGGCTTCGCCAGGGTGCCTGTCTTTCATTTTTGAATATTTTGGATAATTTCTTTATCATAGGTCTGTCCACTGGTTTTTCCATTTATATCTTTTCCACAACCCGCAATTTAGCACTACGGGATCGGGGGTTGCTGGTTACTTCCTCAATTGACGGTGTGATCGGCTTGCGATTGATCTCCCGCAAGCTGGCTTTATGGTCACAAGTGCAGATGGGTTGACGTGGCGGGCAGATACACTCACGTTCCTCCAGGCGGAAATAAACCTTGACAAGACGATCCTCGAGTGAATGGAAGGAAATTACCGCCAATCGCCCACCGGTCTTTAATACCTTGATGGCAGTGGGGAGAACTTGTTTGATCGATTCCAGTTCATCGTTGACCGTCACGCGCAGAGCCTGGAAGGTACGCGTGGCTGGATGGATATGTCCCCGGGTGTGAACCGCAGCCGAAATGACCTGAGCCAATTGTGTGGTGGTAGTCACTGGACGAGCTGCAACAATAGCACGTGCGATCCTGCGTGCTGCCGGTTCTTCACCCAAGTTAAAGATCAGGTCAGCCAACTCGCCTTCGGGAAGGTCATTGACCAGGTTGTAAGCAGAGAGTGGGTTCGAAGGGTCGAAGCGCATATCCAATTTCGCCTCGGATTGGAAGGAAAATCCGCGGTTACGGTCATCGAATTGCATGGAGGAAGCACCCAGGTCAAGCAACATCCCGTCCACCTGATCCCATCCCAATCTGGCAACCTGGTCCGATACCGAGGTATAGGAGGCCCGAATGAGCATTGCCCGGTCTCCAAATTCGGACAGGTTTTGTTTGGCAAGTTTCAATGCCAACGGATCGACATCCAAACCGAGCAACTTCCCTCCAGGTGAACTGGCTTGCAGAATTCCAGCAGCGTGGCCTCCGGCTCCCAAAGTCCCATCTATATATCGACCCTGGGTATTCGGTCTTAATGCGTGTATAATTTCTTGGTAAAGTACGGGTTGGTGCCATGCTGAAACCGTTTCCATGGGTCACTGCGTAGACAGGTTCAGCTTTTTGAATCGTTCGTTGTCAAACTTCTTGCTGTTCTTTTCAAACTCGTTCCAACTCTCCAGTGTCAGGATTTCGAAGTAATTACCCTGACCAATTAATACAACATCCGTTCCCAGGTCAGCCCATAAGCGCGGTTCTTCGGGAATCAAAATGCGACCGGATTTATCAATTTCAACCTGCACACTTGTCCCCAAGATGTAACGCCGTAAATGGCGGGTATCCGGGTCGAGGATATTTTGTGCCATGAGATCCTTATAAAGGACTTCAAAAGCCGATGGAGTCATCACCATTAAATTCTGGTCGAACCCGTGAACGACATAAACCCCGGAGGCGCAGTCTGCACGGAAGCGGGAAGGTACCGTTAAGCGGTATTTGTCATCGAAGGAGTGGTGGTATTCCCCAAGAAACATTTGTTCTAACTTCTCCTATAACGAACAGGCGCCGGATGATCCGGCGTCCCACTTCGACCCACTGCGTCCCACAGTTGAATATATTTTAGCATATTTCGCATAATAATTGCAAGTAGTTATTTAGTATTATGACAATTAATTGCTAGGATGCAGGGAAAGCATAAAATCATCAAGGACCATCATCTTCTCGAAGAATGAAATATGACCGACACAATTTCTTTATTGATCTCGAATGACTGGCAAGATTACGAACTACTCGACAGCGGAGAGGGCTCCAAGCTAGAGCGGTTCGGTGAAGTCAGGTTGGTTCGACCTGAAGCTCAAGCCATCTGGAAGAAGGCAGGTCCAACCCACATTTGGCAACAAGCGGATGCCGACTTCATCCCCAGCGGTGAGGAAAGCGGGGGACATTGGGTCTTCAAAAACAGCGATCCAGGTAGATGGATGATGCATTACCATGGAATCCGGTTTTGGACTCAGACCACACCAGGCAGACACCTGGGGGTTTTTCCGGAGTACGCCGCTCACTGGAACTGGATGAGCGGGTTGATCCAAAGAGCATCAGGACCGGTCAAGGTCTTGAACCTCTTCGGTTACACCGGACTGGCCACCCTGGTTGCAGCCCAGGCTGGCGCTGCGGTGACCCATGTTGACGCCTCCAAAAAGTCCATTTCCTGGGCCAGGGAAAACCAGGCTCTTTCCAACCTGGAAGAAAAACCGATCCGCTGGATATTGGATGATGCCTTAAAGTTTGTCCAGAGGGAAGCCAGGCGCGGTTCGAAATACCAGGGGTTAATCATCGACCCGCCCAAGTTTGGTCGGGGACCCAAGGGGGAAGTGTGGGAAGTGTACAAATCACTGCCAGTCTTATTACAATCCTGCCGAGAGATCCTGGACGAATCCGCTCTTTTTGTTATCCTGACCGTTTACGCGGTCCGAGCATCTGCCATTCACTTAGGTGCTGTTCTGGAAGAGATGATGAAGGGGTTAGGTGGCACATGCGAAATCGGCGAACTGTTGCTGCGTGAGAAAAGCGCCGGTCGGCTGTTGTCCAACGCCGTCTTTGCCCGCTGGCAAAAATAAAATAAGCGAATGAGCCCATCCGCTTGTTTCGCGAAGGTCAAGCAGGTTCACAAGCTGGGGGTGGGGATTAGTCCAGGAGGGATCCAGGGCCATGGATTCTTGCACGAATCCTGAGTGCCACCGTAATATACACCATTGATCCAGCAGGTGACTGCGTAACAGCCCACCAGTTCAGTCCACAATCCTTCTATTTCGCAATACATGCCCATCGGCGTGGGAGGCGGGCTGGTAAAAATGAAACTGCCATTAAAGATTGGCTCCTGTAATAAATCGGAGAAAAAATCAAATTTATAATTCCTGCCATAAAACACGTTGGGTCCGAAGCAGTTCATCTGGGTTGGGAAATCATTGCGAAAACTGCACTTATACTTTACGCCATCCACCATTCCATAGAAATCCCCCTTGAGTGTGCCCATCTCCAGGATGATCTGTGTAAAAGATCCATAAACTTGGTGAATATCATATGCGCCTATCAGTTTGATCTGGGTGAAATCCGGTGTGGATGTGGGTGTGATCGTGGGCGGGATGGGGGTTTCGCTGGGTGTTGCTGTTTGGGAAGGTTCCAATGTCGCTGTGGCTGAGGGGAGCAAAGTCTCGGTTGAAGTTGGCAAGGGAGGAACTGTAGCAGTCGCAGGTTGTGGAGAGCAGGCTCCCAGAACCAACATCATGATTAATATTGGTAAGACCTTTCGGTGGTTATTCATGGCTGGCTCCTTTATGGCGTGGTAAGAACTTCGGGATTATATCACCGCAAACGATTTTGAAGAATTGAAGGAAAAAGAATCCGAACATAACCAAACTTTTACCGATTTGGCAGTTATGGATGTATGGTGATAGAATTTTTGCATGACCATTGATCCTGCCCCCTTCAGCAACCCTCGTGAAGAATCAAAACCAGGCAAACTGGACTTTCCTTTAAGCAAATTCATCCCCTGGAATCTGGAAACATTCCTGGTCATTATCATCATCGCACTGGCCATTGTATCTAGGTTTGACAACCTGGGAGCGCGTGTCCTCAGTCACGATGAGATCAACCATGTCATCCCTTCCTATGATTATTACACGGGAAACGGATATCACTATGACCCGATGAGTCATGGTCCCCTGCAATACCATCTGGTTGCGTTGAGTTTCTTCCTTTTTGGGGACAATGACTTCAGTTTCAGGATCCCAGCTGCATTATTCAGTGTGGCTACCATCCTCATTGCTTTATTGGCATTTCGTAAGTACCTGGGGAAGGTGGGCGCATTGGCTGCGGGGGTCATGTTCCTGATCAGCCCATACATGTTGTTCTATGGCCGTTACCAGCGCAACGAAGCCTTCATCGTTGTCTGGGGGATTTTGACCATTTATTCCATCCTGCGATACCTGGAAACCGGTCACAAACGCTTCCTGGTGCTCTTTACGGTCATCAATGCCTTGCATTTCATTGATAAATCAACATCGTATATCTTCGCAGCCGAGGAATTGATTTTCTTCGCCGGGTATTTGTTTGACCGGTTATTAAGTAAACCCTGGGTGGATGGAAAAGCAAAACGGTTATTCCTGTTACATATTGCAGGTATGCTGATTTCTGCCGTGTTGATAGGGTTACTCTATTACATTTTTAAACCTCAAGGATCTGTTCTTCTTAGAATGAGCATTCTTGGGGTTTTTGTCATCGTTTTTGCCGTTCAAGCTTTCAGGGCTTTTAGCAAGGGATTGGGTTGGCAGGCGGTCCGCGAGGAAAGAGTATTTGACCTGGCCATGCTGCTGGGTACAATGATCCTGCCTTTGTTGGCTGCTTTGCCGATCAAGATGGCAGGTTTTGATCCATTGGATTACACCACCGCCGGGATCACCCGGGCTTTGATCGTCATCGGCATTTTGGCTTTGGTAGCCATTGCATTTGGGTTGTGGTGGGGAAGAACGAAATGGCTCCTTTACGCGTTGATCTTTTATGGAATTTTTGTGCTCTTCTACTCAACTTTTTTTACCAACACCGTGGGTGTACCGATGGGTTTCATGGGCGCTCTTGGTTACTGGATGCAGCAACAGGCCGTGAACCGGGGGAGCCAGCCTTTGTATTACTATGCATTACTCCAGATCCCCATTTATGAATTCCTGCCGGCTTTTGGGACGATCCTGGCCATTATTGTTGTGTGGAAAAAGAAACTCTGGCAGACCAGGTCAATGGACCCCTTCACACCTCAATCCCGGGATGAAAACGGTCAGGCTCCCGTGCCTGTCATGGCACTGATCCTTTTCTGGACCGTGACCAGCCTGACTGCCTTTACCATGGCCGGCGAAAAAATGCCCTGGTTGACCATCCACATTGCCCTGCCCATGATCCTTGCCTCTGGCTGGTTCGTCGGCTGGCTGGCACAATGGCGGAGTGGTCTAGCATTACCCGCCTTGAATTGGAAGCAAGTGGCGCGTTACGGAGTGTCTGCCATTTTGGTGATTCTGGTTATTTTAACTGTCCGCACTTCTTACCGGGCGGCGTTCATCAACTACGATTATCCCCTGGAATACCTGGTCTATGCCCATGCTGCAGATGGGCCGATGATCCTTCTAAAACAGATCGAAGAGATCTCGCAGCGCACCACGGGAGGCATGGATATCGTTGTGGCCTATGACAACAATGTCCGTTACCCGTACTGGTGGTATATGCGTCACTTCCCCAACCGAATTGATTTTGGCACCGAGCCCACCCGCGACTTGAGCCGGGCAGCTGTGATCGTGGTCAGCGACCAGTTATACGGCAAGATCGCTCCGGTGGTCAAAGACAATTACGTCCAGTTCGATTTTATGCGCATGTGGTGGCCGAACCAGGATTACATGACGCTCAAGTGGGACAATATTGCCGCTGAACGGACCGCGGTAGAGGGTGTCAATGCGCCACCCATGTCGATATTGGATTACAGTAAATATGCCTGGAAACACATCTCACCATTTTTCACCGATCCCCAGGTGCGCAGCGCCATTTGGCAGATCTGGTTCAACCGGGATTACACCGAGTATGCCAAATTGAAGAACAGCAACGCCTTCACCCTGGAAAACTGGAACACCGGTAGTCGCATGCGGGCTTATATCCGCAAGGATGTAGCCTCTCTGATGTGGGGCTTCAAAACCACGGAAACCGCCGCAGTGGTGACAGACCCTTACCAAAAGGTCCAGATTTCGTTGAACCCGGATCTGATGATCGGGCAGACCGGTTCAGCCACCAGTCAATTCCAGTCCCCGCGTTCGCTGGCTGTAGCCCCGAATGGAACGATCTATGTGGCTGATTCAAGGAACAACCGCATTCAGCATTTTACAGCCAAAGGTGAGTTCCTCAATTCCTGGGGCAGGTTTGCGGATGTTGCCACCGGGAATGCACCAGGTGGAACGTTCAATGAACCCTGGGGCGTGGCAGTCGGTCCGGATGGATCCGTGTACGTGTCGGATACCTGGAATTACCGTGTCCAAAAATTCAGCCCGAATGGTGATTTCATCACCATGTGGGGCACCAATGGCTTCGCCGATAACCCCCTGGCTTTTTATGGGCCGCGCGGCATTGCGGTGGACCAATCTGGTCGGGTGCTGGTGGTCGATACTGGTAATAAGCGCGTGGTTATTTTCAATAAGGATGGCAAATACCTGGCCCAGTACGGCACACCAGGCCTGGATAATGGTCAATTGGATGAACCGGTTGGTATTGCCATAGATCGCACAGGTCTGGTCTACCTGACCGATACCTGGAACCAGCGTGTCCAGGTCTTTTCACCTGATCCAACCGGTTTGGTTTATACCTTCGTTCGCGCCTGGGAAGTCAATGCCTGGTTCGGACAATCCCTGGAGAACAAGCCTTTCATCGCGGTTGACCAGGGTCAAAATGTTTTCATCAGCGATCCTGAAGGCTGTCGCGTGATCGAATTTTCGAGTATTGGTGAGCCTAAAAAAGCCTGGGGTGATTGCGGCATCGCCCAGAACCAGTTCAGCCTGCCGGTAGGTCTGGCGGTTGATCCCAGCGGTGGTCTGTGGGTCAGCGATGCGGGTGATAACAACCGCCTGGTGCATTTCCCCGCAACCCTGTTTCATTAATATTGAGTGAACCGATACCATTGAATACCAAATTCACCTGGCATTTTGATGCCAGGTGATTTCTTTTTGGAATGGAATAACCTCAAGCTGAAGTTAAACCGGGAATTTAGGGTAAATAGACTTGCGGGTTAACGCAATTAGGAAGATGCTCGCCTCTCACACCTGCGACCAGGTTCTTCGCTGCCATCAACGACATCTTGTTGCGGGTGGAGAAACTGGCGCTGGCGATATGGGGTGTGATCAACAGGTTCGCCAGAGATAAAAGGGGACTTTCAGTCGGAATTGGCTCCGGATCGGTCACATCCAGGGCTGCAGCCCGGATCATGCCTTGCGATAGGGCTTGAAAGAGTGATTGTGGATCAACCACCGCGCCGCGCGATGAATTGATCAATATGGCTTGCTTCTTCATTTTTCTGAAAGCTGGCAGGTCCACCATGTGGTAGGTTTGCTCGGTGAGAGGCACATGCAGAGAGATGAAATCGGAGTTCGAATAGAGTTGATCCAGGTTGACTGGTGAGGCATTCAGGTTGGGCATGGCTGTCTCCTGGTTTGGATCAAAATAAACCACCTGCATATTGAAGCCCGCAGCCC
>Ga0315268_10007458_pt1 | contig 11508 bp, 7 predicted proteins | sample C1_top_MG_FD_204535 | JGI IMG/M metagenome (GOLD analysis project Ga0315268, IMG submission 204535) | Sediment microbial communities from Yellowstone Lake, YNP, Wyoming, USA - C1_top | ecosystem: Environmental > Aquatic > Freshwater > Lake > Sediment | place: USA: Wyoming | collected 2017-08-01 | reverse complement strand
GGGTGGTATCATGCAACAAGGCGGCACTATTTTGGGCAGCGCCCGCTGCCCGGAATTCAAGACCCGGGAAGGACATCTGAAAGCATTAGGCACACTCCGCAACAATGACATAGACGCTCTGGTCGTCATTGGGGGAAATGGCTCTCAGACCGGGGCCTATGCGTTATCCCAGGTAGGCTTCCCAGTGGTCGGTATCGCCTCAACCATTGACAACGACCTGTATGGCTCAGAGACCACTATCGGAGTGGATACTGCTCTCAACATCGCATTGGAGGCGATTGACCGGCAAAAGGTTACTGCCTCATCTCACCAACGGGCCTTTCTTGTGGAGGTCATGGGTCGCGAATGTGGCTACCTGGCCCTGATAACCGGCGTAACTGGCGGCGCCGAGGCCATCATTATCCCCGAGGTAGAGACGGATCCGGAAGTCGTCGCCACCGAACTCCGCAATGCCTACGAACGAGGCAAGTCCCACGCTTTGGTAGTGGTTGCCGAAGGCGCCCAGTATAACGCGGCAGGGTTAGATCGCTATTTCAAGGAACACAGCGAGCGGCTGGGGTTCGAATTGCGGGTGACGGTCCTGGGTCATGTACAGCGAGGCGGCACACCGGGAGCCTTTGACCGGTTGCTGGCCACACGGCTGGGAGCGGCCGCAACAGATTGCCTGGCCCGTGGTGAGCACGGAGTACTGGTGGGTCTCATCAAGGGTGAGATCGTCTCCACGCCGCTCGCCGAGGTGGTTGCTCATAAGAAGCCACTTGATGTGCAGTTGCTGGAACTGGCGCGAGTGCTGGCCAAGTAAGAGCCACGACACAGGTAAAACAAGCATCATCGGGAGAGTAAAATGGACCAACCTATCACACCAGCCTTTGACCCGGCGCACGACGTTTTGCATTACGAGCGCCAGGCATTGGACGCGATCTTTGTGCCCAAGACCGTCGCCGTAATCGGCGCGACCGAAGCCTCTGGCAGCGTCGGACGTACCATCGTGTGGAACCTCGTCAGCAACCCCTTTGGTGGAACCATCTTTCCGGTCAATCCCAAGCGCCCCAGCGTGCTAGGCATCAAGGCGTATCCGAACATCGCCGCCGTGCCTGAGCCGGTTGACCTGGCTGTCGTGGTGACGCCAGCGCACACCGTCCCGGGCATTATCCGCGAGTGCGTGGAGGCCGGCGCGAAAGGCGCTATCGTCATCTCCGCCGGATTCAAAGAGACTGGCGCGGGGGGCGTCGAACTGGAGCGCCAAATCATGGAGCACGCGCACCGTGGGAACATGCGGATCATCGGGCCGAATTGCCTCGGCGTGATGAGCCCTACGACCGGATTGAACGCGACGTTCGCTGGCGCCATGGCGCGGCGCGGCAGCGTCGGCTTTATCAGCCAGAGCGGCGCGCTGTGCACTGCCATCCTGGATTGGAGCCTGCGCGAGAACGTGGGATTCAGCGCATTCGTCTCAATCGGCTCGATGCTTGACGTCGGCTGGGGCGACTTGATCTACTACCTGGGCGACGACCCGCACACGCAGAGCATCGTTATTTACATGGAAACCATCGGCGACGCGCGGGCATTCCTCTCGGCGGCGCGCGAAGTCGCACTCACCAAGCCCATTATCGTCATCAAGCCGGGCCGCACGGCGGGAGCCGCCAGGGCGGCTGCCTCGCACACGGGGGCACTGACCGGCAGCGACCAAGTCTTAGAAGTCGCCTTTCGCCGCAGCGGCGTGCTGCGCGTCAACAGCATCGCGGAACTATTCTACATGGCCGAAGTGCTCGCCCAGCAGCCGCGCCCTCAAGGCCGCCGGCTGACAATCCTGACCAATGCGGGCGGCCCGGGCGTGCTCGCCACCGATGCGCTGATCACCAACGGCGGCGAGTTGGCCGAGCTATCGCCAGAAACGATGGATGCGTTCGACAAGCTGTTGCCAGCGGCGTGGAGTCACAACAACCCGGTGGACATCCTGGGAGATGCCAGCCCCGAGCGGTACGCCAAGGCGCTCGAAATCGCCGCCAGAGATCCGAACAGCGAAGGCCTGTTGATCATCCTCACGCCTCAGGCTATGACCGATCCCACGCAGACTGCCGAGCAACTGAAGCCTTATGCAGAGTCGCCTGGCAAGCCGGTGATCGCCAGTTGGATGGGCGGGAAAGATGTGGAAACCGGCGAGACGATCCTCACCCGTGCGAACATCCCTACCTTCCCGTACCCCGATACTGCCGCGCGCGTATTCGATTACATGGCGCACTATGCCGAAAACTTGCACGACTTGTATGAAACGCCGATGCTGGCGACGAACGGCAATGAAGACCGAGTTGACCGCGATCGTGCAGCGCAAATCGTCAAGACCGTGCGCGATGCGGGCCGAACCATCTTGACCGAATTCGAGTCCAAGCAACTCTTGGCCGCCTATGGCATCCCGACTGTGGACACCCGCATCGCCCGGAGTGAAGACGAAGCGGCCGAGACCGCTGGCGAGATGGGCTATCCCGTCGTCCTCAAGCTTCACTCCGAAACGATCACGCATAAGACGGACGTGGGCGGCGTGCAGTTGAACCTGGCCGACGCCGAAGCCGTTCGGCGCGCCTATCGCGCGATTGCGGAATCAGTAAAGGCCAAGGCCGGCACCGAGCACTTTTTGGGTGTGACCGTTCAGCCGATGGTAAAGCTCGAAGGCTATGAGCTGATCCTGGGCAGCAGCATAGATGCCGAGTTCGGGCCAGTGCTACTGTTCGGCTTGGGCGGGCAACTGGTGGAAGTATTCAAGGATCGTGCGCTCGCGCTTCCACCCCTCACCACGACGTTGGCGCAGCGAATGATGGAACAGACCCACATCTACACCGCGCTGAAGGGCGTGCGCGGGCACAAATCGGTTGACCTGGCCGCGCTCGAACAACTGGTGGTGCGCTTCAGCCAGCTCATCGCCGAGCAGCACTGGATCGAGGAGCTGGACATCAACCCGCTGCTCGCCTCGCCGGAACGACTGCTCGCGCTCGATGCGCGTGTGATGGTGTACGGGCTGGACGTGACCGAAGACAAGCTGCACAAGCTGGCTATCCGTCCGTACCCAACTCGATACGTCAGCTCGTGGACAGCCAAAGATGGCACGCCACTCATCATCCGGCCGATCCATCCCGAGGACGAGCCGTTACTAGTCAAATTCCACGAGACACTTTCCGACCGCAGCGTGCACCTGCGTTACATGCACCCGATGTTGCTGAGCCAGCGTGTGGCACATGAGCGGCTCTCGCGCATCTGCCACTGCGACTATGATCGCGAGATCACCCTCGTCGCCGAGCACGAGGACAAGACCGGGGAGCGCTGCATCCTGGGCGCAGGTCGCATGAGCAAGCTGCACGGCATGAATGAGGCGCGCTTTAGCATTCTCATCAGCGACCAATCACAGGGCCTTGGCATAGGGAGTGAGCTGGTGCGCCGGATTGTAGACGTTGCAAAAGGCGAGCGCCTGCGCCGCCTCATCGCCATCGTCACGCCGGACAATCAACCGATGCAACACATCTTCCAAAAGCTCGGCTTCCGCCTGGAGCCGACGAGCGACGGAAAGATGGTAGAAGCGAAGATGGAATTGTAGTGATCAGAGCAAACACAGTTGAGCTGGCTTAAGGTCGCCATAAGCATGGCTTTAGGGGTGCATAAGGACGGGGCAGGTCCCGACAAGTATAATGAAGTTGTACTCGATGCACAATTTGGTTTTATGTCGTTGCTGCACAAGGGTCTGAGCGCCCATCGGGCAGCAAATACGGAAGGGAGTATGACAGATGAATCGCAACACCATTCCCTTGGGCCGAATTCTTGGAATCCCTATCGGACTGGACTATTCCTGGTTTCTGATTTTCGCGCTGCTCACGTGGTCGCTGGCCGCAAGCTACTACCCGGCTGAATTCAGAGACTGGCCCGCCGCCCAATATTGGGTCGTGGGTGCGGCGACCGCCATTATGCTGTTTGTGAGCGTGCTGCTCCACGAGCTGGGTCATTCGGTTGTAGCGATGCGCTACAATATTCCAGTGCGCAGCATCACACTCTTTATCTTTGGCGGCGTCGCCCAAATCGGCGCCGAGCCACCCAGCGCCACCGCCGAATTCTGGATCGCCATCGCCGGGCCTGTTGTCAGCTTTGCGCTGGCGATTCTCTTTGGCCTGATGCAGCCGTTCGTCGGGGCTGCAGCGCCACTGCTCGCCCTGGCCAAATACCTGGCCTACATCAACGGTACGCTGGCGCTCTTTAACTTGATCCCGGGGTTTCCGCTCGATGGCGGTCGCGTCTTTCGGGCCATCGTCTGGGGCATCACGCACAGCCTGCGCCGGGCGACGCTCATCGCTGCCAACGTGGGGCGATTTATCGCCTTTGTCTTTATCCTCGTAGGCGTATGGCAGCTGTTCATTGGCCATTTCGGCAATGGTCTATGGATCGCTTTCATCGGTTGGTTCCTGGAAAGTGCGGCGGCGTCTCAAGTTCAGCAACAGGCGTTGCAAGACTTGTTAGCGGGTCACAAAGTCTCGGACGTCATGAAAGGCACTTGCGCCGCCATCCCCGCCGGGACCACACTGCAACAACTGGTGGACTATCACATCCTGGGCACTGGGCAGCGCTGCTTCGTGGTGACCCGAGACGACAAGGTCATGGGTCTGTTGACTCTGCACCGCATCAAGGAGGCGCCGCGAACGGAATGGCCGACGACCACAGTCGCGCAGGTCATGATACCGGCGCCACAGATGAAACGGGTCCAACCCAATGCGGAACTATGGACGGCCTTGGAAGAGATGGACAGGGACGGAGTCAACCAGCTTCCCGTGATGACAGATGGGCAAATGGTAGGAATGTTGAGCCGTGATGACATCATCAGTTTTCTGCGCACGCGCCGCGAGCTGGGTGTAACCTCACCCTAAAACAAGGAGGCCGGGTGACGCAAGTCGCCGCCAGGACGCGAGGTCACTATGAAGCCTGGAATGTGCGGATTGTTTCCCTGCTCACCGGGCTGATGGGCGCGATCAACGTCGTTTCGGCGGTCACGCCGTCGTTGGCAGACCGCATGAGACTGTTGAGGCAAATCTCGCCGTTGCAAGTCCGTTACGGGGGGCGCCTCACCGCCGTGCTGGCTGGATTTGCGCTGCTGCTGTTGGCGCGCGCACTCTGGAGGCGCAAGCGAGTCGCCTGGCTGCTCACTCTGGTGGTTCTGGCCGTTTCCGTCGTGAGTCAAATGCTCAAAGGATTGAACTATGAGGAAGCAGCCCTGGCAGCGGCATTAGCGCTTTGGTTGCTGTTCCTGCGTCCCCACTTTCATGCCCGGTCAGATCCGCCTTCCCTCTGGCAGGGAATGCGCACATTGGCCGCCGCGCTGCTCTTTACACTGGCATACGGCGTCGCTGGTTTTTACCTGCTGGATCGGCATTTCAGCGTCCACTTCGGGCTTGCCGCGGCGTTGAAGCAGACGGTGATCATGTTCGCCCAGTTCTACGATCCCGGCTTGCAACCTGTGACCCGTCTTGGCCGATACTTTGCCGACTCGATCTACACCGTTAGTGCCGCAACGCTGGGTTACGCGTTGCTGATGCTGTTCCGGCCAGTTCTGGTGCGCCAGCCTGCCTCGGCGGTTGAGCGCGCCGAAGCAAAGGCCATCGTCCAGGCTCACGGTCGCTCTGCGCTGGCTCGCTTTACCCTCTTTGACGACAAGTCCTACTACTTTACCCCCGGTGGGTCCGTGCTGGCATATGTGGTCAAAGGGCGGATTGCGCTGGTCCTGGGAGACCCCATTGGGCCGGTCGAGGACGCGGCTGCGGCGATTGCCGGGTTCCAAGGCTACTGTGCACAAAACGACTGGCAGCCCGCCTTCTACCAGACCCAGCCCGACTACCTGGAAGCCTATCGGAGGGCCGGCTTGGAGGCGGTGTGTATCGGGCACGAGGCCATTGTGGATGTGGCATGCTTCAGCCTGGCAGGCAGAACAAACAAAGGGCTGCGCTCGGCGGTCACCAAGCTGGACAAGCTGGGCTATCAAGCCGAACTTGACGATCCCCCCCTGCCCGACCGCCTTTTGCGTGAATTGCGAGCCGTCAGCGACGAATGGCTGACGACGATACAAGGCGCAGAGATGCGTTTTTCGTTAGGAGGGTTTCACGACGACTATATTCGCAACAGCCCGGTAATGGCAGTCCGTGCACCGGGAGGGTTTGTCAGTGCCTTTGCCAACGTCGTGCCAGAATACCAGCGGAATGAAATCGCCGTTGACCTCATACGCCACCGCCGTGAGGTCGAAAATGGCACGATGGATTTCTTGTTTGCCCATCTCATCGAATGGGCCAAGGCACACGGTTATACCACCTTCAACCTGGGGTTGAGCGCACTGGCCGGTGTGGGACAAGACGCCGACGACCCGGCCGTCGAAAAGGCTCTGCACTATATCTATGAGCATATCTATCACTTTTACAACTTTAAGGGGCTGCATGCATTCAAGGCCAAGTTCCACCCAGGCTGGTCACCCCGCTACCTTATCTATCCCGGGCCAGCCAGCCTGCCGGCTGTGGCCATTGCCCTGATTCGCGCTGATTCGGGCAATGATTTCCTAAAGGACTATTTTCGGGATTTCCTCGAAGGATGGCTTCGGCGACGCTCCGGTGCCCGTGCACCAGTGCCCGCACAGGTACAGGCAGGCACGGGCAAGCATGCCAATCCAGAGGCACAGCTTGCAGCCACGGGAGCTGACCAGGCGGAGGTCTACTGATGAAAGCAATCGCGATCCTTCCGGGTACGAGCACCGTGCGGTTGGTGGACCGTCCAGAGCCAGCCATCACTGCACCGGACGAGGTCAAGCTGCGTGTGCTCCGCGTGGGTATCTGTGGCACGGATCGCGAGGAGGTATCTGGCGGTCGCTCCCGCGCCCCCGAAGGGCATCAAGACCTGGTCATCGGCCACGAGATGTTCGGCCAGGTGGTCGAGGTAGGCCAGGCAGTCACCCGCGTGCACCCCGGCAACTATGCTGTCTTTACGGTGCGCCGTGGATGCGGCAAATGCCTGCCCTGCACTGTCAACCGCTCCGACATGTGCCGCACAGGCGACTATCGCGAGCGTGGCATCTGGGGGCTGGATGGTTACCAGGCAGAATTTGTGGTGGACAAGGAGCAATACGTGGTGCAGGTGCCTCCAGAGCTGGAACCCGTCGGTGTGCTTGCCGAGCCACTCTCTGTGGCGGAAAAGGCAATTGACGAAGCTGTGCGTCTCCAGTTTGCCCGCCTGGCGGATTCGGCCACTACACCTGATTGGCTGTATGGTCGCCGCTGCCTGGTAGCCGGGCTGGGCCCTATCGGCTTGTTGGCCGCGCTGGCTTTGCGCCTGCGCGGAGCCGACGTCTATGGGCTGGACGTTGTGGATGCCGATACAGCCCGGCCGCAGTGGCTCGTCCAGATTGGTGGCCGATACGTGGATAGCCATCAGGTTCCCCTGGATAAAGTGGACGACGTGCTAGGGCCAATGGATTTGATCTTGGAGGCCACTGGTGTCGCCGGGCTGGCGTTCAACTTGCTGGATGCGCTCGCCCCCAATGGCATCTATGTGCTCACAGGCATCCCAGGCGGCAACCGCCCGCTCGAAATCCCCGGCGCCGAGCTTGTGCGCCAGTTGGTGCTGGATAACCAGGTCATGGTGGGCAGCGTCAACGCGGCTCGTGACCATTTCCAGATGGCTGTGGACGACCTGGCTTTTGCCCACCTTCGCTGGGGCGGCCACATCGCCAAGCTGATCACGCATCGTCATCCTTATACCGAGTTCACAGCCGCGCTGAGTCAGCATCCGGCAGACGAAATTAAATCCGCGCTAGACTGGGCCACCGTGTAGAGATGTTGCATGCAACGTCTCTTGTGGCCGCCCCAACCGCCAAGGTTTCAGGAGTAACGAGTATGGACAACGATCAACAGTATGCACCGGGCTGGCCCGGCATTCCACCCCGCTGGACCTCGAGCGCCAAGAGCGGCGTGGGGACGGCTTTCAGCCCCTACAGTCGCGTCTGGTTCACCCTCAGCCACGGCATCCTCAACGAGATCTATTACCCGCGCGTGGACCGGGCATGCACGCGCGACCTGGGACTGATCGTCACCGACGGGCACGATTTCTTTTCGGAAGAGAAACGCCATACACAGCATCAGGTGGCGCATGTGGCCGAGGGCGTGCCCGCTTATCACCTGACCAACACGTGCGAGCAGGGACGGTATCGCATCGAGAAAGACATCCTGGCCGATCCCCGGCGGGATGTGGTGCTGCAACACACGCGCTTTGCGCCGTTGCAAGGAAAGCTGGAGGACTATCACCTCTACGTGCTGCTAGCCCCGCACCTGAACAATCAGGGCAGCAACAACACAGCCTGGGTTGGCGACTATAAGGGCGTCCCCATGCTGTTCGCCGAGCGAGACGGTAACGCGCTGGCTTTGGCCTGCTCTGCGCCGTGGCTCCAGCGTTCCGTCGGTTTTGTGGGTGTCTCGGATGGTTGGCAGGATCTGTCACTCCACAAGTTGATGACGCGGACTTTTTCGCGAGCCGGAAACGGCAACGTGGCCCTGACGGGTGAGGTGGATTTGGCGGGACGCGATTTTCTGCTGGCCCTCGGTTTTGGTACGACGGCGGCTGAGGCAGGCCATCGGGCGCTGGCCAGCCTGTTGGATGGGTTCGAGTCTGCCCAAGCCGAGTACATCAGCCAGTGGCAGGCGTGGCAAGGAGAGCTGCCCTCCCTGGATACAGTCCAGCCGGGCGAACATGGTTTGTGCCGCATTAGCACGGCAGTACTGCGTACGCACGAATCCGGGCGCTTTCCAGGCGGCATCATCGCCAGCCTGTCTGTTCCATGGGGCTTTAACAAAGGCGATGACGACCTGGGCGGGTATCACCTGGCCTGGCCACGCGACCTGGTCGAGACTGCCGGAGGGTTACTCGCCGCCGGCGCGCGTGAAGACGTCCACCGCGTGCTCCACTATTTGCACGTCACTCAAGAAGCGGACGGCCATTGGCCGCAAAACATGTGGCTCGATGGCTCGGCGTATTGGCAGGGCATCCAGATGGACGAGACGGCTTTCCCTATCTTGCTCGTGGACATGGCCCGCCGGGAGAATGCGCTGGAAGCCGATGACTTGATCCGCCTCTGGCCCATGGTGCGCCGGGCAGCTAGTTTCCTGGTATCCAACGGGCCGGTGACGCAGCAAGATCGTTGGGAAGAGGACCCCGGCTACTCGCCGTTCACGCTGGCCGTAGAGATCGCGGCGCTGTTGGTCGCCGCCGACCTGGCCGACCTCAACGGGGAACCCACAGTTGCCGCCTTTTTGCGGGATACTGCAGATACCTGGAATGCCAATGTCGAGCGGTGGACCTATGTGACGAACACCGATCTGGCCCGCCAGCTCGGCGTGGAGGGCTATTATGTGCGCATCGCACCGCCAGAAGCAGCCGACTATGCTTCGCCCATCGCCGGCTTTGTGCCCATCAAGAACCGTCCCCCCGGCTCAAGCACCGAACCGGCCACGCACATCATCAGCCCCGACGCGCTGGCCCTGGTGCGCTTTGGCTTGCGCGCGCCGGATGACCCGCGCATCGTCAACACGGTGCGAGCGATTGACGCATTGCTCAAGGTCGAGATGCCGGGCGGCCCGGCCTGGCATCGCTACAATGACGATGGCTATGGGGAACACGAAGACGGCTCGCCCTTTGATGGCACGGGCAAAGGCCGGGCCTGGCCGCTGCTGACCGGCGAGCGCGCCCATTACGAGCTGGCAGCCGGCCGGCAGGACGTGGCGGAAAACCTCTTGCACGCGCTAAAATCTTTTGCCAACGAGGGCGGCTTGATTCCGGAACAAGTCTGGGATGCCCCGGATATCCCAGAGAGGGAGCTTGTCTTTGGCAGGCCTTCCGGCTCGGCCATGCCTTTGGTGTGGGCGCACGCTGAATATATCAAGCTGTGCCGCTCTTTGGAAGAGGGGCGCGTGTTCGATATGCCCCAGCAGCCGGTGCAGCGCTACCAGGTTGAGCAAAAAGGCTCTCGATACGCCGTTTGGCGATACAATCAAAAATGTCGAGCCATGCCAACCGGCAAGACGTTACGTCTGGAGGTCATGTCGCCAGCCCAGGTTCATTGGAGCGCCGATGGCTGGCAGACGACCCACGACACTCAAACCCAAGATACTGGCCTGGGACTTTACCTGGCCGACCTGCCCACAGACAAGCTGGCGCAAGGCGCGACGGTTGCATTTACCTTCTACTGGCCTCGAGAGGACCGGTGGGAAGGTGCGGATTTTTACGTGAGCGTAGAATAACGAATACGGCCCTAGCTCACGGCAGTGGGGGGGGTGGAGTTCCGCGCCCCGGCGGTATGCTTTCTCCGTCGGGCAGATCGTGCAGGTAATCGCAAGACACAAACCTGACATCCTGCCAGACGTACCCTTCTGCTTCAAACGTCGGGATGTCCACAATCCAACGTTTTTTCCCCTCTTCGAGCCGATAGATGTGCGGGCTGCTGTCACATTTGAGCAGAACGTACAGTGGGCTCCCCTTTTCAAATTGATTCAAGAACCCCGGCTCCACGATGTGGACATCCTGCCACCGATAGCCATAGTGTTCAAAGGCATCCAGGCTGGTGATCCAATGAAAGGCGCCATCGCGATACACCCAGATATCCGGGCTCGTCGTTTCTTTGACGACCAAACCGTTCGCGATGACGAGCGAAGCACTGCTGGGGATAGACCTCGCGACCGCTGTACCCCGCGTATTGAGGGGGATATTGATCAGCACGACGATAATGAACAACCCCAGGGCTAATCGGGCCATCAAAGGTGCGGCGTGAGACGAGGTTGATACCACAGACTTTAGCACAAACTCCTGCGTCGGCTCTGGCACTGGCTCCCGTGCCGGTTCAGGCGCTGGCGCCACGGTCGCTTCCGGCGCTGACAAAACGGTGGGGACCGGCGGAACGTCTGGTGGCGGCGGTTGGGGCTCTGCGTGTTCAGGTCCCGACCGTGCCTGGAGCCGTTTGGCCACTTCATCTGCCAACAGGTCGAGCAGTAAATCTAAACGAGAGTGCCCAGTATCGTCCATCGGTTACCTCACTGTCAGGAAGCCGAGTATTTCGCCAATACTGGCGATAATGTTGGTGTAAAAGTTGCCGCCGAGATGGCGAAAGAGCTCGAATCTCATGCTGGGCGCGCCCACGAACGGGCGCAAAGTCCAGGCGACTTGACTTCCCACAAAGGCGTACACGATGATCCACAGTCGAACGACCATCGAGCTGGCGCAGCCGCCTTCGGTCCCACTCGCGGAAACCAGGCGCATGCCCTGAACAAGGAACAGGACTCCGATGATGCCAGCAACGGTGAACACGCCGACGTTGAGCAGCTTGAAGAATTGATAGTTGCTACTGCTTACCATTCGCGTAATCGCCTGACAAAAGCCGAATTCCCTGGTAAGCTCAGGGAATGGCAACTGAACTGACTCTCACGACCGAACGGATAGACGACTTTGTACTGT
>Ga0315268_10007457_pt1 | contig 11509 bp, 11 predicted proteins | sample C1_top_MG_FD_204535 | JGI IMG/M metagenome (GOLD analysis project Ga0315268, IMG submission 204535) | Sediment microbial communities from Yellowstone Lake, YNP, Wyoming, USA - C1_top | ecosystem: Environmental > Aquatic > Freshwater > Lake > Sediment | place: USA: Wyoming | collected 2017-08-01 | reverse complement strand
GCGGTTTCCTCCCTCGAGGCTTGTCCGACGCCTGCCCGCTGGGCTTCGTCACGAACGGGAAGCCTGCGGATGAGGGCAGGCATCGTACAACCCTTAACAGAAGCGGAAGTTCAGGCTGAGTGGTCTGACCGTCTCCTGTTCTGACCATAGCGGACGCAAAGTTTAATGCTCTAAGACTTCTAGTTAACTGGGAAAGATTCAAAGGCTAGCAAAAACCTCGCGCCTGGGCCTGTGCGCAGGCCGGCTCTTTTGGCACGCGCATTGGGGCTGTGACAAGCGCGCACCGAAGCAGATACTATTGGACGATTATGCCTTGGCCACGCCCCCGACTCCCCTACGTTCAGAAACGCCACCGCGTTGGCCTGCTCTCGGCCCGATTGTGGCTGCGCCACATGCTGTTCTGGGGAGGCGCGGTCGTCGTCGGACTGGCCGCGACGGCTTTTGCGCTCGCTGGCGATTACGCCCACGTGCTGTTTGGCCATGTGCTTGCTGTGTCGCCCTGGCTGCCTTTGCTGATTACGCCGTTGACGCTGGCCGGGGTGGCCGCGCTAACCCAGCGCTATTTCAAGGGCGCTGAGGGCAGCGGCATCCCGCAGACCATTGCCACCATCCGCATGCCTGATGGTCCGGGGCGCGACCGGGTGCTGTCCTTGCGCCTGGCTGCGGCCAAGATGCTGCTGACCTGCGTCGGTCTGGCAGGTGGTGCCAGCGTGGGGCGAGAAGGTCCGACGGTCCAGGTGGGCGCGGCGCTGCTCCACAACCTGAGCAAACTGACCCGCTTTCCCCGGCATCTTACAGAGCGCGGCCTGATCATCGCTGGCGGCGGCGCGGGGGTGGCTGCTGCATTCAATACGCCGCTGGCGGGGATTGTGTTCGCCATCGAGGAGATGGCCCGTTCTTTCGAAGAACGCTCCAGTGGCACACTACTGACGGCAGTGATCATCGCGGGTTTGGCTGCGGTCTACGTGCAAGGCGATTACACTTATTTCGGTTCGACCCATGACACGCTCAGCGGTGCATCTGGCTGGCTGGGCGTGTTGCTGTGCGGCTTGGCGGGTGGTGTTCTGGGTGGCGGATTCAGCCGCCTGCTGCTGGCTTTCTCGGTACATGGTCTGCCGGGCCGGGCCGGGGTATTCATGCGGGCCCACCCGGTGGGTTTCGCCGCTGCCTGCGGCCTTGTGCTGGCCGTGGTCGGCCTGGCTTCCGGTAGTGCCGTATACGGTAGCGGCTACGTGGAGGCCAAGCATTTGCTTGAAGGTAGCGGAGAAGTTACGGCGGGGTATGGCTTGTGGAAGATGCTGGCGACCTTCGTGTCCTTTATCAGCGGCATTCCCGGTGGGCTGTTCGCACCCAGCCTGTCGGCTGGTGCAGGTATAGGTCATATAGTGGCGAGTCTGCTTGGCCAGGCAAATGCGGGTTCCCTGATCGTGATCGGCATGGCGGCCTATTTCGCTGGCGTGGTGCAGGCACCCATCACAGCTTTCGTCATCGTTATGGAAATGACCGACAACCACAATATGGTGGTGCCCCTGATGCTGGCCACCCTGCTCTCGACAGCTGTATCCCGCATGATTTGCCACCGTCCTTTGTACAAGGGACTGGCGAGCAATTATCTCAACCGGGTACAACCTGATATCGTCACGCCCCTGCGAGTAAACAATAGTCCGCCTTAGCAGAATGAGCGGGCATTCGAATAACAAGCATTGACCGTCTCTTCAGTCGAGAACATAAGTTTCTGTTGACCAGTTTTCGATTCCGGCCATCGCACCAGTTAAAAAAAACGCCACTCATTGAGCGGCGTTTTTGTTTGGGGTTGGGTTTCGATATCGGATCGCGACCGTCCGGTCGTCGGTGCCAACTCAACTGGTCGTTGAGAAATACACAAATTCTCGAACACCTTTTCTTCAACAGCGTGCCCACCGGCGCGAGCCGGAACCGTGCCTTCACGCAAGTGGCTCCTGTTCCCCGCTTTCGTCACCTATAGTCAAATTATTGCTGTGGGGTGCGCTGGATGTTCCATTGGGCTGGCCAGTCTGGTAATGCTGCAAAAGCACCGCATGCAGTTTGTCGGCAGGAAGGCCCCCGTCAATTGAGCAAGCAAACCAGTATGGGCAGCATGAATGACTCGGTTCGAACCTGTGCGACGGCGGATGGGCGACCGCTGTCGGAATCCTTTTACGGGACGGCGATCCTCATGCTGCGCGCCCTGCTCGTCGCCTTGTTGGTGGCGCTGGCGGGATGCGCCACGCCAGAACGCCCCCCAGACCAGGTTCCTCTGCCGGTTCATGTTCCGGTTCCGGAGAGCACCTGGTGGCAGGTCGATAGCGACATCGGCGACGCGTCGTTAGCTGCGAAAGAATCGGCCAGGGACTATGCACGCGTCGCCATGGATAACTGGATGAGCCTCGTCCAAAAGCGCACCGAGGCCGACTTCATTCCGTGGTTCACCGGCTACTGGACCCAGCAATGGCTGGCTATCAAGGTGGCCTGGTACAAGCTGAGCGCCGAAGAAGGGACCGATCCGACCGTAATGCGACTGGCCGCCTATTTGCAGGAGCAATATCACGATCGCGTGCTGGAACCCGTCGCCAGGGAAATCGATCCTGACGTGGTCAGGGAGCAAGCGACGAAGCTCTACGTCCAACTCCTCGGCGAGCAACTTCAGGCAATCCCGCTGCACTACGGTGTGCCTTCCGATCAATTCGACCGGCGGATCAAGAACATTCCCGCGATTGCGCTGGCGCATCAATCCGCCCCAAGCGCTTCGCTCTACCAGATTGTCCACGCCGATCCGATCACCAGGCTGCCCGCCTATGAGGCCCTCATCGCGCAGATCCGCAAGGACGCGGGCAGCACGGGAGCCGGACCATCGGACGCCAGGATATCGCCCGTGGCGAAACAGGCCAGCGAAAAACTGGTAGCCAGGCTCATCACCAGCGGTGGCGCAAGCGCTGCCGCCGCAGTGGTCGGCGGCATACCCGGCGCGATGATTTCCCTGGGCGCGGCCGGATTAGGCGCGATCGAGCATGAGAGCGAGCGCCCGAAATTGGAAGCGCTGCTCCGGGAAAACCTGGACCCCGTGCTGGAGGATATGTGGCTTGATCTGGTGGAAGACCCTGCCACCGGGGTGATGGCCGGGGTCGATCACCTATCCAGACAGATCGAAGGAAGTCTCGACAAAACCGTTACACAACCGGTCACATTCGAACCGGTGCCGCAAGGAATCCCCCTGCCAGGCGAGCAATCCTTCAAGGACGAAAAAGGCGACGACGAAGCCCTGCCCGACGATGGGTACGCGGATGAATAAGCCGATACGGCCGCTGGCAGAATTTTTCCCCGCATCAGGAACGGGATGGGAGTCCCCCCGACTTCAATCGACAGTCTTGGTCGAGTGCCGGCTTCGACCGACCGCGCCATCCGGAGCGGCTTGCCGCCGAGCCGGATCGGGCACGTCTGCTAGAGACCGTTCACCACGAAGTCTACCTTCGGCGTATTGGAGATGACCTTGTAGCCCATGAGCTTGAGGTCTTTTTTGTCGAAAATGCCGTTGCCATCCATGTCGGTGACGGCATCCGGCGCGACGCCTTCCACCACGGCCACGTACAGACGCGACGGGGTGTATTCACCTGCCTTGCCGAAAGCATTCGGCGCGCCGACGATCCAGCTGGACCAGATTTCCGTGCCGGAGGCGTTCTGGTTGGTGACGGTGTTGATGTTGAAGAGATTCGACAGGTTGCGTCCGGGCCCGCTTGCGGTGGAACTGAGCAGCACCACCAAACCGGGGAAGTGATCCTTGTTGGCACCGAAGCCGAAGGTGCCGGGGAAGGGGCCGGCGTTTGCCAGCGGGGCGGGGCCGGTCAGCTCGGGCGTGACGCCGGTGGATGCCTGGTCGCCTCTGAACTGGACGGCCAGATCGACCAGGAAAGCGCGGCTGCCGATGCCGGCCACGTCGCCCTTGCCAGGTGCGAAAATCTTGATCTCGGCGATGTCGTCGTCGTCATCTTCCTGGTCGGCAAACGCCGGGTTCATCACGGATGCGAGGGCCAGCAGAGCAAATGAAACAGCGGATATGCATTTGGATCGGAAAGCAAACATCGTCGTACTCCTTCATGTCGATTGAGGGTGGGCGTAAGGAAGCGTCGCGTGCTAAAGGCGCAACGATCAGGACGGAGCTATCCCGTGCCATCACACATGGATCCTCTTGTCATGGGAGCAAACAGAAATTAGTCGGGACTTATTCCCGAAGCGGCGAAGATTTTCTGGATGGCGGCAGCAGGTAGTTCGATTCTTGCGGCGGCCGAGCAGTAGCTGGGCGGCACGAGAGCGCATGAGCCGAATACCCGAAGGGGTGCGTGGTTGTTGCCGACTTGCCGGCTTTACAACCACGGCCTACCCCTTGCGGGTGCATTGCACCGGATGGTTTTTGGAGCGTCAGTGAATATGCCGGTGATGCGCATCCGGGAAATGCGGATGCGCGTGCGTGACGGGCGTGTGGCGGTGCAGGTGGGTGTGGCGTGTGCCGGGCAGCACCGGTGCCTCGTGTTCATGCTCGTGGTGCGGGTCATCCGCGCCGTGGACATGCTCATGCTGGTGTTCCAGCGCTTCATGCGTGTGTACGTGCGAATGCCGCTCGGTCAGGTGGAGCACCACGCCCACAGCCATCAAGGCACCGCCCAGCAGCAGGTTCTGGGTCAGCGGCTCATCGAGCAGGGTCAGCGCCATCAGCGCGCCGAAGAACGGGGCCACCGAGAAGTACGCGCCAGTACGGGCGGTTCCCAGATGCCGCAAGGCAACCACGAACAAGGTGAGGCTGGCGCCATAGCTCAGAAAACCGACCACGGCGGCCCCCAGCACGGAGGCTGCTCCCGGCCACGCCGCCCCCATGCCCAGCGCCACCACCAGGTTGGTCGCGCCGGCCGTCAGCCCCTTGGTCATCGCGATCCACGATGCATCCGCGAGCGCCACCTTGCGCGTGAGGTTGTTGTCCACGGCCCAGCCCAGGCAGGCCGCCAGCACGGCAAGCGCAGGCCAGAGGTGGGCGAATTCCACCGCGCCGCCTGCGGGCCAGCTCAGGACCACGGCGCCGGCCACGATGGCGAGCATGCCCAGGGCGATGCGTTGGTCGAAGTTTTCCCTGAACGCGAACCACGCGAGCAGTGCCGTGAAGACGCTTTCGGCGTTCAGCAACAGCGCTGCGCCGGAAGCCGGCATCGCGGCCAGACCGGTCATCAGCAACACGGGCGCGATGACGCCTCCGGAAACAATCGCGCCTGCCAGCCAGCGCCATTCACCGGGAGCCAGATGGGCTGCCGGTGCGCGGCGAACGCGGCGCAGCAACCCGAGCCCGATCCCCGAACCCAGGTACAACAAGGCAGCGAGCAACCATGGGGTGGCGTGCTCCAGCAGCAGCTTGGCCAGCGGCGTCCCTGCCCCGAAGAGCACGGCGGCCACCAGGGCGGCGATGATTCCCTGATTGCCAGGGCGATTCATTTTCAGCCGCCCGCCCGTAGCACCAGATCAGGGCGCCAGCCCAGCGCCCAATACAGTACCCAGAAGCCCAGCACGTAGGCCACCGCGACGTGCCAGCCTTCCTTGATCCAGAGCCAGGTGTTCTTGGCTTCCTTGAATTCGTTGGTGATGGCGACGCCGGCGGAGGAGCCGAACCAGATCATCGAGCCGCCGAAGCCGACGGCGAAGGCAAGCATGCCCCAGTCGTAGCCGCCCTGGTCGAGCGCGAGCTTGGTGAGCGGGATGTTGTCGAACACCGCCGACACAAAGCCCAGCCCGAAGGCGGTCTGCACCGAGGCGGCGGGCAGTTTCTCCACCGGCATCAGGCTGGCGGCGGTGACCAGGAAAATGAGGAACAGACTGCCCTTGAGCGCATTGCGCGCTTCGCTCCAGGGCGCCGGGCGCAGCAACGCGCCGAGCAGGATGGCCGCCCAGACGCCGACCGCCGGGAAACCGAATGCCACGTTGGCCGCAATGGCGCCGCCGATGATGAGTCCCACCACGCCGAGGCGCATCCAGTCCACCTGGTGGTCGCGCGGCCAGTCCTTGCGGATGGGTTGCCAGGCGTGCTGCTGACGGGAGGCGACAAACCCGGAGAAGGCGACGGCGACGAGGGAAGCAACGAAGGCGTCGGCCACATGAATTGCGGGCACCCCGGCGATCCACATCATGGTGGTGGTAGTGTCGCCCACCACCGAACCCGCACCGCCCGCGTTGGAAGCGGCGACGATCCCGGCCAGATAGCCCACCTTCACCCGGCCCTGGAATACCCGGCGCGCGGCGACGCCGCCGATCATGGCGGCGGCGATGTTGTCGAGAAAACTGGAAATCACCGCCACCAGCACCAGCAGCAGAAAGCCACCGCGCCAGTCGTCCGGCAGCCAGTGAGGCAGCAGGTCGGGCACGTGCGATTCCTCGAACACCTTGGCGAGGATGGCAAATCCCAGCAGCAGCCCCAGCAGGTTGAGCAGCAGCGGCGCCTCGTGCCGCAGGTGTGGCAACAGGTCGTAGCCCAGCACCGAGACCTTGTACAAGGCGATGAACACGAGTCCCGTCAGCGCGATCTCGAAATTGCGCTGGTGAAGAAACGCCACCCCCACGAGGGTCAGGGCGAAAAAGAAGAACTCGACGGGAAAGGGCAGCATGGTGGAAAGGGCGGTTATTGGAGGAGGGGCGCGGGTGAAGGCGCAACGAAGCGATTTTATGCGCTGCAGCGGTCAAGCAGCCATTATCCGGGCTTTGTTCAGCCTGCGCTTGCCAGTCAATCCGACTCGTTATATCTTGCAAAATATAACGATCGGATGAGAGCCGATTTTGGACAAACGGATCAAACCCAAACTGCGCATCCTGCTCGGCGCCGAAATCGCCATCGGGCCGGGCAAGGCGGACCTACTCGACGCGGTGGCCCGCACCGGTTCCATTTCGGCGGCGGCGCGGGAGATGGGTATGTCCTATCGCCGCGCCTGGGTGCTGGTCGATACCATGAACCGCTGTTTCCACGCCCCGCTGGTGGAGGCAAGCAAAGGCGGTTCGGGCGGCGGCGGCGCGCGGGTCACCGATCTGGGTCTGCAGGTGCTGGCGCGTTATCGGGCCATGGAAATCAAGGCGGCGGCCAGCGTCGCCGCCGAGATGCGCCAATTTGCCCGTCTGCTGGCGGAGCGGCCAGATTGAGGTCGTTGGTACGGACGGTCAATTATTTTGTCAGTCGTTATATATAGCCATGCATATCGAAAGGACATTCGATGAAGGCCCTGTTTAGACGGTTTGCGCTGACCTTGCTTGTTATTCCGCTCGCGCGCCCGGCGCTGGCCGCCGAGGTCAACGTCGCCGTCGCTGCCAACTTCACCGCTCCCATGCAGGTCATCGCCGCCGAATTCGAGCAAGCAACCGGCCACAAGGCGCAGCTGGCTTTCGGCGCCACCGGCAAGTTCTACGCCCAGATCAAGAACGGTGCGCCGTTCGAAGTCCTGCTGGCGGCAGACGACGAAACCCCGGCCAGATTGGAAAAGGAAGGGTTCGCCGTAGCCGGCAGCCGCTTCACCTACGCGATCGGCCAACTGGCGCTATGGTCGGCCAAACCGGGTTACGTCGACGCCAAGGGCGCGGTGCTGAAGCAGGGCGCGTTCGAGCATCTGTCCATCGCCAACGCCAGGCTGGCACCCTATGGCGCCGCAGCCGTCGAGACCCTGACCCGGCTCGGTCTGCTCGGCAGCGTCGAAAGCAAGTTCGTGCAAGGCGAGAACATCGCGCAGACCTACCAGTTCATCAGCACCGGCAACGCCGAACTCGGCTTCGTCGCCCTGTCGCAGATTGTCGAGAAAGGCACACTCAAGAGCGGTTCGACCTGGATTGTGCCGTCCAGCCTGCACAGCCCGATCCGTCAGGACGCGGTGGTGCTGACTCAGGGCAAGGACAACCCGGCTGCCGCTGCTCTGATCAGGTTCCTCAAAACCGACCAGGCGCGCGCGGTGATCCGGTCCTGCGGCTACGCGCTGTAAACAGGGAGTACGGCGTGCTGGGCGAACCCGATCTTGCCGCGATTGTGCTGACGCTGAAGCTGGCGAGCGTCACCACGCTGCTGTTGCTGGTTATCGGCACGCCCATCGCCTGGTGGCTGGCGCGTACGCGCTCGGCATGGAAAGGCGCGGTGGGCGCGGTGGTGGCGCTGCCCATCGTGTTGCCGCCGACGGTGATCGGTTTCTATCTGCTGGTGGTGATGGGGCCGAACGGCCCGGTCGGCCAGTTGACGCAATCGCTGGGGCTGGGCGTGCTGCCCTTCACCTTCGCCGGACTGGTGGTGGCCTCGGTGTTCTATTCGCTGCCCTTCGTGGTGCAGCCGATCCAGAACGCCTTCGAGGCCATCGGCGAGCGGCCGCTGGAAGCAGCGGCCACCCTGCGCGCTTCGCCGCTCGACACGTTCTTCAGTGTGGTGCTGCCGCTGGCGCGGCCCGGTTATCTCACCGCCAGCGTGCTCGGCTTCGCCCACACCGTCGGCGAGTTCGGCGTGGTGCTGATGATAGGCGGCAACATCCCGGACCAGACCCGCGTGGTGTCGGTGCAGATCTACGACCACGTCGAGGCGCTGGAATACGCGCAGGCGCACTGGCTGGCGGCGGGCATGCTGGCGTTTTCCTTCGTCGTGCTGCTGGTGTTGTACACGCTCAACCCGAGCGGGCGGCGCGCATGAACACGGACTCGCCATCCGGCATCCGCGCCCGCTTCAAACTTGATTATTCCGGCTTCGCGCTGGACGTTGATCTCGATCTGCCCGGGCGCGGCGTCACCGCGCTGTTCGGCCATTCCGGTTCAGGCAAGACCACGCTACTGCGCGCCATCGCCGGACTGGAACACGCGCCCGGCGGCACGCTGTCCGTCAATGGCGACGTCTGGCAGGACGCCACGGTGTTCCGGCCGATCCACCAGCGCCCGCTGGGCTACGTGTTCCAGGAAGCCAGCCTGTTTCCGCATCTCGATGTGCGGGCCAATCTGGAATTCGGACAAAAGCGAGTGTCGCAAGCAGAGCGCCGGGTGTCGCTTGATCAGGCTGTGGCCCTGCTCGACATCGGCCACCTGCTCGGCCGCAAGCCGGCGCGCTTGTCCGGCGGCGAACGCCAGCGCGTCGGCATTGCGCGTGCATTGGCTACCAGTCCGCGCCTGTTGCTGATGGACGAGCCGCTGGCGGCACTCGATCACGCGCTCAAGCAGGACATCCTGCCCTACCTGGAACGCCTGCACGACGAACTCGACATCCCCGTGCTCTATGTCAGCCACGCCCCCGACGAAGTGGCGCGCCTGGCCGATCACATCGTGGTCATGGAAGGGGGCAGGGCAGTGGCCGCCGGTCCGCTCACCGACACGCTGGCCCGCCTCGACCTCCCCATCAAGCTGGGCGAGGACGCCGGCGTGGTGCTGGATGCCGTGGTGGCGGCGCGCGACGAAGAATGGCATCTGGCGCACATGGAGTTTGCCGGCGGCCGCCTGTGGGTGCGCGACCACGGCCTGCCGCTCGGCCACCGCGCCCGCGTGCGCATCCTCGCCCGCGACGTCAGCCTGGCGCGCGCGCCGATGACCGGCACCAGCATCCTCAACACCCTGCCCGCCGTCGTGGTCGATAGCGTCGACGACGCCCACCCGGCGCTCACCCTGGTCAAGCTGCGCGTCGGCGAATCGCCGCTGCTGGCACGCCTGACCCGGCGCTCCGCGCACGCGCTCGAACTGACGCCCGGGCAGTTGATTTACGCCCAGATCAAGGCGGTGGCGCTGATTGGTTGAGCGCGCCTGGACTACTTGTTGTGGCCCTTACCCTGGCCCTGGCCTTGACCATGGTCCTGACCCTGACCCTGACCTTGACCTTGACCTTGACCCTGATAGTGTTGCTGCACTACGGGGTCATGCGGCTGGTAACGGTATTTCTGTTGTTGAAGCTGGCGCTGCTGCTCCACCTGTCTGGGATACCGATCCCCTGAATACTGCCGCTGGTAGGAAGGCAGCGGGGCAGGTGCCGGAGCAGCGCGGTGGCTCGAGTTGTCCCAACCGCTTCTATGCTGCTCCCAATCACGGCCCCAGTGATCACCCCAGCGTGGCGCTGCATTCGGCTGCCACCCATGGAAGTACACAGGAGGCCGGCGGTAGTAGCGCACCGGGACTCGCAGGACATATACCGGTACTGCATACGGCTCCACAAACCCCCAGGGCCCGTTGTACCAGGAGCTCGCGTACCAGTTGTCATCCTGGTAAACCCAGTACATCCCGTCGTAAAAGAAGAAGTTCGCTTCCAGGTGTGGCGCGTAGTAGACCGGGTAACCGGGCACACGGGCAAGTTGCGGGTAGGCCGGCAGGTTGATCCCGATGCTCACCCCGGGCACCGCGATACCGATGCTCACCTGAGTGGCAGCAGAAACCAGTGGGGACATCAGCACCCCCAGCGCAAGGATGATGTTACGAATTTTCAGCATGTTGACCTCCAGGTCGATAACAAAAGTCGCAGTCAAGATTGACCATTTTTCCCCGGACAGGGGCTACTTCGATCGCCTGTCAAACGGCGACCGGAAAACAGGCGCAGCCGCTCAACGCCGAATGATTCGAAGCAGGATCACCACGATCGCGATGACCAGAAGAATGTGAATGAATCCACCCATGGTGGTCGAGGTAACCAAACCCAGTAACCACAAGATGATTAGAATGACTGCAATGGTTTCAAGCATGTTTTTCCGCTCCTGTTTAATATGACTCCAACCGCTTCAAAAAAGTCCCCAAGACGAAGTGTCCATTGCAGGACAACCTGACTTCCGTGTTCACGCTTCGAGCGCCTTCAGGCAGAAGCCCAAACCATAGCCTCAATACGCTGTCCGTTTCTACCAGCCGACCCACCACTCCCGAAGCAGGCGCCTGGGCTGCCATCCGGCGAGCCGGCCGTTCATTCACTTGTCGTTCTGGCCCCTGTTCGGATTGCCGGGGGGCGCCTGCGGCAGCGTCTCGCCCTTGCACTGACTCGCGTCCTGGTGATTCAGTATTGCCTGGCGCTCACACTCGGCCTGGCGCGCCTGCTGCGTCTGAACCTGTTTTTTATGCTCGGCCTGCTGCTTCTCGGCAGCCTGTTGCTGCTGCTGTGCGTTGCGCTGGCGCTGTTCCTGTTGCTGCGTCTCAACCTGACGTTTACGCTCGGCCTGCTGCTTCTCGGCAGCCTGTTGCTGCTGCTGTGCGTTGCGCTGGCGCTGTTCCTGTTGCTGCGTCTCGGCCTGACGTTTGCGCTCGGCCTGCTGCTTCTCGGCAGCCTGTTGTTGCTGCTGCGCGTTGCGCTGGCGCTGTTCCTGTTGCTGCGTCTCAACCTGACGTTCACGCTCGGCCTGCTGCTTCTCGGCAGCCTGTTGTTGCTGCTGCGCGTCGCGCTGGCGCTGTTCCTGCTGCGCACCGCCCCGACTTTTTTGCTCTTTGTCCCGACTGCGGTCACCCGGGACGGGCACAGGTTCCTTCACAGGCTCGACCGAGCGATCCAGCGGGC
>Ga0315268_10007456_pt1 | contig 11510 bp, 12 predicted proteins | sample C1_top_MG_FD_204535 | JGI IMG/M metagenome (GOLD analysis project Ga0315268, IMG submission 204535) | Sediment microbial communities from Yellowstone Lake, YNP, Wyoming, USA - C1_top | ecosystem: Environmental > Aquatic > Freshwater > Lake > Sediment | place: USA: Wyoming | collected 2017-08-01 | reverse complement strand
GCCGCTTTAGAGCGGCTTCAAGCCCTGCCTTTCGACCATCATGCGCTCGAGGAAGCACTGCGCAACCTCGCTGCTGAGCTGGGAGTAAAGACAGGCGATTTATTCGGCGTGCTTCGTGTGGCAGTCACCGGACGCGCTGCTGCGCCGCCGTTATTCCAGACAATGTCAGTTCTGGGTAAAGAGCGTTGCCTTAAACGCATCGAAGCGGCACTGAAGAGACTGCGGAGTCAAACCTAGAACCTCCTCAAACAGTAGGAAGCCCTCCTTAGATATTTTGCGTGCCACTTCCCAGGGTGATAAAATAACACTGTGGTCCTATGGCACGAAGCTCTGACTCTGTAAGTGCATACGCTCAGGGCATGGAAGGTCAAGCGATGCGCGATGAATTAATCGCAAGACTCGATGAGGTGGACCAGATAATCCGTGAACAGATTAAGAAACACACGGATCGCGATGGCCACGCTTCTTCCTGGCTATCGTGTCTGATACGATGCCGGGCTGACATTCAAAGCGCAATTACATGCCTCCTGGGAAGCTCAGCCTAATTTAGCCGCTCACATCTCGAGCCCAGCTAATAAAGCCTTAGCTCACTGAATATTTCAGCTTATCCTGCAAGATTATCCACTACTGTATCATAACTTAGCCTTTCACCGAAAGGCGCGTACGTACGTACGTATTGCATGTCATATGATTGTGTGATATAATTTCTCCACAGAAAAATTTGTGATATAATTCACAATATGTGCCCCCGAGTGGGCTTAAAGGCTGGTAACACTAAGGCAGAAAATAAGGTGCATCACCTTTATAGGCGTATTACATCTCTGGTGGAGATTAACCCTCGCCACAACAGCAGAAGTATGCCCAAAATCTTATCTTAAGGAGTGCTGAAATGGAAACTCACAAAGGGGTGTCGAGGCGCGAATTCCTCAAGCTATCAGGTATGTCTACAGCGGCAATAGCACTAATGTTTATCGGTCTGCCGCGTCTTGGACAGCAGGAGGCAAAGGCAGCAGAGAGGGCTGCTGCCCCGGTAGCTGAAATCCCTGTCATATGGATACAGGCAGGCACGTGCACTGGTTGCTCGGTCTCGGTTCTAAATACACTGAGCCCGAGGATTCAAAATGTCCTGGTCGACGAAGTAGTGCCTGGCAACCACATCAGCCTACACTATCATGCCACGGTCATGGCAGCAGCTGGTGACTTAGCTATCGAGGCCATTAGAGATACGGCAAAGAACAAAGGCGGTTATGTGTTGGTTGTTGAGGGAGCCATCGCTACCAAAGAAAACGGTATTTACTGTGAGTTCGGGGAGGTCAACGGCAAGGGCATCACAGCGCTGGAGTGGACAACCAATCTGGCAAGAGATGCCATGGCAGTCATTGCGCTGGGCACCTGCGCCGCCTATGGTGGCATACCTGCAGCAAACCCTAATCCGACGGGCTGCGAACCGCTCAAGAAAATACTGACTGACCACGGAATCGGCACTCCACTTATAAATGTGCCTGGATGTCCGCCACATCCGGACTGGTTCGTGGGCACGGTCGCCACCATCCTCATCGGCGGACTCGGTTCGGTCCAGGTAGACGAGCACTTGCGGCCTCTTGCATTTTATAAAGGACTTATTCACGATAACTGCCCGCGGCGAGGGCATTTCGATGCTGGAAGATTTGCCAGGAAGCTTTCTGACCCATATTGCCTCTATGAGCTTGGTTGCAAGGGCCCTGTAACCCATGCAGACTGTCCCATCAGGCTATGGAACAGCGGTACCGAGTGGTGTATAGGAGCCAACGCTCCATGCATAGGTTGCTGCGAACCGGGCTTCCCGGATACCGTGTCGCCATTCAGGAAGCAGGAGCCTATCTACGGTGTTACCCCACCTGCATGGGTTGCCCCTATGGAGGCAGAGGGCAAAGGCTTTAATCCTGGCGTAGCCGCAGCCATCGGAGTAGTGGCGGGCGCAGCCGCAGTTGGCGGGTTGGTTGCCGGGTCCAAACTGCTAGGCAAAGAGAAAACTGAAAAACAGAAAGAGGATTAAGAACCCGCTCATGAGTAGGGGGTGAACTATGTCACTTACGCGCAGGGATTTCCTGAAGCTTTCGTTACCGGCTGCGGGCGCCGGGGTGATCCTCCTTGGTAGCAAAACATCGGCATCGCAAGCGTTATCGGCAAGACCTTCCCCAACTAAAGGCGGGAAGGCTATGCTTTATGATGCTTCCAAATGTGTGGGGTGTCGCGCCTGCCAGACAGCGTGCAGGAGGAGGAACGGTATGCCACCGGACACCAGCACATACGGACCGCTCTACGATGCTCCGAATGACCTGACCAGGGAGACCTGGACAGTGATCAAGGTGAGAGAAGTTTCGCTCGTCGGTAGCGGTGAGCTCCTGTTCCGTAAATATCAATGCATGCACTGCACCAAAGCCGCATGCGTTGCTGTATGTCCCACTGGCGCTCTCAGTTACAACGAGCTGGGCTTCGTAGATTACAACAGAGACAGATGCAGCGGTTGCGGATATTGTAGTCAGTTCTGCCCGTTTGGGATACCGCGCTTGGGCGGGAACCAATTGTCGGGGCTGGAGATAATGGGCAAATGCGACTTCTGTTCAGAACGAGTTATTAGCGGTAGATGGACGGCATGCGCTGAAGCTTGTCCCACAGGGGCTCTGGTATTTGGTGACCGCGACCAACTGGTGGTTCAAGGGAAGAAAAGGCTGGCGGCGGTCAAACAGTTTTATCCTCAAGCCACCTTCTATGGAGAAAATGAACTAGGGGGGCTGCACGTGATGTATGTGCTGAAGTCCTCGCCCAGTATTTATGACCTTCCAGAGAACCCTAAATATCCCGAAAACGCTACAGTTTGGCAGGACATTATCAAGCCCCTAGGCTATGCAGCGGCTGGACTGGTAGCCCTGGGGCTTGTAGCCAATGTGCTGGTTGCCCGGATCAATCTCAGAGGACAAAAAGGTCAATAAGGAGGAACAACTAATGTCCAAGATTGTCATCGACCCGATAACCCGCATTGAGGGGCATCTGAAGATAGAGGCAGTGGTCGAGGGCGGGGTGGTAAAGGAAACCAGAAGCAGTGGTATGCTCTTCCGGGGTTTCGAGATATTTCTGCGGGGGCGTGACCCCCTTGATGCCCAGTATATAACGCAACGTATTTGCGGTGTCTGACCGACAGCCCACGCGCTGGCTTCAGCGCTAAATCTTGACAGTGCCTTCGGTATCGCCGACAAGATACCCGAGAATGGGCGCATCATAAGAAACCTGATACAGGGAGCGAACTATATCCAATCCCACATTCTTCACTTCTACCATCTGACTGCCCTGGACTATGTGGATGTCACAAAAGTTGCAGACTACGATGGCAACGACCCGGCGCTTGTATCAGTGAAGAATTTCATAAAAAGGGCCCTCGATGCTAAAGACATGTCCATGCTGAGTCCTTTCTACCCGCGCTATGAGGGCGATTACAGACTGCCAGCCGATGTAGACAGGGCTGCTGTGGCACACTACGTTCAAGCGCTGAATATGCGCAGAGTCGCTCACGAGATGTCGGCTATCTTCAGCGGCAAGATGCCTCACAACATGGCAACCGTTCCCGGCGGTGTGACCTCGCCCTTGACCGTGGATAAGATTGCCAACTTCATGTGGAAACTGCAGGACCTGCGCAACTTCATTGACAATGTCTATATACCAGATGTCATAGCCGTAGCCGAGGTCTATTCTGACTACTTCGAAATCGGCAAGGGTTGTGGCAATTTGCTGTCCTACGGCTGTTTTGACCTCGAGACCAGTGAGAAAGACTTGACCAAGCGCAAACGGTTGCTCCTGCAGGGCACGACCTCAGCGATAGACCTCAAACACAACGCGCTTGACCCATCGAAAATCGCAGAGTACGTCAAGAATAGCTGGTACAAGAGCAAATCTGGGCTACATCCCAGCCAGGGGGAAACCGACCCCGATTTCACCAAGGCCGATGCCTACAGCTGGCTCAAGGCGCCCAGATACGATGGCAAGGTGTATGAAGTGGGGCCGCTGGCGCATATGGTTGTGAGCTATGTGGGCGGTGAGCCGACAGTGCGTTCGCTGGTCGATAGCACTCTTGCACACTTCAAGGCGGGGCCTCAGGCACTCTTCAGTGTCTTAGGCAGGCACGCTGCTCGCGCCCTGGAATGCAAATTCATTGCTGACAGCATGGTCAACTGGCTGCTGGAGTTGAAGCCAGGAGAGCCCGTATGCGCAGAGTACACCCGCCCAACCGAGGGCAAAGGCATGGGGCTTTGGAACGCGCCACGGGGGGCACTAGGGCACTGGATTGAGATTGAGGAAGGCAAGATAAAGAACTATCAGTGCGTGGTGCCTAGCACCTGGAACCTTTCCCCGCGGGACGACCAGGGGCAGCCAGGCCCTGTGGAACAAGCAATCACAGGCACCAAGATAAGGGATGAGTCTAACCCGTTTGAGATTGTGCGAATAGTCCGTGCCTTTGACCCATGTATTGCCTGCGCGGTACATCTGATAACGCCAAAAGGAAACGAGATAGGCAGATTTCGCGTAGTGTAAGGTGAGAAAAACACACAGATAAGAGCTATCAGCCTGGCCATGACAAAGTGAGGAGTAGCAACATGAACATGAAAGAGATAGTGCGTTACAGGAGACGCGCCATAATACACCACTGGTTGATAGTTGCCTGCGCTTTATTATTGGGAATAACTGGCTTGTTCCTCTTTGTGGACTGGTTCGGTCCGGCAGCTATTGGGGGGTACAGCAGGCTTATTCACCGCATCGGCGCCGTGGGCTTTGTTGCAATCCCACTGATTTACTCGGTGCTGAACCCTAGAAGTACCTTGGAATGGATAAAGGAAGCTTTCACCTGGAACCGGGATGACCTGGGCTGGCTCAAGGCTGCACCGACTTATTACTTCGGACTCGATATTGTACCCATGCCACCACAAGACCGTTCAAATACAGGGCAGAAGCTGTGGATGCTTGTGGTCATCATTACCGGGGTTATCTTTGTGGTATCCGGTGGCATTATGTGGTTCGGCAAAAGCTATGTCCCGGTCGGTGTTTTCCAGTGGGCTATCTATGCCCACGATGTAGCTTTCATTCTTGCCGGCGCTATGCTCTTGGTTCATATCGCCCTGGGTTCTTTGCACCCACGCTTCTCAGAAGCGTTACGCTCCATGATTACCGGCAAAGTCTCTGTTGATTATGCAAAGAGCCATCACGAAAAATGGTATAAGAGAATTTCTAAAGGAGAAAAGACGTAGATACTCTTCCAATGCCGGGTTTGCCTTTCCCACTGGAAGTCAGCCAACAAAGACTTGACATTGATCGAGAGGAAAGAGAAGTTGGGGCTGGCTGGGAACGCTGGGAACAGAGAAGGTCACAGTGTGGTTTTTGTCACTTTGGAGGTATACCCACGTGGTATGCTAGTGTTACCGGAGACGCAATGATTTTGGCTGTCAATTCATGAGCTATCTGACCTTGTTAAAATCCTCGCCCTCGCCTGGACTTTTTGGACGATGTTCCGACTGGCGACGAAGTCAGTAGTATAATCCCCTGACTTAAACGTTTCGTCCACCAATGCCATCTGGTGAAAAGGTACATTCGTTTGAATCCCTTCCACCCTTATTTCATCGAGAGCCCTTTTCATGCGCAGTATTGCTTCATCTCTCGTCTTACCACGTACCATAAGTTTAAAGAGAAGGGAGTCGTAATAGTGTGGGACTTCGTATCCTTCATATACCCCTTCGTCAATCCTGACCCCCAAACCATGGGGAAACCGAAGCCTTGTAATACACCCTGGTGAGGGGAAAAAGTTGCGCGAGACATCTTCTGCGGTAATCCGACAGTCTATAGCGTGCGCATTGAGACCAACCTCATCTTGGCTATAACTCAACTTCTCACCAGCAGCGATCCTGATTTGCTCCTTAACGATGTCCACATTGGCAGCAAGTTCAGTCACACAATGTTCTACTTGTAACCGCGAGTTCACCTCGTTGAAGTAAAATTCACGACTCTCTGGAAGGTAGAAGAATTCTACTGTCAACGCATTGACGTACTGCAAGGCTACAGCTACATCAAGAGCGGCAACGCACATCTTCATCCTTAAATGAGGTGACAGAATCTGGCATGGAGCCTCTTCTATCAACTTCTGATGTCTACGCTGGATGGAGCAGTCCCTCTCTCCTAAGTGGATGATATTGCCATATTTGTCGGCAAGGACTTGAATCTCTACGTGCTTCACCCCGGTGAGGAATTTCTCAAGATAAAAAGAGGAAACACCAAAAACTTTTGCCCCGATTTCTTCCGCATAACGCACTGCGTTTTCCAAATCCTCCCTGTTTTTGGCAACAGCCATACCGATACCACCGCCTCCACCTGAAGGCTTAACAATAACGGGATAGCCAATAGCGTCTGCAACTTCTGCAACATAAGCCAATTCCTCTCTCGTTGAAGCTGTCAGGGGCTCGTCAGCACCCTGGACTACAGGTATATTAAGAATCTTCATCAACTCGCGTGCTCTATGCTTCGGCTTGACTTTACGCATGCAATCGCTGGAAGGCCCTATAAATGTAATCCCTTGTTTCTCACACATCTCAGCGAATTCGGCATTCTCGGACAGAAAACCATAGCCGGGGTGGATAGCATCAACCTCGCTCCGTATGGCAATCTCTAGCAGCTTGTTCATGTTGAGGTAGCTAAACACTGCCTGTGGCGGCCCGATATGATGAGCTTCATCGGCAAGCATGACGTGCAAGGAATTAGCATCAGCATCAGAGTAGATAGCAACTGTAGATATTCCCATTTCCTTGCAGGTCCTGATGACCCTGACTGCTATCTCGCCCCGATTGGCTATCATTATCTTGTGAAACATAATTATGCCTTTACTGGATATGAATTGTGGGATCTCCAAACGCTCTTTTGAGGTTGTCCACAGGAAACTATGAGATTGTTATCACAGCCGTTACGTAGTACATCGACCAGTTTTCAAGCTTGTCCCCCAAGAACGTGCCACTATCATCTCTTGTTTCGCCACAAAATGGTGTGGGGTAGCCTCTATTTGGACTTCTCATGTAATAGCAAACGTTGGATAAAATTATATCAAAAAGACGCTAAGTGAACAATCTGCGAATTGACTCATAATTATTGTTACCGAAAGAGGTATCGTTGCGTCAATAATAGTGTTACCGAAAGGAGGCTAGGTGACACGACGCAGCGTACTGGAATACACAGAAGCGGTGCGGTGGCAGATACTGTCCCTTGAGCTCCGGCGGCTGCTCTGGCCTTGACTCGAAGCTCACCGAAAGCCCCTGGGTTCTGGCCAGCGCCAGCGCCTTAGCGAAAAGCCCTTCATTTGCTTCCCCGCTGAGCACAGGCACCTCGAACTCCGGGAGCTCTTTCCCCTCGGTCTGGCTGACATCGAAGACATACACCACCTTGAAATAAGCGGGGGTAACCTCTATTGTCTCTTCACTCTCAACCGCTTCTCCGCACTGGGGGCAGTACCTGGCGCCTCTGGGAATCCTTGTGCCGCACGCAGGGCATGTCGGCCTTGGCGGCATAACCGGTGCCAGGATAGCGATGCCCTTCTCGCCCTTCTTCACCCACCTTCCCAGCTCCCTCCAGGTGTTGAATCCGGCTACCCTGGTGGCAGCGGGCTTCTGAACCATGATCAGTATCTGGTTGCCGATGCTGTACTCGTGAAACTTCGACATGGTGAGCAGAAACAGGCGGAACCTGTCGCTCTGCTGGATGCCCTCCACTCCCTCCTTGAGCTGTTTCAGCACAGCATCGATCCTGCGCTCTCCAACCTCGGGCACTACCGCTGGCAGAGCGGTGAGCAGACTGTAATCCGGGAGCGGCTCGCTGAGGAAGCCTGAGAGGTAGCGGTACTGGGGTGGCAGGGCCTCTCCGCCCTCAATAGACAACTGTGGCTGCAGCCTGGTGGCTTTTGTTTCCGGCTCAAGCAAGGGAGAAGCCAGAGACTTCACCACACCCAATGCAAATGCAGCAAAGATAAGAGAGACCCCGAAGGCTATGACATCGTTCGTCTGCTGCTGCGGATGCTGATAGCTCACCATGTCACACCTTTCATCAGCTCATCGAAGGCCCCTTCGTGGGTCAGCTTCACCACCAGGCCGGCGATGCGGGTCATCTCAGCGCTATGCCTCTCCTCCAGGTCCTCCGCTCCCGAGGTGTGATGGGCCAGCTCGTGGATCAGGGTGTCCACGGTGTTCCTGCCTGATTCCAGCTGGTCTGAGGCGATGAACACCTCCTGCGTGCTCCTGCCATAGAGGCCAGCCGTTCTCACCCTGTCGCTGGCAGGGGGTATCATGGCAGCGTGTATGCCTACCACCCTGATGTAGGGAGAGACCTGGTCGGCAATGGCCCTGGCCAGATTGAGGTGCGCCCTCTGCCTTGCGCTGAGCCCATCATCCGGGATGACCTTGACCTCCCTCAGGCGCTCCTGGGAGGCCTTAACCAGGTCAACATCGGTGATGATCGCCCTGCTCAGGGCGTCTTTTACATACCAGCTGACGCTTACCGGCAGATACCCCAGGTGCCTCACCGTGCCATCCCAGCGGTCGTCGGTGCGGATGACGGCCTCCTCGCCGCAGACGTTGCGCCATGCCTGCTGCCAGACCGAGGCATTCTCCCTGATGAAATCAGCGTAGCTTCTGCCTGTAACAGGCTCCTTGCCCATGGACCAGGGGTCCATGTTGAGGTTGTGGCTTTCCTCAGCCTCCAGTTGCGGGGGCAGGCGCACCATCTTGATGAGCGTCTCTATAAGCTCCACCCTGGTGACGCAGCACCATAGCCTTCCCATGTCCACCCAAAGTTCAGTTTCGTTTCTGGGCCCATGGCGGTCCGGCGCCATGTCGAAAGACCACAGGTTATACGAGTAGGGGCTGTTGATGCCCCTCATGTAGATGTCACGTGCATATACCCTGGAGCCATCGGGGAAGGCGTGACCGATGAGCTGGTTGAACCGCCTCAGGGGTTTGGCCAGTAGGCTGGGCCCCTCGGCGATAATGGCGCTTTTGGGCAAATTGACTGCGAACCTGTCGGCAAAGGCAGTGCCCCTGTAGCCGATGATATGGAACCTGGTGCCGGCTCTGCTGCCGTTGGCGCGCCACAGAGCAGCCAGGGTCTGAGCGCTGCCGTTCACCCTCTGCTCCAGGAACACCAGCCAGAGCTCCCTCCCCACGGTCTCCACATGGACACAGTAGCCTTTTCTGAGCAGCGCCAGGGCAGCTACCTTCATCCCCTCGCCGAACCTGCCCCTGGCGTATTCGGGCTTGAGCTTCGGTGGGCCGAGCAAAAAGTCGGCCACAGCCAGCCCACTGCCCCTGTCGGCGATCCAGAGGCCGTTTTCATCGTAGCCACAGCGGTATGACTCAGCCTCATCCAAGGCATTCTGCACGATGTCCCTGATCGCCTCCCACTCGCCCCAGTCCTGTCGCCAGCTTGAGGTGGGACCAATGATGACAAGCTGCCAGCCCCGAGGCTGCCAATGGCTTCGGTACTCCTCCATGGTGATGATTCTGGGTGATGTGCCGGTTGCTCTCACGGCTTAGTGTCCCTTCGCCCTCCTGATTGCCTCCAGGAAGGCAGCGTCCAGCTTCTCCCTGTACCCGATGTCCTCGATGGTGTAGGCAAGGAACTCCGGGCTGTCGGCCAGGTACTCCAGGCCGCTGCCTCCGGCAGGCCTGGGCCTGCTCACAACTACAGCGGGCTGCTCCTGCGGGGTCAAAGCTGCCCGCCTGGCTTTGCTTAGCGCCATCCTGAACTCCTCCTGTCCCTGTCTTGAGGAAAGGTATCTGGCGAAGCGCCTGACCTCGCCCTCCGCTGTGAAGTGTGTTAAGACTATGCGCTCCAGCTCGACGGGCCGCATCTCCCTCCTGTTGGCAACATATCACAGCGCTATCTCCTCGATACAGGCCCTGGTGCGCCCAGCATCTTCAATGTTTCGAGGCAGCAGTATGGGTCGAGAAACCTCATCCCTAGATACAGTCGGGTGCCAGCCCAGCCTTACGGAGTGCACCAGTGGTATCTCGTAGCGCTGCCAGTGATAATCTCCGGGGACCTCAGACTTCACCCAGTCGACCAGTGTCTCCAGGTTCTCATCGCTGAGCGGCAGTATCCTCTCCCTGAGCAAAGCCAGGCCGCTCCACGAGCTTTGCCGGTCTTTTCTCCAGACGGTGGCTGATATCGCTTCGCCCTGGATGCCTCCTACCACCAGGTTTAGCAGCCCCAATCTGTCTTCACTGTAGGCCACGAACTGCGCACCGTGCTCTTTGAACCATTCTGCCGTCTTTCGGGCTGGCGGGGTGACACAGGGCAGCTGCCTACCACGATATTCATACACCCGCTGGCTTCTGCCTTGAGGCTGTGGGCTGCGAATCGCAGCTACATCCTGCTTGCCCAGCATCCTGTTGGCGAAGTCGTTGACCAGCCCCGCTGTCACCAGGCCCAGGGTGGCTGCTCCCACTAGCAAGGCACCAGCCGAGCCCCAGTCGAGGGAGGCCACCGTGGTTTCAGGGGACAGGTATTCCAGCGATGCTTGGTCGCCTGTCCTGAGCTGCTCCAGCTCCCCTGCGTTCACCTCGAAGAAATACCTTGCTGGCATCTCAGAAGTAACAACATAGCCCGGCTCGATGTCTCGATATACCTCGGTCACCACCAGCTCCTGCGAGAGGAAAGCGATATCCAGCGAAAACAGCATGGGCTCGGTGGTGACCCTGATTATCTGAGGATAGCCCAGGTCGAAGAGCATGCCTGTGCCGGAGGGCAGCTCCGGGAGGCCGCCAAGCCCCCGGCACAGCTCCTCGTGGCTTGTGGCCACAGCCACCTGCCAGCGTTTATCGCCTACAGACAGCAAGGCTTGTGCAGACATCTATTTCCTCCTGGGCCTCCTTGCGATATGGTCAATTAGCCCCTCCAAAGCCTTCTGTTTTGTCTCGGAGCTGGGCCCTGGTATATCGGTGTCCCCGAACATGGCCAGGTCGTAGTTGCGATGCCATCTGGTGGAGGCGCTAAAGTCGGTGCGCTCCTCGAACCTCCTGCCCCGCACCGCCTTCGGCCTCATGCCCGGTGGCGCGATGCGGGCCATGCCCTCGAGGTAGGCCTCGGTGGTGGTATCCTCCCTGTAGTTCATGGGGGCGTTGGCGGCGAAATCCCTGTGGTCTGCGTATCTACCCATCTATGTTTCCTCCCTTTCCTCAGGACCCAGACCTATTTGTTGTGCCCATTGTCTTGCGAATGGGCATGCAAGCATATACGAAAGGTAGTAGCTGATAGCGGCCTGGGCCCTGTTGCGGGCCCTCAGCTTCCTGTAGGCATAGAACAGATTGGTCTTCACCGTGCTCTTTCCAATAAACAGCCTCGACGCGATCTCGGCGTTGGAAAGCCCCCCAACCACCAGCTCCATGCACTGCCTCTCCCTCTTTGAAAGGGGCAAGCGCTCCCTGCTCAAGGTATCCGCCATATCACCTCGC
>Ga0315268_10007455_pt1 | contig 11510 bp, 12 predicted proteins | sample C1_top_MG_FD_204535 | JGI IMG/M metagenome (GOLD analysis project Ga0315268, IMG submission 204535) | Sediment microbial communities from Yellowstone Lake, YNP, Wyoming, USA - C1_top | ecosystem: Environmental > Aquatic > Freshwater > Lake > Sediment | place: USA: Wyoming | collected 2017-08-01 | reverse complement strand
ATACTGACTGGAACGGCGTTCATGCCGATCCTACCCTACATCTGCGATGACGACTCAAATCTGGAGGCGGTTGTGAGAAAGACAGCGGAGAACGGCGGAAAATTCGTGCTGGCTGCCGGACTCACGATGAGCGGAGCACAAGCAAATTACTTCGTCGAGGCATTGAAGAAGCACGAGCCTGGCCTAGTCCAGAAGTACGCGAAGCTCTATGGAGGCGAATACAGTCCCCGAGACACGAGGTACTCTGGCGGAATAGGGCTCAAGGTGAGGGATCTGTGCGCGAAGTACGGCATCAGCGACAGAATGCCACGGTACATTCCAGACGGACCGTTGGCGACGAACAAGCGCATTGCGGAACAGATCTTCACCAAGTGCTACCGAATGGAGCTGGAGTCTGCGTCGTCCTTCAAGGTCTGGGCGTACAGACGGGCAGGATGGACCGTTGACGAACTCGACCGAGACATCCTAACGATCTACAGGAAACAAGGACTGAACGGATTGCAGGCGCTTCCGAACATAGGACCAAGTATTTCTGCCTTCGTAGCAGAAAGACTCGATACGATCTGACGTACCTAACCTGAATCCTTCGAAACCGGTTTGACTGGTAGTCTCACGGTGAAGGTTGAGCCCTTTCCAAGCGTGCTTTCCACTGAAATGGAACCGCCATGTGCTTCCACCATGCGCTTGCAGATGGAGAGACCGAGGCCCATTCCTTTCTTCTTGGTTGTGAAGAGTGGTGTCCAGAGCTTCTTCATGACTTGTTCCGTCATGCCAGTTCCCGTGTCTGCAACGCCAATTTCGACTCTCCCATCCTGACTGCTGCTTGACACTGCTAGTGTTCCGCCTTGAGGCATGGCGTCTATCGCGTTGTTGATCAGGTTCACGAAGACCCTCTGCATCTTCTCAAAATCGGCAATGATTTCAGGCTCATTCTTTGCTGAATCGACTAGCTTGATGTTGCTTGGGATCTCCCGGCCTAGATAGGTCAAGGCGTTCTCGATCAATGAACTCGGCGTTGTCGCGCCCAGTTCAAGCCTGATGTCCTTTGAGTAGTCAAGGAGTTCGCCAATGATTCGATTCGAGTGTTCGACATCTCCATCGATAATGTCGATCGCCTCCCTGACGGCGTGATCCATCTTGGAACCTAGACTAGTTCTGATGATGTAGGTAGCGGCCTTGATGCTCTGGAGTGGGTTGCGCAGGTCGTGTCCCACCATCGCGGCTGTCTCTCCGATAGCAGCCAACCTTTCAGACCTCAGAAGGCGTTCCTCTGTCCTCTTCAGATTCTCTGTCATCTGATCGAATGCTCGAGAGAGTTGACCTATCTCATCCTTTGATGTTGTCCCAACTTTGTGGCCGAGGTCTCCCGCTCCTACCACTTCAACTCCCTCGTGGAGCTTTGTAAGCGGTTTTCCGATCCTGTTGATCGTCAGGAATGCATTCACAGCAGCTATGCTTACCATGACTCCGCTGAAGGCAAGCACCATCAGAGTTGACGATTGGACCGAAGTGAGAACCCTTCTTCCAGTTGCGTCTGACAGAAACGTCAAACCGGAGAATATTGAAGACAACTCCTCTGACAACCTCGTTCTCAGGATCTGGTGATATTCCGCCATCGCTTGGTCTGCTCCCGAGGTCTCGTAGCTTGCCACAAGTTGCTCGAAGACATCTCGTGCGGTCTGAGTGTGCTGTTGGATTTTCCCTAACGCGGCTTGCTCATCACGGTCTTCGAAACTCAGTTCACCCAGACGTGTCGATAGCGAATGCCACGTGAGCTCCCATTGTAACTTTGAGCCTTCGTCTTGATGTTGCATGAAATCGTCAGTCAGAGTCTCCAGTCCGTAGGCATCCACCAAACCTGCAACAATCTTGCCGCGCCTATCGACCAACGTGGCCGTATACGCTGAGGTGTAGAGCAAGACCTCACAGGCGATGATGATCACAAGGGCAAATGCGACCGCGCTGAGCGTTACCTGAGTTCTAATCCTCATCTCAAATCCTCGCTTTGGATAATCGTCACAGCGTCTGGTTTCACCCCGTGCAACCCCTCAAGGTAGGTGTGGAACGAAACGACTTGAAGACTGCCCGAAAACATACCAACCCTCCTACTAACGAAACCATCAGAACTATTGTTAAGATTAGCCCGACCACCGTCTATTTCGGCATCGTTCTCTCCAGCATTTGATTTGGTCGCCAAGCAAAGAAAAGCGGACCCGGCTTAATGGCTTATCCGGCTCGCGCGCCATTGGGCGCATGGGTTTCTGGGGTCGCAAGCATTGGTTTGATTCCGTCTGAATATCCAATGTCGAATAGCATCCCTTCGGAGATCTCCCCCATGATCTTCTTTGGCTTCAGGTTCACGACGAACAAAGCCTGCTTCCCCTCGATCTCTTTCGGATTCACGCGCTCTTCTTTCATTCCAACCAGTATGCTTCGCCTGTGATCGCCGAAATTAACGGTCAGCTTCACGAGTTTCTCGGATCCTTTCACATCTTCGACAAGTTCGATCGTTCCAACACGAATGTCGATCTTATCCAATAGGTCGAGTGAGATTGCAGGCTTGATTGGCGCGGCTTTGAATGGCGTCACAGCGAGACCCTCTCGCTAGGTTACGATCATCCGAAGGATAAGTCGACTGTTCAAATCGATACCCTCAACTCGCAAGGGAGAGCACGAAGTGAACTAGATTCTGTTTGCTGCGAGTGTTCGGCCTACGAACGCGGTGCGCGAGGACACGGATCCAACTGTTCTTCGTTCGCTAACCCCAGATATAGTGGCAGTCCGAACTTGAATTGTCAGGGCATGGGCAACTCACCCTTATACGAGGGCCTGCTTATGCTTCAGAGGAACTGCTCATGCCTCGAAAGTTGCCGAAATCGTATCTTGTCAAGTTGAAGGAAGAGCAGGCACGCGCTTCAGTCGCGAAGAAGAAGAGCGAAGAGAGGCAGCAAAGACAGACTGAGCAGGGCCTCTCAAGCGTAACCATGTTGAGGACCTTCGAGGGCAACTGCGCTGCATGCGGTCAACGAACACTATTCACTGTTGACAGTTTAGGCTACTGCAAGTGCAGCAAGTGCGGTTCCCAAGCAAACTTCAGGCTTGGCGTGGCATGAAAGTCAGCGTCCTACTTCAATGACGAAAAGGCGTAGGAATTCATGTAGTCGTTTTGTCGGCACCATCGCTCCCGCAGCAAGCATGTGACCACCACCTTCACCGCCGACCCTCCGTGAGAGCTTGGACATCAACTTCCCGAGGTGTCGGCCACATTCATCGGTGCCTCGAACAGAAATTCGCGTTTGCGCCGGTATTCCAGTCGTGTGATAGACGACGCTTGCGACCACATTTGGAACGCCCAAAAGCAGCTCTGAGGTTGTTCCAAGTGCTAGGCGACCCGCTTGAGCGATCGCCACACGTCCTTTCACTTCTGCTCGATCGTACAGCTGCCGTTGGATTCTCGACATCCTTTCGGCTTGCCTGTCAGCTAGGCGGCGCACCGCACCCATCTGGTGCGGGAGTCTGAGCGCGGCCAGACTCCGCACGATACTTTCTCTCAATGTGTCCGTGCACTCAGGCGAGGAGAGGGCAAGCGCGAGCAGGTTGCCCTCGTAACGATCAAGGTTCCAACTCGTTTTCAACAAGACTTGATGTGTGAGACGCCCGGACACCGGAGGATCGGTCACCGCACCATACGCCGCCAAGTTGACCGCCCCCTCCGGAAGCTGATCCCTGAAGTAATCCCAAGCCAGTACACTTGTACAATCGTTCAGTGAATGACGAAGGACCACCTTTGCCTTCCGAAGCGCCCTTCTCGACTCTGCTGAGAGCAGGTGATGATCCAAGTACAGTACGCGTCGTGCAATCGTTGCGAGACGGCTGATTAGTTCCGTCTTCTCGCTCAGGCCCAAGTCAGCCAAGACAAGCCAATCTAGATCGGCTGGCGCCTTTTCTAGGGCCTTCTCAAGACCTTCGTAGCCTGTTAGACTGAATGAACAGCGGGTCGCACGATATGCAAGAGCCGCGCTAGCGAGTCCGTCAGCGTCGTCGTTGTGAGAAATGCAGAGTACCCTTGAGCCTTTCGGGATATGAGAACATGTTCTTGAGGAGCTAGAAGTTTTCATCGAGAATAACAGACCCCCTGTTCGTGCGAAGCTATTTGATGTTCCGGTAGGACTTTCTCGCTCTGATAAGGGCTCGCATTCGAATCGTCTGCGGTCAAACGGTTGCTTTACCTATGGCAACTCTGACATGGCATCCAAGCTTACAGTTGGCTGGCCAGCATTGATACAATGCACTTCGCTGACCAAGAAGTTCGGAGCATTCACAGCAGTAGACGAGGTCACCTTCGAAGTTGCGAACGGCGAAGTCTTCGGCCTTCTTGGCCCAAATGGCGCCGGCAAGACCACAACCATGCGACTACTCAGCACTTTGCTGAAACCGACGAGCGGAACAGCCACGGTCGCAGGCTATGATCTGCTACGGGAGCCTCAGAAGGTACGTGCTTCAATCGGCGTCTTGCCCGAGGAGACTGGACTCTACGATCGCCTCACACCAAGGGAACATCTGCGCTACTATGGAAAGCTGCACGGGATGCCTGAAGATCTGTTAAGAAAGCGAAGCGAGGAACTGCTAGACACAATGGAATTGGAGGACAGAGCGAATACGAAGGTTGGAGATTTCTCGAAAGGCATGAGACAGAAGGTTGCCCTCCTCCGAGCGTTTGTTCATGACCCGCCTGTCTTGTTGCTGGACGAGCCTACGGCAGGGTTGGACGTGATGAGCGCTCGTTCCATACACAGTTTCGTGGAGCGATTCCGAAAAGAAGGGAAAGCCATCATGATCTCAACCCACAACATGACCGAAGCCCAGAAGCTCTGCGACAGAATCGCGATCATCGACCACGCAAGAATCGTCGCAGGCGGGACAGTTACTGAACTTCAGAGGAGGACCTCGCAGAAAGATCTGGAGAGCATCTTCGTACAGTTGGTCACTGACTGAGAGACGAGCGATGAACTTCGGAAGAATCACAACGATCGCCGGGAAGGAGCTCAAGGACGCATTAAGAGATCGGCGCACAATCCTCGCCATGATAGTGATCCCCATCATAGTCCTGCCCGTCCTCATGTTCCTGCCAGCATTCCTTGCAAGCCCCGAGAGGAATCCAGTGCGAATAGCGGTAATTCAGAGCGACAACACATCCGACGATTTCCTAGCAAGCCTCGCCTCAGACCAGATACACGTAGTTAGGGTCGGGCGCGAGCAGAACATGACGAAGCTGATCCAGAACGGGGACTATGAACTCGGGATGGTGATCCCACCAGATTTCTCTCGAATACTTGAAGGACCAGATCAGCGAGCAACGATAACGGTATTCGTCGATCAGAGCAGCGCACGAGGCACAATCGCGTTGAGCCTTGTGCAAGAGGAGATTACGAAATACTCGGATGAGATAGTCTCGGAGAGACTGGCGAAGACTGGTTTGCCGCCTGAGGCCTTGACGCCGATAGAGACCGACCTCCGCAGCGTCACGGTGACAGGCACTGGAGCCCTGTTCCTCGCGATACTCCTGCCGCTGTTTCTCGGGATCTACGCTGTAACGGGAGCCATGTACTTCATCATGGACACGACCGCGGGCGAGAAGGAACGTAAGACCTTGGAGGCGTTGTTGACAATGCCGGTAACGCGCACGGAAATTGTAGTAGGCAAATTCCTGATCGCTGTCCTGATCGCGCTTGTGTCATCCGTGCTTGCCATTATCGGGATGACTTCAGGCGTTCTGGTTTTCTCCGGAGCAATCGGTGAAGCCTCAGCACCAGGCCTCTCCATCTCAGTGAGTAACCTGCTTCTCATCGGCTTAGCAACGCTCGTTCTCGCCATGACGAGCGCATCGCTTGAGATGATGATTTCCATTTTCGCACGAAGCTTCAAGGAGGCACAGAACTTCCTTTCTCCTCTCTCGATAATTGTCGCAGTCCCTGCCATAGCTATGCAGTACATGAGCGAGCAAACCCTCCGGTCATTTGCAGTCGCACCGATATTCAACGCCATGCTGATTATCAGAGACGCGCTCCTCAACAGAGCCTCAGCAACGAGTGTGACGCTGGAATTCCTGTCTGCCTTCGTCTACATGATCATCGCGCTGGCGATCGCGATCAAGATATTCAACAGCGAAAAGGCAATGGTACGCTACTAACAATAGACCTCCAGAATTAGAACCCACAGAGAGTTGCAGTCATCAGAAAGCTATTTCCGTAGCTTCCTTACCGTTCGCGACGTATGACTCGAGACATAGACACGGCGAGTATTCATCCGAAGCCGAAGAAAGGACATGGCCCGATTGTTGAGCCCATATATATGTCGTCCACATGGCGATTAGGCAACGCGAGCCAAGGAGCAGAATTCTCACACTCTATTGCGCCCTCGGAATTCTACGGTCGCTGGGGAAATCCGACAACAAGAGATCTCGAAGAGACCCTTGCCGCCATTGAGGGAGGAAACGCTGCAATCGCAACTGGGAGCGGCATGGGAGCCATCTCGTCGGCCGTGATGACCTTCGTGAAGCCTGGAAAGAATATCGTTGCTGGGAAGAGCCTCTATACGGCAACCTCAGAGATGTTCACGCAGTACCTTCCGCAGTTTGGAATCAAGGCCACTCTGGTTGATACAACAAATGAAGGAGCATTCACCGAGGCGGTAAACCATGACACCTGTCTAGTGTACGCTGAATCCCCCACCAATCCCACAATGCAGCTAGCCGATCTGAGAGAAGCCTCCGAAGCAGCACAGAAAGTTGGAGCCTATTGCTTGGTTGACAACACGTTTGCCACACCCGTCAACCAGAAACCGTTGGATCTCGGCGCAGATGTTGTCATTCATTCTGCGACCAAATACCTTGGCGGACACGCCGACGTCATAGCAGGCGCAATCATCTGTAAGAACAGTGAGCTCCACAAGAGAATCTGGGGGACCTACAAGATGTTCGGCCCGACGATAGGTCCTTTCGAAGCATTCCTAGTTCGACGTGGGCTGAAGACCCTTCCATTGAGAGTCAGGCGTCAGAATGAAACCGCGCTCGCTCTAGCTGAGTTCCTGGAAAAGCATGACAAAGTCTCGCGCGTGTTCTATCCCGGACTAGAATCCTCACCGCAGTACTCACTCGCAAAGAGACAGATGACTGGCTTTGGTGGCATGTTGTCTTTCGAGATCAGAGGCGGATACGAATCCGCTACTCGCTTCCTCGAATCCGTACACATCGCAACGCTGGCAGTGAGTCTAGGTGCAACAGAAACCTTGGTCGAACACGCCGCTAGTATGACTCATGGCCCTCTCTCACCTGCGGAGAGGAAAACAGCCGGCATCAACGAGGGCCTAATAAGAGTCAGCGTCGGCCTTGAAACCCTGAGCGACATCATCGACGACTTCGACACTGCACTGAAATCATAAGCGCACTCACGGAGGAAAGAAACGCAAACGCATCTGGTTCAACGCCTCTCGCTCATCTGTAGTTCTCGCCTTGAGGCAGCCCAGGAGGCTTATCAAATACAACACGGCAGTGCATGTGAATAGCTTCGATCCGTCCAGATCTCTCCGCTATTCTAGTTGCAGATTCGCTTTGCTATTCGCAACGCTAGAAAGGTAGTCCACCTTGAAGGTGTCTCTTTCTGTCCAAAGTCGAAATCAGCCCAAACTTTGTGAATTGACTCTGGTGTAAATCGTCCTTTGGCGTCCGCTCTTGAGAGGAGAAGACTCAGCATTTCTGATTCTAGAAGCCTGCGCTTTGCATGTTCAAACTGAGAGAGAACGTCTAGGAACTTCAAGATCTTGTAGTCCGTGAATGGGTATTTTACTCTCTCCCAACCAGTTCCGATTTGACTGTCATGCCCTGCGTATCTTATCCGGCCTCTTTTTTCCCAGCATTCGAAAGGAAAATCCACTGCTTTCCTAACGGTTTCAACATCTCTGAGTTCCGTATTTTGGGCGAATGCGCCAAGCGTGAACATCGTCGCCATTGCACAGCTAGGCTCGTTCTGCCTCGGTCCGCCGATGCGTGCAGTCTCCTTGCACCAAAACCCGCCGTCAAGACGCTGTCTTTCGACTAGCCATTCGTATGCCTTTGTCAGTCTGAGGTCTCTCAGGAGGCCTAGCTTCGCCAGTGATTCGATTATGATTGCGGTGTGGCAGTCGCCGGGCTTGCTTGGTGGGTCCCAACCGAACGCTCCCGAAGGGAGTTGTGTGCTGAGCACGTACTCGCAGGCCTTGGAGATTCTCTTGTCGGCTGCGGTGAAACCGAAGTCAGCCAACACTGGAAGTATCCAGAAAGTGGTATCCTTCCTTGGCCACCATGTGTGAATGTCCTTCGGTCTGCCCCAGTATCCATCCTCGTTTAGACCTTCGAAGATTTTCTTTACGAGCGGATGTTCAGGGATCGTCGTTCTCGCTGCTACGACTGCCTGGTCTTCTTCACTCCTATCCAGAAGATCAACCAGTGTGCGATAGACTACCCAAGGCTGACCAGCGAGCAACCAGTCGAGCAGTTCTTGCTTCAGGAGCGCTTCCCGGTTCAATCTTGGAAGCCTTCTCCGAATACGAGGCTCCCTAGTATCAAAGTTGTGTCTCGGGTCTCACGCGCCTTTTGCTGCTAGAACTCAACTCATCTAATATGCGTGACTGCTTTGAGGTTCCGTTCCGACGACATCACATGTTGCTACCATCCGTTGTAGTGTATCCTTTCTTTCAACGATGTTGGCTTCTGTTTTACGAAGTACTTCTCAGGATACCCTATCGGAATTAGGGTTGCCACTTCGTAGTCATCAGGTATTCCCAGCATCTTCTTGAGCGGCGCTGTGTCGTGCGTCATGAAGGTAACGCCATACAATCCCTCTACTGCCATGGCCAGTAGAATGTTCTCTATGCATGTCCATACGGAAGCGTATGAGTTCAAATCATAGAGTGCCTCGCACTCCCCGAGGCGTTTCCTCATTCTGAAGCAGACGATTAGCAATTCTGGAGAACTCATGAGCATTCTTCTTTGAACTGGCAACGCCTTCAGATACGCTTCCTTCTCCCAATCACTCATCGTTCTTGTTGCTTCTTGCACTTCCTTCTCCGAGAAATCCTTGGCCGTCACACCCAGATCCACGACTCTCCTTCTTTGTTCGAAATCTCTTATGAGAATGAATTCCCACTCTCTGAGATGGTTGTGTGAGGGGGCCTTCAATCCGGCGGCGAGAACTCTCAATAGTCTTTCTTCCTCTATAGGCTTTGGCTGAAGCTCTCTCACAGTCCTCCTCTTGTCAACAGCTTCATAGAAGTCCACGCTAACTCATCTCTTCTCGTCAGATGTCAGGACCCCAGAAAGACCTCGCATATATGTTAAGGAGGACCGCCAATGTCCGTGTTGCCACGCATGCTGTTCCTCGGCGCCTTGTTTGGAGGAATCAACCGGTCAGTCCCGAAGGATTAAAGCGAATCAACTGACAAGACTGGATCGAGGAGTGAAGAATGCAGGGAGTCGAGAAGGTCACCCTTAGGACCTTGCTCCAGATGAAGGAGAGATCGGAGAAGATTGTTTGGGTGGTTCTTTATGATTGGCCATCAGCGGTGCTCGCCGACCAGGCGGGCATTGATATGATTCTAGTCGGCGACTCGGTCGCGATGACGATGCTCGGTCTGCCGAACACGCTACCTATCACAATGGACATTATGCTTCACCACGCGCGAGCAGTGGTTCGAGGAGTCAAGCGCGCCTTCATAGTTGGTGACATGCCTTTCTTGTCCTACGGAAATGGTGCAGAAGCGGTCAAGAACGCGGGCGAGTTCATGCGTGCAGGATGTGATGCTGTGAAACTGGAGGGCGGTGCGGCTGTGGCACAGATCGTGCAGTCAATCGTAAATTCCGGGATCCCTGTTATCGGGCACATTGGTCTAACCCCCCAGAGCGTCTCCATCCTTGGCGGGTACCAAGTCCAAGGTAGGGACGCGATGTCAGCGAAGAAGATCCTTGATGACGCTCGCGCTCTAGAGGAGGCCGGAGCCATTGGTGTCCTACTGGAGAACGTGACAGCGGAAGTTGCTAAGCTGGTCGCCGAGAGATCATCCATCCTCACGTTCAGTATAGGAGGAGGTTTGGAGACTGACGGGCAAGTCCTCTTGTCACATGACTTGCTTGGGCTAACCTTGGGCGTCAAGCCGAAATTCGCGAAAACCTACGCCAACCTGGCGCAGCAGATTGGAACCGTCTTTAAGGAGTATCGTAGGGACGTCAAGGAACGACGATATCCTTCAGAGGAATACTTGTCTCATATGAGAGATGCGGAATTCGAGAAACTGGTAAAGAACCTAGACGGCAAAGCCTAGAATAGTGCGTGCAGACCATAGACGCCCTTCCTAAGTTGGTCAGACTTTCTGAGCCTGAGAGAAGGGAGAGTCGAGACAGGATGGCTAATGACCTGTACGAGTAGTTTGCGGATGCTTTGGATAAGCGTCCGAATGGTTTTCCGAGAACAGCATCAAGAGCCTCTGATGACACGGCATCAGTCGCAGTATCCCATGTCGCATGTGTAGACTGATGGTCTGGTGAAGGGTTCAGGTACGACCTCAGGTGCTTCTCAGATCCATTCGGTCTTGACGGTTTTGATTTCTCTGAAATGTGGATCGTCTGAGACGATCCGACCGGACCTCGTTTCGATCGCTGTCGCGGCGACGATAGCGTCGGCCGTTGGCAACTCACTATATCGACATCTTAGTCGAGCAGAAGTGATTGCTATCTTCGGATCGAGATCCACCAGAGTGAAGCCCGACTTCATTATCGTATCCAGCCTCAGGTCGGCCACATCTCTGCCGACGTTCTCGAACACAAATTTGTAGACTTCGTGAAGCACTATTGTGGGAACGATGGCTATCTCACGCTGAAGGTCAGTCATCTTCTTGGAGGTTCTTCTTCTCAAGTCGTCAGTGTCCGCCAGGAAATGTGTGAGAAAGAAACGCGTGTCCAAGGTCGGGGGCATGTTCAGTATCGATCCTTCGATCTCATCCCGTCTAGACGCTTACGCATCTCATCAAGCGAGATCTTGCCAGCATCTATACCTGCGAGGTCCTCGATCGGAGTGAGAGGCTTCAAGACAAGGCCGTCGCGGCTGTCAATGATCCTCAGTTTCATTCCCTCCCGAATCTTGTACCTCCGCCTGTGTTCCACTGGGATTGTCACCTGCCCTTTGCGGGTCACGACGACGAAGCGTTCCGACAAGGCGTGTCGGTTGTACCGAACCCGCAGGTACTACTTTAGGCTTGTGTACAACTTGCGAGCCTTGATGAGGAGAACCTTCCTCTGTCTTGTGAAGCAAGCACCGGTTCTTGGCGCTTGACCGCAAAAAAGAGCGCCGATTATTATATATATAATAAATATATATAAATATAGTAGTCAATCCTGACGAATGCCAAGGATGCGGAACATGCATCGAGAGATGCCAAGTGCACGCGATCTCCGACAAGGATGGAGTAAGCGTGGTAGATCG
>Ga0315268_10007454_pt1 | contig 11513 bp, 13 predicted proteins | sample C1_top_MG_FD_204535 | JGI IMG/M metagenome (GOLD analysis project Ga0315268, IMG submission 204535) | Sediment microbial communities from Yellowstone Lake, YNP, Wyoming, USA - C1_top | ecosystem: Environmental > Aquatic > Freshwater > Lake > Sediment | place: USA: Wyoming | collected 2017-08-01 | reverse complement strand
CTTTTCGTATAACTTCGTGAAATTATAGATGTGATCTTTTGTCCTTTTATGTGCATAAGGTATGGTGGTACCGGTTGTCATAATAAATGCCCAGTCGGATGCCTGGGCCAGAAGAAGTTCCCGCGCCGCCTGATTCAGCGCACGTTTTTTAATGCCCACGGCATTCGGATTTTTTGCGGCAATCTCTTCCATCCTTTCGGCCGCCTTGTGGAGATGCCTGTAAATCCAATCGTTGGAACCGTTCAGCCAGACCTCGCTGTAGCCCTTGTCTCCCCACGACGACATAGACGGCTGTACGACCTGATTGCTTTTATGCGATGCCAGATATTCCGACGGAGTGACCATTTTTATTGTTTTCTGGTCGTAATGTATTTTTTTGAATAAAAATTCAAGGAAATCCGGACCTTCGTACCACCAGTGCCCGAAAAGTTCTGCGTCGTACATCGAAACCACAACTGGTTTCTTTTTTAAGAAACCGTTGAGATGTTCTATCTGCCTTTCCCTGTTGAACATAAAATTTCCGCCATGCTCGGCGGCTGCGTTTCTCGCCTCATCATAATCATACGGCTGCTTGTCGGAAAGAGGAACCCTGCCTGTGATTTTGTAATATTTTATGCCGACATTCCTTCTTATGCCGTCGGAGTGTAAATAGGGCCGGATATACTCGTATTCAAGATCGTAACCGACATCCCGGTAAAATTCCCTGTATCTGAAATCTCCGGGATAGCCGGCATCGGCAGACCATACTTGATGTGCCGTTTCCATATCCCTTGCAAAAGCCGCCACACCGGAAGGACAGTAAATCGGGGCGAAAATGCCGTATCGCGGGCGGGGTTTGCCGAATATTACGCCGTGCGTATCCAGGAAAAAATACCTTATTCCCCGTTCCTTCAGCAGGTAATCGTCCCCGGGATTATAGGCACATTCCGCAAGCCATATACCCCTGGGCTTTCTTGCGAATTTTGCCGTATAATCGTCAACGGCAACCTCTATCTGGGCACGCTTTGCTTTTTTGCTGGTCATTAAAGGCAGAAATCCGTGGGTTGCGCAACAGGTCACAATCTCAAGTTTACCTTCCTGCTGGATCTTTCCGAAACCTTTTATCAGATTGCCCTTGTATCTTTCAAAAATTCCCCTGTATCTTTTAAGCTTGCGGTTATACATCTTTGCGGTCTTATTTAATTGAGGCAGGGCTTTGGTCCTGAAAATCTCCTTTTCGGAAAGTTCGATAAGGTGGTTCAGATATCTTCTGTACCTGTTCCGGAGCAATTCGTCGTCCATCATCGCGCATAGCGTCGGAGTCAATGACATCGTTATACGGAAATCAACCCTATCCGACAGCAGCCGTTCATAAATATCAAGAAGTGGTATATATGTTTCCGTGAGGCCCTCGTAAAACCAGTCCTCTTCCAGGAAATCATCATATTCCGGATGACGGATAAATGGGAGATGCGCATGCAATACAAGACAAAGGTAACCTTTTTCCATATCAAAATCAGTTGGTTAGTTGGCAGTTAGTTAGTTGGCAGTTAACAGCATAACCGCCAACAGCCAACGCCGTTATAACAACTGCCTCATTTTGTTTTTCTTTCGACAGTTATGGTTATTTTCCTTTCTTCTATTTTATCGCCTGAAACCGCTTTTATAAAATATTCCTGACTGCCGTCCGGGAAACTGCTTCTTAAAGAGAATGTCCCGTCGGGATAAAGCTCATGTTCCTTTTCGTTGATGTACAGTGTTGCCGCAGGGTCAGTAGCACCGAAAACAATAAGCTCGGCATCGGCGATAAGCCAGAATTTTCTTAATTTTTCAATAAACATCCTGCGTCTCGGAGAACTTATTCCGGAAAAGATACCTGGTGAAATAAGATGCAGCAGTTCCCACCTCTTAGCAAGAAATTTTACGATTTCAAGAGAGCTTACGCTCATCCTGTCTATGCCTGAAAGCTGGAGCAGTTTCCCGTATCTTTCACTCACCGACATCCACTCTTCGCCTTCCGTATCCGCAATTTTTCCCGCAGGCAGCGTGAACGGTTTTGAGCGCAGCAGCATTACATATTTACCGTCTTTCGTCTTTATGCCGAGTTCCAAAAAATATTCTTTCCTGTTGTCGTCGATTTTTAAGTACCAGCTCCTTGCGACTGACGGGACTTCCACATCTTTAAAACCGGATGGAGACGATTTTATTTTTCTTTTTCCTGAAACAGTCTTTAACCTCAATACGAACCTCAGCATCTCCGGCTTGCCCTGTAAAAATTCGCTGGATATTTTTTTCAATTTTTCGCCTGACAGATCCCAGTAGATAAAAACCCAGTGGGGGTCCCTCGGCAGAACCGCTATTCTGTCTTCGCTGTACAATTCCGGTATCGGATAGCCGGTATCTATATACTGGTCAATTTCCCTTTTTATCATTTTTATTTTTCTTATCGGCGAGGTAGGTATTTTTGACATATGTCCTCCTATTTTTCTGCATCTCTGTGTTTAAGAATAACTGAAAATCCGTTTTTAACCAGATATGTCTTAAGTTGATTGGCAATAACTACGGAACGATGCTGACCGCCGGTGCAACCGACCGCTATTGTCAGATATGACTTACCCTCTTTTATATACTTGGGAATTATATCTATAATCATGCGGAAAAACGATTTTATGAATAGTTTCGTGTCGCTAAAGCTCATTACATAATTTTCGACCCGTCTGTCTTTGCCTGTCAGATTTTTCAGTTTTTTTTCATAATTCGGATTCGCCAAAAATCTCACATCCATTACTATGTCGGAATCTGGCGGTATTCCGTATTTGTAACCGAACGATATGACCGTAAGCCGCATCTCGGTCCGCTGCGATATACTCAGCAGTCCGGCAATCATCTCTTTCAGTTCCTGAAGTGTCATATTTGTTGTGTCTATAACCTTGTCGGCATTGGCTTTTATGTCTGCAAGTATAGCCCTTTCTTTCTTGATGGCATCAATTACTGATTCCCCGAGCGGATGTTTCCTGCGGGTTTCGCTGAATCTTCTCAGAATCGTTTCGTTGGAAGAGTCAAAAAATATTATTCTGGGTTTGATATAGAGATTTTTTATTACATTAAAGAAATCCGATAAATTTTCGCCTTCCCTTATATCTATACAAAGTGCAATTTTCTGGAATCTTTTGTCGGTAGAACTTATGCTCAAAGAAATAAATTTATCTATCAATGACAACGGCATATTGTCAACGCAGGAAAAGCCCAGATCCTCGAAGCACTTGATTGCCTGACTTTTGCCAGCCCCTGAAATGCCGGTAATGATAAAAAACTGGGTTTTCATAATAATTTCAGATTATGTCCTTATTTTCCTTTTCTTTCATCATCTCTATAAGCCGTTTGTCCAGTTCCCGCGCCGTATGGTATCCCCTCAGTTTCAGCCGCTGGTTCATACTTGCCACTTCAATAATTGCCGCGAGGTTTCTTCCAGGTTTCACCGGAATAGTTACTTCCGGCAGTTTCACATCGAGTATGTCGACAAACTTATCCTCTATGCCGAGACGCTCGTATTCCTTTTCGCCCTGCCATTCTTCGAGTTGGACTACCAGTTCGATTTTTGTCGAATCCATAACGGCCGAAATGCCGAAAAGATTTTTAATATCAATGATTCCTACACCCCTTATTTCCATATGGTGCCTTATTAATTCGCCGCCGGAACCCTCAAGGGCATCCGGAGCATGCTTTTTGATTTCAACAATATCGTCGGCAACAAGGAGATGCCCTCTTTTGATAAGTTCCAGGGCACATTCCGATTTGCCGATAGAGGATTCACCGAGTATCAAAACCCCCATCCCGAGGACATTCATCAAAACACCGTGTTTTATAACCGAGGGGGCAAGTGCCTCCTCGAGGTATTTTGAAAGCTCCGTTCTGAATCTGCCGGTTTCAAGCGCTGTCCGCAAAATGGGTATTTTGTATTTTTTTGACAATCTTATAAATTCAAAGGGGATATCGAGATTCCGAGTTATTACTATCGCCGGAATATCAAAAGAAAATATTTTTTCAAATACATCGCTTTTTATCGCATGTGATTTGACATATGTTATCTCGTCAAGATCAAGGATTTGAATTCGTTTGAAGTGGAAATAAGCAAAAAAACCGGTCAGTGCGAGCCCCATGCAGTTTGTATCTGAAGACGTTATTTCACGGTTAAGGCCTTCCTCACCGGAAACAAGTTCAAGCGACAGATCCATACCTTTTTTTTCATAAAGGTTCTTAATGGTTATGCTTTTGCTCATATGGCCTCAGGCAAAGGTAACAGTTTAGTTTTTCAAAAACCAACCATCCCGCCGAAGCGGGACACAAAATTTAGGAAACACGGAATAGAAATCCTAATACTTCTAAATTCTTTTCTTCGTGGTAAAGCCCTTTTTTTGAATGACTTACCTAATTACAGGCAAAGAGCGATATATTACATTACGGACAAAGCATATGTTTCTGCTCAAATTTCAGACGGCATCCTCCTCCTTGATTATTTTTATGATTTCATCAGGGCTGTGTGACTCTCGCAATGATTGCCTGAAAAACTTGTCTTTGAGCAGCCGTGAAACCTTGGCGAGCGCCTTTAAGTGTTCGCTTACGGATTTCGGCGGGGCAATCATCAAAAATATTATGTGCACCGGCTCGCCGTCGAGTGAATCGAAGTCAATGCCTGCTTTCGAAATGCCGAGGGCAGCGACAATATTGGATACCTCCTCACATTTGGCATGGGGCAAAGCAACCCCCTGTCCTATACCTGTTGATCCGATGCTTTCCCTCTTGAGGATGGCATCAACTGCCGAATCCGCATCCTTTATAAGTTTCTCTTTTGCCAGGATATTTATCAGTTCACTAACGACCTCTTTTTTTGTTTTTCCCTGCACATCAGTTATTACGCAACCCTCCGACAGAAAATCTAACACTTTCATTCTAAAAATCCTCCTTTGAATTCAACCTTTTTCAATCTCTATCAGACCATATGTGAGGTCTGCCTTCCTGTAAATGACCGAAAGACGGGAATTTTCTCTGTTTAAAAAAATCCAAAATGCATAGCTGTATTTGTCGATCCTGTTTTTTGCCTCCTCAATACTTATAACTTCCGGAATAAGTTTTCTCCTGTTCATATCCAAAAACAGTTCATCCATCAGTATATAATTTTCGTCCGCCGAATTTTTGGCTTTTCTGCGACGCATCTTCAGTTTTTCTTTCTGTTTAACGAGCTGCCTTTCGAGTTTATCCGCGGCGAGGTCGACGGCCGACCTGAAATCGGAAGCGTTCTGGTTAATTCTCACTATCTGGCTAGCTACATTTAGCAGAACTTCAACAGAATAAACATATTTTTGCTGACTGAGAATGACATCTATTTTGATTATATGGGAAAAATATTTCTGGCATTTTGAAAATTTTTCATTTATATAATCGATCAGCCCTTTAGGAATCCTAACTTTCCTTGCTGTAATGTTAATATTCACACTCCCTCCCTATTTTGATATAATACAATAATATTCAATAAAAATCAACATAACTACAGTATTACATTTTAAATTTTTCGCCAAGATATATCTTTCGTGTCTCGTCACTTTCAATGAGCTGTCTCGCAGAGCCCTCAATAAGTATTTTCCCGTCGTAAATTATATACGCCCGGTCGATTATTTCAAGCGATTCCCTTACGTTGTGATCCGTCAACACTACGCCTATCCCGGATTCCTTAAGGGTTTTAATAATATTCTGAATATCATTAATGGTAATAGGGTCTATCCCGACGAACGGCTCGTCGAGCAGTATAAAATGCGGGTTGATGGTCAATGCTCTGGCTATTTCAGTTCTGCGCCGTTCTCCGCCGGAAAGATTATATGCGTGTTGTTTACGCAGATGATAAATATTCAGTTTTTTAAGTAGTCCCCGGCATTTTTCAACTTTTTCCTCGTCGGATATATCGAGCATCTGCAGTATGGAGAGCACATTCTCTTCCACGGTCAAGCCCCTGAAAATAGATGACTCCTGGGACAGGTAAATAATACCTTTTTGGGCACGCAGATGGACCGGATAATTAATGATGTTTTCACCATCGCATATGATGCTGCCGGAATCCGCCTTTAACAGCCCAACTATGATGTGGAATGTTGTGGTCTTACCGGCTCCGTTGGGCCCCAAAAGTCCGAGTATTTCTCCCTTATTAATATTTAATGATATCCCGTTGACCACTCTACGGGAGCCGTATTTCTTTACAATATCTTCAACCAGTATTTTCATAATATTGCCCAAGCCATTATTTGAGATTGTTGTCCCTCGCTTTAAGCTCGGGATCCCGTTAGGGAAAAAAGTCCTGAAAACACACGGATAAACACATATTAAAACTTTCTACATTTTTTATTTTTTCCGTGTCAATCCCCCGATTGAATCGGGGCGGGGGTGTGTATCTGTGTTCAACAAATCTTTAGCATTTTTTATTGAACCTTATTTAAGGATTACCTTTGTTTTTACGCTGCCGGTAATCGCGACCGTCTCGGTGTTGACATCGATATTTACTTTGTCGCCGGAATATTCCGATAGCGTTTTGCCTTCCATCTTCTTTATTGTAGCCGGTTTTCCTACAAGCAAAATCTTATTGGTTTTATGCTCATAAAATGCCTCGCTACCGGCAGCCTCAGTATCCGCCTTGAATATCTTTACATTTTTTACGGCATGGAGCCGATCGCCTGAATCAAAAATCTCAAGGTTATCGCATGTCAGGTTAATGACATCGGTTGTACCGGGCGTAAGTTCCCTTTTTACTCTGACATCGCCTGAAACCAGCCCGTTGCCGGTGTTTTTGTTGTATCTGGCTTCGTCACCCCAGACATAAGTAACAGCAGCACCGCTCGAATAGTGAATATATATATTTCCGCTGGCCGAGACATCACCGTCCTTTTCATTTAATTTCATTTCATCGGAAGTCATTGTCAGATTTTTATGGACCAGTTCCACATGCCCGATGAAATCGCTCACCTCACCTTTAGACAACATTTTCATTCTGTCACTCGTGATCGTAGCAGAGTCAGCGGCATAAGATGAGACAAAAACAGAAAAAAGCAAAACGATTGGTGGGAAAAATATCGTTTGCCGGACGGCACGGTCAATTATTTTTCTGAATTTTGAAAAAACGCTGGTCATTTTAATTTCTTTATAACTTTTACATCTTTTAATATCGTCACTTCGGAAAGGTCGGCGGCGGCAGCCAGACCCCTGCCTGTAATAACGACATCGTTCTTTTCCTGTCTAATAAACGAATCCGACAAAATCTTACCTGTTTTGGAACTATATAGTATTGAATCGGCGTATAGCGTGGCGCCTTTAAGCATTGACACCATTATCACTCTGCCCTCTGCTTTCACATCGCCAGTATTTGTGTCCATTGCGGCTTTATCGGCTGAAATCACCGAACTCACACTGTTTTTGTCGTAAAATTTCATTATGATATTTACAGCATCTATTTTACCGCGTTTTTCATAAACATCTGCCATCGAAGCATGGAAGTTCCATTGCTGTTCGGTAAGGCTATATTTATCAAGTGAAAAATTTTTCACGACCTGGTCGGGCAGATAAGCAGTATTGAGTATTATCCCGCTCTTATTATCCTGGCAGCCAGCGATAAGAAAAACTAATATTATGAGGAACGGTATTTTTTTAAAACGTTTTTCCATATGCCTTGCGACTTCAAAATGACTTCTACAACTTCCCGGAAAACGCCACGGCCACTTTCCGCACAGGCCACATAATCAACCTCATCCCTTACTTCCTTGACGGCATTTCTCGGACAGGCAGAAAAACCGCATCTTAAAAGGATCGGTAAATCAAGCAAGTCATCTCCGACGAAAGCTACTTCTTTAATGCCGATATTTTCTTTCGAAAGAATCTCTTTGACCGCAGCGAGCTTGTCCATGCACCTCTGGTAAAGGTAATGCACCCCGACCTCCCGCGCTCTGTCCTCAACCTGCTGCGATTTTCTTCCTGTTATCCAGGCAATCTTCAAATCCGGAGCAAAATTTTTCATTATCGTGAAGGCAAACCGGTCGCACACATCCCACGACTTCACCTCTTCGCCAGAGTTCAATATGATGATTTTCCCGTCAGTGAGTACGCCGTCAATATCTGTCGCTATCAGTCTTATTTTTTTTGCTTTGGTCGTCAACGATTTGCCGATTTTCATTTTACGCCTTTCACTTGGTTTTTTTCGTACATCGGGTATTCCGATTTCCAGGTGGGTAAATTCCTGTCGAATTTATTAAGGGAATAGCGGGCGATGAAAAACAATGTTATCACAATCGCATATGTGATACCGAGTACCTTTAAATGCCATTTCAGACCCGGGCGCCACGGTGTATACGTCAAATCAGCCCCGCATTTTTTACATGATTTTGCTTTGTCTTTATTTTCGAAACGGCAATTATAACATAACATTCTTTAAACCTCCAATATTCGGAATTTTACTGCAATGACCGGCTTTTTTATCTAACCCAAATTTTGCGATAAACTTTGCCTGCCTGCCGGCAGGCAGGGAATTCGACGAAAAATCAGTTGGGTTTAATCACATTCGACAGGAAACTTTTCAGTTCCGAGAGTTTAAGTGTATTTTGTCCGTCGGACATCGCCTTTTCAGGATTCTGATGTATCTCCAAAAATAATCCGTCGGCGCCAGCAGCAATCGCAGCACGGCTCAGCGGTAATATAAACTCGCTCTGTCCGCCGGTACTGTCACCGAGTCCGCCGGGGATCTGAACCGAATGCGTTGCGTCGAAAATTACAGGGTATCCCAAATCCTTCATGATGGCTATCGAACGCATATCCACCACCAGATTGTTATAACCAAAGCATGTCCCCCTCTCGGTAAGTAAAATCTTTTTGTTGCCGGACGATTCCACTTTGCTGACGATATTTTTCATATCCTGGGGTGCTACAAACTGACCTTTTTTGATATTTACAATTTTACCGGTCTTTGCGGCAGATATTATAAGGTCTGTCTGGCGGCAGAGAAAAGCCGGAATCTGTATGACATCCGCCACTTCGGCAACGGCAGCTACATCGTGGGAACAATGGACATCTGTAAGAACAGGTAATCCGAACATCTTTTTTACTTTACAAAGAATTTTAAGCCCTTCTTTTATGCCCGGGCCCCGGAATGATTTTATGGAAGACCGGTTTGCCTTGTCATATGACGCCTTGAAGATAAAAGGAATTTTCAGATCACTTGTAATCCTCTTTATCCCTTCGGCAATCCCGAGCGCCATTCTCTCACTTTCTATGACGCATGGCCCGGCAATCAGGAAAATCTTCCCGCAGACGAGCGAAATGCTGCCTAATTTTAGTTCTTTTCCCATAAACATATATTTTACAAATTTATTTCAAATTTATCAATCAAATAAATTCAAAATGATTTATTTCCACCCAGCCCCTTATGCCAAGCGATTTGACTCCGACTTCAATCCATTTGTCGGACTTTCCGAGCACTATCACTTTTTTTCCCTCCGGCAATGTAAAACTTACCTTAAAACTGTAATCCGGGCCGGACCTGACTTCGGCGCTGGTGTCGATAACCACGGCATACGACCGGCTTTCATCCATGTATTTCACAAAATATAATGAAGCTGAAACTGCAAGGAACAAACACGCTATCGTAAAAGCCCAGAAAACCTTTTTTTGCGGGAACAAAAGTTTAAGCGAAATTATTAATGAGAAAAAAAACAGCGAAACGGCAAAAAGGAGTTTAAAAGTGGACGAACTTATCCTTGAAAAAAATGTTCTGCTGTAATCCGGGTCATTTATCATATTTGAAACAAATTTTATGTTGTAATCAATATCTTCCGAAGGAGATAATTTCAGTGCCCGCTCATAGTAAACAAGCGACATCCCTATTCTCCCGAGCCGGAAATAGGTGTTGCCCATGTTATAAAACAAATTCGCAGACGGGGCAGTCCTTTCTACGGATTTGAATTCTATCAGTGCCCGTTCGTATTCGCCCTTTTTGTATGCCTGGCAGCCGGCGTCAAAATCCGCTCTCTCTGTCTGGGCGAATACCGGAGAAAATAATGCAAATATCAGTAAGCCAAATGCAAGACGTTTCATATTTTCCATCCTTTTTCAATTTCTGAAACCAATGACCTGATTTTTTCCGCCTCGCTCTTCACATCAGTTTTTTTATCCAGTGATGGGGCAAATCTCATAAAATCTGCTTCTTCGAGTATACCCCTGATTTTTTCAATATATCCCTGCGGCATATTTTTGCCTGCTAAAATATTTTCTACCTCTCTGAAAGTCAGCCCGCTGAGAGCGGCTCTGGTTTTATCGGAAAAGTATTTCATTACCAGATCAAAAACTGTACCGTAAAATTGTTCAACCCCGGCAGCTTTGTAATCCATCTTATTTATGCCTCTTGTAAACTCCCTGAAAGCCCTCCTGCTCTTTATGGAATCGGAATTTTTTAAAATGAACACATTATACCTGTTATAAAAAAGTGAAACCGCTAAAATCAGGCAGGCAATAATAAAAATCACATTCCCTAAAACATCCGCAACCCTGCTCCCTTTTTCCTTTGAAAAAGCAGTACTGATGAACCTTATGTCCTGGCCGACAACATTTACTCCCTCGGCAGCAGCAGGTAATTTTACATTTGATGAACTTGTTTTTGAGGCAGTGACCTTTATCTTTATCGGCGCAGATTGTATTTTTTGATATTCCTTTATTTCCGGATTGAAATACGAAAATTCAATGCCGGGTATGGCGATATTGCCCGGTGTTTCAGGGATTATTACCGTCTTGAAAATTTTTGAACCCGAAACCATATAATTGGCTTTTGAAATGTTGAAAGACGAAATCGTATCGTACTTGCGCACACCGGCAAGGGCTGGCATTTTGGGCTCTGAAATAGATTTAATATTGCCCACACCGGATATTTCAACGGTAACGGTAACTGGATTGTTTGCCCCGACCTCCGGTCTGTCGACACCTGATTTTATCGTATAATTTCCGACGGCGCCGGAAAAATTCGCCGGTTTTTTGTCGGCCGGCAGCGGAAGAACTTCAATATTAAGCGATTTCGTTTTTAATACCACCGGCTGGCCGGAACTGAAAAATCCCTTAAAAAAATCATCGTCGAAAAAACCGCCGAACGGGTTGCCTGCGAAATCCTGCACGCTCGCCTGAAGAGATGCCGAACCGAGATTATACTTTCCCGGAGCAGTCGGGAATAACTGCGTCTTTACTTCTATTACGTTATACGCCTCTCCGTCAATCGTCGTCTGATATGTCCTCTGCGGCGGAAGGTCGTCAATCATAAAACCCGTGAAATTCGGCGGGGCATATTGCGGATTCGACGCCAGATTCTTCGATGTAAAAAACCTGAATGTATAAATGATCCCCTCATTCACAAAAACCTTTTTTTTGTCAAGCTGGGCGGTAACAAATATGCCCTGCTTTTTTTCATCTTCGACATTCAGTTGCTGCCTGTCTACCTGTTTCTGCGGAGGTGGATTACCGGC
>Ga0315268_10007453_pt1 | contig 11515 bp, 4 predicted proteins | sample C1_top_MG_FD_204535 | JGI IMG/M metagenome (GOLD analysis project Ga0315268, IMG submission 204535) | Sediment microbial communities from Yellowstone Lake, YNP, Wyoming, USA - C1_top | ecosystem: Environmental > Aquatic > Freshwater > Lake > Sediment | place: USA: Wyoming | collected 2017-08-01 | reverse complement strand
GCCGGGCTCATAGCCCTGGCGGCCGGCCTCGGCGTCATGGCGTGGTCCACGACCAACTCGATCTCCGAGCAGTACGGTCAGGTAGACCAGAAGAACATTATCGACAAGAGCATCCAGGGCATCCGGGGCTCCGGGCACTGCAAGCCGGGCTACTTCGCGATCACGGCCACCGAGTGCGCGCCGTATCCGACCGGGAACAAGCTGGCCCCGAACGCGACGCTCCAACGAGACATCAAGAAAGCCGAGCAGCAGCTGCAGCGAATCAAGCAATGAGGTTCTCGAAGCTGGACTCCGCCGCGTGCCGCCGTTTGAACGTCGCGCTGGCCCTGGGCGTCTGGGCCGGCACGGTGCTGGGAGCCGCGGCCATGGCCGGGGCGATCGCTCAGTTCGGCGGCATGCCGGGGCTCACGTACCGCATCGTTTCGCGGGGGGGCGCGTGCGTGCTGGCGCTCGGCACGCTCGGCGCTCTTTTCTTCGGGGGATACCTCATCCGGCCGGGCAAGGAAGAAGGGCAACAGGACCCTTGACAAGCCAAATGGCGGTCCTTACACTAATTAGCGACAGGCGAAGGGATTTCTGTCGCCGGGAGCCGTGGTCGGACCGTCGATCGAGGAAGTATGGCTGAATTCCTGCAGAAGCACAGGAAGAAGGGGATTCTTGCGGCGCTGCTCCTTTTCTTGAAGAGGAGCAGGGTGCTTTGGGGCTTTCTTGCGATGATCGTCGTGCTGTTTTCCACGTTCGTCGGCCCGACGAAGATCGGCAGCGGCCTATGGCTTCAGATGGTCGGCGAGCGCATGGGCTTGGGGGCCGCGCTGGGCTCGAAAGCCAAGGCCGGCGCCGCCGACGAGTTGGAGCGGGCCTTGGATACGGCCCGCGTGCGCCCGACTCTTAATCGGATTTCGGATACGGTCGGGTCCAACGGGGAGTCCATAGCGCTCATCACGGGCGGCAAGGATCTCATCGCCAGGGGGGAAAGGATCAACGTCGCCGCCAGCCTCGCGAAGAAGGGCGGCAAGACCGTCGGCGGAATCCTGAACCCCGAGGACGCGGCCAAGGCGGACCTCGGCGTCGCGGTGGATGAGGACGAACTGCGCAGCGGCCTCGCGAATGCCTACGCGGGAGAAGTCGCCGCCGGCGGCGCCTCGCTGGCCGGGGGGACGCCGGTAGGGCCCGGCACGGGCGTCTCCGACACGGGCTACGTCAGCGCTTCCAACAGCAGCTTGGATATGATCCAGAACAACTTTGGCGACCAGAAGGTGCCCATGGTCGGCCCGGGCTCTTTCCGCGGCGCGTCCCACGGCAGCGCGGGCTGGAACAAGATGGCGGGCGTCCACTCGAGGCTCGGCCAAGCCGCGGGCCTGCAGCCCGGGGGAAAGTCCTCGGTGATGTATCAGCTTGCGGAAGGCCGCGCCTACAGCATCGCGGCCGCCCCGTCGAGCGACGGGGGGATGGGCCACTGCAATCCGGGCCCCTGCCCGGCCGAGTATGCCTCCAACACCGGCGGGTCCGTCTTCGACGGCGGAAAGGGAGGGCGCCAGATTTTGACCGCGAGCGAGTTGGGGGAGGCCACCTCTCCCACGACCCCGGACTCGTCGGTGACCACCCCTCTGATCACAGAGGCCACCAAGTTGGAGAACGACATGAAGAAGTGCGAGGAGGCGGAGAACGCGCACGGCCCGGCCGAGCGCATGTACATGGCGAAGATCCAGAAGGCCTCCGACGATATGGTCAAGGAAGGCTGCAACAGCGGCGGCTGCAGCCAGAGCCTGGCGAACAAGTGCCGGGGAATCGCCCAAAGCCAAGGGATGAAGGACTCGTGCGACAAGTACAACTTCGAAGCGAACGAGATAGGCAAAGCGTGCAACACGCCCGAGGCGAACAGACCATTGATGAAGTGCAATACGTACGATCAGTAGAAGCGCGTGCGGTCATGATATGAGAACTATAAAGCATGCCGAGAGGGAGGACGTATGAACCCGGACAATGGATTGCCCCAACTGCCGTCTTTTAAATCTTCCCAGCAGTCGAAGAAGGAGGAGAAGAAGGCTCCAGGCCTGCCCTCTGCCGGGGGCAAGGAGATGCCGTCGTTCTTGAGGAGCGCCCCCAAGGGGAGCGCGCCGGCGCTGCGCGTGCGCGGCCTCGGCGGCGGGACCTCGCTGATGGAGCGGCTGAAGTCGCTCCAGAAGAAGGACATCGCCTTCATCGCCGCCGGACTCTCCGTCCTCGTCATGGCGCCGCTGGCGGAGCATTTCCTCATGAGCCCCGAGGACCAGGCCGGCCAGCTCCAGAAAGGCTTCAGCACCAACGCGAGCTTCCCCGGCGACGTGGGGAGCGTCTACGACCCGGGCGTCGGCGGCGGGATGTCGCCGGGCGGCCTGCTCGGGCAGGGCAGCGACGTCATCACCCCGCTCAACGTCCGCGACCCCAGCGCCCTGATCATGGGCCCGGGCGCCGCGCAGAAGCCTTCCGCCATCGCCGACACGCCCGCCGCTCCCGGCAAGGCGGACAATTCCGCGTGGAAGGACGCTCTGGCCGCGGCGCAGAAAGGCGCCGCGACGGCGACCAGGAAGGCCTCGCTGCCCATGCCGCATCCGAAGCTGGCGGCGGGCCTGCGGGGCTTGGGGGCGATAGGCGGAGGGGGAGGCGGATCCTTCACCTTGCCGGCCATCTCCGCCACCAACGCGCCCAACAGGGCCGCGGGATCGCGCTCCCTGCAGAGCGTGACGGCGGCGCCGGGATACAAGGGCGCGGCGGGCCGCGCCCTTGCCTCGGGCGGAGGGCCCGAAGCCTTGAAGAACGCGGGCAACGCGGCGGCGAGCCACTTCAACCAGGGCGGCTCCGCGGCCGGCGCGCTGGACCAGGCCGCCAGGGAAGCCATCCCGAAGGGCGGCGGTTTCGGCGGGCCCGGCGGCGGAGAAGACGGAAAATCTCCCGGCTCCGGCAGCGCCAAGACGGACAAGACTTTGGGCGAGTCCCTGGAGTTTCTCCGGCAGAAGATGGAGATGGAAAAAGCCTTGGAGCTCAAGTGGAAGAAGAAGAACTGGTACGAGTTCGAGCGGCAGAAGATGATCGAGGAGTCCGTCATCAAGTCCGCCATCGACAACCTCCTCGGCAAGGGCATCTTCGAGCCGATCGGCAAGATGATGGCCGACGGCCTGGGCAGCTTGGTCGGAAGCGATCCGCCGATGTACTGCTATACGGGCGGCATCGTGAGCTCGGACAATTTCAGGGGCACGATCTCGACGTCGAAATTCAAGGAGTGCAGAAAAGGAGTGTCCAGCGGCAAGGACGGAGTCAGCGGGCCGCTGTGCGACGACATCAACAGGAACGTCGTGAAGTGCGCCGGCGGAGGCGATGATCCGGGCGGCGGCACCAAGCCCAACCCGAACTCGGACCAGAATGTGACCCCCGTGGTGCCCCCGGGCGGGAACCCTCCCAACCCGAACACGGACCCGAATGCGCCCCCCGTCGTGCCCCCGGCCTCCGGCAGCAATGGGAATCTCGTGAACCCGAGCGCGGAGCTCAATAGCGCGGGGTCCGCTCTTCTGGCGCTGCGAGGCAGGATCAACAACAAGAAAGCGACCATAGACGACGTGCTTTCGCAGTCGCCGGAAGGACGGTCCAAGATGTACGAAGCCGGCCTCAAGAGCCTGCAGGCCAAGCTGGCCAAGCAGGGAGAGGCGGTCGATTCCATGATCGCGGCGCGCGACAAGCTGTCCGCTTCCTGGAAGAGCATCGTGAAGGGGACGACGAAGGTCCAGGACGAGCTCTCCCCAAAATCCGGCGCAGGCTTGAATGCGGCTAACGGCAATCTGACCAAGGCGACGAACGACTTGGCCAAAGTCCGCGAGGCGTTGAAGCAGAAGGAGGCGGCGGGCGACTTCGAGGTGAGCAAGGAGGCGCAGAGCTATTACAAGAACGCCCAGGATGAGCTCAAGGCTACCGAACAGCCTCTGCAGGCCGCCGAGAAGCTTGTGGTTCCATTGAACCAGGACATCCAAGACTCGGCCGAGGCGGTCGAGGGGAAGGACGGCTCAAGAGCCAAGCTGGCTGCCGCCGGCACCATCTTGGACGATCCGTCCGCGCCGGCCCAGGTCACTGACCAGTGGGCGACTCCGTACCAGGCGCAATTGGACGCGGTCAACACGATCACCACCGACGCGAAGGCGCAGCTCGACGTCCTGAACAATAATCAGCAGCAGGCGTATACGGTCAGGACGGAGGAGCTGATGCTGGCCCGGGCGTACACGCAGAAGTACGTCGGGGTGGGTGCGCAGGACTTCAAGTTCGTCGGTTCGAACGGCGAAACGAACCCGAACATCAGGGGTTCCGCGGCCGGATACACCCAGGATAACGCCGTTTGGGTGACGAAGTTCACCAAGGGCCAACTGGCCGTCAATGACCAGGAGAACCTGATCATCCAGGACGCGCAGAAGAAATGGACCCAGGCGATGAGCGATGCGAGCTGCGCGACGCTTGAGGGCAGGAAGGCCTGCGTCGAGAACTTCAATACCCAGGTCCTGCCGACGGTGCTCCAGGAGAAATACGAGAGCCTCACCAAGGCCAACGAGACCGCTTCGCAGACCTACGAAACGGCCAAGGGCCAAGCGGACAAGATAGGGACGAGCGTCGCGTCGGCGAGCGCGCCGAATTAGGGCTTGCGGCGCGGGCCTTAGCGATCACCGGGCGGCCGAAAGGCCGCCCGGTCCTTTATGGGCCATTGGGCCTACCTTGATCATGGGCCGAAGTAGTCTTGCCCTCTAGGCCCTTCTCTGGTACACTAGCTCGATAAGGCACAGCTTTGCGTGCGGAGGTAGTCTATGAACGCCGAGTTTTCTCGTCGGGCATTGTCGCTCATTTTCGCTTTCGCCCTGCCCTCCTTGGCGGCCGTTTCCGGCACGAGCGCGCGCGCAGGGGCATCCCAAAGCACGGAGCGTTGGTACAAGTTCTCGGTCATCGGCAGCGAGGCCGCCCAGCGCGAGAAAGCCGGCCGGCATCGCTACTTCTACGCGAAGACGGACGCGACGGACAAAGAGGGCAGGCTCTCCCTCTACAAGGACACCCGGAACACCGCCTCCAGAAGCTACATCCGCGCCGTAGGCAAGAAGACCGTCCTCGTCTGGGCCGCGGAGAAGCTCGACGGCTCCGCGATCGCGGGCGAAAGCGCGATCGAAGTGGAAGCCTTCTCGCTCCAGGCGAAGCTCGGGTTCCGCAAAGAGTTGGTCAACGTCTCGGCGCCCAAGGGCGGGGCGGCGGCGCCTGGACAGAAGAAGAACCCCGCCGCCTCCGCCCCGGCCGGGAAGACGAGTCCGGCGCCCTCGGCGGGCGGGCAAAAGGGCTGGCGCAAAGTGGTCGTCGGCGGCCAGACTTACTACTCGAACGACGCGGCGTCGGCCGCGGGCGGCAGGGCCGCGCTCTACGCGAAGCCGGACTTGAACAGCCCGAAGGCCGAGAGCTTCCTGCAGAAGAACGCCAAGACCAACAGGTTCGATCTCCACGTGGTCCGCAACGGCAGGCAGAGCGCGGTCGTGTCCGGCGGAAAGCTCGCGTGGCAGAACCTCTCCAACGAGGATCTGCGGCAGGCGCTCGCCGGCGACACGCAGAACCCTTCGCCCCTCCCCCGGACGCAGCCGGCGCCCGACGTCAAGGGAGAGCCCTTGCCGGGACAGGAGGAGGAGCTGCAGAAGGAAGACAATTTCGTCAAGACCTTCGCCCGCCTTCTCGAAGGCCGCGAAGAGCAGATGGCGCAGAGGTTCTACGAATTCACCTGGACCGAGCACGCGGACAAGTCTTTCATCTCCAAGGAGATCCGCGGCAAGCAGGAGGAGCTCAAGGACCGGCAATTGGGGGACATCGGCGCCTGGGCCAGGAAGAATCTGACGATCGCCGCGCTCCTGTATTACGGGCTCGGCCCGGGCGAGAAGACGCCGGATTGGATATCCAAAGATGAAGCCCTTTCGAAGGTCTTCAACGGCCGGGCGCAGAACGAGAAGATGCAGGGCTTCGAGGACAAGCTCGCGGCCTGCCTCGCGCCCTGGGCGGGCGGCGAGAAGAAGGACGGCTGCGCGAAGGGAGAAGCCGCCGACAAGGCGCAGAAGAAGCCCTTGGCCGAGGCCGAGGATCAGGCCCCCTGGATTGGCGCGTTCCTGACGGACGCCGGGGCGGAGACCTACCAGCTCCTGATGCCCCAGCTCAATAAGCTCGACGAGACGCTGAAGGCCATCGGCGCCGGCATCAGCGCTCCCGAGGGCGAGGGCGGCGCGGTGGACGCGAAGGGAGGCGGGAAGGCCCGGCAGCCCAAGAGCGAGACGACGCGTCCGTTCGGCGTCGCGGAGCTCTTCGGCAAGTGGGGGGACTACAACGTCGTCTACGTAGACGGCCGCAAGATCGCGGTCGTGCTGCGCATGGTCAAGCCTTCGGACGCACAGCCGAAGCTGCAGACGCAGGTCGGCATCTACGACATCACCGACGAGTCCCACATCTTCGGCCGCCGCTTCGCTCTCGACTATGCGGGCAAGGACCCCTTCGTCCTCGATGACAACAACCCGAAAGGGAAGCGCTATGTCGTCCAGCTTGTCCCGAAGGGCAACGACACCGTGGTCAGCGTGACGAGCCCCGACGGAGGGCTGGTCCAGTACTCCACGCCGGCCCCCTACGACATCACGCTCAACGGGCTCTTCCGGCAGAGGGCCCAGCAGGCCAGGGACTTCGGAGAGACCGTCGACGTAGGCGGCCGCAAGTACTACGTCTCGGCCCAGTCCTCCGACAAGGGCTCCCTGCTCTTCTGGCCCGCGGGCGTGCTGGAGGGCAACCTCGGCGATCCGAACCTCGACGTGCGCAGCCTCCAGCCCGAGATGATGGCCTGCGTCAACCAGAAGGTGGGCGGGGTCGTCTCCAACATCGCGGACAAGGTCTCCCTCGGGCAGGTCGACGGGAAATGGTACGACCTGAAGTTCAACGGCAGCTACTGGGTGCCGGTCGAGGGGGGGCAGCCGGCCCCTCCGCCGGACACCGGCACAGGAACCGGCACGCAGACGGGGACGCAGACCGACGGCGGAAGCGGCGGCTTCGTGGACCAGGACGGCTGGCCGGCCCTCCAGATGTACACGACCAACGGCCCGATCTCCGGCCCTCTCAACAAGGCCTTGAGGCCGGATATCTACAAGGACCAGGTGCATTTCTACGACGAGAACCCGCAGGGCGGGGCCCCGTTCAGCGCGCTCCGGACGCTGATCGTGTGGAAGAACCCGCAGAATCAGGCCCAGCTCCCGTTCCCGGACGCGAAGCAGGCCGTGTCCCAGGCGGTAATCGGCGGCAGCATCCTGCGCACCGAGAGCGACGTTTGGATCGTCTACGTGGACGTCGAGCAGGGCCTGCAGGGGCCGGCGGACAGGGCGACCTTCGCGCAGATCGCCCAGCACCGCAAGGGCCAGCAGTTCCGGGTCCCCACCCTGCCGATCTTGAACGACCTTCTCCCGCTCATCGGCTACAAGGCGGACCAGGTCAAGACGATCCAGAGCCGCGTGCAGGAGCGGCTGAAGGCGCGCAACGCCGCGGAGTTCAACTCCGTAGATGGCCCGGAAGCCGGCAAGCTCGGCGGCGCGGAGGGCGTCGTCACGGTCACGATCGGCAACTTCGTCGACACGATCTACCCGAAGGTCGTCGAGGACGCGACAGGGGATCACCACGGGCCCGACGCGGCCGCGGGAGTCGAGACGGAGACCTCCAACGCGATGGCTTGGACGGAATTCGACGGCTCGTTCAAGCCCGCGAACAGGACGATCGACGTGGGTGAGAAGAAGCTCACGGGAACGGTGGTCAGCAGCCACAAGGACGCGCGAGGCAACTACGACGCGGTCGTGTATCAAGTCCGGGACGCAGACCTCTACCGCTATTATGCCCTCTTCGCGGTCTGGACCCCGGAAAAGGTCCGCCAGCCTAAAGAGCCCGTCGACCTTCGTCTGCGCGGCAAGGATGCCCGGTTCGGCAAGGACATACACGTCACGGGAGTGCATCTCGCCTCGAACATCGACGATTGGGGGCAGGTGCGCTTCGACGTGCCGGACAAGCTCCTCAGGAACGGCAGGCACGACTACCAGAAGGCCAGCTGCCGGGCCCTCTTCGACGCCCCCTCCGCGCGGGAAAGGAATTCCCGGGCCCTGGCCGTATGGTGGGGCATGAGCGAGAAGCAGGCCTCCGATTGGGCCGAGCTGAAGTAAGCCGCCGGAACGCGGCGCCTACGTCCTAGGCCCCGAGTCCCAGCCTCCGTGGGTCGGAAAGCCCCCCGGAGGCTGGGCCCTTCTCCACTGGAGCACCTAGGCCTTGACGGGTACCCTATCGACGGGTAGCATTATGGAAAGGATGCCCAGGAAAGCCCTCGCCTGCCTGCTCGCCGCGTCTCTGGTCTGGACCGCGGGCGGCTCCCAAATGTCGGCCTGGGCCGCGGAAGTCAAGGCCCGCTCCTCTCCGGCCACCGTTTCCGACCCCCAGGCGGCGCTCGCCTTCCTCAGGCGGAAAGGCGTCATCAAGTCGGACAAAGACCCCCTGCTCGGCTACATCATCGACGCGAAGACCGGCAAGCTGACGCTGATCGGAGACACCCTCTACCGCTGCTTCAAGGCCGACGATAAGCAGATCGGCGACTACCAGGAGACCTTCGACGACATCCGCAAGCTCGGCGCCTACACGGACAAGAAGAAGCAGGCCGTGGAGAGGGCTTACCGGGAGATCGAGGAAAAGCTAGGCGGCATCTCCGGGGCGAGCGGCGAGGACCTCTTCACCCTCAGCGCCAAGCTCAACGCGATCCTGACCGGGGCGATGCAGGCCGAGGGGCCGAAGCAGGAATTCATGCAGGTCGACGCGGGCCAGGACTTCGTGTTCGTGGACCGCCAGGGCGTGGCGGTCCGCATGGCGAAGGCCATGTCCTGCCGCAACCGGCGCTGGCCGGCCGGCTACGAGCCGATGAAGCTGTCGCTGTCCAAGTACAAGTTCTTCCAAGCCGAGAAGGAGGCCGCGGGGGAGTGGGGGGATTGGGAGTGCGCCGAGACCGGCGGCGTCGTCACCTACAACCGCGACCTGGTGAGCCAGCAGCGCAAGATGAACAGGAACCGGCCGCCCTGCGCTCCGAAGATCCCCGAGAGCGGGCGCTACAACTACGAGATGCTGTACTACAGCTACTGCCAGCGCCAGGAACAGGTGGACCAGATCGAGAAGGGCTACCACGTCGACCGCATGGTGCGCCTGGCCCAGCTGCTGGGCAAGCAGTACCGAGAGGATCAGTTCCTCAAGGACAAGACCCTGGAGCGCGACTTGGTCGAGATGGGCCGCAAGAAGAAGATCAACGACTACGACGGCGTCTGCGGCCGCGTGGTGTCGGACTACACGGACCTGGTGGACTGCCGGCTGGCCAAGCGCGTGGAGTACCTCGAGAAGGCGAAGAAGTACCTCCTCGACTACCGCCGCAGCGTCGAGGGCTTCAAGGGCCGCGACGTCATCATGCCGGAGGAGATCTCCGGCCTCCAGGCCGACGAGCAGCTCATATTCAAGTACGTGGTGCTGACCTTCCTAGAGACCCAGCGCTTCCACACGCTCAACCAGCTCGAAAGCCTCGGCTACGAGACCGTCGTGGAGAACGGGTCTTTGGTCCTGCGAAAGCTCAAGAACGCCCCGGAGGCCGAGCAGCTCAAGAAGGCGCTCAAGGACGCGCCGCTCTCCGCCTCCGAGAAGGCGAACTACCAGAAGGCCGGAGAGCTCCTCGCCAAACGCCTGCACCAGCTGATGGCGATCTACCACAAGCTCGACGCCGAGGCCCTGGCCGCGGACCACGTGAGCGGCATGGGGGTCATCTCCGCGGCCCTGCAGTCCACGCAGAAGCAGTTGGGCGAGGTCGGGCTCGACTACATGATCTACTCCGCCATGCCCCAGCTCTCCAAGCTCAGCAAGGACGAGACCCGCGGAGTGACCCCGGCGACGACCTACGGCGGGGCGTGGCTCGTGAACCGGCTCTCCAAGCTCTGGAAAGGCGACGCCTCGGGCAGCTACCTCGGCAACCGCGACTTCCTCGACAAGCTCCAGCCCCGGTTCCTGGAGATCGCCCGCAAGATATCCGGGGGCGACTTCAGCGGCGCGCGGCAGAAGATCATCGCCCTGGACCCCGACGCGGTGGACGCCTACGGCTCCGTCAGCTTCGGAGGCGACAACAAGATCACGGACGCGCAGAGGGTCCAGGCGTCGCTGCGCAAAGTCCAAGACGCCCTGCAGAGCGTCGCGAACGTCCACATATGGACGGGAATAGTCATCAACACCGTGGTGTGGTCCGCCGCGCTCGCTATCGCCGCACCCGTGGCCACGGCGGCCCTCTCCGGAGCGGCCAAGATCTGCTACACGGCGGCCAAGGCCGTGGAGGCGGTGGCCTACGTCGGCCGGCCGCTGGCCTTCGGCCTGCGCGCCGCCGGCGCCATAGCGGAGCAGACGGCCCTGCGCCTGGCGAGCTTGAGTCCCGCGGCGGACAAGCTCTACCAGACCAACCGGGCTCTGCGGGTCATGGAGGTAACGGGGGTGCGCTTCGTCAACGCGACGGGCCGGATGGCCGCCTTCTCCATGCTGCTCTCCGGCCCCATCTCCGGCACCATGGCCGCGGGCGCCCACCTCTGGGAGCAGAACATCGGGAAGGGCCACTCGGCCTTCGCCACCGGGGGCGAGGCTTTCGTGATGGGCTACCAGCAGGGCGCGAAGTGGGCCACCGACCGCTGGCACCCGATCCTGCTCTACTTCGGCGTGCCTTCCAACATCTTCGAGGGGACATTCGCGGCGCCGGCCGCGGAGTCTCTGGCGACGCGGGGCTTTTTCGGCAACGCGAGCGCCTTGGCCGAGTCGGGGCTCTCCCGCTTGGGCGTTACCCAGGGCGCCAAGTGGCTGGGCGCGCACGGCATCGAGTCTCTGGCCAAGGCCGGCGGCGCTCAGGCGGGCCTCGCGACGGCCTTGAGCATGGCGGACAACATCGCCAAGTACTACATGCTGAGCAAAGTCGCGGGCGACGCCGCCCAGTGGGCTTCCTACAAGTTCAATACGGTCGACGGGAACAACGTCGAGCGGCGCATACTGCGCGCCGAGCAGGCGGGCCTAGCGGCCATGGAATTCCCGCTCTGGCTGGCCCTGCCGGTCTATCCTGCCAAATACGAGGTGCACGCCCAGGCCCAGCAGCGCGCCAAGCAGGGTTTCGAGGAGTACAAGAACGCCGGCGAGCTCGACAAGATCGCCAACGCCGCCGCCGACATCACGGAGCTGCCTCTCAAGGCGGACCCCCAGACGCCCATCTCCCAGACGATCTTCAACCTGCGCTGGCGCGGGGAGTCCGGCGAGCACGGCACCTTCAAAGTCAGCAAGGACATGAAGTATCAGGCCATCCAGGAGGTCCTGCCCGGCGCGATCAAGGGGGCGGCCCCCGGCCAGAAGGTGGACCCGCTTTCCGTCAACCCGCTGGAGTACTACAAAGTCAGCCAGATGGACGACAACC
>Ga0315268_10007452_pt1 | contig 11516 bp, 11 predicted proteins | sample C1_top_MG_FD_204535 | JGI IMG/M metagenome (GOLD analysis project Ga0315268, IMG submission 204535) | Sediment microbial communities from Yellowstone Lake, YNP, Wyoming, USA - C1_top | ecosystem: Environmental > Aquatic > Freshwater > Lake > Sediment | place: USA: Wyoming | collected 2017-08-01 | reverse complement strand
CTATGGCAGTGCAGCAACTGCAGACCGCGCGGCTTGGCTGACAGGCGCACATGCCTTTATCAAGGGGCGCTCATGATCCATATTGCCTGGCCCCTGATGATTTTATTCCTGCCTTTGCCTTGGTTACTGCGCCGCTGGTTGCCACCGGCAACGCTGCAAGGCAGCGCGTTGTTCCTGCCGTTTGCGGCCTTGGTGTCGATGGAGAGGGCGCCTGCACTTCAGGTAAATTCGCGCAAGCGCAGCCTGCTGTTTGCATTGGTGTGGCTGTTGCTGGTTGCTGCTGCAATGCGTCCGCAGTGGCTGGATGATCCGCTGCCTGTACCTACCACCGGGCGACGACTGTTGCTGGCAGTCGACGTATCCGGCTCCATGGCGACGCCGGACATGGCAGGCAACTACTCGCGCCTCAATGTCGTACAGAAGGTGGCGGGTGATTTTATACAACATCGCCAGGGTGATCAGGTTGGCCTGATTCTGTTTGGCACGCAGCCTTATTTGCAAGCACCGCTGACTGCCGATCTTAATACCGTCAACCAGTTTTTGCGCGAGGCTATGGTCGGCGTGGCAGGGCCGCAGACGGCGATAGGCGATGCCATCGGGCTCGCATTGAAGCGCCTGCACAGCGAACAGGACGGGACGAAAAAAGACGGGGAGATGGTGCTGATATTGCTCACCGACGGCGGCAACAATGCCGGACTGATGGATCCGCTGGCGGCGGCAAAAATAGCCGCAAGCGCAGGCCTGCGAGTCTACACTATCGGCGTTGGTGCCTCCCCGCAGCAAAGTATGTTCGGCATAAGCGGAAATACTGATCTCGACGAAGATACGCTCAAGTCTATAGCACAAATTACCAACGGCGAGTATTTTCGGGCGACTGACGCAGATGCGCTGCAAAAGGTCTATGCCCGCATCGACAAACTTGAACCGAGCGCTGGGCGCGAACAATGGTATCGCCCGCACAATGAATGGTTTACGTGGCCACTCGCACTGGCACTGTTACTCAGCATACCCGCCGTACTCATGCGAGAACGGATATGAATATCAGCGCCCTCATGCACGATTTCCATTTTTTGCGCCCACTCTGGCTTATCGCTTTACCGCCGTTGTGGATGCTGGTGTTCTGGCTGGCGCGGCGACGCAGACGCGACGGTGATTGGTCTCGCTTCATTGATGCAGAGTTGCTGCCGGCACTGCGCCTGGACTCACCCGGCGTCGCTGGTAAGCGCCCCTGGCCCTGGTTGGCACTACTGTGGAGTCTTGCTGTGCTGGCTCTGGCCGGCCCCAGCTGGGAGCATATCCAGACCGCAGCCTATCGCTCCCCGGCAAACTGGGTGTTCATACTTGATCTCTCGCCCTCGATGGCTGCGACGGATGTTGCACCGAATCGCGTTACACGTGCCCGTTATGCTCTGGACGATCTGCTTGGTGCGGCTCATGACGCCCGTGTAGGGCTGGTCGCGTTCAGCGACGAGCCCTACACCGTGACGCCTCTGACGCAGGACGTTGCCACCGTGCAGTCACTGCTGCCGCCGCTCGCACCCGATATCATGCCCAGCCCTGGCGATTATCTCGCACCTGCGCTCAATCAGGCAGAGAAGCTGCTGCGGGCGGCAGGCAAAAATGATCAGCGCATCGTGGTGCTGACGGACGGTTTCGACGACCCAGCTGCCGCGCTCTCAGCCGCCGCTACGCTGAAGTCGCGCGGCATAACGCTGAGCGTGGTGGGCGTGGGTACGCCGAGCGGCGCCCCGTTGCAAAGCGCGAACGGACATTTCGTGAAGGATGCACAGGGCCACTCCCTGCTGGCCCGTCTCGATGTCGACCAACTTCAGCAGCTTGCCAAAACCGGCGGGGGTCGCTATGCCGACATTGCTCAGTTGTCCGGCCTGATCGCTTACTTGCAGGCAACGCCGCACTCGGCAGGCGACGCCACCGCGGCGCAGGGAATTGAAGTCTCCCACTGGCGTGACGAAGGGGTCTGGCTCTTGCCCGTGTTGCTGCTACTGGCGGGCCTGCTGGCGCGGAGGGGGTGGCTATGATGCGCGCCTTGCTAACACTCGTACTGCTTGCCTGTGTGGCACCGGCACAAGCAAGCGAAATTTGGTCGCGGCTGTGGCGTAACGCCGACCAGCAGGGCGAAGCGCTGTTGCAGCGCGGCGATGCAAGCAGCGCCGCCAAGGTGTACGCCGACCCGCGCCGCAAAGCCTACGCCAAACTGAAAGCGGGCGACTATGCCGGCGCCGCGCACGACCTGGACAACCTGCACGATAGCGACGCCGACTACAACCGTGGCAATGCACTGGCGCATGTGGGCAATCTGCAAGGTGCGCTTGATGCATACGACGCCGCATTGAAGAGCAATCCAAACAATCAGGATGCCCGCCATAATCGTGATCTGGTGGCAAAGGCGCTTAAACAGCAACCGCCGCAACAACAGAATGCTGGCGGCAACAAATCGCAGGATGACGACAAGCACGAAGGGCAGCAGGGCAAGGGTCAGGACTCGTCAGGTCAGGGTAAACAGGACGGTCAAACTGGGAAAAATAAGAGCGGTCAGCAGGAAAAACCAGGTCAGGGTGATACTAAATCGGATAAGGGTAAGGACTCTTCTGCGCAGAACAAATCACAACAACAAGGCGCGGAAGGCCAGAAATCCCAGGATGGAAAATCCCCAGATGGAAAGCAGGCTGGGCAAGGCACGAACGGAAAAAATGAGCAGGCAAAGCCGTCTCCGGAAAATGCTGTGCAAGCACGGCAAGCGGGTGCGCAAGCTCCAGCAAAAGATGACTCCGAGCAAGCCCGACGCGATGCGGCAGCGAGCCTTGCCAAGGCCACAACAGACGGAAAGACCGAAGGGGGTGTCGGTGGCGAAGCAATCGGCGGAGCAGTTTCTGCCACGGCTCCCAGGAGCGAACAGCAAATTGCGCAGAAGCAATGGCTGCGCAGCATCCCGGACGACCCAAGCGGTTTGTTGCGGCGCAAATTTCTGATCGAGCACATGATGAGACAACAGAAAGCTCAACAATGAAGAACCTATCCCGCATTCTTGCCGCTCTGATCGCTTGCGGCATCAGCCTGTCGGCACTGGCGGCAGTAACGGCTGCCGTAAACAGGAACGTCGTTGCATCGGGCGAAACAATCCAGCTACGCCTGCAAAGCGATGGCAGTGCCGACGGCCAGCCAGATCTCGGTCCGCTCAAAAATGATTTTGACGTACTCGGCAGCAGCAGTGGTTCCAATGTCCAAATCATCAATGGACATATGTCTTCGCAGAAACAGGTCACGATTTTGCTCTCGCCGAAGCACGACGGAAAAATTCAGATTCCGCCGCTGCAATGGGGAGGCGAGCAGTCCGCGGCGATCGAACTGACGGTGGGTGGAAGCGGTAGTGCCGCCCCGCAGGGTGCTCAGGCAGCAAACGACGCTTCACATGTTTTTCTCACCACTACGCTGGACCAGAAGCAACCCTATGTACAGGCTGCGGTTGTACTGACAGTGCGGCTCTATGCGGACCAATCCCTCCTTCAGGCCAGCCTGGATTTAGCGGCCAACGGCGATGTACTCGTCAAGCGACTCGGCAAGGACATGCAGTCTAACGAAACACGCAATGGCCGCAACTACCAGGTCATAGAGCGTAAATATTTGTTGTTTCCACAGCGCAGCGGCAAGCTCAGCCTAAATGGTCCGGTTCTCGACGCTCAACTACCTGACACAGACAACAACGATCCATTCGGCAACCTATTCGGGAAAATGCCATTCGGCGGCATGATGAATTCGGCACGTCCCATTCGCCTGCACGCCAAATCCATTGAATTAAACGTTCTGCCGCGTCCCGCCGGCGCGACCGGAGCAAACTGGCTGCCCGCGCAAAAAGTGACACTGGAGGAAACCTGGCGCCCGGAGGCGGCAACGATGCATGTGGGTGAACCGCTCACTCGCCATCTGCACCTCGGCGCATTGGGGCTGACGGGTGAACAATTGCCGGACCTCAGTGCAATCATGTCCGTGCCGAACGGCATCAAGGCCTATCCGGACCAATCCGGTGTTACCGACAACTCTCAGGGCGAGACGGTTCTCGGTAGCCGAGATCAGGATATTGCGCTGATGGCCATGCGCCCCGGCCACTACGAACTGCCGGCTGTGCGATTGAACTGGTGGGATACGTTGCACAACGCCATGCACGAAGTCACGCTGCCTGCGCATGCCCTCGATGTTCTTCCTGCCCTCGCCGGTTCGACCGGTGCGACGATGACGCCGTCTGTAAATTCGGAACCGTCGATTCAGACTAGCCATGATGCTCAGGCAAACGCAATTGAGCAGCCAACCAAGGTTGCCAACACCCTTACATGGAAGTGGATCAGTCTGACACTGGGCCTGCTCTGGCTAGGCACGGCTACAGCCTGGTGGCGTTCGCGCCAGCGCGTGCCGCATACGCAGCCAGCAAAAATCGTTGCCGAAAAACAGCCGGACAATGTTCAGTCCGCCAGTGCCTTCAAAGCATTTAAACGCGCATGCCGCGACAACGACCCACATGCCGCACGCCAGCAACTGCTTGCGTGGGCCGGCACGGTCTGGCCTGCGGACACGCCACACGGACTCAATGAATTATCCCGTCGCCTGGATGATCCCAAGCTCGTTCAGGCGATTCGGCAACTGGATCGTGCCTGCTATACGGAAAGTGCATGGCATGGCGAAGACCTCGCCCAGTCATTACCCGCGCCCCCTGTGCAAACGACTTCTCCGGGGAATAAACACGCACTACCGGAACTGTATCCGTAAAATATGAATTACGCTGTAATGCCGCGAAACCAATCCTACAAAGACCGCAACTTCGGTCAACGGGATGGTCTCAAGGTTGTCACCCATTTTTTCCGACCTCGGTTTGCTCATGATATGGTTCCCTTGCCAGACGTCACCAGCAACACCCTGAAGCTGGTGCGGACGGTGCTATGGGGGTTGGGCGCAGTTGGCTCAGGTGCAGTGCTGAGGTGGGCATTCCAAGCATGGTGACTTGACCATTTTCGCTGAGTTCGGAATGACATTTTCGGTGGGTGGTCTATATTGAGGTTGAGGGCTTCCTGCTGTTGAGTAGAGGGAGCCGTTCAAATCATCGTGTCCAGGAGTTTGCCTATGGCGGGTGTCTGCAGTATCTGCAAATAGTCTCGCTACTGCGCCGCAATCTTTCCGCCCTGAAACGGGGAAGGAAGCGTTGGGAGCCAGTCGCGAGAAGGCCAAAGGAATCGAAGGATGCGTGGGTGCAATGCTCAGGCCGTCAGTCAATGCCAGCGGCCCGACAATCGGTACAATCATAAGTACCACAGCCTGATTTCAAATCAGACTATAACGACTCGCGGTGTGGAAACGCCCGGGTCGTTTGCTTTGCCTCGGCAGTGCTGAAATTGCGGGTACGGTTGGACTTGGATTGTCACTCCTTCCCGGGCCATAAGCACATCGAGTAAGATGGCTTCATGTGTGGCAGATACGCTTTATATGAAATCCAGTCGAAAATACGGGAACATTTCGGGACGAAAAACGAGCTCGATCTTACGCCCCGTTTTAACATCGTCCCAACCCAGACCGTTCCGGTGATGGACAAACCCCGCCCGGAGCGTTTTATGGAGGCTTATCCCGTCAGCCGCAAGGTCAACAGCCCACAGCACGATTCGCCGGATCTGATCGAGCCGGCGCAGGAAGGAAGCTAATACTGGCATGACCGTACCAGAACCCATTCCTCCTCGTCATCGACTGCAAGATCTTCTGGACATCCCAGAACGGCTGCGAACTGACGCCTAGTGGGATGAGATCAACGAACTGGAGATTGCCTTGGCCTCCGTGAACCGGACAGAGATTCGTGAGCCAAGCGTTCGCCGGAACTCTCCTGTTTCCAACCAGTCAAACCCCAGCGATGGCGCACTAGGCAAAAGACCCTTCAAGAAGTTTCATAAAAGGCCACCCAAAGAATAAACCCCTTAAGGGTGGGCATATTCTCTTGCCAGCACCCTTCAATGCCAATAAGAACGATTTTTTGAGACGGAGGCTTACAGTGAACACTCAGGAACGCGAACAACTCACCCAGTTTCTTCAGCAATTGACCCAGGCTCAAGTGCCCCAGAAGGACATCGAAGCCGATGCGCTGATCCGCGAGGCCAGCATGCGACAGCCTGACGCGACGTATTCGCTCGTCCAGCGGGCCATGCCGGTGTTTTTGACACAAGCTCCGTCGATGACTTCATCGAAGGCGACATGGGCGATATTTCATGATCGTAATTAACCAATGAAAGAAATTCTTCAATACCTGAAAAAACATGGTGAGCGGTTCGACGCGGAGATCGCCGAAGCTACTGGCATATCACTGACCAGGGTGCGCCTCCTTTTGTCAGAACTTGGCGCTAAAGGAGAGATTATGACGTGCCATTCGATTAGGTTCGCGAAAGGCGAAAAAGTCGAGGGGATATGTTGCCGGTTATCGGGCTATACTCCTCCGGCAGCGCCGGGCAGGAAATCGAAGGCATCTGCTGTTGAAGTAAAATAGCAGTAAGCAGGGCAATCCTCTCGCCTCGTTAATTACATTCCAACCCCAGAGAAAATCCAACAATGTTCACGCTGCCCTCAATGTGGAATCTGATCATCTCCACAATCGTCTTCATCATCGCCGCTTGGTTTGTCCACCGTTATTTGGATGAACATGGAATCCCCAAAGGCATGACACGCGGCCTACTGGTGTTTGTGCTCGCCTCCTTGGTGTCATGGGGTGCGGGAGAGGTGGTGGACTGGACTCAAGAGAAAATAGAGGGGCCGCAATCGGCGGCACAAACCTCAGACGATCTGTCGCAACTGCTAAAGGCTGTCGGTCAGGCACAACAGTGACAAGCTAATCTAACCCCGGCACACCCGGATGCCCGCGGTATTCATTTGTTCTTCCCGACATCCACCCGTTCCCGCAGTTCCTTGCCGGACTTGAAATGCGGCACCCGCTTTTCCGGCACGGCAACGCTCTCCCCGGTTCTGGGATTCCGTCCTTTACGTGCAGGCCGCTGGGTCACGGTAAGTGCACCGAAGCCCCGAATCTGGATACGATCACCACGAGACAAATGCTGAGCCATTTCATCCTGGATCGTTTTGACTATCGGCTCAGCATCGGCATGGGTAAGGTGGTGGCTTTTTCTCGGCGCGCCAACACAAAATCAGTTACACCTCTGGCGGAACCATGTTATCTTCGTTTTTCGCGCTCCAATATTTCCGACAAGATTACGACGATGCGTCCCATTCGTTCCCTATTTATCGCCTGACGCTCGCCAGCTAATCAATGTAGCGGTGCCATTCGGATTAGCCATAGGAATCATCGTTATCTTTGGTGGAGGGCTGGCTGTCGGTATCGTTGTGGGAGGTCTCTTTGGAATGTTGCTCGCATATGCTCTGCGCAAGCTGGCCCCAACAGGGTGACGCGCATTTCTGACAATGTCGTCCGGAAGGGTCGCGCTTAGGTGCGTTCGACTGTGTGTAGCGCCGCTGCAAGCGAGCGCTTACCTTGTCACATTTTCAATTCTATTACCGATTCAACCGCTGCTTCGATCCTGGCACCATTCTCAAGCGCCCCGTTCGCGCCGCCGCGACTACTTCCCCCCGGCTTGAACCCCCTTTCGGAGGGGGCTATCCAGGTACATTTACGGCACGTGCGGTGGACGACGCGGGGGTAACAAGAATGCCTCGGCTAAGTTAAACGTAACGAGATTTCCCGCCAGTTTCATAGCGAACCCGGGCGAGGTAAGCCTGCTGGAATACGGCCACACAGTGGTTCGCTCTGGTCGGGATATGAAGGGTTTTATTGATCCCGTGTCTCAGGGGTCAATCAGCGTTACCGTTGCCGTTGCCGTGCCGCCTTTGCCATCCGAGATAGTGTAGTTGAAGCTCGTGCTCACGAAGCCGAATTGAGGGGAAAAGATCAGATTGCCATTGCCGCCCTGGGAGATGGATCCGGAACCCGGTTGGGTGAACGAGACGATGCTCAGCGCATCGCCGTCTGGATCCCGGTCGTTTGCCAGCACGTTCAGAAGCGAATCCCTGCTGGCCGGGACGACATATCTGTCATCCATGGCAACCGGGGGCCGGTTGACGGCTTTGACGGTCACCGTGACTTGGGCGGAACTGCTGGCGCCCTTGTCGTCGGCAATCGTATAGGAGAATGTATCCTGGCCGATGAAGTCGGATGCGGGGGTGTAGCTGATCCTGTTACCGCTTACGGCGGCGTTCCCGTGGACGGGCAGGGTGACCGAGGTGATTTTCAGCGGATCCTGGTCCGGGTCGCTATCGTTGGCCAATACGTCCAGCATCGCCGTTTCGCCGCGGTTGATCGAGAAGGCATCATTCTGGGCGTTGGGGGCGCGGTTGAGATACTGTTTTTTGCCGCTGGTAACGCTGACCTCGCGATCCTGCTGGCGGTAAACGTCCACGCTCTGTTTGTGCGGCGTGGTATTGTGCAGGGCGCGGCGCAACCATGCCGGTTCGGTGTCGATGTATTCGCGCACCCACTCCACCCCCGCCGGCTTCGCCGATTTTGCCTGTGGCGCGGGTTCGGGAGGAAGTGCTACGTCTTCCGGCTTTTCGGTAAAGCTGACGAATTCAAGATCGACCCGCCGATTTTTATAGCGTGAGTCTTTAGTATTAGGATAGCGCGGTTGGGCTTCTCCTTGCCCTTCTGCGATTATGGTGTCGGGGGGCACCATACCGGTTTCGGCCAGATATTTCTTGATTGAAAGGGCACGGCGTTCGGATAGCTTTTGATTATACAGGGCTGTTCCGATGTTGCAGGTGTGTCCGGTCAAGTGAATATTGCCGGAATATCCGGCTTTACGCAGGGTTTCGACAACAGAGTTAAGGGCTGTTTTTGCTTCGGGGGTCAGCTGGTCACTGTCAAATTTGAAAAAGGCATCGGAAAGCATAGTGGCAGTAGTTTTTACCATACGTTTTTCGATTTTTGGTTTGTTTTCAACAGGGCTGCTGACAGGCGTCTCGATCGGCTGTGCGGTAGTGGCCGGGACTTCAACCAAACGGGATTCCCGTTCCGGACGATAGCTCTTCCCACCAAATTCATAGCGATACATAAAATAAAGGCGCTGATCGGCGCGATTCTGTTCCAGCACCCCAGATTTTTGATATGCCTCGGCGCTAACCAGGAAGCTATGAGGAGAGTTGGCGATGAATTTTTCCAGTATCACGGACAGCGTGGTCTGGTGGTTGGAATCCTGTCCCCATTCGTAATCCAGACCGCCGCTCAGGCGGATTAGCGATTCGTTGAAATAACGGCCAAGGCGTGCCCCCAGACCGTAGTCGTAGGGCCGTTCATAGAGGCGCAAACGGGTGGTGGTAAAGATGTCCTGGGAATACTGGCGTCCATCCTGCTCGGTGGCAAAAATCGTTTCGCTCAGGGTCGAACTTGTTTCGCTGATGGCGCGGCGACCGCTGAGCGCCGCAGAAACGTAGGCGCCGAAAAACAGGTTTTCCCGCTCCAGCCCCCCGCCCAAGGTGAGTTTCTGGTCGCGTTGATTATTTCGGTCAACTGCCGCAAAAAGTTTGCGCACACTCTGGCTGGTCGCCTTTTCCGTTCCGCTGTCGGGGGTCCAGTGGTAGTTCAGTTTGAGGCCGCCCGCCGATCCGCTGGCCCAGCCCTCGCCTATCCACGCGGCAAGGCTGTCTTCCGAGAAGACCCAGTAGGCTTCACCCCGAAGTTTGGTTTCGGTGTCATAACCGACGCCAATGCGTCCGTTGCTGCCAACATAGGCAAAATTTCCTGCCTGAGTTTGCTGCTCCGGTGGTTCCGCCGCCGTGACGAAAGGAGAAAAAATTGCCAGTCCGGCGGCGACAAGATGGGCTTTTTTGGTATTCATCATGGGTAAGGGCATCTGCTTAATTTATAGATTTTGAGAGGATCCCCTGTTTTTCTTGTAAAATCAACCCGGCAAGCCGATGATGACGTCGGCGTCGGAATCATTAAGAGTTGAATGATCAAGCGGGGCGCTTAATTGCCGGATCTGGATTTGCGGTGGAAGTCGGTATGATCGGGCAAACATCCCTGACCTGTGACCTTGTGATTGTCAATTACAGTGCGGGCGGTTTTTTGCCTGGCCGCGTTGCCATTGACGAGTATTTATATTTTATGGAAGCCGGTGCATGGCTTCAATGAAAAACACTGTTGCAGTGCTTTTGGCAACGTTCAATGGGCTTCGTTGGCTTCCTGCGCAAGTTAAAAGCATTCTAGGGCAGGCCGAAGTTAACGTCCGGCTTTTCATTTCAGACGATCTGTCTACTGACGGTACGTGGAAGTGGCTTCAAGAACTGGCCGCTCAAGACAATCGCGTAACGCTTCTTCCTCAGACTCGGAAATTTGGCAGCGCAGCAGCCAATTTTTATCGGCTCATACTTGATGCGGACATAACGCAGTGTGATTTCATTGCATTTTCAGATCAGGATGATGTCTGGGAATTTGACAAGCTTAGCAGGCAAATCCGCATTGTCAGTCAAGGAGGGTTTGATGGGATTTCATCTAATGTCACCGCATTTTGGCCAAGTGAAGCCTCTGCCAATATAATCAAGTCACAAGCACAGCGTGAGCTTGATTACCTCTTCGGGTCGGCGGGGCCGGGGTGCACATATTTGATGACACCCTGGCTAGTTGGTGAGTTACGTAAATTACTGGTTGATTCCACCTCTTGCGCGAGCGATGTCGCGTTTCATGACTGGTTGGCATATGCCGTCTGCCGCGCGGCAGGCAGGCTCTGGCATATTGATGATGTCCCGACCGTTAGGTACAGGCAACATGAGGCCAATGAGTTTGGAGCGAATCATGGATTAAGGGCAAAGGTGGCAAGACTCAAAATGCTAAAGGACGGGTGGTATCGTTCTGAAGTTCTTAAAGTCCTAAATGTTTGCATGATAGTAAAGCCATGCGATCCGGAGTTTACGGCTTTGTTGCGCTTACTTCGTGGAGAAGGAGTGATTAAGCGGTTTCAGTTGTTGTTGTATGTGAATAGAGCAAGACGAAGACCGATCGATCGCATCGCACTCGCGGCAGCGATCCTGCTTTTTTTGTTTTAAGCCAATGTACAGTTCAAATAATCTTAAAAGCGTAATGCCAGAAAGTAAAAAGCGGTTGGCACTAATTACTGGAGCCAATGGTTTTGTTGGACGAGCGTTGTGTGCCGGGATACTACTGCAAGGGTGGCAAATAGCCGGGGGCGTTCGTTGTCAGCGCCAATTACCTGCCGGGGTGAGAACTGTAGTTGTCGGTTCGATAAATGGCGAAACGGATTGGTTGGATGCGCTAGATGGTGTAAATGAAGTGATTCATCTCGCCGCTCGGGTACCTGTGATGAATGACACTGCCGTTGATCCGCTGGCAGAATTTCGCAAGGTCAATGTTGATGGCACGCTGAATCTTGCCCGGCAGGCTGCAAAGGCAGGGGTAAAACGTTTTATTTTTTTCAGTTCAATCGGTGTGCTTGGTTACGAAACCTTGTTAA
>Ga0315268_10007451_pt1 | contig 11517 bp, 12 predicted proteins | sample C1_top_MG_FD_204535 | JGI IMG/M metagenome (GOLD analysis project Ga0315268, IMG submission 204535) | Sediment microbial communities from Yellowstone Lake, YNP, Wyoming, USA - C1_top | ecosystem: Environmental > Aquatic > Freshwater > Lake > Sediment | place: USA: Wyoming | collected 2017-08-01 | reverse complement strand
CCTGGCGCGCGCAACGCCCGCGCAACTGGCGGTCAATGCGCCGCGCCTCGTGGCGTTCCGTGGCGAGCACGTGCAGTCCACCGGCCTCAGCGACACCCTGCCCCAGTTTGATGTCCGTGCCGCGGCCCGCCATGTTCGTGGCGATGGTGATCGAGCCTCGTTGGCCGGCGCGGGTGATGATCTCGGCTTCCTGCTGGTGATACTTCGCGTTGAGGACGGAGTGAATGAGCTTTTCCCGCTGCAACATGCGCGACAACTGCTCGCTAACTTCGACAGAAATCGTGCCCACAAGAATAGGCCGGCCTTGCGCGTGGACGGTTTTGATTTCGTTGAGGACAGCGATGAACTTCTCGCGCTTGGTTTTATAGACGGAATCGTTAGCGTCTTTGCGCGCAATGGGCCGGTTGGTCGGGATCACCAGCACGCCGAGTTTGTAGATGTCGAAAAACTCGGACGCCTCGGTTTCCGCCGTGCCGGTCATGCCCGCAAGCTTTTGGTAGAGGCGGAAATAATTTTGAATCGTGATGGTGGCGAGCGTTTGAGTCTCGCGCTCGATCTCCACGCCTTCCTTGGCCTCGACCGCCTGATGCAAACCATCGCTCCAACGGCGCCCCGTCATCAAACGGCCCGTGTGCTGATCCACGATGATGACTTTGTTGTCCTGCACGACGTACTCCACGTCCTTCTGGTAAAGGCAATACCCCTTGAGCAATTGCGAGATGGAGTGAATTTTTTGCGCCTTCGTCTCGAATTCCGACTGCAATTTCGTCTTGGCCTCCATGCGCTTGCGCGCGTCTGGTTCCGGCCCAACGTCAATGTCGTGCATCGCTGTGCTCAGGTCGGGCAGCACGAAGGCGTCGGGGTCTTTCGGGCCGAGAAAATTGCGGCCCTTTTCGCTGAGGTCGGCCTCATGGCTTTTCTCGTCAATGGCAAAGAGCAGTTCTTCTTTCTGCGCGTAGAGGTCAACCTTCTTCTGGTCGGCGTGAAGTTGCAGCTCGGCCTGATTCATCAACTTGAGATTGTCGGGGTCTTCGAGAATTTTCATCAAGCCCTCGGATTTGGGCTGGCCAAGTTTGACGCGGTAAAGCAACAGGCCGATTTCCCGTTCGAGCGCTGCCGGGTCTTGCGGATTCGAGCCGTCAGTGGGATGGAGTTTTTTTAGGAGCGTCTCCGCTTCGGAAAGAAAACGGGCGCACAACCGTTCCTGCGCGCGGACGATGGATTCGACGAGCGGCTTCCACTGGCCATATTGCTCGTCGAAAAGATGTACCGCCGGACCACTGATGATGAGCGGCACGCGCGCTTCATCAATCAAGATGGAGTCCACTTCGTCCACGATGGCGTAGTAATGCTCGCGCTGAACCTGCTCCTCCTTTCGAGTGGCCATGCCATTGTCGCGCAGATAATCGAAGCCGAATTCCGCATTCGTGCCGTAGGTGATGTCGCAATAATACTGCTCGCGGCGAACGGACGGCGGTTGGTCGTGCAGAATGACGCCCACCGTGAGCCCGAGAAACTTATAGACCGCGCCCATCCACTCCGCGTCGCGCGCGGCGAGATAATCGTTGACGGTGACAACGTGCACGCCGCGACCCGTGAGCGCGTTGAGATAAACCGGCATGGTGGCGACGAGCGTTTTACCTTCGCCCGTGGCCATTTCGGCGATTTTGTTCTGATGCAACGCCATGCCGCCGATGAGTTGCACGTCGAACGGAATCATTTCCCACGGGAGCGGGTGTTCGCGAACGATTACGTCGGTCTTGCGCTCGGTCAGGCGGCGGCAGGTGTTCTTCACGACGGCGAACGCTTCGGGAAGAATTTCGTTCAACGCGGCAGCCAGCTCGGTTTTATCCTCGATTTTGGCGAGACGCGCCTTCCAGTCGGCGGTCTTCTTGCGGAGATCGTCGTCGGAAAGGCCGGTCAAGCCCGCCTCGATCTCGTTGATTTTGGCGACGAGCGGGCGAAGTTTTTTGACTTCGCGGTCGTTCTTCGACCCGACGATCTTTTTGAAAATGGACCCAATCATGTTTTGCCTAAAGAAATCGCGGGGAACGCTACGGGAATGCAGGCAAAGCGTCAAATTTATACCGGCTGCTCGTGAACGGACGATCCCTGCCAATAAAAAAGGCGAGGCCACAGCCTCGCCTTGAAATATCTTTGCCGTTTACTTCGCTGGAGCTTCGGTTTTCTCTTCCTTCTCCTTCACCAGCGTGGCGCCCTTGCCGAGGCGTTTGCGCAGATAGGTGAGTTTGGCGCGGCGTACCGAACCGGCGCGCTCGACTTCGATCTTGTCCACGCGCGGCGAGTGCAGCGGGAACACACGCTCCACGCCTTCGCCGTAGCTGATGCGACGCACGGTGAACATCTCGTTCAACCCATGACCGCGCCGGCCAATCACAACGCCGGCAAAAATCTGGATGCGCTCCTTGTCGCCTTCGACGACTTTGGTGTGCACCTTCACGGAATCGCCGACGCCGAACTTGGCGTCATCTTTCCGATACTGTTCCGATTCAATTTTATCCAACAATGCCTGATTCATAAATTTTTCCAGTTACAACAAATCCGGTCTTCGTTCTTTCGTCCGCAACTTCGCATGTTCGGCGCGCCATTTGGCGATTTCGGCGTGGTTGCCGGAAACCAGCACTTCCGGGACTTTCATCCCGCGGAATTCCGCGGGCCGCGTGTATTGCGGATACTCGAGCATCCCGGTGCTGAACGATTCGTCGTTCGAACTCGTGTCGTCGCCCAGCACGCCGGGCAACAACCGCGTCACCGCGTCAATCACCACCATCGCGGGCATCGCGCCGTTCGTCAGCACGTAATCGCCGATGGACAATTCATCGTCCGCCAGCGCCTCGCGAATGCGCTCGTCAAAACCTTCGTAGTGGCCCGTAACCACCAGCAGATGTTCCTGCTGCGCCAGTTCGCGCGCAATGCTTTGATTGAACTTCCGCCCCGATGGCGACATCAGCACCACGCGCGTATTCTCGCGCTTCAGACTTTCCACCGCTTCAAAGATCGGTTCCGGCTTCAACAACATTCCCGGGCCGCCGCCGAACGGACGGTCATCCACGGTCTTGTGCCGGTCGTGCGTCCAGTCGCGCAACTGGTGCAACTGCAAATCCAACAACTTGGCGTCCCGCGCGCGCTTGATGATGCTTTCATCCAGCGGCCCCGCGAACATCGCGGGAAACAAAGTGAGCACGTCAATTTTCATCATGTAGCGACGCTTCTTGAGCGCCGATTCGTGCCCCCAAGCGATCACCCACCGCCGCTACCGTCACGTGCGCGGCTTGTCCTCGACAATTTCAAGCGCGCAGCGCAAACCCTTCTTCGCGCTCCCCGCCAGCAACAACGACCGGATCGCGTTGATCGTCATGCCCTGCCGGCCGATGATCTTGCCCACGTCCTGCGGGTCGAGGCGCAATTCATACACCGTCGTCCCCTGGCGTTCGACCGGCGTGACTGTCACCGCGTCGGGCTGGGCGACCAACCCTTTGACCACGTATTCGAGAAAGGCCTGCACACGAATTAAAAATTAAAAAATAAAAATGCAAAACCGCGCGCTCACCGTAACGCCATTCTTAATGTTACATTTTTCATTTTGCATTCTCTGCGGCCGCTTTGCCCGCCTTCTTGATGAAGCTGGCCACCGTGTCGCTCGGCTGCGCACCTTTGCTGATCCAGTACTTCGCTCGTTCGAGATCGAACTTCACGTTGTCGGTCTTCTTGCGCGGGTGGTACGTGCCGATTTCCTCGATGAACTTGCCATCTCGCGGACTGCGGCCATCGGTCACAACAATACGGAACACCGGCTGATTCTTCGCGCCGATGCGTTTCATTCGGATTCGAACTGGCATAAATCGTCTTTCATCGCGGCCCGACGACGTTGCACTCACAAAGCCGGGTAGCCGTTTCCCAAAAGGGAGGCAGAGACTAGACGCGTGTTGGATTTGTTGCAAGTCCTGATTTGGGTTAAAAACCTAGCCCCCACAAGAGCATTCACGTATGGTTAAATCGTTTTTATCCGAGATAAAAGGCAAGTAGGCTTTTGCCGGATGTTAAATGTGAACAATGAATTGCAACGGTATTCTCTCTTGGAACATTGAGGAAGTCGCGAATGCCCTAAAGATTGGCGTCGAAGACGTCAGGGAATATTTTACCGACGGAAGGCGTGTGGCTTTCATCATAGAACGCAGAATTAGCAAAGAAGTAATCGGTGGGCGTCTCGCCACAAGCGAAGGTGCAGCATTTGATTTGGTTGATAAGGATGGCGGCAAGTGGGAAGTTCGTAGCATCTCCAGCAGCGGGATTTACTTCTGTCCAAGTTACATGGTGGGGTCTCAACGCTCTTTTGAACTGACTGGCTTTCTCAAGAAACTGGAAGAGATACGAGGCTACATCCTGTCCGACATAGAGTCATATCCCGACGTCCCATACTGGATAATCGACAAGCAGGTTGTGAAGAATTGGTGGGACTCTGGCGAACTTGGTACAACCACTAAAATCTCTCGTGACAAGGCGCTCCGCCTATTACGCAAAATTCCGTGAAGGCCTTCCAAGAAAATTTGGAATTCGATCTGGTGATTGAACCTTTCCGAAAAAGGCGCCGGAACGACTCGCTTGCAGCCGAATTGGTGTCCTTTGTCGAGTTCGGTAAACGCACGAAAAGGATCTCAACGAATGCTCGCAGTTTCGAAGATAGCCAAATCAAAGTTCCCACTTTCGTTAACGAATTCTGGACGGCGAAGCAGCGGCAGGCCAGTTCGCTCCACGAAGTTTCCTACCGCGCCTGCTTCAAGCCGCAACTCCCACGTTTCTTTATCGAGCGGCTCACGCAACCCGGCGACGTGGTTTACGATCCATTCATGGGCCGTGGTACGACGCCGGTGGAGGCGGCGCTGCTGGGCCGCGTGCCGTGGGGCAACGACATAAACCCACTGAGCCTCACGTTCACGCGCCCACGCCTCCGTCCACCGACGCTCGACGAAATCGCCGCGCGTTTGAAGCAGATCAATTTGGCCGACCACGACGAGTTCCCTGAAGACCTGCGCGTGTTTTATCATCCCGAAACGCTCCGGGAAATCTGTGCGTTAAAGAAATACTTCCTAAGTCGGCGCACCACGGAGCGCGGCGTTCACGCCGCTTCATCTTCCGAAATCCAAATCGCTACCGCAGTGCGAAGCCGCACAGCGAATGTACGGCGAAGCGGGCTGAAGCCCGCGCTCCTCGATTCAATTGACGACTGGCTTTGCATGGTGGCGCTAAATCGTCTCACCGGCCACTCGCCGGGATTTTTTTCCGTTTACACGCTTCCGCCAAACCAGGCCGTGTCCGTCACCTCGCAACGAAAGATAAACGAAAAGCGAAACCAGACGCCGACTTACCGCGACGTCGCAAAACTCATTCTCAAGAAGTCAAAGCAACTCCTCGGCGACGTTTCACCCGCCGTTCGCACCACACTTGCGCATGTCGCCGACCGCGCGCAATTCGTCAATTCGGCTGCCGATTCCACGCGCGAATTTCCAGCCAACTCCGTTTCGCTCGTCGTTACCTCGCCGCCGTTTCTCGACGTGGTGCAATACGCCGACGACAACTGGCTGCGTTGCTGGTTTCTCGGCATTGACCCGAAATCCGTGAAGCTGACCGTGCCGAAGAAACTCGCTGACTGGGCCACTGTCATGACGAAGGTTTTCCGCGAGTTGGATCGCGCTCTGAAACCTGGCGGCCACGTCGCCTTTGAGGTAGGCGAAGTTCATGGCGGGAAGACGAAGCTCGAAGAAACCGTTTTGCCCTGCGGCGTTGCGGCGGGCCTCGAACCCGTGCTCGTGCTTATCAACGATCAGAAGTTCACCAAGACCGCCAACTGCTGGGGCGTGGACAACATGGCCAAGGGCACAAACACCAACCGCATTGTGCTGTTCCGAAAAGCATGATCGCGAAGCGGAAAAGTTGGAGTCCACGCTTTAGCGTGTCAGGTGCCGGGGACGGCCTGAAGGCTGAACTCCAACTCGTTGGCGCGCTCGGCTTCTTGGTTTTTTGCGTCGTTACCGCATCGGTTGCGGGTTCCACCAACTCCCCCTCCATCGCAGCGCTCACCGAACTCGCGAAGCCCGCGAAGAAAATTCCGTTCAAGGACGTGATCCTCGCAACCACGCAGCATCGTATCCTCGACTTCGACACGAACAATCCCGCACACGTTGCGTTGCGGAAGAAAATCCTTCAAGCCGCCACGTTGGCCGGTGAACGCGCGCGAACGAACGGTTTGGCGGCGACTCGTGTCAACGAGGCCGGCAATCACATCGAACCGTTCGTGCGCGCCGCGCTGCGCGAAACCGGTTTGCCCGCCCGCGTCCCGGTGAATACTTCGGGCGACACGCAGGCCACCGGCTATCCGGACCTTGAGATTCTGGGCGACACGCCCTGTTACCTGGAGTTAAAAATCTACAGCGCAACCACAGCGAACACCACGCAGCGTTCGTTTTACTACTCGCCGTCCGAACATCCCAAAGTAACGCGCGACGCGTTGCATTTCCTGTTCGCCTATGAACTGGAAAAATCCGGCCGCGGTGGGAAGACCGTATTCATCCCCGTCCATTGGAAACTCATCACGCTCGAAAACCTCCAGGTGGATTTGAAGTTCGAGTTCAATCAAAGCAATCGCGGCCTTTACGGCAGCGAAGCCGCCAAAGCCTTGCTCGATGAAGGTGAAATTAAATAGTCCCAAATGCTCGGTCGGGCGCAAAGCGGCGCGCAATCCTTCAAGGTGGGACTCGCCAACGGACTGCCGCCTCCTTAAACTGTTCCAGTCCGCATGAGCGATTCCTACGAAGAAATGTTTGACGGCGTCGTCACCGCGCGCAAATTCTCCGGCACGCGGCACGAACTGATTTGCTCCCGGCTTCATGGCATCATGACCGCAAGTGTGGCCAACCTCGCCAGCACGCGGTTGCTGCCGGCCCGCGCGCAGGTGCGCGTAGCGACGAACACGCTGTTGTGCCCCGACCTCGCGTTGGTAACGGTGGCGACCAGCAAGCTCTGGCTGGCCGTCGAAATCATCAGTCCCGACGACCACCGCAATGATACCGTCGTGAAAAAGCAGGTTTACGAGGAAATCAAACTGCCGCGTCTGTGGATGGTTGACCCGCGCTATGACAACGTCGAGGTCTATCATGCCACGGAATATGGCTTGAAGCTCATCGGCATTCTCGCCGGACGCGAAGTACTCACCGAAAAGCTGCTCCCGGAATTCCAGCTTACCGTCGCCGAATTATTGCGACCCAACAGCCGGGCAATTAACCGACAATGATCTCTTTCGCGACTTGCGCATGAATATCGAATTGTCGAAGTTAACGACGGCAGCAAATTCCACCTCAGCAACGGAAACAAATTTCGGCGGTTGGGATAGGCCGGGCAACTCAACTTTCTCTGGACAAACTGTTTTGTCAGCCGCAACGTCAAAACGATGAAACAAGACAAACTGCAAAACTCGCTGCCTATCTAAATTTTTGGCGGCATCACCTCAATGAAAGAAATTACCACCGCATTTGCTTGGCTCGGAGCGCTTGCAATTTTGACTGCGTTCCTCGCTGTCTGGTTCTGGTTCATATGTAGACGACCGGACAGGTGGGCCTCCTGGGTAGACAGAGAGAATGATTTTTGGGTGCGGAAAGGTATCATCTCGGCATCGTTCTCGCAGGAGTTCCGCCGTTTGGAGAAGGGCATCGTACTCAAACTGCTCGTTGGCGGCGGTGCTCTCATTGGTACACTTGAGGTGTTCATTCTGGGTTTCCTCCTGCTGCGGATCGCTGTACTTAAACACTGATGACAGCGTCTTCTAATACCGAAATAGGCTGCAAACCTCCCGCCCAACTTTTCGCTCGATTTTCATCGGCACTCGCAAGCCTGCCTTTTCTATGAGCAATCTTTCTGTCGTTCCGTTGTCACGCAGTGGCGCGCACATCCGTCGCTTCCTGCGCGTGAGCTATCACATTTACCAGGACGACCCCCACTGGGTCGCGCCGCTGCTGGGTGACCTCAAGAAGGTGTTCGCGGACGCGAACCCGCTGTTTGAGCACGCGGAGATGCAATTGTGGGTGGCCGCTCAAAACGGACGCGACGTCGGACGGATCGCCGGCATAGTGGATCGGAACTTCAACACGTACCAGAAAGATAACGCGGCGTTCTTTGGCTTCTTCGAGTGCATCAATGATCGCGCCGTCGCTCACGCGCTCATGGAGGCGGTCATAAATTGGGCGCGCGGCAAGGGTCTCAAAAAAGTTCTTGGGCCGCTCAACCCCACGACCAACGAGGAAAGTGGTTTGCTGGTAAACGGGTTTGATTCTTCGCCGGTGTTCATGATGACTTACAACCCGCCCTACTACGCAGACTTGATAGCCGGCGAAGGGTTCACAAAGGCGAAGGACCTCCTCGCTTATTTCTTCGATCTCGCCAACACGCCCATGGGACGATTCGAGCGCATCGCGGCCAAGTTCAAAAAACGCGAGCCGGACATCGCCATCGTGCCAATCCGGCGGCGGAACCTGGCGAAAACCCTGGAGAAGGTTAAGGCAGTTTACAACGAGGCGTGGCAGAAGAACTGGGGCTTCGTGCCGATGACTGACGCTGAAATCCACTTCATGGCCGATCGCCTGAAACCACTATTGACGGATGGCCTCGCCTACGTAGCCGAGACACCGCAAGAGCCGGTCGGATTTCTTCTGGCGATGCCGGATTTCAACCAAGCCTTCAAACCGCTCAGAGGGCGACTGCTCACACCAAAGCTGCTCGGCTTCCTGCCTTATGTCCTAGGCTGGAAGGTCCCCAATGTTTGTCGCGCCATCACCCTCGGCGTGAAGGCCAGGTATCGCGGGCGTGGCATTGAGGCGGCGATGTTGGCCGAAGGATTGCGCACTGGCTTCAGACTGGGATTCCGGTCGGTTGAGGCTTCGTGGATTCTCGAAGACAACACGGCGATGCAGCGGGTCATTGAGTTGTTCGGTGGCAAGCCATACAAGACCTACCGCATTTACGAGCGACCCCTTTGAGTTGCGCTGCTTAGTGCCGACACCGTTTCTTCCAGCGGTTTGTGAAAGCGGAGGTAAAGCCAGTTCCCCAACGGCACGAGAACCAATGCGGTGATCACCCCGGCCGCCACATCCACGGCATAATGATAACGGCAATAGATCGTGGAGAGACACAGCAACAGCGCCAGAACCAGATGGATGAAGCGAATCGGCCGCAAGTAGCGGAACGAGAAATACACGGTCGTCAGCGCCACCGCCACGTGACTGCTGGGAAACGCCGCGCCAGGCGCTTCGAACGTCTCATAAATCCACGCCATGATGCGGAAGAAAAGACCTGCTTGAACTGCCATGGGAAACTCCGGGTTGATGTGGAGTTGGACCTCAGCCGGCAACTCATAGCCATCAATCACCCGCTGAAAAATCCGCGGCCCCATGACCGGGATGAAGATGTAAATCAGGAAACAGACATAAAACACGAAAGAAACGACTGAAACGTAGTGGTAGAACTGCCGCCGATCTCGCAAGAACAGCGCCAGCCCCACACCGATGACCATGATGTAATACGAAAAGTAGGAGGCATACATCAGTTCGCTGATTGGCCAGAAAGGCAGGCTTTGCATGAAGGTCAGGCTTGGCTGTGCGCCGAAGATTCCCTCGTCGAACCGGATGAAGAACGGGTCAAGGTAGCCGGTCATCACCATCTGGTTCAACTCGCCGGTCTCCCGATAGAAACCGGTGTAAAGTAGCACCGGATAAAAGTGTCGGAGGAAGTCCAAGACGCGATTCGAGGGATGTCGCGCGTGACTCACGATCAGCACATGCACGAGTGCGATGGCGATTGCATGCGCCAAAATCAGCCACGGCCAAAGTGGAACGGTCTTGCCGTGCAACAGCAGGATCAACACCGCCACCGTAACCGTGTAACCTTGCGTGGCGAAATCAATGAAAGTGTAATGCCGTGTCACGTTGCTCATCTTCACAGGCTTCGCTGGCGCTACAACCATCCATTCTCCCGATACCATGTGATTGTCTGCCGGATTCCATCCGACAGCGGCGTGGAGGCGACGTAGCCAATCTCTTTGCGCAGGCGCGTTGCCTCGCAAACCCAGCCCGGGACACGCAGCTCGGCGTACTTCTGTCGGTTCAACAGGCTCGGTTTGTCCATCATCCGGCAGACCAGTTCGGTCGTCGCACAAATTGGCCAAAGCGCCGGTACCGGCAACCACAACGGCAGCGTCCAAACGTTCAACTGCCGGGCGATCTCCTCGCAAAAGCCGCGAACGGTCAGCACCTCCGGCGACGCGACAAAGTAGGTTCGGCTTTCGGCTGCGGGATGAGTCAGGCAGGTCACCACGCCTTCGGCCAGGTCTTTCACGAAAATCATGCTCAGAGCTTCGGTTCCCCCGCTGAATCTCGGCACAAAATGCCTCCGCACGGTCTGGAACAACGTAAGAAAACCGTCGTCCCTGGGGCCGTAAACCGCCGGTGGGCGCAGAATGGTGAAAGGCACTTTGCAGTTCGCCAAGACTTCCTGTTCTGCACCCAGTTTGCTCCGGCCGTATTCAGACACGGGAGCGGACGCATCATCTTCACGAGCAGGCGCACCGGCGGGCGCAGGGTGCGACGCGGCCAGGCTGGAGATGTGAACAATTCGGGAAATCTTCCCCTGATGGCGGTTGGCGGCTTCAATGACGTTGCGCGTGCCGTTTTGGTTGATTTCGTAAAATTGCGCGTCGCGCTTGGCGCGCGTGGCCCCGGCACAGTGAATCACATGCGTTATCCCCTCCATCGCCCCGCCAAGGCTGGCCGGGTCGCCAATGCTGCCCTCGTACAATTCAACGTGTGAGAGGTGAGGCTTGATGAATCGCCGGTTACTGGATGTGCGAAGCAACACCCGCACCGCCAGCCGCCGCGCCAGCAAGCAGTCGAGGATGTGACTGCCCACAAAACCAGTTGCGCCTGTCAGGAGAACTTTCATGGTCCTGCTCGTGGATTACACCTACTCAAGGATGCTCGGCCGGGCGTCTCTTCTGCGGTTCAACAGCGCCAATGCACTCAGAGGAGGCCGAGTTCCTTGCCAACCTTCCCCATTTTTTCGAGCGCGAAATCTATCTGTTCGTCGGTATGCGTGGCCATGAGACTGAGGCGAATCAATTCCTGGCCCGGCGCCACCCCGGGTGAAACGACGGGGTTGACAAACACGCCTTCCTCATGCAATCGCTTGCAAAAACGGAAGGTGACGACGAGATCGCGGCAGTAAACCGGCAGGATGGGCGTCTCAGTCGCCCCGAGGTCGAAGCCGAGCGAAATCAACCCTTGCTTCATCCGCGCCGTGGCGCGCCACAACCGCTGGATGCGCTCCGGCTCGGCGACCATGATTTCCACCGCGGCCAGCACGGCCGCGGCGTTGGCGGGACTCATGCTCGCGCTGAAGATCAGCTCGCGCGAATTGTGTTTCAGATAATCAATCGTCGCCGCGTCGGACGCGATG
>Ga0315268_10007450_pt1 | contig 11518 bp, 13 predicted proteins | sample C1_top_MG_FD_204535 | JGI IMG/M metagenome (GOLD analysis project Ga0315268, IMG submission 204535) | Sediment microbial communities from Yellowstone Lake, YNP, Wyoming, USA - C1_top | ecosystem: Environmental > Aquatic > Freshwater > Lake > Sediment | place: USA: Wyoming | collected 2017-08-01 | reverse complement strand
CCCCACACCCAACGAGGGATGATTGAATACCCTCCACCGTCTCTGAACAATCTGCCTTCATTGGATTTTTCCGGCTGGGCAAGAGAGGATTTAGAGAGATATTTTGAGAACCATAATAAGATGATTAAATCGGGCGAGTACGGTCCTGCCCCTGATGAAGTTCCCCTTTTCGTATTCTACCAATCGGCAAGAGGCTGCATACAAAAACCAAGATGCGGATTCTGCAGCCGGCTTGGAGCCAGCCTTAGGCAAAGAAGCACTGAAAAATTTTTTGACGATGTGAAAGATATAAAGAAACAGCTCTCCTGGCTCTCCGAAAGAATTCACATATTTGATTGTTCGGATTCGTTTACTTCGACTTTGGAGCGGTTTCGGGGCGTGGACGTCGTGAGGGATCCTCTTGTCACTTTCACGGTTTTTGTAAGATCCGATGAGGCGACAGACGAGGCCGCGAAGCTTCTCAAATCTCTCGGTGTTACCAAGGTGTCAATAGGGATAGAAACAGGCGCCCCGGATGTGATGGCAACAATAGGAAAACATACCACAGTAGAAGACAATAGAGCTGCGGTGCGTACGCTGGCTAAAGCGGGCATTTCGATCTATGTCAATCTGATTTACGGATTGCCGGGAGAAACAAGAGACAGTCTCCGGCAAACTCTTGAACATTTCAAAAGAATAGCAGAAGACGCACAGGGAAAAATGTACCGTATGGCTGGAAGAATCATGACTCCTTTCCCCCACGCCAGGTGGTATTATGATTTCCTTGAGAAAGTCGGCAACAATCAACCCCGACTGGCAGAAAAAATACATTCTGAAGACGGGGTAAATCCTGAGAGTACAGAAAAACTCTGGTTGCGCACGATGACGAAGGTAAGTAAGGAGGACATCCAAGAAACACATTCTGAGATTGTGAGGCTAGCGAAAGAAAGTGGCTCGACAGTTTCTTCAGAAATTGTCCGGGGAGTCGCGTAGTAAGCCGCGGGACGGTAATTATTTTTGATGCAAACGCCATTTTCATCCATGCTCTAATTTTTTTCTCGCCCTGAGCCTTAGCAAAACCATAAAACGCTTAGCCGCGAATCGAAGGTAGGTGTTTTCTTGAATGAGATCCACGTAACCAAGGGAAGTGGCGAGGAGGAGCCGTTCGATCCCCAGAAGGTCAGGGATGCCCTGCGCAGGGCTGGCCTCGGCGGAAAGGCAGCGGATGATATCGTCAACCAGCTTCGCCCGAAACTATATGACGGCATTTCCACCGGAAAGATATATGCCATGGTCTATGACCTGGTGGACGAGACTAAACCCGAGATATCACACCGCTACAACCTCAAACGCGCTCTTCTGGAGATCGGGCCTGCGGGCTATGAGTTCGAGGACTTTACCGCACAGCTGTTGACCCTCGAAGGATACGATACCCAGATCAGGCAGATCATTCAGGGAGGGTGCGTGACCCACGAGATAGATGTGATAGCCACCCGGAAGAGCGAGTCCTACCTCATCGAATGCAAGTTCCACAACCAGCCGGGGGACAGGTGCAGGATACAGACCGCGCTCTATGTCTATGGGAGATATCTGGACAGCCTTGAGGGCGCCAAGCGGGGCGTCTGCAAAAAATTCACGAAACCCTGGCTTGTGACCAACACAAAATTCTCCGAGGACGTAATGGCCTATGCAGAATGCATGGAGATTCCGCTCCTTGGCTGGCGCTATCCCATCAGCTACGGACTCGAAGCCATGATCGACAAAAGAAAATGCTATCCCATTACGGTCATACCGATGGGCCCGGAGATCCGCGGCAGGCTTCTTTCCAGAAAGATAGTGACCATCTTTGACATTCCTGAAAATCCCCAAAAACTTGTGGATCTGACCGGCATACCCCTTTCGAAGGCGAGGGAGATCGTGGAAAAGGCGGAATACGCGCGTTGACGGTAGCACTGGATATGGTGGGGGAGATGCATGGAACGGATAACCTGGGTGGATGCCCTGCGGGGCATTGCCATTGTGCTGATGGTCATCTACCATTTCTTTTTCGACCTGTTTTACTACAGGCTGGCAGACATTCCCCTGGAGGACATCGGATGGGTGATTTTCCAGCGCGTCATAGCCACGCTTTTCCTGACGCTGGTTGGGGTTTCCCTGGTGCTGAGCGAAAATGCCGGCAGACAGGCAAAGCAAGGCCCGAAAGGATATGAAAGGCACTTCAGGAGGGCGCTTAAGTTTGGCGGGGTAGCTTTGCTCATCACCGCCCTCACCTGGATCTACCCGCACTATGCGTTCATACAGTTCGGCATCATCCATTTCATAGCGCTTTCAACGCTGATCGCACCGTTCTTTTTCAGGTTCGGACGGCTGAATGCGGTGCTCGGCATCATCGTAATCGCCATGGGCAGCTTCACCGTGAACATCACCACAGACAATAGTTACCTGTTCTGGCTGGGTCTCACCTGCCCCTCCTACGTGGCGCTGGATCACTACCCCATATTTCCCTGGTTCGGCCTAGTCCTTGTGGGGATGGCGGTGGGGCAGAAGATTTTCGGGCTTTCGGAAGTCCGGACGGGTGATGACAGAAACAAAAAAATGCCCCAGACCAGAATATTCTCCGCCGGTCCCCTTTCGTGGCTGGAGGACAAGCTGGCTTTCCTTGGAAGGCATTCCCTCCTGATATACGTAGTGCACCAGGTTGTGTTGGTGCTCGTCATAGTCGGCTACAAGGCCTTTGTGCTGCACGCCTATGGCTGATGGCGAAAGGGTGATGCAAAGGGGAATGACGCACGGGTGCCTGGAGGCAGGAGCTGGAGGGTGACGACGGGATGCCGCTTCATCCGCATAGCTTTTAAACTCTGCTCTCTTAAATCATCTCACCGATTTTTACGAAACCGATGACAAAAATCGAGGTGTAGTTATGGCATACGTAGACTTTGAGGTACCACAGGAACTGGTTCCGCAGATTATTGAGATGTTGTCTGTTGCCAAGGATGGCGGCAAGATAAAGAAGGGAGTGAACGAGACCACAAAGGCCATTGAACGCAAGACCGCGCAGTTCGTCGTGGTCGCCGGAGATGTCACGCCTGAGGAGATCGTGGTGCACATTCCCATGCTCTGCAAGGAAAGCGGCATACCCTATGCGTTCGTACCAACCAAGAAAGACCTTGGGGGCGCGGTCGGCATTGAGGTCGGCACTTCCGCAGTCGCTGTGGAGAATGCAGGCGGAGCCACGGAAAAGCTCCAGGACATCATAAAGAAACTGCCCAAGCAGGAGAAAAAGAAGTGATAGGGATGGCCGAAGGATATCCAGCTGAAATTGTGGAGATTCGCGCCAAGACCGGCGTTTACGGCGAGATCTACCAGGTTCTCTGTAAGGTCCTGGAAGGGCCTGACGCGGGCAGGGTCATCCTCAGGAACATAAAGGGCCCTGTGAAAAAAGGCATGATAGTGGTCCTGCTCGATACCGACAGGGAAGCCAAGGAGATAAAGGCAAGGTGAAAAGATGCCCAACTGCTCATTCTGCGACAGCCAGTTTGCCAAAGGATTTGGCATGATGTACGTTAAGAAGGACGGTACGATCTATTACTTCTGCTCCAGCAAATGCAGAAAAAACAGCCTTGGCCTATCAAGGGAGGGAAGGCGCCAGAAATGGACCCCATCCGCCAGGAAATTCAAGGCCGGACAGGCAAGAAAGAATGCCGGCGAAGCCAAGCCGGCTGCCAGGACGAAGAAGTAATGAAGACCGAACCAGAAACGAAGTGATCAGATGAAGGAAAGGACATTGCTGCTGATAAAACCGGACGCGCTCCAGCGCGGTCTGGTGGGAGAGGTTGTCGCCAGGTTCGAGAAGAAGGGATTCAAGATAATCGGCATGAAGATGCTCCAGATGAGCAAGGAGCTGGCAAAGGAGCACTATGCCCACCTTGTCAGCAAGCCGTTCTACCAGGATCTGGAGAAGTTCGTGACCGAGCACCCGCTTGTCGCAGTGGTGATCGAAGGGAAGGAGGCGGTCGAAGTGACAAGGCTGATCGTCGGCCCGACCAACGCCTCCAAGGCGCCCGGAGGAACCATACGGGGCGATTTCTCGAACAGCACCTCCCGCAACGTCATCCACGCCTCAGACTCCAAGGAGACCGCAGAAAAGGAGATCAAGCGTTTCTTCAAGCATGATGAGCTCTTCGAATACAAATTCTCCACCCAGCACTACCTGGGAGCGCCCGACGAGTGAGCCTTCCTTTTTATCTTTTACCATCCCAATTAGTCAGCATGACGAATCCCCCCAAGATGAAGGTTGACGAAGGCAAAACGAACCTTCCCCCCACGCCGGCAGAGGTAACGAAACCCCGGCAGACTATGGGAGCCGTGGCGGCAAGGGAGCAGCCGGAATCCTATTATCTCCATATCCTCCGATCGGGAACGGTCCAGCAGCGCATCTTAGCCATAAAGTGGCTTGCCGTCAATTCGAACCCGGATGTCTCTGTCCCCGCATTGGCGCAGACGCTGCGTACAGACAAAGAGCCGCGCGTTCTCGCCGAGGCTGCGGAGTCATTGAAATATTTGCAGGATACGCGCGCTGTTCCAGCACTGCTTCCACTCCTTTCTCATAGGGAGTCCTCTGTGCGTTTACGCTGTGCCGACGCCCTCGGTGGCATTGGGTGGAAGCATCAAAAAGACTATAACTGGACCAGCTGCGTCCGTGCTCTGGAAGACAAGGCTCTCAGTGACTCGGACATGGCTGTGCGCCTGATCAGCATATACTCCCTGGAGAAAATCTGCGACGTGCATGCGCTGGATACGCTTTTTAGGCTCCGGGACCAGGATCCGGATGCATCCATCCGCTACTATGCGCGGGAGGCCGCAAATTATATCAAGGTTTTGAATCCGCTTGCCGAGGCCGTAAAAAAGGCAAAACCCAAAAAACGCGAGACCAGCGATAGTGAATTTTATCGCAACACACCATTCTGAGTCATCATTTTTCCTCGAAGATATAGCAAAGCTGGTTTTCCACCTTAAGGGCGATTCGTTTCGATTCGTCTATTTCTCTCCTCGGGAGGACCTTAGGAAGCTGATCCTGGGACGAGACGATATAGACACGATAGCGCTTTCCGCTTTTGCTTATTATCTCCAGATGGATGAAACCCCCGCACCTGGAGCGGCCCGTACCCAGGTCTTCAATACCCCGGAGGAAATTCATGAGATCAAAATTCTCAAGCGAGGAATAACCGACCTCGGCTTTTGAGAGCCAGTCGACAAACCTTTCCGCCAGCGTCCCGGGACCGGCCGATCGCAGGACATTTTCCGTTCTTTGCCCGTGGCCGTGGTGCTGACCCCTGGATTGCTCCGCCGGGGCCATTGGCCAGGGGAATGTTTTATGTCCACGACGATGCTCGCCCTGCTCTGCTGTTGCGGCCTGCTGCAGCAGGTGATGACCCAAACCCGGTAATGTTTCTTTTTTCCTGCTGGTGCTCATGAAAATACTCTCCGGAAATCCGGGTTAAATCCTGAACGGGCTTCCCAGGTTTTCCCATTCCTCGCGCATTATGATATGGTCGCCCTCTCTGACTTGCCTGTCAACGAAAAGAATTCCGTCCAGATGGTCCACCTCGTGCTGCAAAAGCGCGGAAAGAAGGCCATCCGCATGAAGGGAGCGCCTTCCGCCCTCTACGGTGAAATACTCCATGGTCACCTCTTCCCATCGTCTCACTTTCACAAAAATCGCTGCCTTGAAGCTGAAGCAGGCGTCCCAGGAAACAAATTCCTTGTCGCTGTGCGAGACGATGCGCGGGTTAAGCATCTCGCCCTCGAAATCGTCAGTCACAACGTAGATTGCCCGTTTCTTGATTCCAATCTGGGGCGCGGCGATCCCATGCCCCAGTCCATTCCTTTTGATGAAGTCCAGAAGCGTGTCCCGCAGATCAGCGGCAAGGAGCGCTTCGCCATTGAAATTTTTTATGGGATCGCACTTTGCCCTGAGTGTTGGATCGCCGGCTAATCGGATGGTTCTGACTGTCATGAGCTCACCTGGCCTTTGTTTATTCATGCAGCGCACAGGAACGATTTACGGGTAACACCGGTTTATGGTTCGCGGGAACGGGATCGCGTCGCGGATGTGGTCCAGGTTGAGCATCCATTTCACCACCCGCTCGACGCCCATACCGAAACCGGAATGGGGCACGCTGCCGTACCTGCGGAGATCGAGATACCACTGGTAATCTTTCATGTCAAGATTCTGCTCCTTCATCCGAGCGATGAGCTCGTCGTAATGCCAGATACGCTCGCTGCCGCCGATGATCTCGCCATGGCCCTGGGGCGCGAGAAGGTCGTTGTTCAGCACGAGTTCCGGGTTCTGCGGATCCTCCTTCATGTAGAATGCCTTGATGGCCTTGGGGAATTTATTGACGAAAAGCGGTTTGTGATGCTCTTTGGTGATCAGGGCCTCCTCATCGGCGCCGAAATCCTGGCCCCATTCCATCTTGCCGCCGAGCTCGTTGACCTTCTCCACCGCATCCTTATACTCCATGCGCGGGAAAGGCCCCTTGACCTTCTCCAGATCGAGTGGATCGCGGCCGCAGGCCTTAAGAAGCTCAGGATGCTCCTTCACCATGCTCTGTGCCACATGGGTGATCATGGCCTCCTGCAGTTCCATATTCATGTGATAGTCATAGAATGCCATCTCCGGCTCGAGGTGCCAGTATTCCGCCAGGTGGCGGATGGTGCGCGATTTCTCAGCGCGGAAGGACGGTGCGAACACATATACCTTGCCCAGCGCGAAGATGAACACCTCAGCATACATCTGGGAACTCTGGGTGAGGTAGGCCTTCTCCCCGAAGTAATCCATCTCGAAAAGCGTGCTTCCCCCTTCGCAGCCGGAGCGGGTGATTATGGGCGGGGCGATTTCATAGAATCCCTCTTTCTCGTCCAGGAATTCACGGAGGTAGTTCACCATGTGGTGGCGTGCCTTCATGATGTTGGTCATCTTCTGGGAGCGCACCCAGAGGTGGCGGATATCCAGCAGGAACTCTTCGCTAAGGTCCTTGGCAATGGGGAACGGTTCGCCTCGGGAGATGAGGGAGAAGCCGCTTGCCTCGATTTCATAGCCTCCTGGAGCGCGGTCGTCCTTTTTCACCCTTCCCGTGACGGTGAAGGAGCTTTCCACATAGGCGTCGTTCGCGTCCTTCCAGTCTTTTTCCGGAACCTTGTCCTTCTTTACGGCAATCTGGATGATACCGCTCGGGTCGCGCATGACAACGAAAACCATGTTGCCGCTGACACGGTGGCGATGGACCCAGCCGCGGAGGGCGACATCCTTGCCTTCCAGTTTCTGAACTAGTATGGTACCTACATTGGTGATCATGGAATCGGCTTAGTCCGGAAAGGAATAAAAAACAAGCGAAAGGATCGAAAGATTTTCACTCGCCGTTCGCATCAGGTTGCGCGGCTTCGGAGAATTACTTTTTCAGAGGAGTCTGGTATTCCTTCAGGGCGGCCGCCATCATGTTGATCTGGGCCACAACGCGGTCGTAGCACGCAGTGTCTTTGGTCTTCTTGCAAAGATCGGCCATCTCGCGCGCCTTTTTGCTGTTGCCGAGATTCGCATAGATTATGCCTGCTTCGGAATAGTTCTTGTTATCCTCGTTCATCTTGGCCGCCGTCTCCTGTATTTCACGTTCGTTTTTATCGAAACAGCCGCGGGCGATCTCAGCAGGCTCAGGGCATGCCTTAAACCTTTCAACCAGCTCTTGAACGCTGGTGGGGTATTGGCGCTGGCGGATGCTCTCTGTAGAGACAGAGCTGCTCGGGGCGGGGATGGTGGAGGAGCTGCCGGACGGAGAGGTGGCAGGCTCTTTTTTCGGGGTCCGGTATTCGCTCAATCCGGTTGCGATGATATCGATCTTCTCGATTATCTGGTCGTAACCTTCGGCATCGCCGTCTTTCTTGCACAACTCAGCCATTTCACGCGCTTTGGCGATGGCGGTTATCACTTCGCCGTTTTTTTGCTTGCCCATTTCGCTGTTGCCAAGTTCCGCATAGATAAGGCCGGCTGCCTTGTACTTCTTGTTCGCTTCATGCATTTTTGCAGCGGTCGTTTTGGCGGCAGCCTCGTTAGTGTCGAAACATCCGTAGGGAATGCTTTTAGGATTCGGGCAATTTTGGAATTTATCCACTAGCAGCGATGTCTGCTCTGTCTTCCAGCGCCGGTGATCGGCTTCCTTTTTCCACCCATAGGCCGTGAAACCGGCCGCAGTACCTGCTGCCAGCACGGCACTCGCAACAATCGCTTTGGTTTTCCTGTTCATTTCACATCCACCCATCCGATTAGTTCATTCATTTTGACTAGAAACAGTGTATATATGTGTATGATAGTGCTTATAAATATAGCTGAATCGGCGCCCGGTCAGAAGCAGTCAGAAAATGAATAGAATAAGGAGGAAAGAAAAAAATCAGAAAAGACAAAAGAGAAAAGAAAAAGAATTGTGGTTCGAATCACGCGGTTTTCGGCTTGACATCGAGAATAACGCCGGCCGCAACGGTCTGGCCCATGTCTCTCAGGGCGAACCTGCCCAGCGGCGGGAATTCAGAGAATTTCTCGACCACAATCGCCTTGAGCGGCTGGATCTTCACGATGGCGATGTCACCGGTCTTGATGAAGTCCGGTTTTGCTTGTGCGGTCTGGCCGGTCTTCGGATCCTTCCTCTCGACCAGCTCGATCACCTTGGCGGCGAACTGCGCCGTGTGCACGTGGAACACCGGTGTGTAGCCGACCGATATGGCCGTGGGGTGGTTGAGCACCACGATCTGGGCGGTGAACTCGGCCGCAACGGTCGGTGGGTTCGACACAGGCCCGATGACGTCACCTCTCTTGATGTCTTTCTTGTCAACACCTTTGAGGTTGAAGCCGATGTTGTCGCCAGGAAGCGCTTCCGCGAGCTCCTGGTGGTGCATCTCGATCTTCTTGACTTCGCCTTTCACACCGGAGGGCATGACAATCACACTGTCTCCAGGCTTGAGCTTTCCGGTCTCCACCCTGCCCACAGGCACGGTGCCGTGGCCGGTGATTGTGAAAACATCCTGGATAGGAAGTCTGAGCGGTTTGTCAATCGGCTTCGGAGGCACCTTGAAGGTGTCAATAACCTCGACAAGTGTGGGGCCGGTGTACCACGGCATGTTGGTGGATTTCTTGGTGAGGTTATCTCCTACATAGCCCGAACAGGGGACGAAGTTAATGGTTTCGGTCTTGTAACCGACGCTCTTCAGCAGTTTCTCCACCTCTGCCTTCACCTTGTCATACTCCTCTTTCTTGTAGCCGACCGCGTCCATTTTGTTCATGTTGATCGCAATCTGGCCGATACCGAGCACCTTTGCGAGGAATGCATGCTCCTTGGTCTGGGGCTGGACGCCATCCTTGGTTGAGACCACGAGCACCGCGGCATCAGCCTGGCTGGCACCGGTGATCATGTTCTTCACGAAGTCCCTGTGGCCTGGCGCATCAATGATGGTACAGTAGTATTTCGGGGTTTCGAATTCCCTGTGCGCGATGTCAATGGTGACACCACGTTCACGCTCTTCCTTGAGAGCGTCCATCACGAACGCGAACTCGAACGTGGCCTTGCCGATCTTGGCGGCCTCCTCCTTGAGCTTGTTGAGCACCTGCTCTGAGATAGCGCCGGTTTCATAGAGGATCCGGCCCACACTGGTAGACTTACCAGAGTCGACATGTCCAATGAACACTAGGTTCAGGTGTTCTTTCTTTGCCATATTCATAACCTCCATTGTTTACACTTAACGAAATCAACCTTTAGAAAAAGGCAAAAACCTTTTATTGCGAGATATTTTTAAAGGTTTCTCAAAACGACGGCGTCGGAAACAAAAAAAATGTAAGAATATCGGAGCTGGTAAGTATTTAGAGGGAGATGGTACACCCGAAGGCTCCATCCCGCCTCACATCATCGCTCCAAGTCCGGAGCTGATTGCATTCTTTCAAAAAATTTATATAGCTGAATATTCTTCCCGAAAAAAGAAAACCACAGCAGCTCTCCTTTTGCAATTGTTGTTCCTAAAGCGTGAGCAACAACCGAGGTGCTGTTGCTTTAATAAATTTTAGCTTCCCCATACTCGCATGGCGCAACCAAAGAGTTACAACACCAGCGGGGAAGATGGCAAAGGCACAGTGCTTCTCATAGGGGTTCTCATGGTGCTCATAGTTATCATAGGCGGTGCACTGCTCTATGTCATAATGCAGAAGGGTCCTGGCCCGCAGCCGCCAGGAAGTAACCAGACCACTCCGCCGCAGCAGAACGTTACCAACGCCACTGTTGAACCGACCTGCGATGACGCCTGCATATACCAAAAGGCCGTCAATGAGAAAAGCTTCACACGCTGCGGCAGCGTCCAGAACGCAGATCTGAGGCAGCAATGCTTCGGGGCCATTTCAGATTCATCATTTGACGCCTGCAAGGCACTGGAGAACGCGGCTAAAAGAAAAGAGTGCATAATCTCTTTTGCCCGTATCCAGAAAGACGCAAGCCTCTGCGATCTTCTGAAGAATGGGGATGCGGCAGCGTGCATGGCCGCAGTGGATCCCTGCTACAACGTCACAGATAAAAAGCTCTGTCTTGCGACTGCAGAGTCGGATCCCTCAAAATGCCAGTCTGACCAGGACTGCCTGCTCAGCTACAGCCTGTCCAAAAAGGACGAGAAAGGCTGCGCAGCGCTGGAAGACCTGGTGGTGTCCACCGCCTGCATGGCAGCGGTGAAGAATACGGACAAATGCTCAGACCTGGAAGAGGTGCTCAGGCGGCAGTATTGCTACCAGCTAAACGCGCAGTTCAGCGATGATCCGCTGATCTGCACCCAGATAGTTTACGATAATGACGCCCTTCCCTACGCAACCGACTGCCTTTCCTATTTTGCCGGCCATCGGGGCAACCTGTCCTTCTGCGACACCAACAACATGCTCTCCCTTGACAACAAATGGACCTGCTACACCAACTACGCCCTTGCCACAGGGGACCTGACCGGCTGCAGCAGCATCCATGCCCTCGCAACGACCAGCATATACAAATGCGCATCGGCATTCGCCCAGAAATTCGGCAATCCCAGCGCATGCAACGTAATCGTTCCGCTCGGCGACCGCAGCATCTGCTACCAGGGTGCGATTATCTACTTCCCGCAAAATCTGAACTGGACCAATTGCGCCAACGTTATCAGTTACCAGTGGCGGAACAGCTGCTACATCCAATCGGCCAAGAAATACAACGATGTCACCCTGTGCGATTACATAGATACGACCAATGAAAAAAATAGTTGCATAAGCTCCTACCAGACCAACAAAAGCCAGACCGGCTGATAAGTACGACAGAGAAAGCAAAGCCATGGAAAGCGGGATTCACGAAGGATAGCGCAGCTCGAGAAATAAAACTGCTCGCCCCCACCCACGCAGCAAGCTGCGGGGTATTCTCGCTTCGCTCGGGGGGCTCGCCAACGATTATACAAACTCATGTAATGTCAGCTGGCCTTCGTCTTGACCCTGGCGTTT
>Ga0315268_10007449_pt1 | contig 11518 bp, 8 predicted proteins | sample C1_top_MG_FD_204535 | JGI IMG/M metagenome (GOLD analysis project Ga0315268, IMG submission 204535) | Sediment microbial communities from Yellowstone Lake, YNP, Wyoming, USA - C1_top | ecosystem: Environmental > Aquatic > Freshwater > Lake > Sediment | place: USA: Wyoming | collected 2017-08-01 | reverse complement strand
TGACTTTGGTAGTCAGCGTCGTTCACAGGCCGGAACCTTTGTGTCAATCGGTGCGGGCACGACGGATGAAGATGTTCTGGGTCTGTATGCCCAGGATACGCTGAGTCTTTCGTCCCTCTTCGTGGTGACGGCTGGTGTTCGATACGATCATGATCAGATCGACTTCGCCGACAATAACAATTCAGGCAACAGCGGTGATAAACGGTTCAATCGTGTCACTCCGCGTGTCGGTCTGACCTTCCTTGTCACCCCGAGAAGCAGCGTGTACTTTAACTATGGCGAAGGCTTTCGTGTGCCCACATTCAACGAGTTGTTTGCGTTGGGACAATTTGGATCAAATCCAAATCTGAAACCAGTCCACTCCAAGAATTACGAATTGGGAATCAAGTCTGGCCTGGGAACTTGGGGCGAGGCAACAGTGGCGATCTACCGATCCGACGTCACCAATGAAATATTAAACGTGTGTGGAGACCGCTTTACCTGTGGAAACAGTACGTTCGCAAGCAACCAGAACATCGACAATTCCCGTCGTCAAGGGGTAGAAGCAACGTTCAAGGCGCGATATAGCCAATACTTCGATATGACCGTTAATTATACGTATACGCAGGCAACCATTGAGAGCCCTCTTACGTTGGTTCCTTTTTTCTACGACTCATCTGGTTTTACACCATATGTTGAGCATGTGCAGAAGGGTAGTAGCTTCCCATTAGTTCCAAAGCACCGACTGGGTGTGACCGGGAACTATCATCCTGATTTGGGTTGGACAATATCACTGACGGGGCTGTATGTGAGCACGCAGTTTTTCACCAATGACGAACAGAACACTCAGCCGAGGTTGCCAGGGTACTTTGTGATGAATGCCCGGCTAGCCTATGAACGCGTAGTACCTGGTGGAAGGTTAAGTGGATTTCTCATGCTGAACAATATTCTCGATCAAGGCTATTCTACCTCGGGCATCATTGCGGCTAATAACCTGACAGGTGGAGGCAATGTAGAACGATTTGTCGTTCCTGCCCCAGGCATCGCTGTGTATGGGGGACTCAGCTACCGGTTTGAAGGGTTGTAAAAGATATTATAAGGAGAAAATGTATGCGTATCACAAAGGTCTATACGAAAACCGGCGACAAGGGAAAAACACGGTTGGCTGGTGGCCAGGAGGTCTGGAAGGACAGCTTGCGGGTGGAGGCCTATGGGGACGTGGACGAACTGAACTCGACGATCGGGGTTGTCAGGGCGTTTAATGCGGAGTTGGTCGGGATTCATCCGGCTGCCGATCGGTTAGAAGAGGAACTGCGCTGGATGCAGAACAAGCTGTTCGATGTGGGTGGGCTGCTGGCCACGGCCCCCGGACAGACGTTCAAGAATATGCCCACGGTCGCAGCACGGGACGTGACCCGCCTGGAAAAACTCATGGATAGCTGTCAGAAAAACTTGCCGCCTCTGAAGGAATTTATTCTCCCAGGGGGCGGGAAGATTTCCAGCTTGTTACACCAGGCCAGGACGATCTGTCGACGGGCTGAACGTCTCTGTGTGCGATTGGGGCGGGAAGAGCGTTTGGATCCGGCTCTCGTGCGGTTTCTGAATCGCCTCAGCGACGCGTTGTTTGTGTTGGCCCGGTGGATGGCCAAGCAACAGAATGAGCCGGAGTGTTTGTGGGAACGGGACCCGAAGGGCGCGTGAACTGTGCCCTTCGAGCCCCGTCTTCTGTCTATGAGTTCGCCGATTCCGCCAGATGTAGACGCACGGTCACGGCAACCAACTATGCCGCCCTCGATTGTTGGTGAGATCGCGTGCTTCCGCTCTGTGTACTGGCTAACAAAAGGCGGATAGCCTGGGCGAGTTGTCCAACTTCATCCTCCCCCTCAAGCTCGACTTTCGCATCTGTAGCTCCTTCGCTGATTCGTTGTGCAATCTGGGCCAAATTGGACAGCAAACGGGTGATGCTGCGGCTGATCGCAATGACGACGAACATGACCACCAGGAGGCTGCCGACGACCAGGCCGTGCGACAGCATGCGCTGGCGACTAAATTTGTCGATCCGGCTCGCGAGCAAGCCGTCGAGGGCCGCCACGCTGCTGTCGTAGAGCGCATAGCTCTTCTCCAGATTCTTTGCCCCCGCTACTTTGAACGTCTCGAGGTCCACTTTCGCACGCTCAAGCGGTCCGGTTCTGAGGACCTGCCGGTTGATTCTCCTTCGCCGAATACCCCGTAGCTTCCGGCTTACACAGCCGAAGCGGTTGCTTCGGCGGAGTAGGCAAGGCGAGGAGAATAAACGGCGTGAACTCACAAGAGAAGAAATCCCCTGTCACCGTGCGGGAAGCGCGCATCAACTCATGTACACGAGCGCCTGTCTGACGGATTGCTGCTGGATAGAAATCTGGCGGAGGAAGTGCAAAAGTTGGCTGCGTTGCACATCTGTGTACACACGCGAAGGTGAGGAGCAGGTGTATGGCAGTCGACAGCGTGTACCTCGGAGGTTGTTGAATTGACAGCATTTGGTCACATGAGCCGATTGAATCGGAAATCGATTGTCCGCGCAAGTGCTTGTGTCGGCACGCACGTTGCGGAATCCGGCGGAGACATTGTGTGTCGTGGCGGAGAATGACTCCTTCGTGACGAAGCAACGCGCAGATGCCGGCCAGATATTCGAGAGATGTAGGAATGATTGATTTACTTGCCAATGGCGAATGACCGGTTACACTCAAGTTCGAGCGACGATATTTCAATCCGAAGAGAAACAACTAGGGTCAGCATTAGGGTCAGCATGTTGATCCGACGAAGGAGCAGGCGATGCGCGGGCAGATTCTGACCATGCTGGCGGTGGGGATGGCGTCGATCTCATTGGTATGGAGCACCCCGGCGAGCGCGGGGAACGAGGCCAAAGCGGCGGAGCATGTGAAAGCGGCGGAGCATGTAAAGGTGACGGAGCATGTGAAAGCGGCCGAGCACTTGAAAGCGGCGGAGCACTTGAAAGTCGCGGAGCACTTGATCGAGTTGGTCAGGATCGGTAGGGGGATCGTCTTGGAGCAGATGGATAATATCAATGATCCGACGAAGGCCGACAAGGGGTTTACCGGCGATTACATCGCCGGCCAGGTCCTGGAACGTTTTATGAAAGCCACGACACTCGATCTACGGATTCACAACGTCGTGCCGAAGGCGAATCTGTATCTCGCCTTAGTGCAAGCGGAAAAAGAAGTGGTGGACGAAGCCCAGCCGGTCATTAACAAGGCAGGCATCGCCTTCAAGGGATTCTCTCCCGACGTGTTTGCCCGTAGGACCGGAGAGTATTTCTATAAGAAATCCGGTGTCCGGTTGAAACTCACCGGGATCGACTATCGCAATCCTAGCAATAAGCCGGATGCCTTTGAAGCGGAGGTGTTGCGGATGTTCAGAGGCCCGCGTCATCCCAAGGGACAGGCCTATGTGCGGAATACGATGGAGGATGGTCGACCAGTTCTTCGGATGATGGACCCGGAATACGTCAGCCTGAGCTGCCTGGGTTGCCATGGTACGCCGAAAAGCGAGCGCGATGTGACCGGCATGAAAAAAGAGGGATGGGAGGAAGGGAATTTAGCCGGGGCGATCAGTGTCGTGCTGCCGCTAAAATAGCGCAACAAGGCTGGGCTGGATAAAGTTTATGTATACAACACATTCCCTGACATCATCAAAGGAGCGCGCAAGATGAGCAAGATTGTCGTGGTTGATGATTCGTACGCCGAACTGCAATTAATCGAAGGGTGCCTCAGGGCGGCCCATTACACCGTGGTATCCTTCCCTAATACTGATCAACTCGAAGAGAAAGTGGCCAGCGAGAAACCTGATCTCATCGTGCTGGATGTGGTGATGCCAGGACGCAACGGGTTCCAGGCCTGTCGTGACTTGAAGAACGATGAGCGTTGCAAGAATGTCCCCATCATTCTCTGCACCTCGAAAGGCAATGAGAGTGACAAGTTTTGGGGGCACCAGCAGGGGGCGAACGGCCACATTGCGAAGCCGTTCAAGAATGAAGAGCTGCTGGCGGCCATCAAGCGAGCGATGGGCTAAGCCAATGGCATCGATACAGCCTGTCATGAGCGTGGATTCCAACAGGCCTGCGTCCGGGGCCTCAAGCTCAGGAGGCGGCCCGGCTCGTTCGTCCGGGGCGACGACCATGCGTGCCGCCATTATCTCCATGGGGGGAGAACTCTTCACGATCGATCTGCACAACGTGCGCGAGGTGTTTATCGTGGAGTCCATCACTCCGGTTCCCGGGATGCCGTCAGGTTTGGTGGGGGTCACGAACCTGCGCGGGACCGTGATTCCGTTGCTCGATCTGCGCCCGATGTTTGCCCTTAACACAGACGCGGCGTTGCGATACGCCGTGGTGGTGAAGCACGGGAATTGGCAGATTGGCGTCTTGGTGGATACGGTGCCGGAAATTCGTACCCTTTCCAAGGACCAATTCTTATCGGCTCCGACGGGCACGGGAGAGAGGGCGTTTCCCTTTGTGTCGAGGGTGGTCAAACTCGAGGACCAGTTACGAGGAGTTCTGGAAACCTCGGCCGTGCTCTCGCATTTCGAGGGTGCAGGATAAGCATCGTTATTCACCTCGGTTCACGGCATGATGACATCGATCGCAAGTTAGAAGGAGGAGATTCCGATGGTGAGGCTCAATGTCTTGCAGCGGTTTGAAGACTTAAAAACAAAGTCGAAACTCTTGATGACGTTCGGCGTGATCAGCGCCATTATTATGATCATGTCGGCGATCGGTGTCTTGACGCTCCGGGAGTTGGCCGCCGAGTCCCAGGCGGTGTATGCCAACTATACGGTGCCGTTGTCAGAGTTCGCTGAAATGGGTACAGCGCTTACAACCCATCATCAAATCTTGGTGGGTCTCGCCGGCGTGACGCGGCAGGTCGACTATAATGCAGAAGTCATACGGCTGTTGCCGTATCGGGGTAAGGTCAAAAAGATCATCGCCAACTACGGTACCACGGTGCTGCGGGTGTCGAGATCGGGCCGCGATGAAGCGAAGGACTTGGCGATTCTGAAGCCGTCGCTTGAGAAATATTTCACGGACGCTGATGGCGCTCTCAGTGCCATGGCCGATAGCTTCGGAAAGTCGATCTCGGCAGAGCAAGCCCAACACATGAGAGACCTGGGAAAACTGGCCATCACGGTGAATCTGCAGTCGACCTTCGAGCAGACTGTTACTCGCCATAATGAACAAGTCCTGGACATGCATGAAGTCGCCAAGGACTTGAATGAAAATGCCCAGGCTCTGGCTGCCCAAGGAACGCTGATGCTGGTCGGCGGCGGTACCATCGCCGTGTTGTTGGGGTTGACGCTCGGGTATTGGGTGGCGCACAGATTGGCGCTGAGTATTGGACAAGTCGTAAACGTTGCGCAGTTAGCGGCAGGCGGTAACTATCAAGCCCGCGCAAAGATCACGTCGAAGGACGAAGTCGGACAGATGGCCGCATCGTTCAATGTCATGGTGGACCGCATGACGACGGCCTTGATGACGTCGGAGTCCGAGCGCGATGCTATGCAAAAGCGGTTGATGGACTTTCTGGTCTTGGTCTCGGACGTCGGTAAGGGAGACCTGACGAAGCGCGGTGAGGTGACGGCCGACACGTTCGGTAACCTTGCGGACGGGTTCAACTTCATGATCGACCGGTTCGGACAGTTGCTCAAGCAGGTTCGAGCGGCAGCCGAACGCGTGAACAAGTCGGCTGGGAGCCTCCGAGAGAGCGCGGGGCAGATGGCCGATACTGCAAAATACCAGGCGGAAGAATTCGCGAAGACGTTGAGCGATGTCGATCAGTTGGCCTCTTCCATGCGCCAGGTCTCGGAAACCGCCGGTGCCTCGTCGGAATCTGCCAAGCAAGTGTTGCAGGCGACGGAACGAGGACGCGTGGCCGTACAAGAAACCGTACAGGACATGCAGAGCATTCGTTCAGCCGTGCAACGTATGTCGAAGCAGGTCAAGACGCTGGGTGATCGGTCGTTGGAAATTTCGCAGATCGTGTCGACGATTCGCGATATCGCCAATCAGACCAACCTGCTCGCGCTGAACGCAGCCATTGAGGCGGCCGGCGCAGGCGAAGCCGGAGTCCGATTTGCCGTCGTCGCCGACCAGGTCAGAAAACTGGCCGAAAGCTCGACGCAAGCCACCAGGGAAATCGCCGACCTCGTGAAGGTGATTCAGACGGAAACGCAGGACACGGTCGTCGCCATGGAGCAGGAAACTCACGCGGTGGAAGCCGGATCGGCCTCCGCGCTGCGTACCGGTGAAGTGTTCAACGAAATTTCAAGGATCTCCCAGCGTTCGTCGGAGCTGGCACAGACCATCGCCAGTGCCGCGGTGAACCAGACCGCCTCGACGGATCAGGTGGGCCGCTCGATTAAGGACTTCGCCGGCGGTGCCGTGGCGACGCAAAAAACGACGAACTCAGCGCTCGCGACCGTCGAAGACATGGCAAAACTCGCCGAAAGGCTGGAGTCCTCCGTTTCCCTGTTCAAATTGGGCTAGGTCGGCTTTCCGGAGCATCCGCTGGATGCTCCGGGTCAGAAAGGATAGGGATTGAGCTCCGAACTTGACCGAGAGGGCCTTGTCGAGATTTTCGTTGCCGAAGCGTCGGAAGCGAAGGACGTGCTCACGAAGGCGTTCCATCCGTCCGATGGGGCGACGCCCACTCCGGCACAACTGCAAGAGCAGTACGTGTGGGCGCATAAGATCCGAGGGGCATCGGCGCTCTTCGGATACGAGGGGTTAGCCCTGATCGCGGCGTTGCTTGAATCGACCCTGGAAGAGGCGCCGTCTATAGAGGCTTCCCTCTGGCCGAAGGCGTTGGAGATCTTACGTGGGATGGTGACCTCGTTCGCGTCTCAATTGAACGTCGTCGCGCAGGGGGGCGCTGAAGACCCATCGGTCAGTGCGCGATGGAAAGGCGAAGTGGCCGGCTTGTTCCCGTCTCTGCCTGCCGCGGTCCCAGCTGAACCGACAGTGCTCGCGCCGGACTATCTCGTACCGACTCTCGATGTCGAGGTCCTGTCGTATTTCGCTCCGGAAGCGGACGAGTATCTGCAAACCATGGAGTCGCTTCTTCATCGCCTGCGCCAGGACTCCAAGGATGGGGAGACCATCCATACGCTCTACCGTACGGCCCACACGCTCAAAGGGTCTGCGCACACGATCGGATTCCAGGTGATCGGCGACGTGGCTCATCCGGTCGAAGATTGTATGATTGCGGTCCGCGAGGGACGGATTGCCCTCTCGTCGGATGTACTCGGGGTCATCGGTCAGGCCGTTGAGGTCATTCGTCTGCTGATGCGCCGAGATGACGGCAAGGTCGCCCAGCTACAGCATGATGTGCCAGAAGTCACTCAGGCACTGGCGCAGATTCTCAACGGGGAACAGATGACGGTGTCGGCTCAGGCGGCGGCTCCGATCGCTCCGGTGGTTCAGGTTGCGACGGCCGTCATGGATCGCCCCGAGGAATCTGCCGGCCCCGAGGTGGAATCGTCGTCTGCCGCGAGTACGTTGACGGATGAGTATCTGTTGCCGCTTGTCGACGCCGAAGTGATGTCCTATTTTGCCCCGGAAGCACAGGAATACCTCGAGTCTCTTGAAGCCCAGCTGCTTCGTCTCGAGAACGAACAGCACAATCCGGAAGTGATCGACCAACTCTTCCGGACCGCGCATACGCTCAAGGGGTCTGCCTATACCGTTGGATTCCAGTCGATCGGCGATCTGACGCACTATATCGAAGATTTTATGGGGGCGGTGCGCGAGGACCGCGTCAAGATTCTCCCTGAGCATACGGACGTGCTGTTGCGATCGGTCGATGTGGTACGCCAGTTGATGCGGCGGGACCCCACGTCCCTCGACATGTTGCGCCAGCGATTTGCCGGCACGATGCAAGGACTCAAACAGTTGGATCAGCTGGTGGCGGCTCAGGCGGCGGCTCCGATCGCTCCGGTGGTTCAGGTTGCGACGGCCGCCATGGATCGCCCCGAGGAATCTGCCGGCCCCGAGGTGGAATCGTCGTCTGCAGCGAGTACGTTGACGGATGAGTATCTGTTGCCGCTTGTCGACGCCGAAGTGTTCTCCTATTTTGCCCCGGAAGCACAGGAATACCTCGAGTCTCTTGAAGCCCAGCTGCTTCGTCTCGAGAACGAACAGCACAATCCGGAAGTGATCGACCAACTCTTCCGGACCGCGCATACGCTCAAGGGGTCTGCCTATACCGTTGGATTCCAGTCGATCGGCGATCTGACGCACTATATCGAAGATTTTATGGGGGCGGTGCGCGAGGACCGCGTCAAGATTCTCCCTGAGCATACGGACGTGTTGTTGCGATCGGTCGATGTGGTACGCCAGTTGATGCGGCGGGACCCCACGTCCCTCGACATGTTGCGCCAGCGATTTGCCGGCACGATGCAAGGACTCAAACAGTTGGATCGGCGGGTGGCGGCTCAGGTGGTGGAGTCGGGTCCAGCCGTCCATCGCGTCGACGCGCCGGTGGACCAAGAACCACGCGATCAACAAGCAACCGAGCCTGCCAAGGCGGCGGACGATAAAACGGCGGATGGTAAAACGGCGGACGGTAAAGGCGCAGAAGATCGCGAAGTGATCCGCGTCAGCCGCGATCGGTTAGAACGATTGTTGAATCTGGTCGGTGAGCTCGTCATCGGTCGAGGACGGCTCGAGCAGCGGCTGCATATGCTGGAGCAACTCTCGCAACAAGTATTGGCCTGCAAAGGACGACTGGTCGAATCGGTTCGTTCGTTTGAGGAGAAACATACCTTTACACTTCCGACCGCTGCCTCTGGTCCAGCGACCGACCCGGCTCAAGGATTTACCGGTCTCAGTGACTTCGGCAGCCTTGAATTCGACAAGTACGACGATTTCAATATTTTGGCTCGTCGCATCAGCGAAATCACGGCGGATATTTCCGAGTCGATGACGCAGTTGAGCGGGTCGATTCGCCGTTCACATGAAGACATGAGTCACTTGGCACAGCTGACCCTCGGTATACGGGATGAAATCGCTCGGGCCCGCATGGTGCCGGTCGGCACGCCGTTCACGCGATTCCGCCGCGCCACGCGCGAGATGGCGCGTGCGACAGGGAAAGAAGTGACGTTGGTCACGTCCGGGGAACATACCGAAGTCGATACAGGCGTCGTGGAGCGTCTGGTCGATCCGTTGGTGCACCTCGTGCGCAATGCGGTCTATCACGGGATCGAGCCTGCGGCTGTTCGCGTGTCGAAGGGGAAGCCGGCGGCCGGGACGATTTATTTGCACGCAGCGCATCGCGGGAGTGCGGTGGTGATCGAAGTGGAGGACGATGGGGCTGGGCTCGATGTCGAAAAGATCAGGGCCAAGGCGGTCGAGCGAGGACTGATCCGTCCGGAGATGGCCCGTTCGTTGTCCGAATCCGAAGTGATCAAGTTTATTTTCATGCCGGGATTCTCGACGGCCGACCAGATCGGCGATCAGGCGGGGCGAGGAGTCGGCATGGATGTGGTCAAGCGTGTCATTGAAAGCATGAACGGCCACATCGACGTCGAATCCATTCGAGGCGTGGGGACGAAGTTTACCTTGAGTCTCCCGCTCACATTATTGATTGCCACGGCCCTCATCATACAGGCAGGGAGCGAGCGCTACGCGATTCCTCTGCCGGCGGTACGCGAAGTCACCATGTTGAAGCCCGGCTCGCATCAACGGATGGGCGAACGATCGATCTTGCATATCGGGGACGAGGCGATCGAGGTGCTGCCGCTCCAACAGCTCCTCAATCGAAGCAGCGTGCCGGTGGAAATCGGGAAGCCGGTTGTCATCGTGCGAACGGCCGATGGGATGATCGGTCTGTTGGTCGATGAATTGATCGGTCGTCAGGAAATCGTTATTAAGTCGTTGGGGTCGCTTAAGTCGTTGGAGCGTTCCAGCTTCGGCGGTGCAACCATCGATCCAGAAGGTCGCGTGGTCCTCGTGTTGGATCCTGCTCGATTGCTGGTGCGAGAGGTGCAAGTCGCTGCGGTATCGGAGTTGTCGTCAGATGCGACGGCGTCGGCGGACTCGCTGGTTCCATACGCCGAGGCACCAGAGCCGAAAGCGTCGGAGCGGTTGCTTTTATTGATCGACGACTCCTTGAGCATTAGAAAGTTCGTGGGCCGGATGTTGGAGTTGGCCGGGTATAAAGTCGATACGGCGGTGGATGGAGAGGAAGGTTTCCGTAAGGCGTCTGTGCAAAACTATCAGCTGATCCTTACCGATCTTGAGATGCCGAAGCTCAATGGCTATGAAGTGATCCAGGGATTGCGCAGCCGGCCGCAAACGCAGCAGACACCGATCATTGTCATGACGACGCGAGCCGGTGACAAGCACCGACAAATGGCACTCAGTATCGGAGCGAGCTCCTATATCACCAAGCCGGTAGAAGAGCGGGCCTTGATCCAGGAAATTGAACGCTGGATCGGCAAGGAAGCCGTCGCGCATAAATTAAGTACAAAGTAAAAAGGCGAAAGGCAAAAGTAGATGCGGCGATTCGGGAGAAGCCTTTGTACTGTTACCTTGTTACTTTTGCCTTGGAGCGGTCCAGGTATCGGACAGTCGCACCAGCGGTATCAATTATGAGTTTACGAGGTCATCACCATTCGACGAACATGTTCGTGGAGACGGCCAGTTTCTTGGTCGTCCGTCTGGGGGTCAGCTATGTGGCCCTGCCCGCAGATGGGGTCCGTGGTGTTCTCACGCGAGAAGAGGCCGGAAACGAACAGGCCGTGACTGCGGCGGGGATCGTCTACCAACCGGTGGATCTTGCCCAACGGCTTTCGGTGGTCGCCGACTTGTCCGGTCTCGAGATGAGGACGGTGTTGTACTCGAACGGCCGCTCCCACGGTGCGATTCGCGTTGAGCAGGTTGTGCGCCTGACGGACGTAGAACGGAAGGACTGTCTTCCGTTGCCGCCACAGTTTCAACGCGATGAACGAAACTGGTTCGGGGGGATGATGCTGTATCAGGATCAGTTAGTGTTGATCGTGAATCCCTCGTGGGCGCTGGGAGAGTTAGCCGACGTCGTCCCTGCATCCGTGGGGCAGGCAGAACTGATGATCGCGGCAACTCCGGCAGCGGTCGGTGGATCATGCTGAGGGCCGCTCGTGGAACGCAGCAAGCTCACACCTCGAAACCGTCGTGGAATTTGGTGGTGTTTTCCGTTGGTGGAGTGAAGCTGGCCGCACGGACTGAAGATGTGGGCGGTGTGTCGCCCTGGACTGAGAGCATTCCGGTGCCGAGCCGGACTCCGTTCGTGCAGGCCATGCTCAAGCGCGGAAATCATGTGATGCCGGTCTACGACTTGGCGAGCAGATTGAGCAGCCCCGTCCAGGGCGACCTGCTGCTGTGTCTGGAGGCTCGCCACCTCGACGGGCCTATGGCCATCTGCATCGATGCCGATGTGCCGTCTCTCGAGACTGTGGATGCGACGGCGATTCGACCGAACGGCAGACAGGATGTTGAAACGCTGGGTGT
>Ga0315268_10007447_pt1 | contig 11520 bp, 8 predicted proteins | sample C1_top_MG_FD_204535 | JGI IMG/M metagenome (GOLD analysis project Ga0315268, IMG submission 204535) | Sediment microbial communities from Yellowstone Lake, YNP, Wyoming, USA - C1_top | ecosystem: Environmental > Aquatic > Freshwater > Lake > Sediment | place: USA: Wyoming | collected 2017-08-01 | reverse complement strand
ATGTCCCCCTCAGTCAGAATTGTCTCATCGGAAGGCTTTTCGTACTCTACCCCTTCAAACGGATATGCTGCTATTGCTGATTGTTCGCCTAATTCTTTCACCGGTTTCATGCCATCAGGTGTGTAGAATGGATGATCCTCTGTCGCGATTATCTTCTGCCCTGATTTCGTGGTTATCCTGTAGACCTTGTTTTTTGGTTTGAATTTCAAGTATCTCATAATGCCGGTCTTATGCCCCTCTTTTTTTGTGAAATCCATGCAGGCAATGCTTTCTTTTTCCCATTTTGCCTCCATCTCGGCTATCTTCTCGAAATATCCGTGTTCGTTCAATATCCTGGTCTGCCCACCAAGGCAATTTATGTCAAAACCGATCCCGCCGGGTGATATGACGCCGCCGTCTTCTGTATCCATGGCAGCGACTCCGCCGATGGGGAAGCCATAGCCGCTGTGCCCATCCGGCATGCAGTATGCGTAATCCACGATGCCCGGAAGGGTGGCCACGTTGCTTATCTGGTCGAACACCTGGTGGTCCATGCCGTCAAGCAGGGCCTTGCTGGCGTAGAGCCGTGCCGGCACCCTCATGCCCTGCTTGTAATCCTTTCCGATCTCCCAGATATATTCTGAGATCTGCTTGAATTGAGGCCTCTCCCTTCTTTCATTCCATGATCTTTCCGCATCCATATTTACACCTGAAAATACTGCAATTTGCTGCAATCTTGCAATTCCGTTCTATTGCGCTCCTGAAACAGCATGTCCATTAGGAATGGCAATAACCTGCTAAAAAGATAAAAATAGATAACAAAATAAATGATGACCTAGGCTTAATTCAGCACGTTGTGAAATTTGGAAGCGGTAGTTTTTATGGCTTTTACTCCTATGCGTATGACCGGCGAGATGCAGGACGCTCCTGAACGCCGCCGTCCGCGAGGTGGGTCTGGCGGCAGGGATTGCATGGTGGATAGCCCTGCCCGCTGGCGTACCATCGTGGAGCAAAATGCGAAGAATGCGCCTGTTTTCCAGTCTTTACTAACTCAAATGGATGACGATCAGATTCACAGCCCGAGAGACCTGATGAAATCCCTCGCGAAACTGTGTCCTGATTCCACATCATTCCGCTCCATGGCAGACCGTTTCCTCGAAAGCCTGGATGGCAGTGAAAAATTTCCATTTGCCAAAGCTGCACTTTTTCAGGACATCAGCATACATGGAAAGTCGATGGACGCGGCCACGCTGGCATCTCGCCTTGCCGCTGCCTCTTCACTCGGCTTGAACAGCGAACAGATGGAGAGCATGCATAGTCTGGCTGACCGTGTCGCTTCGGAGAATGGCCACGGTCGTGTTGATGCTGATCTAAGGCTCATTGACAATAACGGGAATTTTGTCGTCTGTGCAGTTTCGGATCCCGCCCCGCTTGTCCAGCCGGCCGCTCCGCCCGATCTGGTTCAGGTCCAGATAACCTCGTTCGAAACTCCCAACCGGGACCCGGTTGCTTTTCAAACCCCTCTCCAGTCAGATTCGCCGGGCGGGACTCCATTGTCAAACGAAGGCGATCTTAGTCGTTTCGTCAACACGCGTGAGATCCAATCACGGGCAGGCAGCCCTGCGGACAATGGTCTCACTGTTCTTGAACGTGCCGTCCTCATGCAGGAAAGGAAGGAGGATGCGCTGCGGTCTGGCGTGGATAACGAGGGGATACGGAACAGAGAGACGCAGAAGCAAACCAATCTCTCGGGAAGCCCGGAATCATTCGGCCCTGCAGATGCTGTGCAGCAGAATCCATTCGATCGGCTGAAATCTTTTTTTGGGGTGGTTTTGGGCGGTACGCAGGAAAACCGCTCTGACGATGAAAATCAAGGGAGGCCGCATCCCCCCCCAAAAGGTCCCTTTTCCGGATCATCCTTGTCCATGGGCGCGTCAGCCAACCCCAGAAAGCAGGAGGAGATCAAAAAACAAAAAACCCAGCAGGCCTTTGCCTCTCTGCAGCCGCCCGAGCCGCTCACATTCAGGCTAAGGGGCGGAAGGTTCATATCCACCCCGCCGCTTTTCCAATCCAGGGAATCTGATGCGCAAAAAAATGTCCGGCTAACCGAGAAACTACCATACGAAAAACAAGGACCAAGCAAACATCTGGCTCCCGCAGTACTCCGCCATAAAAAGAAAGATCCGACAGGACAGATGCGCCCAAAAGTGCCTGGACTACAAAAACAAAAAAAGACCGATCTGAAACAAGGAACTGTAAGCACCTTACCACTCTCGGCTAAAGAAACCCGTCCCCTTCGCAAAAAAAGCCAGGCTGCGCTTCACCCCGCCGGCGGAACCGCGGAGAAAAAACGCGATGGACAAGTGCCAAAAAACAAGAGCCTTAGAGCCGATCCGGCCACCAAGAAGCTGAATTCCCAGTTCTCTTCGAAAAATGAACAGTTGGTTTCCAAAGGTGCTGGCAAGCATCCCAGGACGCCGGCGGCTGGTATGAACGAGGAATCAAAACCCCGGAAGGGAAAAAGAGCGGACTTCAGGCGTACAGCGCTGAAAAAAGCCGGCAGGAAAACCGCGGAGCTAGCCGGGCGGGCAGTGAATCGCCGGAAGCGAAAGCGCATCACCTTCGAACTCATCCTGGAGGGGAAAAAGCCAAGGAAGCGACTCCCTAGAAAATAAAAATATTACCGGCGGATTCGGAACATGCACAAATACCTGCAGCTTTGTCTTTTGCTGTCTTCCATATGCTTCTCCACAACCATGGATATGGGCTCCTCCTTGATTCTTCCGGCTCAATGCGATGGATTTTCCGGAAAAGATCGAATCCGATAGATGGAAAAAGTTTTTTATTGAGAATATGGCATGGCAAAATGCATTCTATGCAGGGAAGATAGGGATACGCGGAAGGTGTATCTGGGCCGCGCCAGGGGGTTCTCCGATATCTGCTTCGACTGTGCCCTGAGGTTCTACAAGATAGAGGCGGAGGTCTGAAGGAGGCTGCTGGAAAAAGGCGGGCTCTTAGTATATTTATAAAACGGTGGCATCCTAGTTTTATTCCGCTAGATATAGCTCCTGTAGTCTAGCCCGGTCAAGGATATCAGACTCTCAAGGCTTTTTGACACCGGTTTTCCGCCGGCCAAAAACCCTGGAAAAAGGCGTAAGGTTCCAATCCTTGCGCTTTGGAGAACTCTGAGGACCCGGGTTCAAAAGCCGAAGAAGCTGGCGATTTTTCATTTGCCGGCCTGGCTGACAATCCCGGCAGGAGCAATTATTTCTTTAAGTATCAAAAAACGTAATATTTATAAGCTTTTATTACGAAAATTGATACTATGACAATTTATCCCGAGCTGTCAAAAAATACCTGGAAGGTTTTGATCCGCTTGGCTAAGAGAGATCAGACACCTATCGAAGTCTCCTTATCCCTCGCCATGCCATTGAGTCGGATATCCGAGGCAATAAAAGAGTTAAGTCGAGCCAATATCCTAAAACCCAGGAAAGGTTACGAAGCGATAGAGCTTGATCGACCGCTTAAAAATTCATTGAATATGCTTTTGGCTGACTATTCCGAAGATAAGATAGCGGATCTTTTTTTTGGGGCACGATTAGATATCCTGTTCGAAATCTTAGAAGGATACGAGAGGATATCATCCTTAAAGGTCATCGCTAACTGTTCTGGCCCGACCTTAAAAAGAATATTGAACCAGTTACAGCGCAATCTCCTGATCTATCAATCAAAAAAAGGGGTCTACAGCATACGGGTCGAATTTAAAGACAAGCTGCAAACTCTTTCATCCTGTTTTATTTCCTATTTCTTAGACTCATTAAAGTCTGATGGCATAGAGTTTACCGAATACAAAAAGTTTGGTGAAATATTCATCCTCAAATCAAGCCAGCAGGCCATCCCTGGATTTTTTAAAACCGGGTTTAGCGTGTTCAATCTCTATAACGTCCCTCTCTTGGAGATAAATGATAACTATTTTGTAAACCTCCCGAAGCCACCAACCCAAGACGAGGTCTTCATCCATGCATTGCTTTTCTCATTAACGCACCAGCGGGATACTATCCTGTGCATGCTTTTTGCTGAGATAAACAATCTAGACCCAAGAAAAATGAGAAAACTATTGATGACCTATAAGATCGAGGCCGAAACGATAGCAGTATTCAAATTCCTAAGAACAAAAGGCAAAATCAAAGAAATGGAATTTTTGCCGGATTACTTGGATTATTTAGAGGTAAGGCGGGACTATGTCGAATAACCAATTATATGAAAAGGAAGAATTAATCGCTGATTTGCATGCAATCGGCAACCGGTTAGCAAAACCCACTACGATTTACCTAATCGGTGGCTGTGCGATGTCTTTGAAGAATCTAAAACGGGTCACAAAGGATGTGGATATTATTTTCACCTCGGTGGACGATCTTAGGGTTTTTGAGGAAGAACTTCTTGCGCTAGGATATCAGCGGTCCGAAAAGGTCGATAATGTCTACACTCAGTTAGGCGCGTACTCCATCCTCAGGCATAAAGAAAAGGCAGGTTTCGACCTTTTCTACCTCCAAGTCTGCAATATGCTTATTCTATCAGAAGGTATGATCAAGCGGGCTTCCAAATATTCAGACATGGGTCATCTGAGCATCTATCTAATCTCCAATGAAGATATTTCCCTTTTCAAAGCGATAACCGAAAGACCACGTGATATCGACGATATCTACGTTCTAATCTCCGCATCGCAAAAAACCGGTGAATTCGATTGGGACGCAATCAAGGAAGAATGCGAATCACAAGCTGAGCAACTAAAAATCGAAGGGCACCTCTACGAAAGATTCAACGAGCTCTTCTCAAAATACAAGATTAAGGCTCCACTGATGTCTTGGCTGAGAAAGCGCGATATCAAGAACATCCTTCACGAGGCCTACAAGATTCGAATTGAAAAGGGGTTACGCCACGACGATATCCTCAACGAATTTGAAAAAGAAGGCTTCAGCAAAGCAGACCTGAAAATACTGAATGGTTTCGGGAAAAAGTGATTTCTTCGTTATTATGTTGCCGTAATTTTTAGCCCAATTTACGGCCACATTTGTTGCCGTAAATTTTAAAGAAATGGCAGAATCGAGGTTGTTGGAAGATGCTTTTCGTTTTCTGTAATCCTACCCATATCCGCCATCGCCCATCAGGATATCCGGCGCAAGGAACGCCTAATCACGGTTTTAATATCTTGCCAGGTAATGGGATTTATGGGGGATCATAAGATTTGTGCCGCCGTGTTCTTCATCCTGCTGGCGCCCCTTTTTTATGCGCAGGCCGCACCGGAGAAAGTGAGCATCGGGCTCTACCTCCTTGATATCAGCAAATACGATATCAGGACCGGCGAGTTTACGGCCGATTTCTATCTGGATTTTCATTGCAATGATAACTGCAGTCCTGAGAAATTCGAGTTCATGAACGGGAGAGCGACAAGCGTGAGCAAGGACATCGACACGCCCGCTGAAAAATTCTACCGCATACAGGGAACATTCGCGAGCCCCGTCAATCTGGAGAGATATCCTTTCGACAAGCAGAAGATACAGATAGTGCTGGAGGACAAATTAAAGACATCGGACAAGCTTATCTACATCACCGATGACAATGGGAGCGGCATCGACGATTCCATCGTTTCCCCTGGTTGGGACATCAAGGACTGGAGCGCGGTCGTGGATGAGCATTACTATAGGCCGTACGACGAGACATACTCACGCTACACATTCACGGTCGATATGGAGAGGATCAGGCTCAACGCGCTCCTGAAAACATTCGTGCCGCTGTTCTTCATCATCATAATAAGCCTGGCCAGCCTGCTGCTGACACCCGAGGAGATGGGATTCAGGATAACCATAGGCGGCTCTACCCTCGTGACCACCGTCCTGCTCCATCTTTCGATGCTATCAGAGATACCCCCGACGCCGTATCTGACGTTCACAGATAAATTCATGTTCGTGACCTACACCGTCCTGCTGCTCGGCTTCCTGGTGAACATGCTGATCCTGAAATTGAAGGAGAGAAATAGCCCGGGGGATGTCCAGAAGGTGCAAAGGATCACCGAGTGGATGATTCTGCTGGTGCCGTTCGTATACATTATACTATTCTATATCCTGCTTTCTTAGTCTGTTTTGCTGATATCGTATTTCTTGTTAAAACAAACGACAATAGACGAAAAGTTACGTCTCCTATAAGGTATTTTTTAAAACCTGTTGCTGATAGTCAATTCTAATCTCTTTTATCTGAAAAAACAAACCCGAATGGAAACAAGCATCTGGAGTGATCTTGATGGCATCTGTCACTGAAAAGATTTTGAAGGCGCATCTGAGCGAAGGCGAATATATCGCCGGCAAGGAGATAGGCATCCGAATAGACCAGACGCTCACGCAGGATGCGACCGGCACCATGGCATACCTGGAATTCGAGGCCATGGGGCTTCCAAAGGTCGATACCGAATTATCCCTGTCCTATGTGGACCACAATATGCTGCAGACCGATTTCAGGAACGCGGACGACCATGATTATCTGCGCAGCGTCGCGGCAAAATACGGAGTCCTCTACTCGCGCGCCGGAAACGGCATCTGCCACCAGGTGCACCTTGAGCGGTTCGCCAGGCCAGGGAAGATGCTGCTCGGTTCTGATTCCCACACCCCGACAGCCGGCGGCGTCGGTTCGTTGGCGATAGGCGCGGGAGGGCTCGATGTCGCGATCGCCATGGGCGGAGGCACGTTCTATCTCAATACGCCGGTAGTGGTGGGTGTCAAACTGAGTGGCAAACTCAAACCCTGGGTTTCCGCCAAGGATGTGATACTCGAGATGCTCCGCAGGTACGATGTCAAAGGCGGCGTCGGCAAGGTTTACGAGTATTTCGGGGATGGCGTGAAGACGCTCAGTGTGCCTGAAAGGGCGACGATCACGAACATGGGCGCCGAGCTCGGAGCGACGACCTCCATTTTCCCGTCAGACGAAGTCACGAAGGATTATCTAGAGATGCAAAACCGGGGCAACGAGTGGGTAGAGCTGCGGCATGACTCGGACTCGGATTTCGCAGAAACCATAGAACTGGATCTCACAAAGATCGAGCCGCTGGTGGCGAAGCCCCACAGCCCGGGCAATGTCACAACCGTCAAGGAGCTCGAGGGCACGAAAGTGAACCAGGTGATAATAGGCTCCTGCACCAATTCATCGTTCAGGGACCTCATGGTCGCGGCGAGCGTCCTCAAGGGGAAGAAGGTCCCTCCGGAGGTCTCTTTCTGCGTGCTTCCGGGGTCGAGACAGGTTTATTCCATGATCGCAAGGAACGGGGCGCTGGCGGATCTCATATCCGCCGGAGCGAGAATCCTCGAATCCGCATGCGGGCCATGCATAGGCATGGGCCAGGCGCCCCGCAGCGGCGGCGTGACAGTACGCACGTTCAACAGGAACTTCGAGGGCAGATGCGGCACCAAGGATGCGAAAGCCTATCTGTGCAGCCCTGAGGTGGCGGTCGCGGCGGCACTGTACGGAGAATTCGCGAACCCGGAAAAGCTCGGGGAATATCCAGCCATTCCGCACGATAAGCCCGTGATAGACGATTCCATGATAATGAAGCCGCCGGCCGATGGCTCGAAGATAGAGATAATCCGGGGGCCGAACATCAAACCGTTGCCGCCGATGAAGCCGCTCGATGATGAGATCAGCAAGGAGGTGCTCATCAAGGTGGGCGACAACGTGACGACCGATCACATCATGCCTGCCGGGGCGCAGATCCTGCCGCTCCGCAGCAACATCCCGGCCATATCCGAATTCGTGTTCTCCCAGATCGACCCGACGTTCCCCAAACGCGCGAAGGAGAAGGGCGGAGGGTTCATCATCGGTGGCGAGAACTACGGGCAGGGCTCGAGCAGGGAGCATGCGGCCATCGCCCCGCTGTATCTTGGCGTGAAGGCGGTGATCGCGAAGAGCTGGGCCAGGATACACAAGGGCAACCTTGTCAATTTCGGCATAGTGCCGCTCACTTTCGGGGATCCGAAGGATTACGACCGGATCGGGCAGGGGGATGTGCTCGAGATCAAAGGCCTGCGCGCTGCGCTCGGCAAGGGAGTGGTGACGGTCCGCGACTCGACAAAGGGATTCGATTTCAATGCGAAAGCCGATGTCTCCGGAAGGGCTGTGGAAGTACTGCTCGATGGCGGCGAGATAAACCACGTTGTCAAGAGAAAATGAAATCAGAAATGGAAACGGGCAAATGGGATAAAATGAGCGAGGTGAGTTTGATGGAACCGACAAAAATATCGTTCAATGATGGAAAGCTGGTCGTGCCTGACAATCCGGTCATCCCCTATATTGAAGGGGACGGTGTCGGGGTAGACATCACCCCGGTCATGATGAAGGTCGTGGACGCCGCGGTGCAGAAGGCATACGACGGAAAGAGAAAAATCCAGTGGAAAAAGCTTGAGGCCGGCGAGGAATGCTTCAAGGCGAAAGGGACCTATCTTCCTGACGAGACGGTCGATGCGATCCGCGACCATCTCGTAGCGATAAAGGGGCCGCTCACGACGCCTGTTGGTGGAGGGCGCAGGTCGCTGAACGTCACCATGAGGCAGGTGCTGGACCTCTATTGCTGCGTCAGGCCGACGCGCTGGTACAAGGGGACGCCATGCCCGGTGAAGGAGCCTGAGAAGCTGGATGTGGTGGTGTTCAGGGAGAACACCGAGGATGTCTACGCCGGCATCGAGTGGAAGGAGGGCACCCCGGAAGCGCAGAAGGTCATCGCGTTCCTCGAGAAGGAGATGGGCAAGAAGGTGCGGCCTGATTCGGGCATAGGCATCAAGCCCATGTCGAAGACGGGCTCCCAGCGCCTGATCGTCGCAGCCATCCGGTACGCCATCGACAACGGGAGGAAGACGGTGACCATGATGCACAAGGGCAATATCATGAAATTCACTGAGGGCGCATTCCAGGAATGGGGCTACCAGATAGCGAAGGAGAAGTTCGCAGACAAGGTAGTGACCGAAAAGGAGGTCGCTGAGCAATACGGCGGCAAAGTGCCTGAAGGCAAAATATTGCTCAATGACCGCATCGCGGATTCGATGTTCCAGCAGGTGCTTCTGCGGCCCGAGGAATACAGCGTGATAGCCACCCCGAACCTGAACGGCGACTACATCTCCGACGCTTGCGCCGCCCAGGTCGGCGGGCTGGGGATCGCGCCAGGCGCGAACATCAACTATGTGACGGGACATGCGCTTTTCGAGGCGACGCACGGCACCGCACCGAAGCACGCTGGCCAGGACAAGGTCAATCCCGGTTCCATCATACTTTCAGCCGTGATGATGCTCGAGTATATGGGATGGAAGGAGGCCGCGAAGCTGATAGACAAAGGGCTGGAGGAAACCATCATGCAGAAGCGGGTGACCTACGACCTCGAACGCCAGATCGAAGGCGCGAAGCTTGTGAAATGCTCGGAATTCGGAAATGAGATAATAAGCAGGATGTGAACCCGATTCAGGATTTTTCAAGAGGACTAAGATAACCGGCTGAAGTTTGATGAAACTTTGACCGGAGTTTATACGGAGGAAAGTTTCATGGCAAGGCGCAAGATACGCGAGTACGACTCCAAGCGGCTGATCGCTGCGAACCTGGCGCAGATGAGCGGCGGAAAGGCGAAATACGATTTCAGGTGCGTGCAGATATCCCCGGATACGGATGTGGAGAAACTGCCCGAGAAGAATCCCTGGCTGGGAAAGGCCAGGCTTGTGGCCAAACCGGACATGCTCTTCGGCAAAAGAGGCAAGAGCAACCTCCTTCTGCTCGACGCATCCTGGGACGATGTGAAGCGGTTCGTGAAAGAGAGGATGAACAAGGAGGTCGAGGTCGGCAAAATAAAAGGCGTCGTGACGCACTTCATCGTGGAGCCGTTCATCCCCCACAAGGAGGAGTACTATTTCTCCATAATACCGGAACGGGACTGCGACGTCATCAATTTCTGCGATGCCGGGGGGATGGATATCGAAGAGAACTGGGACCGCATGGTCCATGTCAAAGTTCCCATCGGGGCCGAGCCCTCATCAGCCGAGATCGAGAAGGCCATCACAAGCCTGCCTGCGGAGAAGCGGAAAAAAACTGCCGAGTTCATGGGCGCAGCCTTCAGGGTCTACAAGGACCTTGATTTCACCCTGCTGGAATTCAACCCATTCACCTTCGATGATGACGGGAACCCGTACCCGCTGGATGCACGGGGAGAGCTGGATGACACCGCCTCCTTCAAGGACTGGAAGAAATGGGGCGATATCGAATTCCCGAGGCCTTTCGGACGGAAGCTATATCCCGAAGAGGAGTACATCTCCGAGCTGGATGAGAAGAGCGGCTCCTCGCTGAAACTGACGATACTGAACCCTGAGGGGAGGATCTGGACCATGGTGGCTGGCGGAGGCGCGAGCGTGATCTACGCGGATACCATCGTCGACCTCGGCATGGAGGGCGAGCTGGCGAACTACGGCGAGTACAGCGGCAACCCGAACACCGAAGAGACATACCTGTACGCGAAGACCATCCTGGATCTGGCCACAAGGAAGAGCGATGGAAGGAACAGGGCGCTCATCATCGGAGGCGGGATCGCCAATTTCACGGATGTCGCGAACACGTTCAAGGGCATAATCATGGCTATCAGGGAGTACAAGGACAGGATGAAGAAGGCAGGCATACGCATATATGTGCGGAGGGGCGGCCCGAACTACCAGGCAGGCCTGAAGATGATGCGCGAGCTCGGCAAGGAGACCGGCATCCCCATAGAGGCCTATGGGCCGGAGACGCACATGACCAAGATAGTTCCGATCGCCATGGAGTATGTGAAAAAGGGTGGCTAGCATGGATGAGGCTCAACTGTTCTCCAGGGATACGCAGGCATTGATCTACAATTTCAAGGCGAACGCGGTGCAGCGGATGCTGGATTTCGATTATCTCTGCAAAAGGGAGAGGCCGAGCGTCGCAGGTCTGATTGAGCCGGGTTCCAGCGGCCTGCACAAGGTATTCTTCGGTGGTAAAGAGGTTCTCCTCCCCCTCTATCCCACCACCGAGGAGGCCGCCAAGAAGCACCCGAAGGCGGACGTCTTCATCAACTTCGCCTCCTTCAGGAGCGCATACGCCTCTTCGGTCAAGGCGTTATCCGAGAAGAGCATAAAGACGGTGGTCATCATCGCCGAAGGGATCCCTGAGAGGGATGCGAGGGAACTGATAGCGCTTGCGAAAAGGATGAAGAAATCCATCATCGGGCCTGCCACGGTCGGAGGCATACAGGGGGGCGCGTTCAAGGTCGCCAACACCGCCGGGACCGTGGATAACATCATAGAGAGCAAGCTGCACCGGCCGGGCTCCGTCGGTTTCGTGTCGAAATCCGGCGGCCTTTCCAACGAGATGTACCATATGCTCGGCATGACGACCGACGGCTTATACGAAGGCATCGCGGTCGGAGGGGATGCGTTCCCGGGGACCACGCTGCTCGACCATGTGCTGCGCTTCGAGAAGATGCCGCAGGTGAAGATGATCGTAATGCTC
>Ga0315268_10007446_pt1 | contig 11520 bp, 7 predicted proteins | sample C1_top_MG_FD_204535 | JGI IMG/M metagenome (GOLD analysis project Ga0315268, IMG submission 204535) | Sediment microbial communities from Yellowstone Lake, YNP, Wyoming, USA - C1_top | ecosystem: Environmental > Aquatic > Freshwater > Lake > Sediment | place: USA: Wyoming | collected 2017-08-01 | reverse complement strand
GAGCGTGGTCAGCCCTTGCAGCACGTCGAGAAAATGCGCGCTCATTCGAGACAGCGTCTCCCATTGCTTGCGCGTGAGTGAATCGGCCAGGCTGCCGATGAGGAGCATGAACACAGGGATGATGGGCGCGGTCAACAGGAGGACGAGGCCCGAAAGAACGTCGAGAGGGAAAACGAGAACGAGAAATGTGATCGGAACAAGAACAGTCAAGGCCAGTTGTGGAAGATACTGGCTAAAGAACGCATCCAGCGACTCGATGCCCTCAACCGCCGTGTTGACCAGCTCGCCGCTGCGCTCGGCGCGGGCATAAGCTGGGCCGAGCGACAACACGTGCGAAAAGAACTTGGCTCGCAAGTCGCGCTTGACCTGGCTCGCCACTCGATGTGCCGTTACTTCGCCGGCCCAGATCAGCCCGGCGCGCGTCACGGCGATAATGAGCAAGGCGACGAGGAGTGTTCCCACGCCGAGCAAGGTGCGGCTTTGAAGAAAAACCTGGCTCACGATGCGGCTCAACGTGCGGGCCTGCAATACCGTCGCAATGCCGCCCAACACGCCCAGGCCCACCGTCAAGGCCAGCCAGAGACGCACGGTTCGAGCTTCACGCACGAGGCGTGGATCGAGGTTCACAAAAATGAATCCGCGTTTATCTGTGTTTGTCTGTGTCTCGAAAATTCGGCTGCGACCGCCGGAGAGATATACGGGTCAGCGGATGACTTTTCTCGCGGCAAGACGCCCCAGCTTGACCGCGATGTTCGCGCCCGGCAACACGGTGCCGATGGCGTCTGCGCCGATGTCAAACAACATGTCGTTTTCCAAAACGCGCTTGACTTGCTTCTTGATGTCGCCCGCCTCGGCCTTGAACTCGCCGGTCAGCGCGTCGAAATCCATCACTTGCTTTTTCTGTTTGGGCGTCCACATGTACTCGATCGCGTACACAGGCCGGAAGTAAAGAGTCACCTGCTCGACGTCAATTCGTTCTTCGTGAACCTGGTCAGCCTGAAAAGTCTTGATCAACAGCGCGGCCAGTTTGCGGACGACGAACGAGCCGCGCACTTCGGGCGGCACCACCAACACGCCGTCCTGCTCAAGCTCAACCATGCCGGACACAGCGTGGGACGGGTAATTCAGGTATTTGCTCAGGTCGGCTTCTTTGCCCTGCATTGCATCGAGGATGACCTCGCGCCGAAATTCCTCGACGCAGTGGTCAACTGCCTCCAACTGAAACGACTTGTGCCGCTCGCCCGTGACGGCAAGCTCATTCCCATACGCCGTCACCGACTGCGCTTCGGGCGGCGCTTCGACGGTATACGTGTGCCGCCGATCATACACATAGCGCGCCACTGCAGATGCAAACCAAAAAGGCTCCAGCCGTTTCTGTATCGTCGTGATTTCGACGTCCTCCGCTTTGGGACGTTGAATGAGCTTGACCACCTGTCCAAAGACATCGGCGCGTTTTGCCAATGCCTTTTCCTGCACCTGCTCGGGCGAGCAAGCCGCCAGCAATTCGACGATCCTCTCATCGCCCAGGTTGATTTCCATCACGCACCTCGGCACGCAAAAAAGATGCGGCAAGTATACCACAGAGTCAATGTCATTTGGCCCGGCTGTGGATAAAAGAAAGCGCGCGTCGCCTGCTCATACACGTCGCGCGACGCGCGCTGATTCTTTCCTTGCCAAAGCGATCAATATTCGAGCGGGTGCTGGCGTCCAATCCGCTCGCGGAACACCCAGTATGTCCAGCCCTGGTAAATGAGGACGATGGGCACAAAGATCAGCGCCACGATCGTCATCACCTGGAGCGTGTAGGTGCTGGATGAAGCGTTATAGACCGTCAGGCTCCACTCGGGATTGAGGCTGGAGACCATCACGCGCGGATACAGCCCCATAAAGACCGTCGCCACCGTCAACGTCATGCCGAGGCCGTTCATCGCAAAGGCCCAGCCATGCCGTCCCGTGCGGAGGAACCACCCCATCGCCATCAGGGCCGCGAACGCGCCGATGGGCGCCACACCCGGGTTCACGCCCAGGCGGATGAACACATCCGTCGCCAAGTAGCCAAAAATCACCAGCGCCATGATCAGCGCGACTGTCGGCAGCCAAAGCTTGTTTGCCACATCGTGCGCCTTGGCCTTGAGATCATCCGTCGTCTTGAGCGCGAGGAACATCGCGCCATGCAGCGTAAAGCCGGCCAGCGAGGTCAGCCCGGCCAGCAGCGCATACGGGTTCAGCAAGTTGAAGAAGCCGCCCACGTAATTCTTCTTGGCGTCAATCGGCACGCCCTTCAGGATGTTGGCCAGCGCCACGCCCCACAGCAATGCGGGCAAAAAGCTGCCGACGAAAATCATCCAGTCCCAAAAGCTGCGCCACTTGGGATTGTCGTCCTTGCTGCGGAACTCGAACGCCACGCCGCGCACGATCAGGCCGAGGAGCATCAGCACCAGCGCCAGGTAAAAGCCGGAAAACAGCGTAGCATACCATTGCGAAAACGCCGCAAAGATCGCGCCGCCCGCCGTCAACAGCCACACCTCGTTGCCGTCCCAGTGCGGGCCGATGGTGTTGATGATGACGCGGCGGTCCTGGTCCTTCTTGCCGAGGAACGGCAGCAGGATGCCCACGCCATAGTCAAAGCCTTCCAGGAAAAAGTAGCCGATGAACAGCACGGCGATCAGGACGAACCAAAGTGTGTTCAGATCCGCGTTCATTGTGCGCCTCCTATGCTGCAACCGGAACAAGCGATTCTTCCGCGACCGGCCCACCCGTGGCGTATTTGTTGAGCAGATAAATATCTGCCGCCATCAACGCGCCATAGACCAAAGTGAACAGCACCACCGACGCCAGCACCATGCCGGCCGTTACAGTGGGCGAGACAGCCAGATCGGTCTTCATCAGGCCAAACACGATCCACGGCTGGCGGCCCAGCTCGGTCATCAGCCAACCGCTCGTGTTGGCAATGTAGGGCAGGAACAAGGCCAGGGGCAGCACCTTGAGATACCGCGCCGCGCCCTCGAGCCGATTTTTGACCGCCAGGTACAGGCCGATGAGAGCCAGCGCAATCATCAACAAGCCCGAGCCGACCATCAAACGGAAGCTCCAATAAGTGAGCGCGATGGGCGGAGCATAATTGCCGGGGCCATACTTGGCCTGATACTCGGCTTCAATGTTATTGATACCTTTAACTTCGCCCGTGAGGCTGTTGTAGGCCAGGATGCTGAGCGCGTTAGGAATGCGAATCGCAAACACGTCGCGCCGCTCTGGCTCATTGCCAAAGGTAAAGAGCGAGAGCGAGGCAGGATTCTGGCTTTCCCACAAGGCTTCGGCTGCGGCCATCTTCATCGGCTGGATACGCACCATGTGCTGTGCCTGCGTGTGACCGACGAGGGCCACCAGCACGCTGCCGATCACGCCGTACACAATCGCAATCTGGGCCGAACGCTTGAAGAAATCCAAGTTGCTCTTGCGGAGCAAGTGCCACGCGCTGATGCCCAGCACAAAGAACGCTGCCGTCGTGACGCCGGAAAAGAGAACGTGCGGGTACTGCACCCAGACGTGCGGGTTGGCGAGCAAAGCAAAGAAATCGGTCATCTCGGCGCGGCCATTCCGCAAGACATAGCCCACCGGCTCTTGCATGAACGAGTTGGCGATCAGAATCCACAGCGCGGACAGGTTCGAGCCAATCGCCACCGCCCACATCGCCGCCGCGTGAGCGCCTTTGGAGAGCTTGTCCCAGCCAAAAATCCACAGGCCCAGGAACGTGGATTCGAGGAAAAATGCCAGCAGCGCTTCGATGGCAAGCGGCGCACCGAAAATGTCGCCCACAAAGCGCGAATACTCGGACCAGTTCATCCCGAACTGGAATTCTTGCACGATGCCGGTCACCACGCCGAGGGCAAAGTTGATGAGGAACAGCTTGCCCCAGAACTGGGCCAGTTGCTTGTATAGCTCTTTGCCAGAGCGCACGTACGCCGACTCGACGATGGCGACGAGGATCGAAAGGCCGAGGGTCAACGGAACAAAAAAGAAGTGATACACGGTTGTGATGGCAAATTGCAAGCGGGCCAAAATCAATGCATCCATACTCTCACCTCCTGTTTCAAATGTCAAATCTCAAATCCCAAATTTCAAGACTTGGCGAGGCCGCGTCGCCTTTTGACATTTGAAATTTGAGACTTGATATTTGTAGGATTTGCGAGCCTGTCGAACGTGGCGTCACTCAATTCGGCTGCCAGCCCATCGCGCGCGTGGACCCACGCCTCATGCACCGAGCAGACTGGCATCAAGGGACACGCCTGGGGATTGACCACGCAGGCATTCAACGCCAACGGCCCTTCCGTTGCCTGCACCACGTCCAGCAGGCTGATCTCGCTGGGAGGCCGCGCCAATGTCAATCCGCCGTTGACGCCGCGCGTCGTCGTGAGCAGCCCGGCATTGGCCAGTTGCGTGATGACCCGTCGAACGAACGCGCGTGGAATCAGCCGCCGCTCGGCGATGTCCTGCGCAGTCACGCGCTCGCCGGGCGGCAAAATCGCCAGGTGTAAAATCACGCGGCATGCATAATCCGTCTGGCGGCTGATGGAAATCAAGACGCTCGCCTCATCACGCCAAAATGATACCAATCTTGTATCAATATAGCATCACTTCGAGGCAGTGTGTAGTGACGAATGTCACATTCCAGGTATGACACCACGAAAAAAAGCCCCTCGACCTGATTCAGGCCGAGGGGCAAACGGCACGCGAAATTACTTGTTCGACGGCGCGAGTTTCACTGAACACTGACTCGCGCGATCATCGGTCCAGGCTGTACGATACGATCGGGGGCGAATTGTCCCGCAAGACGATGGGCAAGAACAAATAGTACATGGTGCGCCAGTCAACCGTCAACACGTTGGCCACACCATTCGGAACTGTAGCCACGATATGCTTGTCGCCGAACAACGACGAGGAGAGCGTTGCAGTCACCTGGCCGCTCACATCGGTCGTGCCAGAGAGTGGCACAATCGCAGATCCGAGATCCATGCCGAACTCATCGGGCGAAGAAAAAGTCACGAGCAAGCCTTGAAGCGGTTGGCCGTCTTGGCGTGTCACGGTGGTGGTGAGGCGTGCCGTCTCGGTGATCCAGGGCGAGGCAGGATCAACAGTCATCGTGATCGAGTACGGCTCGCCAGGTTGAACGGTGAAGGTAATAAAAGCCGTCGCAGACATGCTCCCGGTCGCCGCCACGATGCGCTTGACGCCGGGTAGTGTGGAAGAAATCACCGCCGTGACCCGGCCATTCGGCCCGGTCAATGCGAAAGGAGGCTGGATAGCGCCAACGCCAAGTGCGTCAGGCGTGGTCAAGCTGACCCATTGACCGATCACAGGCAAGCCATCGTCGTCATAGACGGTGGCCGTGAGCGTGGCAGTGCTCGTAATCGGGAGTACTGGGGGCTTGACTACCACCGCAATAGACGAAGGCGCAACGACCATGGCCGTCACCGGGTTGCCTGTGATGATACCCGACCGCGCTTCGGAGACCAGGTAGGCATCGTTCACGATGACTGTTTCCGCTGGCAGATTCGGCGCGACTCTCACTTGGAGCAAAAGCCGCAACAACCCGCCAGGCGCGAGTGGAACGCCGGGCGTCCAGGTGACAACACCTGTCCCGCCGACTGGCGGCACGGCAATAGTCCCCGAGGCTGGTGGCACAAAACCAGCGCTCTCGAAGGTAGTATTGGCCGGGACAACATCGGCTACCACAAGCGCGTTTGTGCTATATACTGCCGAAGTGTTGGTGATCGTCAAGGTGTACAAGAGTGTCCCGCCCGGCGCCACTCGCTCCGGGTTGACCGTCTTGGAGAGCGCGACGAAAGACACGACCATTAGCGGCTGTTGAGCCACGGACTCGCCACATGGCCCGAACGCTCGCAGAGTGACTGTATAGTTGCCCTCGTAGGGATAGGTGTGCGTGGGATTAGGGCTGGTGTTTATCGAACCGTCCCCGAAATCCCATAGGTAATAGTTGATGGTGCCCGTGCTGGTGTTGGTAAAAATCACCGGGTCACCCGTCTGCACGCGAGGTGTGACAGTAAAGCTCGCCCTGACGTTGATCGCCGTGACCGTGACCGGCGTGCCTGTCGCCATATCCGGAACATCGGGCGCGATAGCCGAGTAGGCAGTATTAACCACCGGCATGCCGAAGGGCGTCGTCACCGGGTTTGTGACTGTAAAACTGACTGTCGCCGCCTGCGCAGGCGCGAGTGGCCCGGCCAGCGTCCACGTGATCAGACCGTTGGCCGCATCAAATATGGCAGCGGGCGAAGCGCCAGCGTAAAATGTGTTCGCAGGCAAGCGGTCCGTCACAGTGAAGGGGCCGTTAGAGGTGAGATGTCCAGTATTGGTCACCCGAATCGTATAGCCGACTTGAGCGCCATCGCAAACTTGAGAGCGGTCAGCTTGTTTGGCAACCGTCAAAGCCGGGGCCTGAACTGTCGCCGTCACAGGCGTGCCCATCGCGACGCCGGACTGAGCTTCGGAAACGCCATAGTCACCGTTGACGATGACCGTCCCATCTCGCAGGCCCGACGCCACCTTGACTTGAAGCCAGACCTGCAACGTATCGCTCGGCGCAAGCTGAACGTTGGGCGTCCAGGTTACGACGCCCGTGCCGCCAGGCGCAAGCACTGCGACAGTCCCGCTCACCGCGACAAAACCAGCATATTGGAAGCTCGTGTTGGCGGGCACAGTATCGGTCACAAATAGCGAGACTGTGCTCGACACTGGCGAGACGTTGGTGACCGTCACAGTGTACATGAGCGACTGGCCTGAAGCAACCGACGTAGGGTCAACTGATTTGGCGAGCGCGACGACAAAAGCAGCATCTGGATGAGGGGACGGCATCGCCGCGCTCGCTATCCAGGGAGCGCCGCCGATAAAGAGCAAAAAGGCAAAAAGCAAAGCCAAAGCCAACGAGATGGAAACAGTCAGCTTTAGCCAAGGGCAGTAGGCTATGCGGCTGTCGGGTAAACGCATGTTTTGTTGTAACATGGCACAACTCCTTGTCGAGGCACGCCAAGCCCTTGAGGCCCGCTGCTCAATCCGCACCGGGAACGAGGCGCTGTTCGCCGCCTGATGTTGCACACTGCCTGAATGCAAGCGGCCACAGTGTCTGCTGATTAATTCTAACTCCAAGGGCAAACCGCGAGAGTTTCAACTTGACTACAATTAGGTTACGAAGGTTGTTGGTGTCCCTTCTGCCCGGCTGGGATAATTCGTTTCACCTTCATCTTCGGTTAGAATACGGATGAGCGAACAAGAACCCACTTCCATCGCCGTGTTTCGAGGGCTAAACGGCCTGTTGATGGCAATCACCATCTCCAATACCTAATCTCCGACAAGTTGTATGATCCGGCCCATCTCGTGGAGATGGTCAACCGGCAAGCGTTCGGCGTGATCGTCTTGCGCGCGCAATTCTATCCGTCGCCAGTCTGGGAAGCCATTGGCCAAAAGCATCGCACAGCGGCCGATGTGGACACGAACGGCTTTACGTATCATGCCCTGGTTCCGAGGTGATGTCACACTGAGTTCCATGGGAGCCTTTTTGGCGTCCCAAATTGGCAAGTATTCCTGACGCCATATCAGTTGTTTCGCCAATGTTTCCGGACTAATCACGTCGTTGACCATACGGAATACCTGCCAATTCGAAATGGCCGGGGGAAATCGGTGTGACAACAAAAGCCCCCGGCCTCGCAGGGAAGCCGGGGGCGGCACCAGTGGCAGGTGCGTATGCCACTCAGCGATTGGGTCGCCGGAAAGTATAGTCGTGCGTCACCACGTAATAGCCATCCTCGCCGGCTTGGCTCATCGCCAATGGCTCCGGGCACAGGTTCGCGTTATCGCGCGAGACCGTCACCAGATTAGAGGCGGCGCTGCTGGCAAACACGCGCCACGATGCCGAGTTCGGATCGAACACCAGCCCGCCTTCGGGCGAGGCCGACATAGGCGTGGAGCGAAGCACCAGAGGCGTCGAGGGCGGCCAGTCGCTTTGTGGCAGCGAGAGCAGAATCAGCCGATCCATGCCCCGGAAATCGCCGCTGCTGCTGGTGAGCCACAAGTGTGTATCGGTCACAACGGCTGGATTGACCGCCGTCTGCCGCAGCGGGACAGGCCGTACGTCGAGTTTGCGGATGATCTGGATATCGCCCATCGTCGTATCGGTTCTGCCATCAATCACATAGACACGCGCCACACTGATCGAAGCGACATAGATGCGATTGCGGCTCGCGTCCACCGAGATGCCGTACAGGTCGCCACTCAGGTACACCGTCCCGATCTTGTCGGTGCCGCTGATCACTGAGACAAAGCCCCACGGATTGCCGCCTGTGTGATTGCTAATGTACACCTTGTTGGTGGCTGTGTTGACAGCCGTATAAGACGGTTCGTGGAAACCTGTCAAGCGGCGGAGGATGTGCCATGTCTCGGCATTGATCACCGTGACCGAGTTATCGCGGTAACCGGTGACATAGATCAAATCGGTGTTGGGGTTGTAAGCCGCCGAGTATGCGCCCACATCCTCGCCCACACCAACTTCAAGCGTCGCCATCACGTATGGCGTGGTCGCGCTCAATTCGACAATGTGCAGCCAGTTGGCGCCCACCACATAGGCGCGATTGCGTCCGCGCGTGCCATCCAACGCCACGCCCTGCGGGCTGATCAGACCATCAATCGTGCCCTGCGGCAGGCCGCTGTTTTGATAGATGGACAAGTTGCCGTTGCCAGATGGGCCACTCTGGTTGGCGACGAACAAGCGTCCCGCTGCAGAATCATAGGCCATACCCATCGGGCTGAATTCGGAAGGAATGACACACCATACCGCCGGCGCGCAGTCGGGCGGCGTCGGCGGGCACGGATCGACGATCGTCAGCGTCGCCGGGTTGGGCTGGCCGAGGATGGCGTTGACCGGGTTCGAGAGCGTGAGATTGACCGTCTCGAGCGTTTCCGTGACCGTGTCGGCGAGCACCCGCACGGTAAAGGTCGCGCTCGTCGCGCCTGGCGCAAACGTCAGCGTGCCGGTCGAGGCGATATAGTCAAGTCCGGCCGTCGCCGTCCCGTCCGAGGTGGCATAATTCACCGTCACCATTTGCGTGGAAGGCGAATTGAGCACGACCGTAATGGTGGCGACGCCCATCGTCTCCCACACATAGTAATTGCTGCGGCTAAAGGCCACCTCGACAGGCATGGTCGGCTCTGTTTGCCGGAGGATGATCGGCAAGTATATCTGGATCGGCGTGCAGCCGCTGATGGGCGTGTGATCCGCCGACCAGTTGTTGGTCAGGTCACATTCCGATTGAGCGCCGCCAATGTCCACTCGATTGACGACGCGATTGCTGCTGCACGGGAACGGATCGTTGACCTTGACAATGAACTGGACTTGGCCGCCCTGTTGCGGGCCGAGCGTCCCGAGCGAGATGATGTAGGATCGACCACCGACAGGTGTCCACCCGCCGCCTGCATAGGTCGTATTGGCAGGCAGCGTCTCGGTCAGCACAACATTCGTGGCAGGCGACACGCCATTGTTGACGTAGAGAATGGTGTACGTGATCCGCTCGCCGGGCCGTGCGTACTCGCGATTGTCCTGCGCCCGGTTGATTTGAACCTGTCCATAGAGCTGTTGCTGTATTCGGTCCCAAGCGAGTTGCTGCGTCAGTGTCAGCGGTCCGATATTGTCGTTCTTGACCACAGCCAGGTCGGGTTGCCGATCGACCGGCGTGACCAGGGTGAACGGCTTGCCATCACTGATCACGACGGTGTTGGTGACGGTGGCAAACGGATAGTTCCGGTAGAGGCGAACGGGCAACAGCTTGACGCCAGTGCCCGGATAGATCGCCGGCGCAGTCCAGACGCAATAGAGACTGCCGGCGCAGATCCAATCTGTGACGTCACCCGAGTAAGTGGCGGACATGGGCAACGTATCCGTAATCTGCACGTTGGAATACGTCTCCATCGCCGTGTTCGTGTAGACAAGCCAGTAATTGAAATCCTTGCCGGGGATGACGCACTGCGCCCACTTGCTGATGCGCAGTGGCTGGCGACGCACGGGCGTGTCCTCGTAGCTGCAATTGTCAACCGCATTGGCATCCGATTCGGCAGCCAGGCCACACACATGGTTGATCACGCTGGACACGCTGGCGGTGATCGGATCGTTGACGCGCACGATAAAGTAATAGATGCGTCCGTCGCCGGGCGACAGCGAGCCGATGGACAAGGTGTAGTAATTGGTCGCCGCAACAGCCAGCCAGCCGGAGCCGGTCACGTACGTGGTGTACTGAGGCAATGTCTCGGTCAGGACGATGTTGGTCCCGGTGATCGAGCCGACGTTGACCACCGCAATCGTATACGTGACCAGGTCGCCCTCGTAGACAAAATCGCGGTGCTGGGTGACGGCCTGCGGGTCAAAGCGCCTTGCCCCGCGCAACAGTTGATCCACTGCCGACTGACCTTCGGGCGTGAGCAACGCGCTGAGCGGCGTGCTCGGCCCAACGTCGTCATCCTTGACCACCACCAGGTCCACCGGGCAAGTGCTCGTCACCGGAGGCGAAGCGGCCATGTTATTCAGAGTGGGCGTCTCGGGTGTGGTCGTAGTGATGATGGCAGTGTTGGGCGGTACGACGAGATTGCAGTTGGTCGTGCCCGGGTCCACCTGGAGCGTCAGGTTGAAGCTATAGGACGAGCCGGGCGGGAGCGTGTCTACCCACCAATCCAGCGGGCCGGGTTGGGCACAAGTTTGGCACGGCAAGCTGCTCGTCACATAGCGAGTTCCGGGCGGCAAAGTATCGGTGATGACAGTGTTTTCGGCACTGGCAAGACCGGAATTGCCGTAGGTGATTGTGTACGGGATCAGGCCGCCCGCCACCGTTTGCGTGACAGACGTCGTCTTACTGATCCACACATCGGCGCAAATGGCCGAAATGGCTCCGGCCTGGGCACTGTTATTGGTGGTGTTGCTCTCTGGCGTCGTCGTGGCAATTGAAACGCTGTTCGTCAATGACAAGCCACACAAAGCCGGGTTGCGATCCACCTGAAGGGTCAAGGTGAAGCTGTAGACCGGTGAATGAGGCGGCAATGTGCCCACCGGCCAGGTCAATGGGCCAGTCGCACTGGGTGCCAAGCTACTCGTTATATACGACGTGTTCAGCGGCAAGACGTCCGTGACGACCGAGTTTTCTGCGCTCGCATCGCCTGCGTTGTGGTACGAAACTGTGTAAGTGATCACGTTGCCTGGCACGGCCTGGGTCAATGCCGTTGTCTTGGTAATGGTCACATCGGCGCAAATCACTCGGGCAGACCAATCTTGGGCCCTGTTGTCATCCAACGTCTCTTCGACGGTGCGCGTGCCGATGTCAATCGTATTAGTCAAGCTCCGACCACATGTGACATTGCTAACTGTCGTCGTCAGGACAAAGCTTTCCGGCAGGTTGGGCGAAAGGCTTGTCCGGGTATAGACAACTTGCGGCGACGTCTGAACTCGCGTCCAACCCAGTGCCGGCG
>Ga0315268_10007445_pt1 | contig 11520 bp, 9 predicted proteins | sample C1_top_MG_FD_204535 | JGI IMG/M metagenome (GOLD analysis project Ga0315268, IMG submission 204535) | Sediment microbial communities from Yellowstone Lake, YNP, Wyoming, USA - C1_top | ecosystem: Environmental > Aquatic > Freshwater > Lake > Sediment | place: USA: Wyoming | collected 2017-08-01 | reverse complement strand
CCGGCGACATGGCACAGACGCCTGCTGCGGGCTCGAGCACGTTGAACGCCCAGTACGAGGCGCCCTATCTGGCGCACGCCTGCATGGAGCCGATGAACTGCACCGCCTGGGTCAAGGGCGATGAGGTGGAGCTCTGGGTCGGCACACAGAGCCAGGGCCCGGCGCAGGGGATACTCTCGCAGGTGGCGGCGGTCACGCCCGCGAAGGTAAAGATCAACGCGATGATGCTGGGCGGTGGGTTTGGCCGCCGCTTCGCCCCTGACTTCACGATCGATGCCACGCTGCTCAGCAAGCTGAGCGGCAAACCGGTCAAGCTGATCTATAGCCGCGAAGATGACATGCATGCGGGCTATTACCGGCCCGCCTCGGTAGCACAATTCACGGCAGTAATGAACTCACAGGGCCAGCCGGTCTCATTGAAGGTGGGTATCGGAGCGCCTTCGATCATGGCAGCTTCAGGCTTCATGAAGCTCCCGGAGAGTGGCGTTGATGACCAGGCGGTCGAGGGTATTGCCGATCATCCCTACGACATCGCCAACCAGCACATCGCCTACGGCCGGCGCGAGCCCGGCCCGCAGGTCTGGTTCTGGCGCTCAGTGGGTAATTCCCAGAATATATTTTTCATCGAGAGCTTCGTCGACGAAATGGCTGCCGCAGCCGGGCAGGATCCTTTTGAGTTTCGCCGCGCGCTGCTCAGGCAGCAGCCGCGTTGCCGGGGCGTGCTCGAGGCGGTGGCGGCGCAAGCCGGCTGGGGGCAACCACTACCGCACGGCGTGTTCCGCGGCATCGCGCTGGCGCAGAGTTTCGGCAGCTTCGTCGCCGAGGTCGCCGAGGTATCGGTAAGCGCTGCTGGTGTTCCCAGGGTGCACCGCGTGGTCGCCGCCGTGGACTGCGGCATGACTGTCAATCCGGAGATCATCCGGCGCCAGATTGAAGGTGCCATCGTCTTTGGCCTGTCGGCGGCGCTGTACGGCAAAATTACTTTCAAGGATGGTCGCGTCGAGCAAAGCAATTTCCACGACTACCCGCTGCTGCGCATGAACGAGATGCCCAGGGTCGAAGTGCATATTCTGCCCAGCACCGAAGCACCGGGCGGCATCGGTGAACCGGGCACGCCGCCGATCGCGCCAGCAGTCGTCAATGCCATATTCGCGGCGACCGGCAAGCGCCTGCGCTCACTGCCGATCGATACCTCGCTGTTGAAGCAAGCCTGATCGACGGGCGCCTGCCCATGGATACCCTGATCAATTCACTATTGCCGCTGTATGCGCGTGAACATGCCGCCGGTCGGCCAGTAACGCTGGCGGTGGTCGTCAGGACGGCTGGCTCAACCTACAGCAAGTGGGGCACGCCGCTGCTGCTGGCTCAGGACGGCGACTATGCGGGCCTGCTTTCCGGTGGCTGCCTCGAAGGCGATCTGCTCGAACATGCACAGCAGATAATCGCGGACGGTCGCGCACGTCTGTTCAGCTACGACATGCGTGGCCCGGACGATGAGTTGTATGGCCTGGGGGCGGGTTGCGAGGGCGCCATGGATATCTTCATGATGCGCGTCGGACCGGTGAATGACTGGCAACCGCTGTGCGCCTTTCAGGCCGCGCTCCGGGCGCACCAGCCGCTGGCGGTCGGCCTGGTTATCGAGTCCAGCGCTGCGAACCTGCCCAGCGGCGCAGTGCTGTTGCCCGGCGGCGCGGCAGCTTTCGAAGCTGGCCTCGCAGAGGTAGCGCGCACTGGCACACCGGCCTGGTTATCGCAGACTCCGCAACTGCGGGTATTTGCCTTGCCGCTGACGTTGCCGCCCCGCATCCTGCTGCTGGGCGCCGGCCCCGATGCCTGCCCGGTGCTGGAATTCGCGGTGCACATGGGATGGAAGGTCACGGTCTATGATCATCGGGCTGCGCTGGCGACGCCTGAGCGGTTGCCGGGCGCCGAACAGGTCTTGCTCGGCCGGCCAGAGTCGCTGGCGGAACGGCTGGCGCTCGACAGCTTCGATGCTGCCGTGGTCATGAGCCATCACCTGCATTCCGACGCCGCTTTTCTGCGCGTCCTGGCGCACAGCACGATCGGCTATGTCGGGCTGCTGGGTCCGGCCCCGCGACGCGAGCGCCTGCGCGCCGACGTGGGTGCAGATTTTGCCCTGCTGCAACCGCGCCTGCACGCGCCAGTCGGACTGCCCCTCGGTGGGCGCTCGAGTGCGGCCATCGCCCTCTCGATCGTGGCCGAAATCCACAGCTGGCTGCAGCAGCGCGCCGGGCGCTCGCCAGCGGAGAGCCGATGAGCGCACCGACTCTGGGCGTCGTGGTGTTGGCGGCCGGGGCGAGCACACGCTTCGGATCGGCAAAGCAGCTGGCAACCATTGCCGGCGTGCCGATGTTGCAGCGGGTAGTGGAGCGCGCACTGGCGGTGGTCGATCAACCGGTGAGCGTGGTGCTGGGTGCACACGCGCAGGCGATCGCCGCCACACTGAGTCACTTGCCGGTCTCGATCGTGACCTGCCAGGACTGGAGCGAGGGCATGGCCGCATCGCTGCGCGCCGGCATCGGCCAGCTGCCTGGCCACTGCGATGCGGCGCTGCTGCTGCTCGCCGATCAGGTCGCGGTGACCAGCGCCGACCTGCGGCGACTGGTTGAAACCTGGCGTGGCAATCCGCTGGCGGTGGTTGCTGCGCAATACAATGAAGGCTGCGGGGTGCCGGCAATCTTTCCGCGCCAGCAGTTTCCGCAACTGCTGGCGCTGCGCGGCGCCTACGGCGCGCGCTCAATACTTCGCCAGTGCACGGTAACGCTGTTGACCGTGCCCATGCCGAACGCAGCGCTCGACATCGACACGCCCGCGGATCTGGAACGGGCCAACCGCCTCAGTGGCAGTTGCGGCTCTGGTCTGGCCTAGCGCCCGTGCGGCGCGCTATCATCTTCGCGTAGATGATCGATATCGATTCTCACTACACGCTGGCCGACGACGCCGTGGAGCGATTCACCCGCGACGGCTACATCCTGCTACGCAACGTGCTCTCGCCGGCGACACTCCACCATTACGGCGCCGAGGTGACGCGGCTGACAAAGCTGCTCGCGACCCAGAAGCTGCCACTTGAGCAACGCGGCACCTACGAGCAGGCTTTTCTGCAGGTGATGAACCTGTGGGAATCGAGCGCGCTGGTCCGGGAATTCGCACTCGGTCAGCGCCTGGCCCGTATTGCCGCCGAGCTCCTGCAGGTCCGGGGCGTGCGCCTGTATCACGACCAGTCACTCTACAAGGAGCCGGGTGGCGGCATCACACCGGCGCATGCCGATCAGTATTACTGGCCACTGGGCAGCGACCGTACTGTTACGGCCTGGATACCGCTCCAGGCCGTGCCACTATCGATGGGTCCGCTGGGTTTCTATGCCGGCAGTCAGCAGGTCGAGTTCGGGCGCGAGCTGGCCATCTCCGATGAGAGCGAACGAGCCATAACGCTCGCCATGCAACAACGGGGCTTTGCTTTCATCGAGGAACCTTTCGATCTTGGGGACCTGAGTTTTCATCTGGGCTGGACCTTTCACCGTGCCGGGGTCAACAGCACAATCCATGCGCGCTCCGTGATGACGATCATCTACATGGACCAGGACATGCGCTTGATGGCGCCTACCAATGACATGCAGCGCGCCGACCGGGCAGCGTGGTGCCCGGGAGCAGTGCCCGGTGAAATCATCCAGACGGCCCGCAATCCACTGATCTATACGCGCAGCGGGTGAAACCAGACGTATGAACTACCGATTGCTTAGTGCTGCACTGTGCACTGCGCTGCTGGCCACAGCCGTGCCGGCTCAGGAACGAGCCCAGGTTGTGAGTGGCACGCTCGAGCGACTGGACAATTTTCCATCCAGGTATGTCGACGCGCGCAACGTCGAGGTGTGGCTGCCGCCAGGTTACGCACCGGGGCGGCGCTACGACGTGCTCTATATGCACGATGGGCAGATGCTGTTCGATGCGCGCACCACCTGGAACAAGCAGGCCTGGAACGTTGCCGGGACACTCGCGGATCTCATCAGTGCCGGCCGCGTGAGGGACACGATCGTGGTTGGCATCTGGAATAACGGCAAGCTGCGCCACGCCGAATATTTTCCCGAAAAGTTCCTGCCTTTCGTTCCCGAGCCGCTGCGAACCCGCTTCGTCCGTGAGGCGCTGTCAGGAACGCCGCTGGCTGACCGCTACCTGCGCTTCCTGGTCGAAGAGCTGAAACCGGCCATCGATGCGCGCTACCCGACGCACACCGGGCCCGAACATACCTTCATCATGGGTTCGAGCATGGGCGGGCTGATCTCGCTCTATGCGATCAGCGAGTACCCGAATGTTTTTGGCGGCGCCGCCTGCCTGTCCACGCACTGGCCCGGCAGCTTTGAGGCGAACGCCGCCTTGCCGCTGGCCGCGTTCAACTACCTGCAGGCGCACCTGCCCGACCCGGCCACTCACCGGCTCTACATGGATCACGGCACGCGCGAGCTCGATGCGCTGTACGGCACTGACCAGGCCTTTGTCGACGAGATCGTGCGCGAGCGCGGCTATACACCTGCCAACTGGCTGTCGCGCACGGTGGACGGGGCCGGCCACAACGAACACGACTGGGCTGCGCGTCTCGATGCGCCGCTTACCTTCCTGCTCGGCAGGAATTGACCTGGTGGAATGACCGGGCAGGAACCGCCGGGTCAGGGATCGAGCCCGGCATCAGCCGCTTCGATGGCGCGCAATTCGCTGGCCAGATCGATATTGCGGCACAGCGCCCAGTAGAGAATTGCGGCAACCGGCAAGCCCACCAGCATGGCCAGGTCCGCACCACCCAACATACGAGCAATCGGCCCCCGATACAGGCCGGAGCTGAAGAACGGAATCATGACGATGAAACCAACGAAGTAGGACAGCAGGCCGCGCCAGTTCCAGCGCCCGTACATGCCACGCGGATTGAAGATCTCGCGGATGGAATAATGGCTTTTGCGGACCACGTAGAAATCGATGAGGTTGATCGCCGTCCACGGCGTGAACAGATAGAGCAGCACGGCCAGCAGATCGCCGAAACGGTTGACGAAGTCTTTCGAGGCCACCAGCGCCAGGCCGATCGAGGCCACGGTCGCGACGCCCAGACCCACCATGCGCCTGGCCGTGGATGGTGGGGCCGGCCGTACCGAATCGGCTACCGACAATAGCGCCAATGAGGCGCCGTAGAAATTGAGACTCGATATGGTCACCAGCCCCAGCAGACCAGTGGCCAGCAACGGCCGCCCCAGTCCCGGCATGACACTGTCCGCCGCTGCCTGCACGGCCGCGGCGACCTCGAAGTGCGGGTTGAGCGCCGCCGCCACGGTTCCAAGCAGCATCATCCAGACGCCACCCACAAAGGCGCCCAGATAAGTCCACCAGAAAGAGGCGCGCACCGAGACTTGCCGCGGCAGGTAGCGCGAGTAGTCGGAGACGTAGATCGACCAGCTGAGCTGGTAGGCCGCCGCGGCAAAAAACTGCACCAGAAACGGTATGGCGCGAAACTCGTGCAGATCCCAGTGATGTGCCGGGAAGCGCATGGTGAACGCTGCGGCAATCGAGAAGCAGGAGAGCACCGCGAGCATCAGGTAGGCGAGCCAGCGTTGGGTGCGGTGGATCCAGTCGTAGCCAACGGCGGCAATAGCCGCCGCCAGCAGCGTGAAGATAATGATGACCGGCGGGTCGATTTCCCGCGACGCACCCGATAACTGCCGGACGGTCTGTGCCACCAGCACTTCGTTGAACGCGTTATAGCCAATATAGGCGACCAGTGCGACCACCCAGACCAGCAGCGCTCCCATGTAGCCGAACTGCGGTCGTGACTGGATGAGTTGCGGCAGGCCCAGTTGTGGCCCCTGGGTCGAATGAAAGGACATGAAAAACGTGCCCAGCGCACACCCGGTAATGACCGCGATCGTGCTCCACAACAGGTTGCCACCGAGGCCAATGCCCAGCACGCCCACCGCCAGCGTGGCCAGATGCGCGTCGCCGCTGAACCAGACCGGCCACAGGTGCCAGACCTTGCCGTGGCGTTCGGCCAGCGGCACGTAGTCGATCGAGCGCTTCTCAAACTGCAGCATCCGCCACCCTCCCCCGCGGCTGACCTGCCAGCCCCTGCCCTGCTCCCCGGATTGTACTCAAATGGCGCCGATGGTGCCTTGGCCTTATTATTATCGACGTTATAATATAATCTGACCTGCCCGGGCCAGACTATTGGGAGACTGATCGCATGAATCCTGAAGTATTTATCACCTGTGCCATCACCGGCGATGACAGCAAAGTTACCCGCAGTCCGCATTGCCCGGTCACGCCGGAGCAGATCGCGGCCTCGGCCGTCGCCGCTGCCCGCGCCGGCGCAGCCATCGTCCATATACACGTACGCGATCCGGAGACCGGCGTTTTCAGCATGGCAACCCGTCACTACCGTGAGGTCGTCAAGTGCATCCGTGAGAGCAAGGTCGACGTCATCGTCAATCTCACCTGCGGCATGGGTGGCTACATCGTCATCGGCGAAAATGGCCTGGCGGATACCCCGGCAGCCGGCAGTGATTTCGTGACCCAGGAAGAACGGATGCGGCACGTGATCGAGCTGTGCGAGGAAGGCAAATACCGCCCCGACATTGCCACGCTCGATTGCGGCAGCCTCAATTTCGGCGACGGCAATCGCGCCTATATCTCGACCCCCAACTACCTGCGCCAGGGCGCGAAGATCGCGCGCGATCTGGGCGTGAAGCCGGAGCTCGAGATCTTCGATACCGGCAACCTCTCCTTCGTGAAGCAGATGGTCAAGGAAGGTCTGCTCGATGCACCCACCCTGGTGCAGCTGTGCACCGGCATCCCCTATGGCGTGCCTGCCGACGTCGGCCACCTGCTGGCCATGGTCAATGCGCTGCCCGCTGACTGCGTGTTCAGCAGCTTTGCCATCAGCCGCATGCAGATGCCGTGGGTGGCCCAGTCGATCCTGCTCGGCGGCAACGTGCGTGTGGGTCTGGAAGACAATCTCTATCTGAGCAAGGGGGTCTATGCCAGCAACGAGCAGCTGGTGTTGAAAGCGCGCGGCATCATCGAGGCCATGGGCTCGCGATTGCTGACTGCCGCCGAGACCCGCGAACGCCTGCGGCTGCGCTAATACAATGACTTCGTGGACACCCGCGCCGTTTCGCTGCCGCATCGATCCTCTGTGGATCGACTACAACGGCCACCTGCGCGATGCTTACTACGGTCTGATCGGCAGTCTGGCGGTTGACGCCCTGATGGATGAGCTGGGCATTGATGAGCGCTATCGCGCCGCGACCCGCTGCACGCTCTACACCCTCGAGATGCATGTGCGCTATCTGCATGAGGTCAAGAGCGAGGATGAGCTCAATACGCACTATGAGCTGCTCGGCTTTGATGCCAAGCGCCTGCACCTGCTCCTGGCCCTGCACTGTGCGCGCTACCCGGACCCGGCAGCGGTCATCGAAGTCATGCTGCTGCACGTCAGGCAGGACGCCGAGCCGCACAGTGCAAAATTGCCGGAGGCCGCCATGCAGCGCCTGAACTCATGGCAGCAGCTTGCACCGGCCGCAGCACTGCGGACGCATGGCTCGCGCCAGATGATGCTCTCCCGGCGCTGATGGGCGGGGCCACACTCAGTCGCCTGCTCAACCCGCAGCGCATCGCCCTGATCGGCGCCGGCAGCTGGACGGATGCGGTCGCCCAGGGCGCGCGCGCACTGGGCTATCGGGGCGAGTTGTGGCGCATCCACCCGCAGCGCGAATCTACGGCAGCGAACCGCTACTACCGCTCGATCGATGAGTTGCCGGGCGCGCCCGATTGTTCATTCCTCGCGGTGCCGAATCATGAAGTGCCGGCGCAGGCCGCGGCGCTGGCGCGACGCGGTGCCGGCGCATTCGTGTGCTTCAGCGCCGGATTCTCCGAGACCGCCACCCCCGAAGGTCTGGCCTTGACCCAACAGCTGGAACTGGCTGCCGGGACGCTGCCGTTCCTGGGCCCGAACTGCTACGGCATGGTCAATTACTTTGATCGCGTCGCGCTGTGGCCCGATCAGGTGGTCGGCACGCCGCTGGAGCGTGGCGTCGCGCTGATCTGCCAGAGTGGCACCATTGCACTGACACTGATGTTCAATGATCGCTCGCTGCCGATTGGCTATCTGATCACGGTCGGCAATCAGACCCGCATCGCGGCCGAAGATCTGATCGATGAATTGTGCGACGATCCGCGCGTCAGCGCCTTCGGGCTCTACCTCGAGGGCATCAAGGACATCAAGCGTTTTGCCAGTGCCGCGCAGCGCGCGCGTGCCTGCGGCAAGCCAATCGCGCTCATCAAGAGCGGGCGCAGCGAGGCGGCCATGCGTACCGCGCGCAGCCATACCGGCGCCCTGACCGGCAGCGACGCCGCCTTCGATGCCTTCTGCCGGCAGGCCGGCATCGCCCGCTGCGAGACGCTGAGCGTGCTGTGCGAAACACTCAAGCTGCTGCACCTCGGCGGCCCGCTTACCGGCCGGCGCGTCATTGTCATGGGCGCATCGGGTGGCGATATGGCCATGGCGGCCGATCTGTCACGGCCGCTGGCACTCGAATACCCGGCGTTCGCGCCCGAGTCCGCGCAGCGCCTGGACACCCTGCTCGCCGGGCGCGTGACCATCGGCAACCCGTTCGATATGCACACCTATCTGTGGTTCGATCACGCCGCAATGCGCAGCCTGTTCGCCGAGGTGCTGCGCTCCGATGTCGATGCGGTCGCCTTCATGCTCGACTGCCCGCCCGCGGGTCGCGCGGACGATGCTGCATTCACCGCGGTCATCGATGAATTCATTGCCGCGGCCGCCGGTGCCAAAGCGCGCGCCGTGCTGCTGGCCTCGCTCCCGGAAAACCTGGGCCAGGCGATACGCGAACGCTGCCTGGCCGCTGGCGTCGTCCCGCTACAGGGACTGCACGAGGGATTGCTGGCGCTCGATCATGCGGGCGCCATGGGTGCTGCACGCGGCGCGGATGAGTTGCCACTGTTCCACCAGCGGCAGCGTAGCGAGGGCCCGGTGTACACGCTCAGCGAGCACGCCGCCAAGGCCGCGCTGCACGCCGTAGGCGTGCAGGTTCCCCAGTCACGGCTGGTTGCCGCGAACGATGCGCCCGGGGCCGCGCAGGCCCTGGGCTTTCCGGTAGCCATGAAGGCCACCGGAGCCGGCATGGAACACAAGAGCGAGCTGGGTGGCGTCGTCATCGGCATCCGCTCGCCGGCCGAGGCGCGCAGCGCAGCAGCGCGGCTGGCCGGACTATCGCCACAGCTGCTGGTGGAAACCATGATCGCCGATGGCGTCGCGGAAGTCCTGGTCGGCATCAGCAGCGATGAGCAGTACGGACAGATCCTCGTGATCGGCGCCGGCGGTATCTACACCGAGTTGTGGCGCGACACCGTGAGCCTGCTGCCGCCCTGGTCACGCGCCAGCATTGCCGCCGCGCTGCGACCACTGCTCATCACGCGCCTGATCAATGGCTATCGCGGCAAACCGGCGGGCGATCTCGAGGCGCTCATCGAGGCGATTGTCGCCATTGGCCGCTATGCTGAGGAACACTGCGCTACGCTGATTGAGATGGACGTCAACCCGATCATCGTGCGGCCGCGAGGCGCCGGTGCCATCGCGGTCGATGCACTGATCCGCACCACCGAGGAGTCCTGATATGAAAGATGGCATCACGGTTGTCCGCAACGGGCCGCTGCTCGAAATCACCATCGATCGACCCAACGCCAACGCCATCGACCTGGCGGCCAGCCGGGCACTCAATGACGCCGTGGCCCTGCTGCGCGACGACAAGCAGCTGCGGATCGGCATCGTCACCGGTGCCGGTGAGCGCTTCTTCTCGCCCGGATGGGATCTGAAAGCGGCCGCGGCCGGTGAAGAATCAGACGAAGATTGGGGCCCGGGTGGCTTCGGCGGCCTCAATCATCCGCGCAATCTCAACAAGCCCATCATCGCTGCCGTCAACGGCATCGCCTGTGGCGGCGGTTTCGAAATCGTGCTCGGTTGCGACATCATCGTCATGGAGGAGCACGCGCGCTTTGCGCTGCCGGAAATCAATGTCGGGGTGCTGCCGGATGCCGGCACGATCAAACTGCGACGGCGAATTCCCTATCACGTCGCGGTCGAATTCCTGTTGACCGGGCGCTGGATGGACGCGAGCGAAGCGAAGCACTGGGGCCTTGCCAATCACGTGGTCCCCAAGGGTCAGGCCATGAGCAAGGCCAGGGAAATTGCCGGGCAGCTCGCTGCCGGTCCGCCGCTGCTGTTTCCGGCCATCAAGCAACTGCTGCGCCATTCAGAGATGGTGGCGGAACACGAGGCCTTTGCCCTGCACGATGCGCTCGATATGGTGCAGCAGGTGGTGCGTTCCGACGATCTGAAGGAAGGCACACGCGCTTTCAGTGAAAAGCGCAAACCGCGCTGGACTGGAAGCTAGCCGCCCAGCGGACGCAGCAGCGCGCGCGAAATGATGTGGCGCTGCACTTCACTGGTGCCTTCCCAGATGCGCTCGATGCGCGCATCGCGCCAGATGCGCTCGAGCGGCAGGTCGGCCATCAGGCCCATGCCACCATGAATCTGCAGCGCTTCATCCGCCACCATGGCGAGCATCTCCGTCGCCTTGAGTTTGGCGAGCGCCATGTCGGTGTCTGTGTCGGTGTGCTGATCGCGCTTCCAGGCCGCCTCGAGGGTGAGCAATTCCGCGGCCCGCAGCTCCATGGCCATGTCGGCCAGCTTGAAGCTGACGCCCTGAAACTTGCCGATCGCCTGACCAAACTGCACCCGATCGACGGCCCAGCGCTTGGCGAGTTCGAGCGCGCGCTCGGCGCGCCCCAGGCAGGTAGCGGCGACCTGCAGACGCGTCGCTCCCAGCCAGGAGTTGGCGACCTCGAAGCCCTGGTGCACCTCACCCAGCACTGCCGCCCGTGGCACGCGACAATCCTGAAACTCGAGAATGCCGTTGTTGTAACCGCGATGCGAAACGTTGCGGTAACCCTCGCGCACCGTAAAGCCTGCCAGCCCCTTGTCGACGAGAAATGCCGTCAGCCGGCTGCGCGGGCCCTTCGGGCCTGCTTCCACACCCGTGGTGGCAAACAGGATGACGTAGTCGGCACGATCCGCATGACTGATGAAGTGCTTGGTGCCGTTGATGATGAAATCGCCGCCCCGCTCCACGGCGCTGGTCTTCATGGCGCGCAGATCCGAGCCCGCCCCGGGTTCGCTCATCGCCAGGCATTCAACACGCTCGCCACGCACGGTGGGCAGCAGATAGCGTTCGCGCTGCTCAGCACTGCAGGCCAGCAGTATGTTCGAGGGCCTGGCCACGCAGTTGTAATGCAGTGCGTAGCTGGTGCGTCCGAGTTCCTTTTCGTACAGCACCCAGGTGACGGTATCAAGGCCACTGCCACCAACCTCAGTCGGCATGTTGGCCGCGTACAGGCCGGCATCGATCGCCCTGGCCTTCAGCTGCTGATACAGCTCTTCGCGCAGCA
>Ga0315268_10007444_pt1 | contig 11521 bp, 10 predicted proteins | sample C1_top_MG_FD_204535 | JGI IMG/M metagenome (GOLD analysis project Ga0315268, IMG submission 204535) | Sediment microbial communities from Yellowstone Lake, YNP, Wyoming, USA - C1_top | ecosystem: Environmental > Aquatic > Freshwater > Lake > Sediment | place: USA: Wyoming | collected 2017-08-01 | reverse complement strand
GCATCGTTGAAGGCCATATGGTTCTCCCCCTTTTTTCTTGATTTTACCATATTGGCCATTTACACAAAAGATTTTACACCCTCATTAATTGGTAATACTCGGCAAATGCATTTGCTAGCCACGGGAAACACATCGATTTTTGCTTAACCATTTCATTGATATCTTCACGTTCCCTTTTTACATTTTCATTGTGTATTCTAATGGAGTTTTCTAGATTATCCAATTTCGGCTTTAATGCTATATACTTCTTTGAATTGGTGTGATTTTCATTTACCCAGCTAATGAATACCACAACACTAACAAATGAACCGACTATTAAAGCATAAAATAACACAGCCACTATTAAACTCTCCATTTTAAATACTCCTTAAGCAATATTGTGCACCCATAGACAATGAATGCGCTTAACTATGAGTGTGATGGCCTCCCTTAAAGTTGTTATAGGGTTCCTTACCATTAGTCAACACCAACATGCCCCTATCTTTTATAATTCTAAGCAAAAGAAATGCTCTTCCAATATTCTTCAAACACACCGTGGCAATTTTTATTAATCATTTTGACAGTTACTTTTGTTGGTGAATACGAATCTGCTATTTGTTTTTTTATAACTTCAACATTGTCTTCAGATATGCCTAAAGCTGACGCATAAAATGATATATGTTTTTTAGGTGGTTTCACCTTTGGCGTTAATAGTTGCATATTCAGTTTGTGGAACGCAAAACCTAAATATATTATTTTATCAGCAAGAATCATATGGTTCTTAATTTCGTCTATTTCGCTTGATTGTGGATCCGTCCCTTCTGTGAATGTTTTAATTGTTTTTGATAAATCAATCAACTGCTGTGGATTTGGTTCACCGCCATATTCAATATTTGCGTGTGTTAAATTTTGCCAGGGCAGTGAGCCTACTATACCATATGGATGATAGATTTTAATAGTTTTCATTAGACCTGCAGCTTGAGTTTCAGTTATTCTGTAGTAATTCTGCAATGCATGATATATAAAATGTTCTACGCAGCGATCATAGTTAAATATAATCAATGAAATCTTTTTGAACCTATTCTCAATATCATTTTTACTACAATTTTCACATAAAATCTGAAAAAAGCTTTCATACCATGTTTTCCCCAACATTGAAAAGCTGTATTTATTATGCCCATCTTTCTTGATGTGATAAAGCTTACTATTCTTCTCTGCCTCCAATATTGATCTTATTATTGCTAATTTACCACATGTTGCTATTTTGTCATTACCTTTTTGTGAGTCAATAAAATTATCTATCGAAATAGCTTGTGGCAATGCATCTCTAATATGCCAAGATTCAACTAAATAGGGATTTATATCCCCGGGTTGCCTGTGATCAATTTTGGCAAGGGAATGTAAAGCATATGTAATAAGATCGTCGCCACTAATTTTTTGACTAATAGAATAACGTATATCAAGTAGTTCTGCAATTCTACTTTTCAACTCATTACCTGTCGGTAAATTTACTTCTTTACTTGCCCCAGCACCTATCACGAATACTGTATTCATAATCTCCTCATAATTTATTGATAAATACAAAGACCTGATGCATAGTCATCAGGTCTTCTTCTCTATTCTACCGTCACACTCTTGGCCAAATTCCTCGGCTGGTCCACATTGCACCCTCTGGCCACCGCCATATGATAAGCCAGCAGCTGTAGCGGCACCACGTTGACTATCGGCCCAAAGTAGCTGACCGCCCGCGGCACCCTTATCACGAACTCGGCCAGGCTGTCTATCTCGTGGTCGTCCTCGTTGGCTATGGCTATCACCCGGCCCTTGCGGGCCCGCACTTCCTGGATGTTGCTGATAACCTTGCTGTACAGGGCGTCCTTGGGAGCAACGACGACCACCGGCATGTTCTCGTCTATCAATGCTATCGGCCCGTGCTTCATCTCGGCCGCGGGATAGCCCTCGGCGTGGACGTAGGAGATCTCCTTTAACTTCAGCGCGCCTTCCAAAGCGGTGGGGAAATTGCTGCCCCGGCCCAGGTACAAGAAGTTACGGACGTTCTTGAACTCTTCGGCCAGCTGTTTTATCTGCTGGTCCAGCTCCAGCACTTTCTTGACCTTCTCCGGGATGGTGGCCAGTTCGCCGGCCAAAACCTTGCCCCGGGTCTGCCCCATGCCCTTGCGGCGGGCCAGCATGATGGAGATCAGCGCCAGGCCTGCGATCTGTGAAGTGAAGGCCTTGGTGGAGGCCACCCCGATCTCCGGCCCGGCGTGGATGTATATCCCGGCCTCGGTCTCCCTGGGAATGGTGCTGCCCACCACGTTCACAATTCCCAACGCGGCCGCCCCCTTCTGCTTGGCTTCGCGCAATGCGCCCAATGTGTCGGCGGTCTCGCCGCTCTGGCTGATCACAAACAAAACGTCCTCCGGGCCGATCACCGGGCTGCGGTAGCGGAACTCCGAGGCATAGTCCACCTCCACCGGGATCCGGGCCATCTGCTCCAGCATGTATTTGCCGGCCAGGGCCGCGTGCCAGGAGGTGCCGCAGGCGGTGATGATGATCCTTCTGGCGCCGGTCAGCCGGTCCAGCACCGAGTGCAGGCCGCCCAGGTGGGCGTCGCCCTCTTCGGTCCGCAACCGCCCCCGCAGGCAGTTAAGAATGGATTCCGGCTGCTCGTAGATCTCCTTGAGCATGAAATGGTCGTAGCCGGCCTTCTCGATCTGGGCCAGGGACAGGGTGATCTGCTCCACCTGCTTCACCACCTCCTGGTCCCGGATGGTCTTGATGGTGCAGGCCTCCTTGGTGATGCAGGCGATCTCGTCGTCGTTAAGGTAGACCACCTGCCGGGTGTGCTCCACCAGGGCCGAGGCGTCGGAGGCGATGAAGTTCTGGCCCTCGCCCAAACCGATCACGATGGGGCTGCCCTTGCGGGCGGCGATGATCTTGTCCGGCTCCTTGGAGGAGACCACCAGGATGCCGTAGGTGCCCTCCACCTCCAGCAAAGCATAGCGCACCGCGGTGAACAGGTCCCCGGTCTTCTTCAGCATCTCCTCTATCAGGTGCACCAGCACCTCGGTGTCGGTGGCGGTCTGGATGACGTGGCCGTCCTGGATCAGTTTCTTCTTGATGGTGGCGTAGTTCTCGATGATACCGTTGTGGATCAGGGCAATGGTGCCGCTGCAGTCCACATGGGGATGGGCGTTGAGGTCGCTGGGCTCGCCGTGGGTGGCCCACCGGGTGTGGCCGATGCCCAGCCCGGAGTCCAGGTCCTGGCCCTGCAGCAAGTGTTCCAGATCACTGACCTTGCCGGCCTTCTTCTTGACCACCAGCCTGCCGTCCTTGATCAGGGCCACCCCGGCCGAGTCGTAGCCCCGGTATTCCAGGCGCTTCAGGCCCTCCAGCAAGACCGGCAGGGCTTTTCCCCCGCCTATGTATCCCACTATTCCGCACATAATATCGTTCCGCCCTTATAGCTTTATGCTTTAAGCTTTAAGCAGTTTCTTGACGTCGTTCACCAACCCCTGGGCTGTCTTTCTGTCCTTTGCTTCGGCAATCACCCGCACTATCGGCTCGGTGCCAGAGGAACGGACGTGGACCCAGGAATCATTGAATATGACCTTCACCCCGTCGCTGGTATCCATCTTCTGCCCGAAAAATTTCTTTTTTACCAAAGCCAGCAGCCTGGCAGGATCCTTGACCTCCAGCGTTTCCTTGATCATGCAGTACTTCGGCAGTTCTTCAGATAATTGCGAAATGCTCTTTCCGCTTTGGGCCATCAGCTGAAGTATAAGGGCCATTCCGGCGGTGGCATCGCGTCCGTAGTTCAGCGACGGGATTATGATGCCGCCGTTGCCCTCGCCGCCGATCACGGCCCGGCTCTTCTTCATGGCGCTTACTACGTTGGCCTCGCCGATGGCGGTGCGGATCACTTTGATCCCGGATTTTTCCGAGGCATCCTCCACCATCCGGCTGGTGGAAAGGTTGGTCACCACCGGGCCCTTTTTGTTCCTCAGCATGAACATCGCGGCCAAAGCCAGGGAATACTCCTCGCCCAGGGCTTTCCCCTGGTTGGAGACTATGGACAGCCGGTCCACGTCGGCGTCGGTGGCAAAGCCGATATTGGCTTTGTGCTTTTTGACGGCAGCTTCCAGCGCTTTCAGGTTCTTGGCCTGGGGTTCGATGGGCCGGGGGAAATCGCCGTTGGTTTCGGGATAAAGCGAGATCACCTGACAGCCCAGTTTCTTCAACAGTAATTCAAAGATCGGGCCGCCCGCCCCGTGGCAGGTGTCGGTGACCACCTTGTATCTTCGTTTCTTTATAAGGGGAATATTAAGAACAGGCAGGTCCAGTATCCTTTGGACATGGTCCTCGATGGCCGTCTTGTAACGGAAGGAGAAACCCAGCCCGTCAAAGCCGGTATACTTCTGCTTCCGGTTCTCATAGAGCGCTATGACCTTCTGCCCCTGACTTTTGTTCAGGAAGATCCCTTCACCGGAAACGAATTTCAGCGCATTCCACTGGGGCGGGTTGTGGCTGGCGGTGATGGCGATGCCGCCTTTGGCCCCCAGCTCCCTGACCATCAACTGGACGGTGGGGGTGGGCACGATCCCTATTTTGATCACGTCGCAGCCAACCGACTGCAAAGCCGCCTCCACCGCCGATTCCAGCATCGGTCCGGAATGGCGGGAGTCGCGGCCCACCACTACCTTGCCCTGTCCGCAGAAAGTGCCAAAGGCTGCTGCAAAGCCGGAGACGTTCTCCGGGGTCAGGCTTTGGCCCACCACTCCCCGGATGCCGGCCACACTGATCATTAGTTTATTATTAGAGGTCAAAATACACCGCCTGTAGTTTTATGATTTTTTCATCACCAGGTAAGCCAGGGGAAACCTGCCGTCGATCTTCTCATCCCTGATGATGGTGAAACCGTTGTCCTGTAAAAAGGTCTTAAGCCCGTTCACGCTCCATTTATTGACGATCTTAAAACCACTCAGAGCCCCCGCCACACTAGCAATGATCCGGCTCTTCAGATTCTCCCCCACGCAAAAGGTCGGGGCAATGAATATCCCGCCGGACTTCAATATCCTCCTGACCTCGTTCACCGGCTTCTCCGGTTCATACAGCAGATGCAGCAGGTTGGATGCGATCACCACGTCAAAAGAACCGTCGGGGATCTTCAGGCTGTAACAATCCTGAACCTGAAAGTCGATGTTCCCGATGCCCAGGTCCTTTTGCTTTTTCCTGGCGATGCGGATCATTTCGGGGGATATATCCGAGGCGGTTATGGAGGAGACTTTAGTGCAAAGGGCAAAAGACAGTATCCCGGTCCCGGTGCCGATCTCCAGCACTGTCTGATCATGTTTCAACTCGGCGCCGATATTATCGAGAATGATGCCGTATGTCTTGCTGACAGTGTTCTTTATAAATGAGTCGTAGTTCCCGGCAAACTTGTCCCAGAACCTGGTCTCTTTGATCTGTCTGCTGTTCATGTTGTCAATGCGGTCAGGTTGGTGGTTGAATTCATGGAGCCGCTGATCCCCTGCGCTAAAGCTTCCTCCTACGCAACTGCTTCGGCGGACGGGTCGGAGGACGAGGTAAAAGGCATTCATGGAGCCGCTGACCCCGTCGTCACGGGGCGAGGTATAAGGCATTCATGGAGCCGCTGACCGGAATCGAACCGGTGACCTACGCTTTACGAGAGCGTCGCTCTACCAACTGAGCTACAGCGGCTGGGACTATCCCACTAAATACACTAAAACACACTAAAATACACTCAGAAATGCTAATAATATTTTGTGCCTTTTAGTGGGCAGATATTTTCCTTTTGTGCCGTAATTTTAACATTAAACCGGCCCCTATTGCAAACAAAATGATGCCCAGACTGATCCATTGATTATTGGTCAAACCGAATACCCATCTCTGGGATTGTTCGTAGACCCGGAACTGGTCGCTGATGAAGCGCCAAATCCCGTATAGCAAAAAGAACAGGCAGATGGAAAAGCCGGGGAACTTTTTCCTGTTGCGCAAGGTCCAAAGCAGGCCGAAGACCGCAAACCCGAAGGCGGATTCGTAAAGCTGGGTGGGATGAACTCCGCAGCCCGCCGTCAGGCCGGCCGCCCCGTCGGCCGGGAAATGAACCGCCCAGGGCAGCTGGCTGGGCCTGCCGAAACAGCAGCCGTTCAAAAAACAGCCGATCCTCCCCAGGCCCAGCCCTGCGGCGAATCCCGGGGCCGCTATGTCGGCGATGGTCCAAAAGGATATTTTCTTAAACCGGCAATAGACCGCCGCCGTCAAAGTCCCCAGAATGAATCCCCCGTAAAACGTCAGGCCTCCCTCCCATACCGCCAAAGCCTGCCAGGGGTTTGATGTGTATTCGCTCCAGTGGGTGGCCACATACATCAAACGGGAACCGATGACTGCGCCGGCCATTATGACTACGCCCAGATCGACCATCATGGTCTGGTCCAGTCCGATTTTTTTAGCCTGCAGTTCCATCAGCCAGATCCCGGCCAAAAAAGCCAGGGCCAGCATCAGGCCGTAGCTGTGCAGGGTCAGGGGACCTATTTTTAAGAGGTCTGGAAGCATTTATCTTCAGTATTCAGTATTCAGTATCAATATTCATATCGCCGCAGGCCGATGTTCAAAAGTATACCGGTCATCACCAGCATGGTGATCAGCGAAGTGCCGCCATAACTGAGGAACGGCAGGGGTATCCCGGTCACCGGCATGATCCCCAGGGTGACCCCGATGTTAAGGAAGACATGGAACCCGATGATGGCGATGATCCCGATGGCGGTAAAGCTGGCGAATTTGTTGCGGGCCTGCCGGGCGATGATCATTCCCCGGAACAGAAGCCATGAGAACAGCGACAGCACGATCAGCACCCCCATGAAGCCGAACTCTTCGGCAAAGGTGGAGAAGATGAAATCGGTGTGCTGCTCCGGCAGGAATGAAAGCTTCTTCTGGGTTCCCTGCAAAAAGCCCTTTCCCAGCAGTCCGCCCGAGCCCACCGCGATCTTGGACTGCAGCACGTGCCAGCCGGCCCCCTTGGGATCCAGGTCGGGATTGATGAAGGTCAGCAGCCTTTTGCGCTGATAGCCCTTCAGGCCGTACCATACGGCCGGGGCCAGGCTGCCGATGAAGATGTTGGAAAGGAATATCGGCAGGGCGTATTTGAACTTGACCCGGAAGAACCAGAAGGCTCCGGCCATCAGCACCATAAAACCTATCCAGCTGGGCATCGAGATCACGGCCACCATCGAGAGCACCGGAGAGACCATGAAGAAGAAATTGCCGAAAGAGAGACCCTGCCAGAACACCATGGTCAGGAACAGCGCGGCGAAAGACAGCGAGGTTCCCAGGTCCGGTTCCACCAGCACCAGGGCAGCCGGCAGCAGCACCACCCCGATGGGGATCAGCAGTTTCCAGAATTTGTCCAGGGAAAAATCGTGGGCCGAGAGGATCTTGGCCAGCACGAAGACCGTGGCCAGCTTGGCCAGCTCCGAAGGCTGGAACCTGGCAAAACCAAAGTTTATCCAGCGGTGGGCTTTCATCACCGGCGGGGCGAACATCACCGCCACCAGCAGGATGATGGAAACTGCATACAGCGGCCAGGCGAAGGCCTCGAAATAGCGGAAGGGAACGGCCACCGTCACCGCCATCAGCAGCAGCCCCAGCCCCAGCGAAAAAAGCTGTTTCTGCCACAGCCCGGAAAGCTGGGGCTGGTCCACCTGGGTGGCGCTGTAGATCGCTATGATGCCGATGGCGCACAAAGCCAGCACGGCCGCCGCCAGTTGCAGGTCGAAATCGCGGGAGCCCAGCATTCTGATCCTCATGGCGCCGCCTCTGAAGCCGCGGCCGGCTGGGCCAGCAGCCCTTTTATCTCCAGGTATCTCTGCATCATCTTCCCGGCCATGGGAGCGGCGACCTCCGAGCCGTGCCCGGCGTTCTCCACCAGCACCGCCACCGCGATGGCCGAATTGTTAAGGGGGGAAAAGCCCGCGAACCAGGAATGGTCCTTGCCATGAGGGTTCTGGGCGGTCCCGGTCTTGCCGCAGACCTCCACCCCCTGGATCCGGGCGGCCCCCCCGGTGTGGCCGGGCTCGTTGACCGCCCCGTACAGGGCCTGCTTAAGGACCGATATCGTGGCGTCGGAAAGCGGCAGTTTTTTCTTGCTGATGACCTCCCCGGTCAATATTTTACCGGTGAAATCCTCGGCCTTCAAAAGCAGGTGGGGCTGGCACCACACCCCCCCGTTGGCCAGGGCCGCATAATACGATGCCAGCTGCAGCGGGGTGGCCAGCACCTCGCCCTGTCCGATTGACATATTGGCCGAATGGCCAACCGTCTTGGCGTTCCGGCCCAGGCGTTTCTGGTAAAAGAGATCGTCGGGTATCAGGCCGGAATTCTCCTGGGGCAGGTCTATCCCGGTCTGGGAATTGAATCCCAGCCTTTGGGCCCATTGGGAAAGGCCTTTGATCTTTAGCAGCATCCCCAGTTGGTAGAAATAAACGTCGCAGGAGTTGACGATGGCCCCGTGCAGGTCCAGTGACCCGTGCCCGCCCCTGGCCCAGCACTTGAAGACCCGGTTGCCTATCATCAGGCTGCCCCGGCAGGGGACGTTCATCTTCGAGGTTTCAGTGATCAGGGAGTCCTCCAGGGCCGCGGCGGCCGTGACCAGCTTGAAGGTGGAGCCCGGCGGATAGGCGCTGCGGATGGCCCGGTCCCAAAGGGGGTAGCTGGGGTCGTTGACCAGCCGGTTCCAGTCATCGGCCCTGATGCCGGCGGCAAAAAGGTTGGGGTCAAAGTTGGGACGGCTGACCAGGGCCAGCACCCTACCGGTCTGGGGCTCGATGGCCACCGCCGCCCCGATCATGCCGTTGGTAAAAAGGCTTTCGGCCAGGGATTGCAGCCGCCAGTCTATGCTCAGGTATAAGTTGCTGCCGGGTTCGGGCTCTATTCTTTCGGCCTCGGATACCGTGCCCAGGTCGCGCCCCTTGGCATCGACCTCGATGAAGTCCCATCCGTTCTCCCCCCGCAGGTAGTCCTCGTATTTGAGCTCCAGCCCTCCCTTGCCGATGTAGTCTCCGTAACTGTATCCCTGGTCCCGGTACTTGGCGTATTCCGCCTGCCCCAGGGACGAGGTATAGCCCACCAGGTGGCTGGCCAGCGAACCGTGCTCGGTCTTACGCAGCGATTCCACCTCCAGCCGCAGCGCCGGAAGATGTTGGATGTTCTCCTCCACCTTGGCCACCTGTTCCGGCGAAAGATCCTTGACCAGCACCACCGGATCCTTGGGAAAAATCTTGCGCTGGGAGACCACCGAGCTTTTCAGCAGCAGGCTGTCCAGTCCCAGCAGTCCGGCCGCCTTGCTGACCGAGGGCTGCCAATCGTTCACGGTCACCAGCACCAGGTCAAAGCCGGGACGGCTCTGGGCTATCAGCACGCCGTTGCAGTCGTAGACCAATCCCCGGGGCGCCGGAATCATCAGCCGCCGCAGCCGGTTCTGCTGGGAAAGCCTGGAGTAATATCCGTGCCTGACCACCTGCAGATACCCGGACCTCAGCAGCAGTGCGGAAAAACCCAGGGCCAGCACGGCCAGTATGGAAAGGACCCTTTCCCTGCTTCCCAGTTCATTGATCAAGTCCGGTACCCCCAAAACCGCTTTGAATTGATAATGCCGCCAGGCCAGTACAATTGTGCTGCGCCCGGCGCCCCAGACCTCAAAATACCTCCAGCTCGCGGCCGGAAAAACTGCGTCTGATGAGATCGGCTACGTTCCGGACCGACAGACTGGTCAGGTTGCGTTTCTGCAGGGCCCTGAAACCGGCCCGGGACCCCGCCGCCCTGGGGACCAGGGCCGCAAAGAGAAAGAATGACCGGCAGTAGCTGAGATCCAAGACCAGCGCCCGGAACAGGCATTTGAATGACAGCAGCAGCAGAAAATAAAACAGCTCCAGTCCGTTCAGATGAATGAAATGCAGCAGCATTTTGTTCCGCTTGGCTATCAGCTTCACCTTTCCGGCCCGTTCGTTCCTGATGGTCGCGGCGTTGGGGTGTTGGCAGACCGCCCCGTGTTCGTAGCAACACCGGTAGCCTGCCCTCCAGGCCCGCAGGCCCAGGTCAACGTCCTCGCTGTAATACGGCCCGAATATCTCATCAAAACCGCCCAAAAGCATCAGCTTGCTTCGGTCGATCAAGGCATTGGCCCCGCTTAAAAAGAAGCTGAGGGCCTTCCCGCCGTCCGGCTTTCGATAGACGTAATTGGTATTGGCGTTGATGCCGGCATAGGAATAATCCGGGTATTTGGCGCCGTCCTGGATCCGTCCGTTGCCAAGGCCTGTGATCCTGCCCATCACCCCGAAAGTGAGCGGGTCGTCGAAATAAGGCAGCAGCGGAACGAAATATTTCTCGTTCAGCTTCACGTCCGTGTTGAGCATCAGCACCAGTTCCTTGGAGGCTTTCCGGATGCCTTTGTTGGCGTTGCCCGGAAAACCCTGGGTGACGGGGTTCTCCATCAGGATGATGCCGGGATATTCCATCCGGACGAAACCGGCGGTACCGTCCCCCGAAGCGTCGTCCGAGATTATCACCTCAAAATCGGTGATCCCGGATGTTTCCAGGGCCCGGTAAAGCGCCGGCAGATTGGCGGAAAGCAACTCCCGGCCGTTATAGCTGGGAATGACGACTGAGATGCTTTTTCCCATTTCAAACCAGGCGCATTTTGTTTTTTTCATTCCTGGGCAGGAATCGTTTTATATACGGCAGCAACAGCAGTCCCAGCAGTACCGTATACAGCGCGCTGCCCAGCCCGAACCGCAGCAGGACCTGAAAATATTTCCCCAGGCCGGCCCCGCTCCGGCCCCAGTATTCGAAAGACTGGCGCACCAGGGTTAACAGGGCCACAATCAACAGCTGGCTGGGAAGCTGGTCCTTGTAGATCCTTTCCCGCAGCGAGCCGGCCCAGTATCCTGATACCGCGCCGCTCAGGGTGAAAAGGCCCATGGTGGGAGGATGGTAACAATCGGCCAAAAAGCCGGCCATCACCCCGGCCAGGATCCCCGGACCGGTGCCCAGGGTCAGGGCCGTCAGTCCGATGACCATGGAAATGAAATCCGGCAGCAGCCCCCAGACCGACAGCAGCCCGGGAAGCGACGACTGGACGAACACCGCCAGCCAGGCCAGCAATAAAAGCTTTACGATCCTCATTGCGGGGCTCTCTCCAACTGCAGAGGAGTGGTATCGGGCAGTTCTATCCTGAACTCCGGGGCCCTGATCATTATCCGGGGCTGGGCCGGCGATCTCCTTCTTTTGGTCTTGGAAGCCATAGTATCGGGAAGAGGGACCAACGCCAGTAAAGGGAGCGGCGGGTTAGGCCCTCCCCGGATGACCATCACCTGGTTGATGCGGTTCAGGTCCAGCGCCGGCCGGACCTTCACGTCCAGCACCAGCTTTCGCTTGTCGGCCCCGGCCTCCTCCACCACGCCCAGCATCAGTCCGTAAGGGAACACTCCCCCGTAGCCGGAGGAGACTATGGTATCACCTATGG
>Ga0315268_10007442_pt1 | contig 11522 bp, 9 predicted proteins | sample C1_top_MG_FD_204535 | JGI IMG/M metagenome (GOLD analysis project Ga0315268, IMG submission 204535) | Sediment microbial communities from Yellowstone Lake, YNP, Wyoming, USA - C1_top | ecosystem: Environmental > Aquatic > Freshwater > Lake > Sediment | place: USA: Wyoming | collected 2017-08-01 | reverse complement strand
AAAGAGAAGGACGCCCTGGACGCATTCAGCAAGAACGATTTCTCCGGCGCCAGGATCCTTTACGGCCTCCTGGCCCGCGTCCATCTGCTGAGCGTTTCGGCCGGGGACGAGGAGAATTCCCTGGCCTTGCTCAGGGGATTGGCGGAAGAGACGCGGCTCGAAGCCGAGAAGGCCCAGGCGCCCGTCAAAGAAGCCTGGCTTTACAACCGGGCCAAGGAGGAAGCCGGACGGGCCGGCCGGCTGTCAGCCGACAGGCAGTACGCCCTGGCCGCTGAGCAGTACATCCTGGCCGCCTTCCTCTACCGCAAGTCGGCCGAGGTCGCGCTCGAGACCGGCGGGACGGCCCGGGACTGACCCCGGGCGGGCCTTACCTGCCCATCAGCCTGTCAAGGGGGCTGAGGGCCGGTATGTTGGCGAAGACGATCTTGGCCACGGCCATCATCGGGACCGCCAGGAACATGCCGGCTATCCCCCACAGCCAGCCCCAGAAGAAAAGGGAGAAGAGCATAAGCAGCGGGCTGATCTCGAAAACCCCGCCCATGAGCCTTCTTTCGAGGACCCTCTTGACGGCCACGGCCGCGGCGGTCAGCGCGGCCGCGAGGAGCGCTGCCGGAAGCACCCCGCCTTTCATGAAAGCGGCGAACAGCGCCGGCAGGGCCACGGCGAAGATGGTGCCCAGGGTCGGGATGTAGTTGGCGAGCAGGGCGAAGACGCCGAACAGCAGGGCGAACGGCAGGCCGAAGACGGCCATCACGGCCGCGGTCACACCGCCGATGATGATGTTGGAGAGGGTCTTCGCCGCCAGATACCTCTGGATGTCGCGGTCGACCCGGCGCAGCGTTTCGGAGACGATCGAGGCCCGTTCGGAAGGGAAGGCGGCGTCGGATTTCCTGATGAGCCGGCCGCGGCCGGCCAGGATGAAGACCATGAACACCATGACCAGCAGAAGCTCCGAGACGAACGAGACGAAGGGGCCCAGGGCCGAGACGATAAGCTTGGCCGCCTTTTCGACGTTGAAGCCTGTCACGAGGTCGGTCAGGTCCCGCTTGAGGCGCTCGCTGTGGACGAGCGAGTCTATGCTCGCGGTCAGGGACTTGGTCATCTCGCTGTAAGAGGGAAGCTCGGAAGCGAACGACTTGCCGCTGTTCCAGGCGACGCTGCCGATGGAATAGAGGACGACGACCGCCAGGACGAGCACAAGGATGAGGGCCAGGGTCCTGGGGACCTTGAGCCGGACAAGCTGGTCGAGCGCCGGCGAAAAGGCGTAGGCCAGGAGCAGGCCCATGGCGAAGGGGACGAAAACCGGCCGGGCGAGCTTAAGCAGCACGCCGCAGGCGAAAGCCGCGATGACGCCGAACTCGAACCTGAGCAGCCTGTCCTTTTCCATGGCTTTTAGACCCGCGACAATGTTAGAACAAAAAGAGTCAAAAGGAAAGCGGGCGGACGTTGACCCGGTGGATATCTTGTGCTATTCGAGTTGTCTGCATCCCTGCGCTCTGGAACCGCGAGAAACAGGCGGAAGAGGTGCAGGCCGGTCCCGGCACGCTTGCTCCGCGCGGAGCGTCGAGCCGGAAGCTCCGCCTGGCAGGATACAGGAGGCGATTATGAAGCCGAGGAAAGCCATAGCGACCGCGGCCGTTTTGGCCGCCGGCCTGGCCCTGAGCCCCCTGCGGGCGGCCGAGGTCAAAACACTCGTCAGGGCTTTCATGCCCGTGTCCTCGACGACCGGAAACGAGGCCGGCCTGGCGGCCGAGGTCCGCAAGAACCTGCCATCCCATCTGAGGGTCGCCGGCGACGGCCTGGGCGGCCTGGAGGCGGCCGCCGGCGAGGGCGGGACGGAGCTGCTCATCCTGGCGCCGCTCGACGACTACGGTTTCGTCGTGAGCGGTATAACGCCTGACGGATACATCAGGCTGGACCGTCCGGTGCCGGCGCCGCACCCCTTTTTCGACGGCTACCTTCTAGGACAACCGGTGCTCATCGCGACGGCCAAGGGCGTGCTGCACGGCGTAGTGGCCCAGCCGGCCGCTCACCTGCTGACACCGGAAAGGCGGCGTGAGCTCGTCGACGGGTTCAGCCTCGACGACGCCTTTGTCGACATCGCGGCCCGCTCCGAAGCCGAGGTCAGGGGCCGCGGGGTGGAGCTCCTCGACGCCGTCGTCCTCTGGCCGCACTTCAACGAGCTCGCGGGCGGAAGCGCCGCCGGAACTTCCCTGGCCCAGAAGACTCTCTGCGCCATACTGACAGAGGCCGCCGGAAGCGTGGAAAAGCCGGCCGGAGGCGGGAAAACGGTCCTTGTCTGGGCGGCCCAGACCAAGTTCCCGGCCCGGGGCCGCGGGCCGCGGGCGGCGGTCGGGGCCGTGCGGGCAAGGAACAGACACCGGCCGGCCCGGGCGTTGGCGCTGGAGCTCATCCCTGCCGGCCCGGACGGACAGGGACCGTCGCCCGGCAAGGGACCGGTCCTCGTCGCGCCAGCGGGCCCGAGCGGCCTTTATGAAAGGCTGAAATCGGCCGCGGCCGGCCTTAACATAACCCTGCAGACCGTCCCCGCTCTGGAATCCATGAGCGCGGCCGGACTCGCGGACCGGGACTCCGACGTCGTGACGCTGGCACTGCCGGTCGAATTCCTGCACACGCCGTCCGAGCTCATCAACTGGGCGGACGCCGAAGCGGCCGTGCGGCTTCTCAAAGCCCTTGTTTCCGGCGTCCGTGATGGAGGAGCGAAATGAAAAGGCATCTGACACTCGCCGCGGCGTTGGCAGTCCTGCTTCCGCTCCAGTCTTCCGGCCAGGAACGCAAAGCCTGGGACTTTTTGCGGGAGCTGGTCGTGGTCCCGGGCGTTTCCGGCTATGAAGGCCGGGCGGCCGACTACATCCAGGGTAAACTCCCGGCCGGCCTGGAGGTCCGCCGGGACAGCATGCACAACGTCTGGTTCACGGCGGGCTCCGGCTCCCCTCACCTCCTGTTCGTGGCCCACAGCGACGAGCTGGGCTGGGTCGTTTCGGAGGTGACCGTCCAAGGAAGGCTGAGGGTCAAGCCGGGCGGCGGCCTTTTCCCGCGGGTCATCGAAGCCAGGCCGGTAGTGGTCCACACGGCCGCGGGTCCGGTGCCTGGAGTCGTGGCCCCGCGCAAGGGATACAACGAGAGGCCGCAGGAGGGCCGGACGCCGCCCGGGTTCTCGGCCCAGGACATCGAGGTCGTTCTCGGCGTCCGCACCGAGGCGGAAGCCCGGGCGCTCGGGGTCGCCGAGGGCGACCCGGTCACGCCCAAGAAAGTGCTCGCCGACCTGGCGCCCGGCGTGACGGCCACCCGGGCGGTCGATGACCGGGCCGGCTGCGCGGTCCTGCTCGACGCCGTCCTGAGGATCGACTGGAGAAACCTGAAGGGCAGGACCGTGACCTTCGCCTGGGACGTCCAGGAGGAGACCGGCCTGTTCGGAGCGGCTGAGCTGGCCAAGACCCTGAAGCCCGACTATGTCTTCGCCGTCGACACTTTCGTGTCGACCGATTCGCCGCTCGAATCCCGACGGCTGGCCTTCCTGCCTTTGGGCGGAGGCGCCGTCATCAGGGCGGTGGATTCGAGCAACATCACCCCGAAGACCGAGATCAGGAAGGTGATGGAACTCGCCCGCAGGCGCCGCATACCGGTCCAGACCGCCACCAGCCGGGGCGGGAACGACGGCTCGGTCTTCGTCCCGGAAGGGAGCGTGGACATCCCGCTCTCCTGGCCCGGCGCCTACGCCCATTCCCTGGTGGAGAAGGTCGACCGCCGCGACCTCGAGGCCCTCGCCGACCTCATCGTCGCCGTCGTCAAGGACTGGAAATAAGGACAGGCGGCCGGGAGGCCGGCCGTTCGTGTCGGAGCGGGGTCGGCTGATTTGAATTTCCCTGCTCAATCTTCTATATTATATGTCTTTTTCCGGCGTATCCACGCAATCCACTTAAAAGGAGCCTGCATGGGCAACACATTCATCAAGGACATCCGCGATAAAGCCGCCAGAAGGTTCCTGCGCGTGGCCTTCCCCGACGCCGGGGACGTCAGGACGCTCAAGGCGGCCCTCGGCCTGCGCGAACTCAGGATCGCGCAGCCGACGCTCGTCGGCGACCCGGCGGTCATTGCCGCGGCGGCCAAGGAGAACGGGCTCTCGATAGACGGCATCCCGGTCGTGGACCCGCTCGTCTCCGAATGGAAGGACGGGCTCGTCAACCTGCTTTTCGAGAAAAGAAAAGCCAAGGGCTGGACCTTGAAACAGAGCGTCGAAGCCGCCGCAAGCCCGCTCTATTTCGCCGGACTGATGCTGGCCTCGGGCCGGGTCGACGCCGTCGTCGGCGGCAACATCTCCGCGACCGGCGACGTCATAAGGGCGGCCATCCATACCGTCGGCACCGCGCCGGGCATCTCCACGGTCTCGAGCTATTTCATCATGGTCTTCCCGGACAAGCTGCTCTGCTTCGCCGACTGCGCCGTCGTGCCCAACCCCGCCGACGCCCAGCTGGCCGACATAGCCATAACTTCGGCGAGGAACTTTCAGGCCGTCACCGGGCTGGAGCCGCGCGTGGCCATGCTGTCGTTCTCGACCAAGGGCTCGGCCGCCCACGCCGACGTCGACAAGGTCATAAGCGCCACGAAAATCGCCAGGGAGAAGGCGCCTCACTTGCTCCTCGACGGCGAGATGCAGGCGGACGCCGCGCTGGTCGCCTCGGTCGGCGAGAGGAAATGCAAGGGCAGCCCCGTCGCGGGCAAGGCCAACGTGCTTGTCTTCCCCGACCTCGACGCCGGCAACATCGGTTACAAGCTGACCGAACGCCTGGCCGGGGCCGAGGCCGTCGGTCCGATCGTCCAGGGCCTGAACAAGCCCTACTGCGACCTCAGCCGGGGCTGCTCGGTCGACGACATGATCAACGTCGCCGCCATCTGCAGCCTGATGGCCTGAGCTTGTTCCGGCCGGGTACAGCAGCGGTACCTGGTACCGTTAAGTGAGGCGCTTCAGTCCGAAGCCCTAAGCAGCGGCCTGGTCAGGCAGGTCGGACCGCCCTTGCCTTTGAAAGCTATCTCATCGCCCTTTATCTCGTAGACCTCGCAGCCGGCCGCCTCGAGCTTGGCCCTGGTCCTGGGGTTGCCCTCCAGGATGATGACCCGGCGGGGCTCGAGAGCGAGCACGTTCGAACCCTGGCTCAGGAATTCTTCTTCAGGCACATCAATCATCCCGACGCCTCGGTCTTCAAGCAGCTCGAACAAGCTCACGGGCAAAAGCTTGCTGAAACAGACCGCCAGGTCGCGGTCCACCAGGCTAAGCAGCGACATGAGATGGAGGACATCGTCCGACCCCCTCCAGCACGGCAGGTCGAAATCGACGACCTTGACGCCCAGCGGCTCGAGCAGCCGCCGCAGGGCCTGGATGCCCGCCGCGTTGGTCCGGAAGCTCCGGCCGGCCACCAGCGTCCGGCGGTCGAGCCAGAGCAGGTCGCCTCCCTCGGCGGTCTCATCTCCGGAAAGACGACCGAGTATGGGCACGCCGTGGGTCGTGAAGAAATCGGCTATGGCCGCCTCTTCGCCGCGCCTCTTTTCCTTGCCCATGCGCAGGATGACGGCGCCGGCCTCGGTGACTATCACGGGATCATGGGTATAGATGGAGTCCAGCGTCGTCCGGTCGTCCTCGGGCAGAAAAAGTATCTCGGCCCCGTTGCGGCAAATGGTGTCGGTCAGGACCTCGAACTCCTTCTCGGCCTTGTCGAGGTCCGGCGGCGCTTCGAAGCCCAGGGCTTCCCACTCCAGGGCGATCTTCTGTTCATCCTTGAAGGCCCGCCCCGGGTGCTTGACCAGGACGCGCTCCAGCTTCCCGACCATGCTCTGGCAGCCGTATTCTTTCATTGTTCTCGCCTTTATCCCTTTCTAATGGGGCAATCATAACCGACCGGGACGGAAAAAGCAAAGCCGCGGGGAGCAGGTCCGACGAACGGCGTCGGGGACAATCATTTCCCGCGAATTCGGCGCCTTCCGGCGCGGAGCCAGCGGCGTTTGATTTTAACCCCGGCATCGTATATATTTTTAATTCACCTTTAGGCCATTTCGCCGAGGGAGCGACCGCATGCTAAAGAATCAGCCGGAGCCGTCGGTCCTCGACAGGATCCTGCGCCCACGTTCCATCGCCGTCGTCGGCGCCTCCGCCTCACCGGGCAAGATCGGCTACACCGTTCTCAGCAATATCATCAGAACCGGTTACAAGGGCCGGGTCTATCCGGTCAACCCCAAGGAGGAGACCATCCTTGGGCTCAAGGTCCACCCGACGGTCAACGACATCCCGGACGAGGTGGATACGGCCGTCTTGTGCGTCCCGGCCAGGCTCTGCGCCGAGGTCGCGGAACGGTGCGGCCGCAAGGGCGTCAAAGGCCTGATCGTCATCTCCTCCGGCTTCAGCGAGATGGGCCGCCATGACCTCGAGGACGAACTGGTCGCCATCGCCCGCCGCTACGGCATGCGCGTGCTCGGCCCGAACGTCGTCGGCATCATGTCCAACTCCGACCGTCTCAACGCCTCGTTCGCCTCTTCCCTGCCCTACCCGGGCAAGCCCTCGCTCGTTTCCCAGAGCGGCGCGCTCATCGTGGCCGTCGACGCCGCCTCCTATTCCAGGCACGTGGGCTTTGACAAGATGATTTCGGTCGGCAACATGTCCGACGTCGACTTCGCCGACTGCATCGAGTGGCTCGACAAGGACCCGAACACGACCTGCATCTCGCTTTACGTCGAAGGCCTGAAGAACGGCCGCCGGGTCATCGACGCCGCCCGGCGGTGCCAGACCCCGGTCATCGCCCTCAAGGCCGGAGTCTCGGCCCAGGGAGCGGCCGCCGCAGCCTCCCACACCGGCTCGCTGGCCGGCGCGACCAAGGTTTACGAGGCCGCCTTCAAGCAGGCCGGCATCGTCAACGCCGAGGACCTGAACAGTCTGTTCGACCGCAGCCTGGCCCTGTCCCTGCAGCCCCCGATGCGGGGCGATAACCTGCTTGTCCTCACCAACGGAGGCGGGGTCGGCGTCCTGGCCACGGACTCGGCCGAAAAATTCGGGCTGCCCCTCGGCTCCGCCCCAGCCGACCTGCAGGCCAGCCTGCGCCGCTACATGCCCGAATACGGCTCGGCCAGGAACCCGGTCGACCTGACGGGCATGGCCGATAAGGAAAGGTACTATGGGTCAGTCAAGACCTGTCTCACCCACCCATGGGTGGACGGCCTGGTCGTCATCTTCTGCGAGACGTCCCTGACCGTGCCGATCGAGGTGGCTCGCTCGATCCGCCAGGCCATAGCCGACTCCAAAGCGCCCGACAAACCGGTGGCCATCGCCTTCGTCGGCGGCGAAAGGTCCACCGAGGCCATGCACTGGCTGATTGGCCAGGACATTCCGGCCTACGAGGTCCCGGACAAAGCGGTCAGCGCCGTCGCGGCGCTCCGCGAATACGCCAAGATCAGGTTGATGCTGACCGAGGTCCAGCCCATGCCCAACCCGGACGCCGCGCCCGGCGGCCGCGAGATCATCCAGCGGGCCAGGGCCGAGGGCCGGAGCGCGCTGACCGAAATCGAGGCCAAGCAGGTCTTCGCCGCCTACGGCCTGCCCGTGGCTGCGACCGTCCTGGCCAAGTCCGAAGAGGCCGCGGTGCGGGCGGCGGCCGGGATCGGGTTCCCGGTCGTCCTGAAGGTGGTATCGCCGGACATCCTCCACAAGTCCGACGCCGGCTGCGTCAAGGTCAACCTGAGGAACGAGAGCGAGGTCAAGCAGGCCTACCGGTCCATAATCACCAACGCCAAGACCTACAAGGTGACGGCCGACATCCAGGGCGTGGCCGTCCAGGAAATGGCCCCGGCCGGGACCGAAGTCATCCTCGGCTCGGTCAACGACCCGAGCTTCGGTCCGAGCGTCATGTTCGGCCTCGGCGGCATCTTCGTCGAAATCCTCAAGGACGTCACCTTCCGGGTGGCGCCGGTGACCTCGACCCAGGCGGAGAGGATGCTCGACGAGATAGCGGCCGCCCCCATCCTGAGGGGGGCGCGCGGCGAGGCTCCCAGGGACCGGGACGCCCTCGTCCAGACGATCATGGCCTATTCGAGGATGATAATCGACCTCGAGGACGAGGTCGCGGAATCGGACGCCAACCCCATCTTAGTCTACGAGGAAGGCAAGGGCCTCAGGATCGTCGACGCCAGGATAATCCTGAAGCGGAATAGGGCTTAGCCCCGTCGGCGGACCGCCCCGGACCGATATAAGTCGCGCGCCTACGCCCGCCTCGAGATATCGAACTTCCTGACCAGCCGCTCGGGATAATAGGAGAGCTTGGCCCCTCTCAGCCCCGGCAGCCCCATATCCTGTTCCCTGTTTATGAACTCATAGCCCGCGAGCTCCCTGCGGACGAACTCCCGGTTGAGCCACTGGGCCAGTCCCGGATAGGACCGGTCGGCAATCTCGAAATGGACCACGGCCGTGTCCGGGTTCAGGCGCGAAGCCACCGTGAAGGCCGCCACCTTCCCGTCGACGAGGGCCGCGCCGCAGTGAAGGCCGAGCGCGTCGTAATCAGCCACGGCCTCGCTTACGGCCTGTTCGGCGGCCGCCAGAAAACCGGGCCGGCCGTTGGCGTCCCTGTCCGCGAACCAGGCCGCGGCCAGCCGCCGGCACTCCGGAAAATGCTCCCTGGACGGGCGCACATATTCGTGGACGGCGCTGCGTTCGAACTTGCGTATCCGGTTGCGCTTGCCGTCGAAGCGTTTGCCTTTGAGCTCGGCCAGCTCCCGCGACCTGTAAATGTAGTCGGCGTTGTCGCGGTCCTCCTCGACCCGGAAAGCCGAGGCGCACAGGCCGGCCAGGCGTTCCGGCGCGCGGGAGACCCTGGGCGTCTTTTCCAGGCAGACCCGGACCGTTTCGGGACCGACGTTCCCGCCGACAGGCGGCAGAAAATAGGGCGCCTCGAAATCCGGCTCGACCAGGACGCACAGCGCGCCGTCGATGATGGTCCAGCTGGGGTGCTCCGAGCCGCGCCAGATGAAGATGTTGGTGAAGTTGAGCTCGCAGACCTCGGGCGGGAAGCGGCGGAAGAAGTCTTCGAAGAGGTCACGGTCCTCAAGGGTCACGGGCTTGAAGTCGGGATATAAGGGCGGCATGTCCTTTACTTCAACGGCTCCGTTTCCTGACCATGATGGAGCATTTCGAAACGTCGCAGCCTTCGCACCAGGGGCCGAGCCGTTTCAGCCGGAACGTCTCCGGGACTGCGGCAGCCGGCTCGAAGCCCAGCTTCGTGAAGAAACCCGGGGTTGTCGTCCCCAGAAAGATGTCCGTGTCCGCGCTCGCGAGCGCCGCCCTCACCAGCGCCGCCCCCGTCCCCCGGCCGCGCCGGGGTTCCCCGACGCCCAGGCTGCAGAGCTCCAGGCAGTCCGGGTGCGTCTTGAGGCCGACCAGGCCGACGATCTCCCCGTCTGTCTCGGCGACCCAGAAGTCGTCGGATTCCATCCCGGGATAGTCAAGGCCCAGCCGGGCGGCCAGAGCGGCCACCTTGTTCATGTCTTCCGGACGGGCTTTTCTTACGAGCATAAGCCGATAATTATACTCCTTTCCCGGTCTGTCGTGCATCAGGCCGCGTTGAATCATCTAAAAGGTAACCCAAATCCCGAGAAAAGGCGCGCGCCTCGGATCATCCAGGGCGCAGCCGAGAGGAGGGCGCGGGAACGGACGGCGGGGACCACCGCCGAAGGTGAGCCGGCCCGGCCAAAACTCACCCCTTTAATCATTTCCCGGGGGGATGACTGTCCGGCCGCGGCGGGGCTAACATGGCCGCGGAATGAAGCGTATATTTCTGTCCAATATCAGCGCCAAGGCCACGGTCTACGTCATGGTCCTGCTCGCGGCCGCGGTCCTGGCCGCCTATTCCGCGGCCCTCCACACCATGAACGAAGAGGTCCGGGAGAGCATCATCAGAAGGGCCGAGTCCCTCGGCCGGAGCATCGCCTCGGCCTCCGGCTACCATCTCATCCTCAACGACCTGCTGGCGCTCGACAACATGGTCTTCAAGGTCAAGGCCGCCAACCCCGACATCACATCCATATCGGTCATCGGAGCGGGAGGCGAGGTCATAGTCCACAGCGACCCGGCCAAGACCGGACGGCGGCTGGCCGACACGGCCGCGGCGCGCCCGGAGGCCGACCCGGGAGACGGGACGGTCCTCTACGGCGCCGGCAGGGAGGCCGGCCGGGTCCTGGCCGTGGAGAGCCCCATCTCGTTCCTGGAAAAGGACCTGGGCCGGGTCCGGCTCGAGCTGGACTGGTCGGTCCTCTACAACGCCCGGGCTCAGGCCCGCCGGCGGATCCTGCCGCTGTTCGCCGCCATCCTGGCCCTGGGTTTCGTGAGCAGCATGCTCCTTTCGCGCCGCGTCACAAGGCCGGTCAGGGAGCTGGCCAGCGGCGTCGAAGAGATGAAGCGGGGCGGCCGGACCAAGCCGCTCCGGGTCTATTCCATGGACGAGCTAGGCCGTCTGACCGCGAGCTTCAACGAGATGACGGCTCTCATCACCGAACAGAAGGAGAAGCTGGGCTCTTACGCGCGCGAGCTCGAGGAAGCCTACGTCTCCACGGTCCGCATACTGGCGGCGGCCATCGAAGCCCGGGACAGGTACACGCTCGGCCATTCCACCAGGGTGGCCGAGCTGGCCGTGACCCTGGCCCGCGAGGCCGGGCTGCCCCGGGAGGAGGTCGAAACGACCGAGATCGCCTGCCTTTTCCATGACGTCGGCAAGATCAGGATACCCGACGCCATTCTCCATAAGCGGGGCCGTCTTGACCCCGAGGAGTTCCGCGAGATGAAGCGGCATGCCGAGTACGGAGCGGAGCTTTTGAGCAAGGCGCCCTCCCTCTACAAGTACATCCCGGCCGTAAGGCACCATCACGAATGGTATGACGGCAGCGGCTACCCCGACGGTTTGAGCCGGGACAGGATACCGAAAGTCGCAGCCATAATCTCGCTGGCCGACGCTTTCGACGCCATGACCTCGGACCGGCCCTACCGCAGGGCCCTCAGCCGGGAAGAGGCCCTGGACATCATCGCCCGGAACTCCGGACGGCAATTCCATCCCGAGCTCACGGCCGTCTTTCTGCGTCTCATGAAAAAGCGCAAGGCTTCAATGTCGCAGGCGGAGCGCACGGCATGACACGGATAAAGACCGCGGCTGCCTGCCTGGGCGTCGCCATCCTGGCCGCCGCATTGGCGGCAACGCCCGGCTGCTCCCTGCTCAAGAGAAGGCCCGCGGAAACCCCGCCGGCCGCGGTCCCCGAAGCCGACCGGGCCCTGGCCGCGGGCGACTTCGAGAAGGCCCTGGAGATCTACAGGACCCGCTACGAGCTCGACCGTGAAAACGCCGGCCTCCGTTCGGCCGTCGCCGCCGCGCTGGAGACAGTCAAGCGGGAAGCCGACTCCGCCCGGAAACAGGGCCGCTACGGCACCGCCATCAGGTATTATCGCCTTCTCGCCGAAAGCTTCGCGCGGTTCGCTCCTT
>Ga0315268_10007441_pt1 | contig 11522 bp, 10 predicted proteins | sample C1_top_MG_FD_204535 | JGI IMG/M metagenome (GOLD analysis project Ga0315268, IMG submission 204535) | Sediment microbial communities from Yellowstone Lake, YNP, Wyoming, USA - C1_top | ecosystem: Environmental > Aquatic > Freshwater > Lake > Sediment | place: USA: Wyoming | collected 2017-08-01 | reverse complement strand
AATCCCCCATAAAAAAAATGGGCAGACTACCGAATGTGATGCGCAGGTCCAAACGGTTAAATTGAAAGTGAAGATTATCTCAATTTTTTGAAGGAGGTTTGCCATGTTGAATGCCCTGATCATCGCACTCTTCACCCTTCTGCGCATTGGTGTCCCAGCAGCCATCCTGCTTACCATCGGGGAACTGGTCAAGCGGAATGCCGGAACCAAGGGGAACCTGCGAGGCGCTTGATGGATGGATGGACTGCAACGCTGACCATTATCACCGGGCTGGTCCTGCGCATCGGACTGCCGCTGGCTTTGACAGCGTTGGTGATCTTTTTCCTGCGCAAACTGGATAACCGCTGGAAGGCTGAGGCCAGCCAGCATTTGCAAGTGCCCGTCTTGCCCCGGACGACACCTTGCTGGGAAGTCAAACACTGCAAAGCCGAGCTAATGAAAACCTGCCCTGCTGCAAACCAAACTGTTCGTCCCTGCTGGCAGGTCTTTCGATCTGACAGAGGGATCCTGAGGGAAACTTGCCTGGGGTGCGAAATCTTCACCCAGGCTCCCCTGGCATCAGGGGATTAAGTCATTATAAAGAGGAGATGTTTTATGACCCGTTTGGAGCGCTTCGTCTTATCAATGATGTTTGCCCTGCTGGTCGCCGGTGTCACCCTGGTGGTGGCAAGCGCACAGACTGATTCACCCGCCACGCCGACTCCTGCCACCGGGCAGCAGGGACAGGAACCATCCAAGTGTGGCACTTGCCATCCGGATTACCAAAACCTGTGGTATACCGGCGCCCATGGACACGCCAGCAGCGACCCGGTTTTTACCGACTCCTGGACACAACAAGGAAAACCTGGTGCCTGCCTGGTCTGCCATGTGACCGGTTATGACCCCGCCACAGCCACCTGGAAGCAGGATGGCGTTTCCTGCGAAGCCTGCCATGGTCCTGCACCGGCTGATCATCCCAATCAGCCCATGCCGGTTTATCGCACGGCTGACTTGTGCGGACGCTGTCATAGCGATACACGCTTTGGCTGGGCTGAATGGAAAGTCTCCGCCCATTACCAGCGTAACATGACCTGCACGGTCTGCCATGACCCGCATTCCGCCTCCCTGAAGCAGATTGATGGCAAGTATGGCCAGGCGACAGATGCTTCCGGTCTTTGCCTTAACTGCCACAAGGATTACTCCATGCAGTTCCCTTACTCCACCCACAGCCAGAAAGGTATCAAATGCGTGGATTGCCATCTGCGGCACCTGGGAGACACCACCTCAACCGATCAGATCCATACCATGCCGGATCACAGTTTCAAAGCCAGCTTGTCCACTTGCACCGCCTGCCATGCTGACCAGATGCATGCCCCCGCCGATGTGACTACTATTACCCCATCTGTAACAGAGACTCCTCCGTTGGTCCAGGAGGAATCCGGGACAGGCAGCATGCAGGATAAGCCTTCTCCGGTCAGCCCTGCTGGATATGCCGGATTGGCTGGATTGATCGGCCTGGCAGGTGGCATGGTTCTCTCACCCTGGATGGAGCGCTGGTACCGCCGCATCAATGTCAACAAGGAGCACAAGAATGACTGAGACCAAGTTTGACCGGCGTGATTTTCTGAAAATTTCAGCGGTGGGTGTCTCTGCCTTGGCTGGCCTGCGCATGATCAACCGGGCGGGAGCCTCCAGCGCTGAGGTAGGTGCCCATCAATGGGCCATGGTCATCGATCAAGACAAGTGCACCGGCTGCGGTTACTGCACGCTGTCCTGCCAGGCGCACAACGATGTCCCTCCGGAAATCTCCTGGTGCAAGGTTATCCAGGTGGAGGATGTGGGAGGCAAGAACGTCTTCATCTCGCGACCCTGCATGCAGTGTGGCAAGGCACCCTGTGTGGATGTCTGCCCGGTTAAAGCCAGTTATTACCGCAACGATGGCATTGTCATGATGGATTACGACCGCTGCATTGGTTGCCGGTATTGCGAAGCAGCCTGCCCGTACGGGGCTCGTGCTTTCAACTGGAAAGCCTTCACCGGTCCCAACCCGGCTGTGCCAGAGTGGGGACAGCCGGAAGTAAAACGTCGCGGCCGAGGTGTGGTGGAAAAATGCGCCTTCTGCTACCAGCGCATTGACCGAGGCCTGGAACTGGGCATGACCCCCGGAGTGGACGCGGATGCCACGCCAGCCTGCGTGGTGGCCTGCCCGGTGGGCGCTCGCGTGTTCGGTGACCTTAAAGACCACGGGTCAAATGTGAGCAAACTGCTGCGCGAACGTGTTTCCTTCCAACTGCGGGATGACCTGGGGACATCCCCCAGGGTTTACTACCTCTCTCCAGATCCACAAGGAGCCTGACATGATAGCGATTGCCAAGAAACTCCCCAAGATCTCACCCTGGACCGCCTGGCTGGCATTTCTGGGGCTGGTGATCACGGCTGGTGTGGCTGCTGGATTAATGGTCTTCTGGAAAGGCTTGTCAGTCACCAACCTGACTGACCTGGTTCCCTGGGGTTTGTGGATCACCATCGACCTGTCATCCATTGCGGTCAGCGCAGGTGCCTTCTTTCTGTGTGCCGGGGTTTACCTGGTGGGACTCAAGCGTTTTCAACCGGTCGCCAAGACGGCCACCTTCATCGGGCTGATCGGCTACAGCATGGCACTGCTCACCCTGCTGATGGATATCGGCCGGCCAGACCGCTTCTGGCACGCCGTGGTGTACTGGAACGAGCACTCCCTTTTGTGGGAAGTGACCATGTGCGTCACCCTGTATCTGACCGTACTGGTCTTCGAGACCATGCCGATCTTTGCCCAGATCCCCCTGCTGCAGCGTTTCCCCAAGCTGGTCAAATTCATGAAAGGCACCCACCACTACGCCCCCTACCTGGCTGTAGTGGGTATGGGACTGTCCATGTTGCACCAGTCTTCCCTGGGTGCGGTCTACGGTGTGTTGAAAGCCCGCCCGCTTTGGTACCGCCCGGATGTCTCGGTGCTGTTCATTTTTTCTGCAGTGGTGGCGGGTATGTCCATGACCGTCTTTGTCTCGATGTTGTCCGCCCGCCTTTCCAAGAAGATCGTTGTGGATGACAGCCTGCTGGAACGGGTGGCTGCCTTCATCGGCTGGGCGCTGGTGGGTTACCTGTACTTCCGCTTCTGGGATGCGTTGGCCATGACCTACACCTATTATCCCGGGCGCACCGAAGGCCTGGGGTTGCTGACCAAAGGACCGCTCTCCTTCAACTTTTGGGTGGGCGAGATGCTGCTGGGTATCCTGATACCGATGATCCTGCTGCTCAATGGGCGGACCCGGCGGCAGCCGGTCTGGCGTATGCTAGCCCTGGCGATGGTGGTAGGCGGGGTGATCGCATACCGCTGGGATACCAACCTGTCCGGTTTCCTGGTTGTAATGTCTTACCTGCCCGGTACGCCGACCATCACTTACACGCGCTATTTCCCATCGCTGATCGAATTCCTGAGCGGATTCGGTGTGGTCGGATATGGGGTGCTGGCTGTCTCGCTGGGAGTGCGTTACCTGAAGGTGGTGGATCATACACCGGAGGTGGAAGAGCATGCCCACTCAACTGAAGAGGTGGTACCAACCATCCCGGCCTGAGGACCAGACAAGGGCGATCGACCGTAAAGATGATCGCCTTAATTAATAATGAAGCATCTCCTTGTTCTTTGAAAAGGAGATGCTTCTTTTTATCGGGAGGTTTGTTCCAGTAAATACATGATCGAGCAGTAATCCTGTTTGGTTGCCAAAGACATGCCCATCTCGCAGGTGATATTGGATGAGTAATAACCGGCATAATCCTTTGCGTTCACTTCTGCACTTTCCAACTCGGTGGCGGAGGCAGTCAACTCGGGGAAGAGCAGCCCGCGGTCGCCGGCAAAGGCGCAACAACCCAATTGGGTTGGAACGATGACCGAGGCGGCGCAGCGCTGGGCGATGGCAACCATTTTTTCCTGCAACCCCATCTTGCGCGCCGAGCAGTTGGGATGCAGCACCACTTCACCCGGGATGGGGGTGAGGTCCAGGTGGGGCAGGAGCACATCGTGCATAAACTCCAACCCATCCAGCAGGGTCAATTTTTGATAGATCGGCTGTTCAGTGGGTGACAAACCTTCCAGGTTGGAGGCATATTGACGCAGGGTGTAGGTGCAGGAGGTGGTATCGATCACCACCGGCAGCCGGCCATCCTGTGACCATTCCTGGAAACGTTCCAATGTACGCTGCCGGGTTTGCTGGTAAGCCTGGGTGTAGCCCTTGGAGCCAAACGGCATACCGCAACAATTGCCTGCCACATCCGGGGGGATCCACAGACGGATACCAGCTCGCTCGGCTAATTTGACCATGGTGTCCGCCAGACTGGCTTTACCGCGCCGGGGAACACCTAATTGGCGCGAGATACAGGATGGGAAATAGATGTATTGGGCATTCTCCTGGCTGGTGGTGGGAAGGCGGCGTGGAACAAATGGGACAGCCTGATTCCATTTTGGAAGCCTTCCCCGGCTCACTTTTTCCATGGCAAGGGTCACTCCCCGGATGGTGTCTTCACCAACCAGGGAACCAGCCGCGTGAGCCAGGTTGACCGCCAGTCCCAGGCAGCTCTCCACGCCGGAAAAATGTCTTGATAACCACAATGAAATCTTTTCCCCTTGCGGCGAAACCATACTTGCCCGCAGGTGTTTGGTCAGGTCACCGGTGTTGATACCTACCGGACAAGCCGAGGCACATAGTCCATCCACGGCACAGGTTTCCACGCCAGCGTAATTGAAATCCTCCAGTAGGGATGTTAGCAGGGGAGTATCACTTCCTGAGCGCACTTGCCGGCTGATCTCACGCCGTATCACAATGCGCTGCCGGGGGGTGAGTGTCAGTCGCTGGCTGGGACAATTCGATTCGCACAACCCGCATTCGATGCACTTATCCACTTCAGCCTCAACCGTAGGCATATCCTTGATATTGGTGACATGCGAACGTGGGTCGGGGTTGATGATCACCCCAGGGTTGAGCAAGCCATCCTGATCGAATAGCGACTTGATGTCCTTCATCAACGAGTAGCCATTTGCACCCCATTCTGCTTCAAGATAGGGGCTGATGGCGCGACCTGTGCCGTGTTCTCCTTTGAGGGAACCATCATATTTGTTGCGCACCAAGGTCATCACGTCATCCATGAAGACTTCCAGGCGCTTGATTTCCTGCGGGTTGTCGAGCAGGCAACTGAAGTTGAAATGAAGATTGCCGTCCTTGGCGTGGCCGAAGATAATGGCATCCAGGTAACCGTATGACTGGAAGCGCGCCTGCAGGTCGGTGATGGCTTCGGCTAGTCGTGGTACTGGGAAGACCAGGTCCTCGGTCAGCACGGACGTACCTTTGGGACGCATGGCCCCCATGGTTGGGAATAGCCCCTTGCGCAGTTTCCAAAACTCAGCCTGCACCTGCGGGTCCTGGCTGAACTCCGGAGAATCCAGCAGGTCCATGTCTTTAACCGTGGAGGCTGCAACACGGCGGATGCCATCCATATCCACCGGGTTACCCTGGTACTCGACTAGAATGGCAGCTGCTGTATCCGGTAGGCTCTTTAGGATGGCTGGGGATCCCGTCAGGTGTTGTACCGAACGCAGGGCAGCCCGTTCCATGATCTCGACTGCCCGGGCACCAGAATCGCGCAGGGGAGCAATGGCGCGTGCCGCGGCTTGCAGGTTTCTGAAGTACAGCTGGGCGGTGTAGCGTAACGGGTAATCGGGGAGCGTGTTGAGTGTAGCTTCTGCAATGAATCCCAGCGTGCCTTCCGAACCGATCATCAGGTGTGCCAGGATTTCCACCGGTTGGTCGAAGTCCAGCAATGCGTTAATGGAGTAACCGTCGGTGTTCTTCATACTGTAACGGTTACGCACCCTCTCAACCAGGGTTCCATCCGCAAGAAGGCGCTTGCGTAGTTCTAGCAAGCCGGCATAAATCAGCGGGGAACCCTCCTTGAATTGCTGGTCTGCTTGCGGGTCAGCGGTATCCAATAGCAGACCATCCGGCAACAAGACTTTCAGCGAGTGCAGGGTATGATAGGCATTCTCAGCCACACCACAGCACATCCCGCTGGAGTTGTTAGCCAGGATGCCGCCCAGCATGGCTGCGTCAATGGACGCCGGGTCCGGGCCAAGACGCCGTCCAAAAGGCTTGAGCAGGGTATTCAATTGTGCGCCAACCACACCTGGCTGGGATCGTAATAGAAAGCCACCTTCTTCAACGCTGGCCTGATTCCAGTAACGGGAGAGCGCGACCAGCAGACCTGATGAAACAGACTGACCAGTCAGGCTGGTTCCGGCAGCCCGGAAGGTGAGAGGAATGTGTTGCTGATGGGAGAATCGGAACAGGTCACAAACTTCGCTGGTGGAGGTGGGATGCACCACTGCCTGTGGAACGAGCCGGAAATAGGACGCGTCGTTGGCGTAGGCGTAGCGATCCAGCGGGCGAGTCAGCACTCGATTGGATGGGAGAATTTGGGAGAGCTGGTTTTTTAAGTCGACGTCAGGCTGCCGTTTTTCCACCATTTTTAATAAAGACCCGGACCTTTCTTTGGTCAGCGAGAGAGGATTCCTTTCTTATGCAAATCGCAATGCCATTATGATCTACTTCACCGATTCTCGAGATACCAGGTGAGATCATGGCATTTTTTTCTTTTAAATTAGTCTTAAAGTACTTTCAAGAATCCCCAACCGATGGATTCTTTCAGAAAATAAATGACTTTCTGAAACAAATCATATCGCGTAATCTTTTATTATGTATCGAACGAATGTCACTTTTTGAAGATAATATTTTTATCTAACATGAATACTATCTTATTTAAAATTCGTCGACCATTCACCAAGCGCATTAATCCATTAGAATAAAGGCATGGGAACACTCTACCTGGTGGCAACACCCATCGGCAACCTGGGGGACATCAGCGCACGCGCTTTGAAGATATTGACTGAGGTCAGCCTGATCGCAGCCGAGGACACACGCGTCACCCGCAAACTACTCAACCATTTCTATATCAGCACCAAAGTGACCAGCTACTTTGAACACAATAAACTGAGTAAATTGGATGCCATTTTAGCCGCTTTGGGAACGGGTGACGTGGCCCTGGTTTCCGATGCCGGAACCCCGGGGTTGAATGACCCGGGTTTTGACCTGGTGCGGGAGGCCATTAAAACGGGACACCAGGTCAGCCCCATCCCCGGCGCTTGTGCACCAGTCTCCGCCCTGGTGGCTTCCGGTTTACCTTCGGATGCCTTTCTTTACCTGGGATACCTGCCGCGCAGATCAAGTGAGCGTTTAAAATTCCTTGATTCCATCAAGCACATGCCTTATACACTCATCTTCCTGGAGACCCCGCATCGGTTGCTGGATTCGCTCCAGGACATTAATGAAAAACTGGGGGATAGGCAGGTAGCGGTAGCCCGCGAACTGACCAAACTGCATGAACAAATCCTGCGCATGTCTCTTACTGAGGCCAGGAATTATTTCCAGGTTAACCAACCGCGTGGTGAGTTCACCCTGGTTGTGGCTGGCAACCAGGTCCTTGAAGACAGTAAGTGGGATGAAGTCCGCTTATTTTCCGCTATCCAGGCTGGCCTCAACATGGATGAGTCGACCACCAGGTTGGCTGCCAGGCTGGCGTCCGAATCGGGTTGGGACAGGCGCAAGGTCTACAGGTTGATCACTGAACGACGAAATTAATTAACCTTCGAATAACAAACCGGTCCACTTTTACTCAAACCTGACGAAAGTCAATCCAATTGAAAGAGCTTGAAATGAAACCATTGGAAACCAGCCTGGGAACGATCGTTATTCGCCAAGCTTTAATAAAAGATGCTGAAAGCTACCGGGCTCTACGCCTGGAAGCTTTGCATCAGCATCCCGAAGTGTATAGCGCTGACGAAAAGGTGAACCTTGAACGACCAAAGTCCTTTTGGGAGGAACGGGTGAGGTCCCTGGGACGAGATGACATGATCATGTTTGCCGAGCATGAACAGGTCCTGGTGGGGATGTGCGGGATCTACCTGGGAGAATCACCTAAAACCCGCCACTCTGCCACGATTGTAGGTGTCTATGTAAAACCGGAATTTCGCAACCTGCATATCGCAGGTGCATTGATTGAAATATGTGTTGATTGGGCGCGCGATCAGGGAGCTAGGGTGGTCAAACTGGCAGTGGTCACCAATGATGAAACTGCCATCCATTGTTACAGGAGAGGTCGATTTGAAGTCTATGGGACCGAACCTCAGGCTTTGTTTTACAGCGGCATCATGTACGACGAACTGCTCATGGCAAGATTGGTCTAATCATGCATTTCTTTTATCTAAAACAAGTAGCTAAAACTGGTAGCCCCTTTGACCCCCTTCCAATACCCACTTGAGGCCACCAGGTTCCCCCGATCACATGTTTTTTATCTGATCACGGACGGATCTCCAGGGATAGGTTCTGCCCCGGGAAATCCAACCACAGGACGCAATGCTGCAACAGCTGGCTGCCGATGATCCCGCTGGCGCCGGTCACGGATAAAGTCTTTGCCAGTGATCCCGGCAGGACCCCGCAGCGTAGGTTGAAAGCGTTTCCAGCCACCTCAACCGGAATGTTATACACATCTGTTTCGAACTCACCAGTGCCGGGGCAAAAACCCATCTCATGACTAACCGGTTTCTTCCCTGAAACAAGTCGTTGATCAATATATGATAACTTCGACCCGCTATCCAGCAATGCACGCACCGCCTCTCCTTTTATGTTGCATAGGATGATGGGTACACCCGTCAACATTTCAAACTGGATCTTCTGCAGCGGGTTTGGTTCAGGCTGTGATCTGAATTGGACCAAGTTGGCAGGCAAGTCCAACTTGACATGGAATTGTCCCAGAATGTCCATCCCCATGACTCCATCCAGTTCCACACCGACCCGATTTTCAAAGGCGGCCATATCCTCGCCCTGGGAGGAAGACTCCAGCCTGTGGATCCTGTCCATGAAAAAGAGGGAAGGTGCTTTTCCAACTGAAAGCGGTGAACTGCTGTCCAGCAAGAACTTCTTATCCTCCAGGTAAAAGATAAGGTGACCATTCACCAGGTCCATCCTGAAATCCATAACGTCCTCCCAGCCACGCTTGTTGCGGTATTCCTGGGCATGGCGTCGCTTGCGGGTGCTTTCAGCCATGCCCTCCTTGAGTTCATTGGACAAGAACATGTATTTTTCTTTGGCCGCGGAGGGAAGGTTGGGGGCATGCATGGCGAGGGAATCCTGAACCAGGTTATATGACCCTATCCGGTCACCCTGGCGTTCTCGCTTGAGCGCTTCATTCGCCTTGTCTGCCATATCCACCACGGCATAACGTTCCATCAAGGATTGGTCTTCACTGGTGGCTTTTTCCGTTGAGGCTGCTACCGGGTTGATCTCCAGGGTCACCAGGGCGGTGTGGACTTTTTCGTCCTCCCCCTTGCCTTGGATGCTGACGGGCAGGATGACCTTGTCCGTCCAACCACCTTTGGCAAAATCCAGTTTTAGGTAAACCGACCGGCTGTCACCTGAATATAGGCTGCCAAGATGGACCTTCATTTCATCCCTGCTCCTTTCAGCATGGAACCCGGCGGCTACCTCGGCATGGATGTGCTGGTTTAATCGTACGATAAGCACGGTTTCCCGCAGGGTGGTATGGACCAATTGATCAAACTCGCGTTCAAAGACGAGCGGGATGGCATTCAGGGTTTCAATAAAATGGAAGTTCCCACCTCCCTCGTTGGCCATGCTTTCAAGCAGGTGCTCATCATATCCGTGACCCACGCCAAAGCAGGAAGTGGAGATGCCGCGCATGAAGATCTGGCGGGCATGCCGGCCAAGTTCGAGCGCGTTGGTCATACCCACGTTGGCCAGACCGTCGGTCAACAACAGGGTGCGGTTGATGGCGCCATCTTCAGAGGCTTTGGCTACTAATTCGCAACCCCGCAGCCAGCCTCCCGCCAGGTTGGTGCTGTTCCCCGAATGGACTTCCGCCAGTTTGAGCCGGGCGGTCTGCTTGTTATCTTCATTCATCAAAGTTGCCGGGAACAGTGTCTTCACCTGGTCATCATAGACGGTCAGAGAAGAAAGGTCCTTGGAACTCAACAGCTCGATCACATGGGCGGCTGCCTTTTTCACGTATTCCAGTTTTTCGCCAGACATGGACCCCGAGCGGTCTAACACCAGGCTCAGGTTCAATGGAGGCCTTTCCTTGTGTTCCTTGAGTTCAGGTGGCGTGATGCTGATCTCCAGGATGCGGGTGCAACTCTGGTCGATTGAGATCACCTTCTTATCAGCCAGCACCTTGACTTTTATCTGATTCCCGTTTTTGTTCGTTTTCATTTCTTGTTTTCTCCCTTCTTGGTAAGTGTTCTTGCATATCTGCGGACTGCCATGCGGATTTCATCCACCATTTGCTCTTTATCCCGGTCCATGGGTTCCCTGACCATCAATTCCACATCCTCACCCAAGGTGACCCTTTTCCAGGACTCCCCGGTCGAACTTTTCAGGGAAAACCTTTTTTCGGTCTCCGGTAAACTGGAATAAATCTGGGCGGCTGAGGTTTTTATCTCCTGGCGGGGCTCTGAAACGCCTAATTCATTGCGGGTAGTTTGGATGTTGCGGATATACTCGAGAGCGCTCGAACTAGCGCTTCTTTTCTGCAAGGGTTCTCCATCCAGGAGAGCACTTGACTGGAAGATCGGGCGGAACTCATCCTGGCTATTGAGCGCTTGAAACATGTCTTCCGGGCTCATACTATCCAGAAGCTGCTTGATCTGTTGTAACGGCAGGTGCAAGTCTTTAAGCCGCTGGATGAGAGCCAGGTAATCCAGGTGTTCCTGAGAATAACGGGAGAACTTTCCGCGTGTATCCGGTCCGGGTAACAGGCCTTCCTGTATATAAAACCTCAAGGTTCGCATGGGTAACCCACTGAGTTTTTCCAGATCTTCCAGGGTGAATTCCTTGGCCATGCTTCGTCTCCTTATACGCCAATATGACAGTAGTACTGTTATTATACAGTAATACTGTAAAATAACAAGAGGCAATTCCTTAAATTTAAAAAGACTTCCGGAGTTGCTCCGGAAGTCTTTGAAACGGAATAGGGGATATTCAGGGCAATGTCAAGCATATGGCGTAGGAGTTCAACAACTGGCTACTCCCGGTCAAGTTCGAACCGTAGACATTCCAGGTTTTGGGGCTCCCACCCTTCATGCTTATGTTGTACACCCAAATATTTGTGCTCCCAGCAAAACCTCCCCCGGTCAACAGAGTCCCGGAGGGGCAGGTGGCTTCCACCGAATCCACAGCACCTCCGGCGATGGATTTTTGCGCCAGAATCTGGCTGGTGCTGCCACCGCTGCCGGAGAGGCACACGGCATAGGCGTTCAACAGGCCACTGCCGGAAGCGTTGTTCTTGGCGTAAACTTCCCAACCATTGCCATTCATCGAACTGTTATAGACAAAGAACTTATCGTTGCTGGCGTATCCTCCGCCGGTCACGACACTACCACCCGGGCA
>Ga0315268_10007440_pt1 | contig 11522 bp, 8 predicted proteins | sample C1_top_MG_FD_204535 | JGI IMG/M metagenome (GOLD analysis project Ga0315268, IMG submission 204535) | Sediment microbial communities from Yellowstone Lake, YNP, Wyoming, USA - C1_top | ecosystem: Environmental > Aquatic > Freshwater > Lake > Sediment | place: USA: Wyoming | collected 2017-08-01 | reverse complement strand
ACTCAACGATTCGGCGTTCGTGTATCAGGCGGAGACGAGCGTGGCGCTGGGGTTCGGCTTCCGGTGCGGATTTCTCGGGTTGCTGCACATGGAGATCGTGCAGGAGCGGTTGCGGCGCGAATACGGCATGGACATCATCGCCACGTATCCGAGCGTGGTGTATCGCGTGACGTTGACGGACGGAAAGGTGAAGGAAGTGGATAATCCGGCGTTCCTGCCGGACGTGACGTATATCGAGAAGATCGAAGAGCCGATGGTGCGCGCTTACATCATTTGCCCGAACGAATACATCGGCGACATGATGGCGCTGGTGTCCGAGAAACGCGGCACACTGGATCACACGGAGACGCTGGACTCGAAGCGTGTGATGTTACACAACCACGTGCCGCTCGGGGAAATCCTGATTGATTTTCATGATCGCATCAAAAGCATCACACGCGGTTACGGCTCGATGGATTACGAACACGCTGATTACCAGGAGAGCGAAATGGTGAAGCTGGACATCCTCGTGAACAATGAGCCGATGGATGCGTTTTCCTGCATCGTGCATCGTTCGAAGGCAGAGGGCAGGGGACGTGCGCTGGCCGAGAAGTTGAAGGAAGTCATTCCCCGACAACAATACCAAGTGAAGATTCAGGCGGCCATTGGCGGGAAGATTGTTGCGTCGGAATCCGTGAGCGCCTTCCGCAAAGATGTGACCGCGAAATGCTACGGCGGCGACGTGTCGCGCAAGCGCAAGCTGCTGGAGAAGCAGAAGGAAGGCAAAAAGCGGATGAAATCCATCGGCAACGTGAACATTCCGCAGGAAGCGTTTATCGAAGTGCTCAAGACGTGAACGCAAATGAGAGTTGAAGGTCAAACGAAAGGGCAGGGGACAATAACATGACATTACGCTGGTTCATCTCGAAGACAGTGCGGCAAGCCGTGGCGATGCGAAAGCACGTGCATCGAATTCTTTGCGCGCAACGCGACATCCTCACGCCGCAAGCGATTCAAAACGTCTCGGCTTCGTTGGACGGAATGAGCAAGGCCATCCGCGAAGGCGCTACGAATGACGAATTACTCAAGCAGATGGAGCGGTTGGGCGAGGTGCATGACAAATGGCTAAAGCCGTACCCGAACCACGCTTGGCGGGAAAACGTCGAGGTGTTTCTCGTCGCCCTCGCTGTGGCGATGGGCATCCGGACGTTCTTCCTGCAACCATTCAAGATACCCACCGGCTCGATGCAGCCGACACTTTTTGGCGTTACCTCGGAGAACTTGATGGGCCGGGCCAATGTGCAGATTCCGACCGGACTAGCCCGTGTCGGTGAATGGTTTCAGGGAATTTCCTACCTGGACGTTAAGGCCAGGGTAGATGGAACGCTGGATAACATCAGCAATCCATTGCGCTTTCTGATTTTCAACATCAGGCAGACCCTCACGATTGGCGGCGTGGCGCACGTCATCTGGTTTCCGCCGGACTACGGCAGCGAGCAGCAAAACCTGGCGGTACGCGCCGGGTTGGAACACGGCCAAACTTATCGAGCGGGCGAACAAGTCGTGAAACTCAAAGTGCAAGCCGGCGATCATCTTTTCGTGGATCGAATGACCTACAACTTTTGCAAGCCGGCCCGCGGCGAAATTGTCGTCTTTCAAACGGCTGGAATTGCGGACCCCCGGATGCCTCAGGACCAGTTTTACATCAAACGCCTTGTCGCGCTCAGCGGTGATCGTGTGCAAATCGGCAACGACCGCCATCTTGTTATCAACGGTAAACGACTTGACGCCTCCACACCGCATTTCGAAAACGTTTATTCGTTTGACCCGAAGAAGCCGCCGCAAGAAAGCCAATACTCCGGGCATGTGAACGAGTCCGTTGGTCGCCAACTCGGCAGATTTGGGCTGGCACCCTTGTTTCCGGACGAAACCACGGTTCACACAGTCGAAGCAGCCAGCTACATGGTGATGGGTGACAATACGCTGAACAGTTTCGACTCACGCGGATGGGGCGAATTCCCGGCGGCCAACGTCATTGGTAAGTCATTCTTCGTTTACTGGCCGATCACGGACCGGTTCGGTTGGGGACATCGTTGAATCGTTACAAAGCTAAAAAGATGAGAGAAATCAAAGCAACTGCGGATTTCCAGCCCAATAGTTAAGTATGAACAATGTCTGTTATGTTTAATTGATTCGTGGCCAGTTTCACTCTTTCAGAACGGAGGCATAGATTTTCTCGTATTCGGCGACCGTCCGATTCCACGAAAAGTCTGCTATCATTCCATTCCGACGGTAGAGTTGAAGCAGTTTCGCGTTTTGGTAAATGACCAGCGACTTTCTGATCGCTTTGGCTAGAGCAGGTGCTGAGTAGGTGGCGAACTTGATGCCGGTAGCTTTCCGCGACTCGGTGGACGCGTCCACGATGGTGTCGTCAAGGCCACCCGTGGCTCGGACGATCGGAATCGTGCCGTACCGCAGACTGTACATCTGGTTCAAACCGCAAGGCTCGAACCGCGATGGCATGAGGTAGAAATCGCACCCAGCCTCGATGCGATGCGACAATTCCTGGTCGTAACCGATACGCGCAGCGGCCTTGTAAGGAAATCGTTGCGCCAAATGTTGAAAAGCACGCTCGTAATCAGCACCACCGCTACCCAGAAGGATAAATTGAATGTCCGCGTTCAGCATCTCCTCCAGTGCGCCGAGTTCGATGCTGATCCCTTTCTGTTCGGTCAAGCGAGTTATCGTGCCGAAGAGAGGCGTGTTCGGTTTGACCGGCAGGTTCATGTCCTTTTGCAACGCGGCCTTGTTCACTCTCTTGCCAGCTAGGCGGGTCACGGAATACTTATGCTTCAGAAATGGATTCCGGGTCGTATTCCACTCGTCGTAATCCACACCGTTGAGGATTCCGAACAGGCGGCTTTGTCGTTTGCGGAGCAGCCAGTCCAGGCCCTCGCCAAATTCTTCGGTTGTGATTTCGCGGGCGTAACGTGGACTGACGGTGGTTATAACGTCGGCAAACGCGATGCCCGCCCTCAGGCAGTTCAACTGTCCGAAATGTTGTTCCGCGCCATCCGCGCGAAGGTAATCGTGAGACAGGTTGGTTAAGTCGTAGGCACTTCGCGGAAACCAGCCTTGATAGGCGAGGTTGTGAATCGTCAGGCACACTGGCGGTGGATTCCCCCACCCTTCCCCGCGTGATTGGTGCAGAACCATTGCCGGCACAAGTCCCGTCTGCCAATCGTTCACATGCACGATTTCAGGTCGCCACGGCAGGTAGCGCGCCAGATGTGCAACGCACTTGGAGAAGAAAATAAATCGCTCGCTGTTGTCGGCATAATCCGCGCCGTTCTCGTTGTACAAACCGGCGCGGTCGAAGTACGCAGGCTGGTGAACAAAGTAGATCGTCAGTCGTTCAGCCGGGTTGAGCGACCATAACTCGGCTTGGACACGTTTCGCACCCAAGGGCAGATCAATGTTCCAGTCCACACGGCGAATTCCGGGGAAGCGTTCCTTGATGCCGCGATAGAGCGGTGTGACCACGCCCACTTGATGTCCAGCTTGCGCGAGGGCTTTTCCCAACGCTCCAATCATGTCGGCCAGCCCGCCGGTTTTAGAATACGGATGGACTTCGCTGCTGGCGAGAAGAATTTTCATGGAGAAACTACGATTAGACGTGAATCCAACAGGTGAAGACTTCGGAAACCTTCATTCGCGTGAATTGATGTTCATTCGTGGTTCAACTCGCTACGCCGTGATGCGTTCCGTCTTCAAATACGGCTGCAATGGCTCTGGAATCACCATGCTTCCATCCGCCTGCTGGTAGGTTTCCACCAGCGCCACGAACAATCGGGCCAGCGCCGTGCCGCTGCCATTGAGGACGTGCGGAAACTTGTTTTCGCCGGTCACGGTCTTGTAACGCAGATTCATCCGGCGCGCTTGAAATTCTTCGCAATTTGACACGCTCGAAACTTCCAGATAACTCCCCTGCCCCGGCGCCCAGACTTCGATGTCATAAGTCTTTGCGCTCGCGAACCCCATATCGCCCGTGCACAACGACACCACGCGATAATGCAGTCCGAGCAACTGCAACACGCGCTCCGCGTTCGCCAGCATCTTCTCGTGTTCGGCGTAACCGTCCTCCGGCTTCACGATCTTGATCAACTCCACCTTGTCGAACTGATGCACGCGGATCATCCCGCGCGTCCCAACGCCCGCCGCGCCCGCCTCGCCGCGGAAACACGGCGTGTAAGCGCAGTAGCAAATCGGCAACTGCTTCTCGGCCAAAATTTCTTCGCGATGAATATTCGCCACTGGCGTCTCCGCCGTTGGAATCAGATATAACTTCCCCATCGCGTCAGCGCGATCACCCTCTACTGCGCCATAATACTGATCTTTGAACTTGGGGAATTGCCCCACGCCCACCAGACACTGCGGCCCGACCACGAACGGAGGTGAAACTTCCGTGTAGCCATGCTCCCGCACATGCAAATCCAGCAGGAACTGAATCAATGCCCGCTCCAACCGCGCGCCCCAGTTTGTATAAAGCAGAAAGCCGCTGCCCGACAACTTCACGCCGCGCGCAAAATCCACCAGCTTTAGGCTCTCGCACAACTCCACATGCGACTTTGGCTTGAAGGTAAAGTTCGGCTTCTCCCCATGAACGCGGACGACCGGATTGTCCTCCGCGCTTTTGCCGATCTTCACCGAGTCATGTGGCAGGTTCGGCAGGCACAGCATCAATTCATCACGCTTCGCTTCCGCCTCACTGGCCTGGTTGTCGAGCGCTGTGATTTTGTCCCCCAGTTTCCTTGTTTCAGCCTTCTTCGCCTCGGCCTCGGCGAGTTTCTTCTGGCCCATCAGCGCGCCGATCTCCTTCGACACGCGGTTGCGCATGGCCTTGAGCGCCTCCACCTCGGCCAACGCCTTGCGCCGCGCCTCATCCGCCTGGAGGATGCCGTCAATGGCCTGCTCGTCCCCGGCCCCGCGCGTGGCGAGACGTTGACGCACAAAATCCGCCCGTTCCCGAATCAATTTAATATCCAGCACGAGCGGATTATAGGGAACGTGAACTCCAAATCAACCACGGCGGGTGGCCACGACGAAACTACAGGCGAAGACGGGCGGGTTCAACCACGGATTGAGAGGATGTACCGCGCGACTAACCCACACGACAGATCGAAAGCTCCCGACACGCTCCGGTCCTTTCAATCCTTTTGGGGGTAGGCCGACTATCGCGTAAAATACTCACTCGTCTTCTTGTCTCTGAACAATGACACCGCAAGCGTCACTGGCATGCCGAACCATATAAACAAGACCAGCGGATCAAGTAACCACTCCCACCATATTTGCGGACGACTCCAAACCATAAGGCTCATGCCCACAAATACGACGGCAGGAATCAAAATACCCAATACCATCAAAATCCAGCGTGAACGGGGAGCGCGAACACAGGTGTAAAATAATCCAAGCAAGCTGCAAAGGGTGAAACAAGCAAAAATCAGAAGGCCCTCAAATGAACCGATATGACGAAAACGCCACAGATCGCGGCCGAAGTAAGCGGCCGAGAGTGCAAAAGCTAGGCGATACAACTGAACTCCCAATGGCGCTTTGATGACGGGTGAAATGCTCATGCGCGCAGTCGTCCTACAAGCGATTCGAGAGCAATTTGCGGTTTATCACCGTTCGCATGGTGCGGTTGTATTTCAGGCTGGCCGGCGTGTCAACCCGCGTTCGGCTTCGTGGGCGGGCGACGCGATGATCGGTCATTCGGAAAACCCGAACCGCCCGACGGCTTTCCCCTCTCCGCCCTAGTTATACGGCGGCAGGACATTTGAGACACGTTCCCGTCCGCCTGGCAATCTGATTATTCCGGGGCGGGTATCCGCAGTCGGATTCGGCATCTCCCAAACGGGTTTTGGGGTCTCCCAATCGGCGTCTGGGGTTTCCGGATGGCGTTGGGCGAAGCCCAAACCGGATTTGGGGTCTCCCAAACGGTGTTTGGGGTTTCCCTTTTCACGTTCGGGGTCTCCCCCTCGCGTTCCGCGTTTCCCGAACGGCGTTTGGGGTTCGACAAATTGATTTTGGGGTTTCCCGAACCCGGTTTGGGAACTCCCAAACGGTGTTCGGGGTTTCCCAATCGGCGTTTGGGGTCTCCCAATTTGCGTTTGGGAGATGGATTTTTGGACTAAATTGTCGAAAACCCCGGTAAATCCGCAAAAAGGATTATATAGGTTGGCCGTTTACGCCAAGGGAGGTAAACCACGGCGCGTGGAGCGATCCGGCGGTCAAGACGGTGCCGTGATTTCAACGCGGCGTGAAGCGCGCGGAGGGCGGAAAGGATTCCGCGTGGCGAGCGAACGAGGGGAAATCTGATTGAAAACTCCCCTGCCCCGCCGCAAACTTCGGGCATGACGAAATCCGTTTTTGCCGGGCCGGTTTATGTGGTGCGCGACAACATTGACACCGACCAGATCATCTCCGCGCAATATCTCAACCTCGTCCCCACCATTGCCGAGGAATACGAAAAGCTCGGCAGCTACGCGCTCGACGGCCTGCCGAAGTCGCTCTACCCCGTGCGCTATGTGAAGGACGGGCAGCTCGATAGCGAATATCCCATCGTCGTGGGCGGGAAAAATTTCGGCTGCGGCAGCTCGCGCGAACACGCGCCCATCGCCCTCGGTTCGGCGGGATGCAAAGTCGTCCTCGCGGAAAGCTTCGCGCGCATCTTCTTCCGCAACTGTGTCGCCACCGGTGAACTTTATCCATGCGAAATGACCGAACGCCTCTGCGACGCGCTCAAGACCGGCGACGTCGTGACGGTGGACCTCGACAAAACCACCGTGACCGTGAAAGCCACGGGCAAAGTTTATTCCTTCAAACCGCTCGGCGACATTCGCCCTGTGGTAGATGCCGGTGGCATCTTCAATTACGCCCGACAGACGGGGATGATTACAAAATAGCTTGTAGCGGCGGCCTACGACCACCGCTACAGAATGTCAGCACGCCTATGCGGAGATAGGTGCTCCGATTAAAATGCCGGCGCGATCTGGAGGCGCTGTCCGGGCGCGGCCACGAGGTCTTCGCCCTTGGCCCAGACGGTGTCGTTGAGCAGCAGCTTGAACTTCAGCCTGTCGCTGGCCGGAACGGACAATTGCCAGGTTTGCGGGTCAACGCACTTGAGGGGCACGCCGTGGTCCCAACTCAAACCGGCGCCTTCGCCGCGGACGAACAGATTGTTGCCAAACCCAACGTCAACCTTGGCTTCGATGGTCGTCACGGGCCGTTTTGTTTCAGTGGCCGCGTTTTTCAGCGGCGCGATGGCTGTCACCGTCTTTCTAATTCCTTTGGGTAGTTTCATTTTTTATCACGGTTGAATTTTGTTCAGTTTGACCAACTCACGACAGACTACGTTCGATCTTCTCGCATAAAATTCAAGCGCGTTGCCTCATAGCAATCCATGTTCCATGCCTCGCGGGCCAGGGACAATTGATCCACCGACGGTTGGGAAACCGAACCGCAGATCAAAAGCGCCTGGTCAATTTCACGCCCACCCGCAAAATCTTTTGCACGCCAGCATCAGATTTTGCCTCGGCGTAGATGCGTAGAATCGGCTCGGTCCCTGAGCCGCGCAACATGAGCCAGGAACCGTCCTGCGCCACGAATTTCACACCATCGTAGGATTTCACCTCGGACAAAGGTGAACGCAGCAGTTTGGCGGGCGGACTTTGTTTGAGGTAATCCATCAGCGCGGCGCGCTTTTCGAGCGGGAAATGAGTGTCAATCCGGCCATAGCGGTGCGGGCCAAATTCCTTTCCCAAGTTCGTAATGAGCTTGTTCACCGAAACACGCTCCGTCGCCAGCATTTCAAGCAACATCAACCCGGCGGCGATGCCGTCGCGTTCGGGGATGTGGTTCGGAAAACCGATACCGCCGCTTTCTTCCGCGCCGAGTAGCACGTTGCCTTTGAGCATTTCAGCGCAGATGTATTTGAAGCCCACGCCAGTTTCGACCATCTCCAAACCGTAAGCCGCGCACATTTTGTCCACCATCGAAGTCGTCGTCAGCGCTTTCACGACCCGTCCCCTGCCCTTCCGGTTGACGATGAGATGATGCAGCAGCAGGCAAATCAAATTGTGCGTGGTCAGGTAATTCCCGCGCCCATCCATGCCGCCCACCCGGTCGGCGTCGCCGTCGGTCACGAGGCAGAGGTCGTGTGGATGCTTGCGGAGAAACGCCTGACTGCGGGCGTAATTGGCCTCAACCGGCTCGGGATTGATGCCGCCGAACAGCACGTCGTGGTTGCCGTTCAGGGTGGTGACCTTGCAGCTTGTGCCGGCAAGCAATTGCTCAAAGCAACCCGCGCCCACCCCAAACAATGCTTCATGGGCGAAACGCAATGTCGACTTCGCAATGAGTTTGAAGTCAACGAGCCTTTTCAGCACGGAAAAGTGCGCAGGCCGAACGTCCTTGATCAAAATCTGCTTTGCCCGAATTGCGTCATCGAACTTCATGGAACGGACGGGATTTCGGTCGAGAAAACTTTCTATGGCCTTGCAAGTGTCCGAATCGCTAGACCCGCCATAGTGCGACTTGAGTTTGAAACCGTTGAACATCGGCGGATTGTGGCTGGCCGTGATCATCACACCGCCGACGGCGCGCAGTTCTTTAGCCGCGAACGAGACTGACGGCGTGGGCGTGGGCTCGGGCGTCAGGACGACCTGAAAACCGTTGCCAGCAAAGACCTCAGCAGCACACTGCGCAAACTTGTCGGAGAAAAACCGCCGGTCGTAGCCAACGATGACTTTCTTCTCAGTGCCGATGACGAGATTCGCGGTCCAGTAATCCGCCGTCGCCTGGGCCACGCGCGTGACGTTGGTAAAGGTGAAATCTTCCGCGATCACCGCCCGCCAGCCGTCGGTTCCAAATTTGATTTGAGCCATTGGGGAAAACTAAAGCTGGAAGTTGATTAGTTGGAAACCACCGCTGCCACGGTCGCGAGGTCATTGCTTGGATGCGCCGCAGTCACCAACTTGCGCATTTTTTCCACCGCAGCTTTAAGGTTGCGCTGGCCGAACAAGGTGGTGCCGCTGACGAACACATCCGCCCCGGCGCGCGCACATTCAACGGCGGTCTTGAAATTGACGCCGCCGTCCACGCCAATCCGGTAAGGCAGATTACGCTCACGCCGCCAAGCCGCGGCCTGTTGGATTTTCGGCACCGCTTCGTGAATAAATTCCTGTCCGCCGAAGCCTGGGTTCACCGTCATGATGAGCAGATGGTCAATCTGGTCGAGGTAAGGCTGCACGAGACCGATGGCCGTGGGCGGGTTCACGCAAAGCCCGACTTGTTTACCGAGCGACCGGATTTTCCAAAGCAACGGCGTGACCGCATCGCCCAACTCAATGTGGACGATGATTTGATCCGCGCCGGCCTTGGCAAAAGGTTCAAGCAGAATTTCCGGCTTCGAACACATGAGGTGCACATCGAAGAACATCCTGGACAGGGGGCGGATGGTCTGCACCACGGCTGGCCCGAACGAAATGTTCGGCACGAAGTGGCCGTCCATGATGTCGAGGTGGAGCCACTCCGCGCCGGAACGATCCGCGCGCCCGGTTTCTTTGGCGAATCGGCCATGGTCAGCCGCAAGCAACGAGGGCGCGATAATCATGAGTGAAGACTAATGATAACAACGCGACGAGGAAAGTTGGAAGTACACCAAACTCAAGGAATGACACTTCCCACACCGCAATCCTGCCACGGATTGTCCCTCACGCCGTCGCAGGCGCAGGTGTTCCAAGACCAGGCAATTTCGGCGGCGCCGATTTGGGCGGCACCTCAGGAAGCGGAGTGCCGGCGGGGGCGCCCAGAACCGGGCCGGAGTCCGGCGGCGGCGTGGGCGGCGTAAATTTACCCGTGCGCACAATTTCATCCACCTGCGCTCCGTCCAAGGTCTCGTATTCGAGCAGTGAACTGGCGATCAATTCCAGCTTGTCGCGATGCGTATGGATGAGGTCGGACGCGACCTTGTGTCCTTCGTCAATCATCCGCTTGATTTCCTCGTCAATTTCCCGCGCGGTTTCCTCGCTGTAAACCTTGGGCCGGCCCATTTCCCGGCCAAGAAATACGAACTCGTCATCTGCGCCGTACTGCACCATGCCGAGTTTATCGCTCATGCCCCATTGACACACCATCGCGCGCGCGAGGTTCGTGGCCTGCTGAATGTCACCCGCGGCGCCCGTCGAAGTGTCGCCTGAAATGATTTCCTCTGAGATGCGGCCAGCCATCGTGACCGCAATCATGTCGAGCATTTCCTTGCGTCGGCGATTAAGAACGTCGTTCTTAGGCAACTGCATCGTCGAGCCGAGCGCCTGGCCGCGCGGGATGATGGTGACCTTGTGCAGCGGGTGCGTGTGATCGAGCATGACACTGACCAGCGCGTGACCGGCCTCGTGCCAGGCGGTGAATTTCTTTTCTTCGTCGGTCATGGCCAGGCTGCGTCGTTCGCGGCCCCAGCGGACCTTGTCGCGCGCTTCTTCCAACTCGACCATGGTCACGGCCTTCTTGTTCGTGCGCGCGGCGAGCAGCGCGGCTTCGTTCAGCAAGTTTGCCAGCTCCGCGCCGGAATAACCGGGTGTGCCGCGGGCGATGATGGACAAATCCACGTCCGTCGCGAGTTTCACGTTCTTGGCGTGAACTTTCAAAATGCCCTCGCGTCCGCGCACGTCGGGAAGGTTTACCGTGACCTGCCGGTCAAAGCGACCAGGACGCAACAGCGCCGGGTCCAAAACATCAGGCCGGTTGGTTGCGGCGATGATGATGATGCCTTCCTGCGTATCGAAGCCGTCCATCTCCACAAGCAACGCATTGAGCGTTTGTTCGCGCTCGTCGTTGCCGCCGCCCAGACCGTGACCGCGGCTGCGGCCCACAGCGTCAATTTCATCAATGAACACCAGGCACGGCACGTTCTTGCGCGCCTGCTCAAACATATCGCGCACGCGGCTCGCGCCCACACCCACGAACATTTCCACGAAGTCCGAGCCGCTGATGCTGAAGAAAGCTGCATCCGCTTCGCCGGCGATGGCCTTGGCGAGAAGCGTTTTCCCCGTGCCCGGCGGACCGATCATCAGTACGCCTTTGGGGATACGCCCGCCGAGCCGCTGGAATTTTTTGGGGTCTTTAAGAAACTCGACCAACTCGGACACCTCTTCTATGGCTTCCTCAATGCCCGCGACGTCCTTGAAGGTGGTCTTGTTCCGCTCCTTGGCCAGCAAACGGGCCTTGCTCTTGCCAAAGCTCAACGCGCCTTTACCAGCCATCTTGAGCTGGCGGATAAAAAAGAACCAGATGAACAGCGCGATGCCCAGGAAGAAGATCAGTTGGATGCCAAAACTGTACCAGAGCGGATTCGGCTCGTGCGGCTCGATTTCCCGAAGCGCAAGGAGTTTGTTTTCCATCTGTTCCGTCAACCGCGCCTTGGTGCGAAATGCAAATTCTTTGGGCTTTCCGGCTTCCATCACCTTGTTGCCGTCCTTGTCGAGCTT
>Ga0315268_10007438_pt1 | contig 11525 bp, 10 predicted proteins | sample C1_top_MG_FD_204535 | JGI IMG/M metagenome (GOLD analysis project Ga0315268, IMG submission 204535) | Sediment microbial communities from Yellowstone Lake, YNP, Wyoming, USA - C1_top | ecosystem: Environmental > Aquatic > Freshwater > Lake > Sediment | place: USA: Wyoming | collected 2017-08-01 | reverse complement strand
CAAAACTGGCCCCCAGCCGGTCTACGTCAATGCCTGGCTGGCCGCCAGCCCCCAGCAGCGGGTGACCTTCACCCTGCACTCGTTCCTGCCCCACTGGTGGCTGTTCGCTCTGCTGGGCTCGCTGGGGGGAGTGGCCCTGTTCCTGTTCGGGCTGCGCTTCAGTTCCCGGGGCCTGCAGAAGGCGGCCGGGGTCAAACTTAAGCAGATGCTGTGGAGCCTTACCGACAACAGCCTGATGGGAATGGGAGTGGGGGCTTTGGTGACGGTGATCATCCAGTCTTCCACCGCCACCACCGTGATGCTGGTCTCCCTGACCAACGCCGGGCTGATAGGGCTGCGCCAGGTGCTGGGGGTGATCCTGGGGGCCGACATCGGCACCACCGTCACCGTCCAGCTGATAGCCTTCAAGCTTTCGGATTATTCTTTGATCCTGGTGGCTCTGGGCTTCCTGCTGATGACCCTGGCCGGCAAGAGACCATGGCGCTACTATCCCCAGATAATCTTCGGGGCCGGGCTGATATTCTTCGGTCTCAAGCTCACTTCCGAGGCCATCGCTCCGTTAAAGGTCCTGCCCTGGTTCACCCAGTTGTTCCTGCATCTTGACAGCCGCCCGTTGCTGGGGGTTCTGATCGGGACGGCCTTTACCCTGCTGGTCCATTCCAGCGCCGCCACCATCGGCATCCTTTTGACCCTGGCCTTTCAGGGCCTGGTCCCGCTGCCGGCCGCCATCCCGGTGATCATCGGGGCCAATATCGGGACCTGCGGCAGCGCCCTGATCGCCGCCTGGGGCCAGACCAAGGAGGCAGTGCTGGTGGCCTGGGGGCACACCATCTTCAAGGTCGGAGCAGGGTTGCTGGCCTTCCTGCTGCTTCATCCATTTACTGCCTTGGTGCTCCGGCTGGGAGGAGGTCCGGCCCGGCAGATCGCCAACGCCCACACCCTGTTCAACCTGGCGGCGGCATTGATCTTCCTGCCGTTCCTGGTGCCCTACGAAAAGCTGCTGCGGAAGATCGTGCCCGAACAGCTGGACCGGCAGAAGGCTTTCGGCCCTAAATACCTTGATGAGCGGGTGCTGGAGACCCCGTCCCTGGCCATCGGGCAGGTCTCACAGGAGATCCTGCGCATGGCCCACATCGTCAAGGACATGCTGGCCCGCTCCATGGAGGCTCTGGAGAAGAACGATACCCAGCTGCAGCAGCAGCTGGTGGCCGACGACGACAAGGTGGACCTGCTGGAGGAGGCCATCACCCCTTATGTGGCCAAGATAGCCCAGCAGGAGCTCTCCGGCGACCAGTCGGACCGGGGGATCAAGCTTCTCTACGTGGTCAACGACCTGGAACACATCGGCGACGTGATCAGCAAGAACATCATGGGCCATGCCAAAAAGAAGATCGACGGACAGCTGGCCTTCTCCCGGGAGGGCTTAAGCGACCTGCGGGAACTGCACCGCCAGACCATGACCACTCTGGACCTGGCCGTCGGGGCCTTTGCCGCCAACGATGCCGGGCTGGCCCGCCAGGCCCTGGAGCGCAAAGACTCGGTCTATGCCATGGAAAGGGAGCTCTACAAAAAGCATCTGGACCGCCTTCAGAAGGGCCTCAAGGAATCCCAGGAGACCAGCACCATCCATCTTGACCTGTTGAGCGATTTCGAAAGGATTAACTTCAACGCCAGCCAGATCGGGGCTTCCATTCTTCCCAAGGATCAGTAAAAAAGCTCCGGTGCAAACAAAAGCCCCGAATAAACAAACCCACCGGACATATGGAGGGATTATGCCCAAACTTACCAATTACATGGAACGGATAGTCAAGGAGGAGCTGGCCCGGGTGATGCTGTCCCGGCCCGGGATCTGCAGCTGCCGGGTCTGCCAGCTGGACGTGATGGCCCTGGCCCTGAACCAGTTGCCGCCGCAGTACGTGGTCAGCGAAGGCGGCCACATCCACACCATGGTCAACATGGCCCACGACCAGTTCAAGACCCAGGTGCTGGTGGCCATCGTCAACGCCATCAACTCGGTCAGCACCCATCCCCGCCACAAGCTGAAAAAGGGGCTGAACACCATCACCCGCCACTAAAAGTCCGGTCATTGCCGGTAAGGGCCTGGCCGCCGGGTCGAATATTTTGTTTTACCCGGTTGACAAACGGATAAAATTAAAGTAACATCGCTTTAGAGATAAATATTTTTGAAAAGAGGTTCATGACTTATTTTAAAAGCTACATCAAGAACAAGGTTGTGCCCCAGAGATGCTGGGACGACATCTTCGAACTGCTGGCCAGCGTAAACAGCCCGGAAGTGGAGGACTGGCTGGAGGACCGGGGCCAGAGCGGCTTCACCATAGAGGAATTCATATATTTCCTGAATTCACTGGACGAGGACGAGGTCCAGGACTGGCTGTGGGAGCACCGGGAGGATTTTTCGGCGGTGCTCTCCCGCCCCTCGTTCAATTTCGACGACAGCCGGATGGTGGATTCCAACAACCGCTGGTGCAACGTGCTGTTCCTGTCGTCCAATAAAAGATCAGATATAAAGGAGTAATAACATGAAGAAGACCCTCCTGCTACTGGCGGTATCATCAGCCTTTGCGGCGCTGGCCCCGGCTCAGGATTGCGGCTTCTCCTTTTTGCGTCTGCCCCTGAAAGCCAAGGCCGTGGCCATGGGAGAAGCCCTGACGGCGGCCTCCGACGATCAGGCCGGACTGCCGTACAATCCAGCCGGGCTGTCGCTGATCAAGACCCGCCAGGGTTCGGCCGGCTATACCAGCTATGCCTCCGACATTCAGGCCGGCACCCTGACCTATGTCCAGCCCTGGGACCAATGGGGCACCTGCAGCGCCGGGATATCCTACCTCAACAGCGGGTCCATCACCGAGACCACCCTGGACATGCCCACCGGCACCGGGAATACCTTCAGCTATAATACCCTGGCCCTGTCGCTGGGTTACGGCCGGATCATCAATTCCCAGCTTTTTACCGGGGCGGTGCTGAAGGGGGTCTACGACAAAGTCCAGGAGTACTCGGCGGCCGCAGTGGCCGTTGACCTGGGCGTGCTCTACGAGATAGACATGGAGCAGGCGGCCAGGTTCCTGTCCAAATCCCAGGGCCACCATAATTACGGAACCAGCCTGACTGCCGGATTTTCGGTGCTGAACCTGGGAACGGCCGCCAAGGCCTTCGTCAATGAAAAAGAGAAGCTGCCACTGACCTTCCGGGGCGGCCTGGCCTACCGGCCGGTCATGAACCGGTTGACCGTTGCCCTGGCGGCCTCCAAGGCCATTGATGCCGGGGTCAAGGGCCAGCTGGGATTGGAATTTTATGTCAAGGAACCGTTAGCCCTGCGGCTGGGTTACAACGGGGCATTCAGGGACATCAAAACCGACTCAGACACGGATGATTTTACCGGATGGACCGGGGGCCTGGGCATCAACATCAAAAAGTACCGGCTGGATGTGGCCTATGCCCCGATGGGCGGGCTGGGCAACCCGCTGCGAGCTGATATAAGCATCGAATTTTAACCGGTTATATAAAAGATCAAAGGCGGCCATGGCCGCCTTATTTTTTTATAACAAAATAAATATTTGTCTTGACAGCGATGCCCGGAAGTGATATATTTTATCATTATTAATGGTTATAAAATCGTCAAAGGAGAACAAATATGTCAAGATCAAAGCTTCTTTGTGCGGCTTTCATTTTAACACTTTTGTCGCCATTTTCCGCCTACGCAACCGTTTGGCAATCAGCAACTGTTGACGTTGACGGTGACTATGCAAATGAAAGCGTTGACTATGTAGTTGGTGAGATCGGCGAGTACAGCATAGCTTATTCCTATTACCCGCCGGACTTTTTGGCCGCTTTTAACGTCCCCCGGGTGCATGTCGGCATTTTTGGGCTGGAGGAGATCGTTTCCTTAGACGGAGTGCGCATTCTGGATACCGGAATACCTACGCTTAACGGTTCGTTGATATACCTCAATACTTTATATCAATCTAAGAATACTTCCAGCTCCGAAGGGTACACCATCACCACCTGGATTCAGGACTCGTTAAAGCTGGTACGGAAAGTGGATGTTACCACTGACAGGGCCTTTGTGGACTATAAACTATACTGCAACAATGATGTCGTGGGCAGCACGGCTTTTATAATACCCTGGAACAGGGGTAGAACCTCGATCGCTTCGGCCACGGCCTATGTGGATACAATGTGGAACTGCTATAAGACGAATTATGCCGATGGTTACGCTGCGGCCAGCCCCAGCGGATATAGGTTGCAGCTTGCTTATTCGTTTGACGATTATCTGCAGAAAAACAGCGGCGACTTTATATTAGGATATGACGACGGAAGCCCGGCAATCTATGGAATGGGTTTCCTTCCCCTGCCCGATACGATAAGCGTTGTCAATTATGGCGCTTGCTCAAACGCCGCCAATATAACCTGGGCCCTAAAAAAGGATTTGAGTGCTCCGGTCACGGCCAGTGTCAGGATAGAGCCTGAGCATATCAATGTCAGCGCAAGCGGTTTGATTACGGGCTTTGTTTATCTGTCCGCCCCGTATGGTTTTGATGATATTGATGCCGGTACGGTTGCCTGCTCTGGCGCTAAGGCGGTAATCAAAGAACGCGGCAACGAGGGCTGTGTGTTATTTAAGTTCGACAGAAAGGATTTGATAAATTTACCGGACGGCCTAAATGCGTTAACGATCAAAGGCCAGTTGTATAACAGCTTATCGTTCGAAGGCACCGACACGGTTGAAATATCCCACAGCGGCACCGGGAGGGACGGCGGCCGAAAGGGCACCTATCCAGTTCTCAAGCCAAATCCATTTACCAATAAGATATCTTTTGAAATCCCCATGGAAGCAGGCTCATCAGCCGAAATGCCGGTAATAAAAATATATAATCTAACCGGGCAGGTGGTAAGAACCTTGACCAATCAAGAAAAAGAGTCGAAAGTCTTTACGGCAACCTGGGACGGCAGGGACGGCAATGGTTTAAAAGTTGCGGCCGGCGCATATGTCTATAGATTGGTGGCCGGAGGAAGATCCTATTCCGGCAGGTTCTTGTACCTTCGCTGATTAATACAGGGCCCATCAAGAGGCGGAAAGCTTAAGCTTTCCGCCTCTTTCTATTGACAGAAGGGCTTTTCAAATGATAAAATGACAACAAGGAGGAGAAGCCGATGAAAAGCCAGAATTACTACTTGGATCATCTGCAGAGCAGTGAATACATTGAATCACGCGAGGAAAAAGCCCAGCTCATCTGCAAGATATTAAGCGGAAAAATAACCGACCAGGTCAATAATATTGCCGATCTTGGCTCTGGCAGCGGATTGATAAAGAATATCTTGGAAAAAAAATGGCACCGTTCAGTTTTGGGCATAGAATATGAGCGTTCGGCCATAAAGGATAACACCAATGTATGCGTCGGCGATGTTTCAGAGATGCCACTTAAGGGCGACAGCCTGGATTTGGCCATCTGTAATCATCTTTATGAGCATATTCCCGATAAAGCGGGGTTCTTAAAAGAAATTAAACGTGTTTTAAAAAACGACGGGACCATCTATTTTACCGTCTGCAATAAATACAAGATCATAGAGCCGCATTACAGGCTCCCGTTTTTAAGCTGGATCCCGCTGCCGGCCGCCAATATTTATTTGAAGGTAACCGGGAGGGGCAGTGATTACTCGGATATAAAATTTTATTCATATAAACAGCTGCAGGAAGCCTTTGAGGCCCACGGATTTATTTTTAACAATCTGACCTGGGAAGTGATAACATTAAATCCGGACAAGGTCGGACCCCTCACCCGGGCATTGGTCGGCTTGGCCGGCGCGCTGCCAAAATCTCTGATAAAATATTTCATAGAAAAATTATCGCCGCAATGGTTTTTACTCATAACCAAAAAATCCCATATCAACAAAACGGCCTGATTCAAAGCAGAAGCAGGGCGATTCCCCAAATTGCCATTGGAAGAAGCATGTAAAATGCCTGATATCAATGTTTGGCGTAAGTACACTAAATATGCCGGAATACTATTTGTAGCCGCAATAATATTTTATCTGGGTTTTAAGCTGTACCGCAGCTGGAACGAGATCCCGTTCCAGCAGATTCAGTTTAACTATTATTGGGCCTTTATCTCGTTCCTGGGGTTGGCGGCCTCGTTCGTCTGCACCATCATAGGATGGCAAAGGATATTAAGCTCCTTAAATCAGAGGATCAGCTTCAAAAAATCGTGGTGGGTGGTGACCGGGTCGTATCTGGCAAAATATATCCCGGGTCATGTCTGGGTGATCGGCGGCCGGATGTACCTGTGTAAAAAAGAGGGGATTTCCGAAAAGATCAGCGGGACCGGGGTAATTTTGGAGATGACCGCTGTTCTGCTTGCCGTGCTGGTGGTGTTCATCATGTCTTTCCCCTGTTTGGTGAGCCACGGCCTGCCGGGGTGGATCTGGTACCTGATCATCCCGGTACCGTTTGCGGCGGTGCTGTTCTTCAGCCCGGCCCTGCCCAAGATATTAAAGTGGACCGCGGACAAGGTGCTGAAAAAAGAACTCAGGCTGGAAATGAGAAAAAGGGACCTGCTGGAATCACTGGGCCTTTTCATCCTCTCTTCAATATTTCAGGGGATATCATTCTTCCTCCTGATCAAGTCCGTGTTCCCTTTAAGCTTTGCCTATATCCCGGACATCATAGGCATTTTTAACGGATCCTGGGCCATCGGCTTCCTAAGTTTCATCGCCCCGGCCGGATTGGGCATCAGGGAAGGAGTGCTGAGCCTTTTTTTAAGCCATTATATGCCGTTGCCGGTGGCCATAATAATTGCGGCCTTGACCCGGCTGTGGATGACCGTATTCGAGGTAACCATGGCCCTGGTCGGCCTTAAATTTATGAACAGGGGTAAAAAGCGCCATGAAAAAGAATAAGGCAGCGAAGCCGGAAATTTCCACGATACAGTCCTTAACGGACATATTCGATAACGCCTGGCTGGCGCTGGGGGCGATGCTGGTGATGGCCCTGGTTTTGTTCAACAAGGGACTGCTGGCCAGCCACATGATCTTTGGGACGGATTTTGCCGCCGGCGAGTACATGAAAAGAAGCTTTGTGGCCCATGTGATGAACCAGCTGCATCAGATACCGCTTTGGTATCCCGATGTATACGGGGGGCTGCCCTATGTGGATGCCGTGGCGGGGGACCTTTTTTATCCCACTTCGCTGATCATGCGGATGCTCCTGCCGGTGCACCAGATGTCGGCCTGGACATTATGCATCCATGTTTTCATCGCCGGGGCCGGCACCTACTATTTCCTCAAATACCTCAAAGCCACCGGTACGGCCGCTTTCATTGCCGGGGTTTCATATATGTTCACCAGCTCCATGGTCAGCCTGGCCTTTGCCGGCCATGACGGCAAAGTGATAGTCTCCAGCCTGCTGCCATGGCTGATGCTGTTCCTGGGGAAAACAGTCGATGCCCCGGAATGGAGAAGATGGCTCAAGTGGGCCCTTTGCGCATCCTTGGTGATAGGCCTGGCCCTGCTGTCGCCCCATGTCCAGATGACCTATTACCTTCTTTTATCGGGGCTGTTCTTTGCCCTGGCAAAGCTTTACCTGGCCCGTAAAAACGGTTCCGGCCTGAAAGGACTAGCTCTTAAGGGGATCACCCGGGGTGCTATAGTGTTGCTGTTCGGATTCGCCCTATATGCCATCCAGGCGCTGCCGTTGCAGAGCTATATGAAATTCTCCCCCCGGGGAACCGACAAAGGCTATAAATTTGCCACCTCATATTCCATGCCCCCGGAGGAGATCATAAACATAGTCTGGCCGGAGTTCTCCGGGCTGATAGACAAGAATTCAGATCAGTCCCCCACCCATTGGTACTGGGGGCGGAGGGATCTGAAACTGCATACCGAGTTCACAGGTGTCATTCCATTTCTGCTGGCCCTCTACGGATTGTTATACAGCCGGCGGAAACATTTGAAGGTGTTTTTCATCCTGCTGGGAGCCTTTGCCCTGATCGTGGCCTTCGGCGGGTTCACCCCGTTGTATTACCTGGTCTATTACCTTATCCCCGGGATGTCCAAGTTCCGAAGTCCGGCCATGATCTTCAACACCTTTGCCTTTGCCATCGCCGTGCTGGCGGCCCTGGGGGTCCAGGAACTGTTGACCGGGAAGTACCGGGAAAAAGCCGGAACTTGGCTGCTGGCCACGCTGGGGCTGGCCTTGTTCTTCGGGATATTGTTCTCCGCCGCCAAGGAGGGCATGACCTCTCTGCTGTCTGCTTTCAGCGCCAGGAATTGGGGGGACCAGGCGCTTTGGCAGAGCTACCCCGAGATGGTCAGGGGATATTGGGCGTTTTTTGTTTTTCTGGTCATCGGCTGCACATTGATAATATTACTGGCAAAAAGGACCATCCCGGTAAAATGGTGGGCGATATCCGCGGGGATCTTGATATTCCTGGAACTTTGGAGAGTCGATGCCAATTTCATAAAAGTGGTGGATCCTCCGTCAGTCTATTTTGCCAAGGATGAGATCGTTCAGACCCTGGAAAAGGACCGGGGAAGCGACCTGTACCGGGTCTGGCCCCTGCAGGTGCACCAGCAGGGCAGTTATCTGACTTTGTTCGGACTGCAGCTCACCGGCGGAGAACATCCCAATCCTCTGAAACGCTACAATGAATACTTGGGCACTTCTGCGGCCAGCCTGTTCCCCGATTATCACAACCTTCTTCAAACCCCGGCCTTCCTGAATATCCTTAACGTGAAGTACATATTGATGCAGCAGCCGGTGAACCATCCGAGTTTCATCCTGGCCGACTCTTGTTACAATGGAAAAGTAAAGGTATACCAGAACCAGACCGTCCTTCCCCGGGCCTGGCTGGTCGGGGATTATGAGACCATAAAACAGGACGGCAGGATACTTGACCGGATGCGGCAGGCCGATTTTAATCCGCGCAGCTCAGTGATATTGGAGGAAACTCCGGCCGGTTTTACCCCGGCTGGAAAGGTGGCGGGAAAAGTGTCAATGGATTCCTATCAGCCCAACCAGGTGGCGGTGACCTTTGAAGCCGACAAGCCGGGGATACTGGTCTTCGGCGACAACCATTATCCGGCCTGGCAGGCCTTTCTGGACGGGACCCCGGTCAAGATCTACCGGGCGGATTACACCTTCCGGGCGGTGGTTGTCCCGGCGGGCCGGCATAAGCTGGAATTCAAGTATCACTCAAAAATCTTCAATACCGGACGGGCCATCAGTATCATCGCCGCGCTGATGGTGATCCTGGGCATAATCGGCCTTAGCATAACGGGGAGGACTGGAGGTAAAGGGACCGAATCAGAAAAAAAGATATTATAAACAGTAATAAAAAATCCCCCCGCCTTAGGCGGGGGGATTTTTCTTTTTCCCAAGGGACATGATCAAAAGCTTTTTTTGTTCCCTGGCTAATTTCTTGATCTCCAATTCCCTGGAAAGAGCCGTGCTTTTATTGCTTTGTCTTTCCCGGTGAACCACCTTCACCGGCAGCCTGGCCCTGGTGTATTTGGAAGCCCGCCCGGCAGCATGGGCTTTTAAACGCTTGGTCAGATCGTTGGTAATGCCGGTGTAATAACTGCCATCCCCGCATTTCAGGATGTAAACCAGCCATTCTTTTGCCGGTGCGCTTTTTATTTTGTTTGAGGCCACTATACCTCTTTTTTACAAGATCATTTAAAGAACAACAACCAGACCCCGGCCACCGCCACCACTGCTCCGATGATCTCCATCAGGCTGATCCGCTGCCGGAAAAGGATCACCGAAGGCGGGATTATCAGCACCGGCACCAGGGCCATGATGGTGGAGGCTATGCCGGTGGAAGTGTGTTGAACCGCCAGCAGGGAAAACGACACACCCAGGAAGGGTCCGAAGGCAGTTCCCAAGGTCAGCTGTCCCATCAGGCTGCGGTCCTTGAATATCCCCGGCAGACGGCGCCAACCGCCCAAAACGGTGAACAGGATTGCGAACCCGGCCAGTCCGGTAAGCACCCGGATCTGGGCCGAAGCGAAGGGATGATAGCCCTGCATCCCGTATTTGGAAAGCACCAATCCGCCGGCCTGCCCCAGCGCCCCGCCCAGGGCCAGCAGAACCCCAGCCACCGGATGCTTGAAGGACAGCTGGTTAGATCCGGCATTTTTCTTCAAAACCACCAGGGAGATGCCCAGCAGGGTCAGGGCCATGCCAAAGATATCAATTGAGGTCAGTGTTTCGCCCAGCCAAAGCCAGCCCATCAGCGCCGCCATGGGCGGGGCCAGGGCCATCACCAGCATGGCCACCCGGGCGCTGATGATGGTGTAGGACTTGAACAGGCAGTAATCGCCGATCACGAACCCGGCCAGGCCAGACAGAGAAAGCCACAGCCAGTTATGGGCGGAGGCGTCAAACGGCAGGAACATACCCCGGGTAAACAGGGTAAAGCAACCCAGCAGCAGCGCTCCCAGTGCCAACTTGATCAGGTTGACCGCCACGGAGCCGATCTTTTTGGAGGCCGGCTCAAAGGCCAGGGCGGTCACCGTCCAGCAGACAGCGGTGATCAAAGCAGCTATTTCACCCAAGTGTGAAGGCATAAGCAATCAGAACTTTCTTATTGTTATGGCGGGAATATTGAATAACAAAGGCCGATGGCAAAAGCCGTCGGCCGGGATGCATAAACGGAATTGTGGAAATACTGTTGGTCTTAGATTGACAATAAACTCTGGCTTGCCAAACGAAGCCTGCCGATTAATTTTGCCCTCCTGGGCGTAGTCTGGCGGAGAGTCAGGGATTTGAACCCCGGATCCCGTTCATCACGGGATACACGATTTCGAGTCGTGCGCCTTCAGCCAACTCGGCCAACTCTCCGCAAAAAGGTACTGGATCTTTGGTTATAGATATTAGGGTTTTAGTGAACGTCGTTGTTTAAAGAAATCTCTCAGCATTTGCGAAGTCTCTTTTTCCAGCAAACCCCGATCAACCACTATCCGGTGATTGAGGCGCTTGTCCTCGACGATATTGAACACCGAACCACAGGCCCCGGCCTTGGGATCTGACGCCGCATATACCAGCCGGTCGATCCGGGCCAGCACCATGGCTCCGGCACACATGGCGCAGGGCTCCAAAGTCACGTACAGAGTGCAACCGGTAAGCCGCCAGCGGCCCAGTTTTTTGGCGGCCTGCCTTAGGGCAATAAGCTCGGCATGCCGGGAGGAGTCCTTTTTTGTCTCCACCTGGTTCCAGCCCCGGCCCACGATCTTTTCCCCATAAACAACCACGGCCCCCACCGGAACTTCGTGGTTCAGGGCCGCCTTGCGGGCCAGCTTTAAGGCCTGACGAAGATAAGGATAGCTATCGTTCAACTTTGCAGCATCAATCTAAAACATTGTATTTTAGCACCTAATCCTAAGCTTTGTCAATAACTATGCCAATATCTGATCTTATTTAATAGGTGGAGGCCTTGCATAATCGGGTGGTTTGTGTCAAACTTAATCCATATGTTTCAAGGTTCTAAACCATTTACCGGAAAGAAAAT
>Ga0315268_10007437_pt1 | contig 11526 bp, 9 predicted proteins | sample C1_top_MG_FD_204535 | JGI IMG/M metagenome (GOLD analysis project Ga0315268, IMG submission 204535) | Sediment microbial communities from Yellowstone Lake, YNP, Wyoming, USA - C1_top | ecosystem: Environmental > Aquatic > Freshwater > Lake > Sediment | place: USA: Wyoming | collected 2017-08-01 | reverse complement strand
AGATCGAAAAAAACCAGGTTGACAGGGTGGTCAAACCAAACAGGAGCGTAAAGGGGATGATGATGCGATAAAGAATCCTTTTGGGTGCGGTCATCAGCACATTATCATTCCTTTTTCAGTAATAAGTTATCACCAAGCGATATTAGAACCAATCCTCCTGCAAGGCAAACTTTTTTTGTTTCTTCTTGGACTGCAGGCCGCCCTTCCTTTGTACCCTGCGGCAATTAAGAAATGTTACCTTTATCGACAGTGGGATCGAATTTCAAGAGTGCCACAATGGATGCTCCCACCAAACATATCCAAATATGCCGTTTTTAACGGCATAGAATTAATGCCTATCTTTTGTAAGCGATTCTGCACTTGCTCGATAAAATAGGCGCTTGGATTGTTTTCATTCATGAAAAATAGGGGATGAGCAAAGAAATAGGTGCCATTAACATAAAGTCCATTAATAGGATTGAACTTATAATTATATTTTTGTAATGCGAAAAAAGTTGGAAGACGCACGACATTTGGCTCGCAATTAAGATCCTTTTTAATGATGTGCTTGATATGTGATAGCGATTCTTCAATCAAAAGTTCATTAGCCTGTGCCGTTTGCACATCGGTATCATTGATTATCTGTAATTTTTTTGCCAGTACTAAAGGTTCTTGAGGTGATGCGACAAGCATCGTAAAAGGGCACTGACCTTTATAAGCTGAAATTGATGGGAGAATATTAAAAACTTCATCTATATGACCCACCGATAAATTCGAAGGCAGTTCGATTTCGACAATTTTTGATTGTTCCTCAAACTTCTTCCTCACTAGAGAAGAAAGTTGTGACCTTCTCGAATGGCCCACTAATAATGCTGATCCAGGTATTTTCAAGAAATTTCCACCCATTGAACCTGGGACCTCCTCTTTTTTTGCGAAAGCTCTGAGAGAAAAAAATACATCTGTTTCCTGTCTTAAAGCATAATCGGATTGATCTTTAAATTTTTCTTCGGTACGAAGACTTGAGACTTTTTCTAAAACCTCTTGCAGAGTTGCATACGATCGCACATTTTTAAAGCCGCAGAAGCGGCTAACTTCTTCAAAGACAGTTGATGAAGTCGCTCCAAGGCTCTTTTCTATATAAGGAAGATGAAGAAACGTTGGCACTCCCCCTTGGTTTGCAAATATTCCGACATCCCGGGAAAATTTAGGTGAGGATGAAAAATAACCACGACCGGGGAGAGTTAGTTGACTTAATTTTTCATCTAATTGTTCAAATTGTATTGATTGATTCTTTTCGTCTACTTGCAATATAATGACTTCAGCGCCATTTCCCTGCAGTGCGATTGTTTTTGCAGCATCAAAACACTGTTTATTTCTTCTTGGACAAGTCATCATGACGGTCCGTGTAGGATGATCGTTCGAGTTAAATACCAGGCCGTCAGACTCTTCACATTTTGGGAGAAGATTCATACTCAAAGGATTACCCAGGCAGGAGAAACTTGAGGCAACGGCATTAATTGTAGAGAAGAAAAAAAGAACGATAATTGAAAGGATGTGTGTGTTCATTTTCTCATCCTCTTGTATTCCACGGGAGAGGGTCGTCAAACCAAAGAGGAGCCTGAAGGGAATAGATGATACGTTAAGGTATCCCTTTCCTCCTGATGATCACGGTCACGGGCGTCCCGACATCGGGGACCACACCTTCCTTCACAAACCATATCTTGTCACTCTCTCCCCCCGGAGATGTGTTATCTAAAAGAGCAACCGGATCATGATACAGTGCAATAAGAGAACCCTCGACTTGTGCCATAAATCGTCCGTCGTAAAAGACTGACCCAGTAAAAACCCAATCCACTGTTCCAATGTCTTGAAAACCATTGTCCACTTTCTTTGACAGCCATTCTTCCGGTTTGATGTTGATGTACTTTCCATCCCGATTTACCCTCATGCTGATTTCAACCGGATCCCCTTTCGGCTTTTCAGGATCGCCCTGGGTGCGCAGCGGACGATCGGTGCCTTCAAGACCGAGCAGCAGACAGGCAAGCTGCAAATCTACGGGCTGCACATTTGTCCTCAATAAGCTTTCATGAGTCTTCCCGCCCGTGCGGACAAGAAGATATTCCAGGAGTCCCTTGTCCATATTGACTTGCGCCGGAAACGAGACGGTCTGAAATTTCTTGCTGATCAGGATATCTCCCATACGGAACATGCCGGGGCCGATTGTTACAATGGCGGGGGCGGCGGCAGCGCGCGCATCAGGAGGTTTTTGCAGGGGAGGCGCCATCATCCCCGGTAAGGGGGGCCTTCCCGGGGGGAGACCCTGGGCAACGAGAGAAGAGAGGGCAACTGTGGCGGCGATAGCATTGATGAGTAACAATATGATGAAACATTTTGCGCTGTTCATACGCACCTTTCTTCGTATCGGGTTTTTAAAAAATAAGGCCGGTATTGATACCGGCCTTATAGCAAAAAGAAACAATTTTCTCTATCCGAAATTACATTATCTGATAATTTACCGAGCACTTGTTTTCAGTACCGCTTGGCGCCCCCGAAATGACGCACTTGGCATCAGTCATCGTTTTCGGCGGCGGCGCCTTCAATTCGAATGAAGCGGTAGCGCCAGCATTCAGCTTGGTGTTCACCGGGATATCTTTGCCGCTGCCCGGTAGTGACTGTACATAAATATCACTCCCCCGCGCGTTGGTTATCGTGAAGGTTTTATTTAACCTGTCCACCTTTACCGACAAATCTGCTGCAAAAGCCGGTATGCAAAACATAAGACAGAGCACCGCCAAGAGCACTGCCGTCATCATACGTCTTTTGATCATATATCTGCTCCTTTCTTTGTCCGAGATGGCGGGGGTATGGTTAGCTTACCCCCGCCACTAACCGGTGCAGCCGACCTCACAGGGTCAACTGCCATTAAATCCCGCCTCGTTAGGGCAGCGGCGGGATGTTGTCAACGGTATAATGTTGTCCGAGCAGATCGAAGTCTGCCTTCCACCGCCACTGACCTGTGGGAACGATCCGGCGGTCGAACTTCAGTTCGATATCGGCTGTCTTGCCGGCAGCGTCACAGGCCGACCACTTTTCCTGACCTGCGGCAAGGGTGCCGAGATTGGCGGCTGACTTGAGTATCTGCAGGTTGCTGGGAGCGCTTGTCAGAGTCATGACCAAATTGTCCGCAGCATTGTTGCCGAGGTTCTTGAACTTCACCTTGATGCCGAGCCGTTCGACAAACCTGCTTTCCGTGACTTTGAAACAGGTTTCATACTGCTGACCAAAGACCAGGGCAATGGAGACGATATTGAACTGCGCTGAAGAGGTGCCCTGAGCTCCATTCGTGTCCGTTACCCGGAGCGTTGCCGGGAGTGAAACCGGGGTCGGGAAGGACTTCTTTACCTTACAGTAGTTCCCGGGTATAACCGGTGTGCCATCCGCGGCTCCGTTAAAGATTCCGTCGCCGTTCAGGTCCCATTCATACGATACGATAGAATCACCTGCGTTCGGGTCGTAGGAAGCGCAACCGTCAAAGATGATATCCGTATTAGGCAGTCCGGACCAGGGACCGTTGGTGACCGCCACGGGCGGAACGTTATTGGTTGTTACTTTCACCGTCGCCGAATCCGTGTCCGTCATAGGCGTCGGCGAGGTGTTGTCCGTCACCTGGAGCGTAACCACGTAGGTCTGATCGTGACCATGGTCAGCGTAGGACGTGTTTACGGTCACGCCGCAAGCGCCTTCGCCTGCACCCGGCGCCGGTTTCGTATCCCACCAGAGTCCGTCGGCGGCGTCAAAGTCCCAGCACCATTTGACGATGTTCTTTGCCGGGTCCTGATGATAGGAGCCGGTGCCGTCTAATGCCACATTCTGGCCGGGATTCACATCGGGATAGGGGCCGCCCGCATTTGCCACGGGAGGCAGGCCCGCGATTTCCGGCGCCAGCATGGCTACTGCCATGAAGGTTGCAAAAATATCGTCCATCCATCCGCAGGTGCTCCAGGTATCGCTACCGGACTGATTGGCGACCAGCCATTGCTGATATTGCGCTTCCCAATTCCCATTGATAGGGAGGGTGGTGATTCCCCAGGTCTTCATGGCCTTGTACATAGCGTACATCCCGTAGAAATTGCCGAAATTGCCGTCGTAGCCAGAGGTATTGCAGCTTGAGGTAAAGCTGCTGTCGAGGTAGTTCACGGCATTTTGGACGGGGAGATCGCTTATATTTTTCCCCACAAACTTGAGCCCGATCAACCCACTGCCGCCCTTCGGGTAGTTGCACCACCCGGAAGCATCCCCATAGGTGTATCCGAAGGCTCCGTTGGTGCACTGACTGAATACATACCAGCCTTTCAAGCGGTCAAGCATGGCCGCATTGGGGGTGATGCCCCAGCGGTTCTTCGCTTCCGACATTGCCAGGACCGGCCACTGGACGACAGAGTTGTCGCTGGTGCCGCTATTGCTGCTGTAGCGCCAGCCGCCGTTGCAGTACCCGACGTCCATGCCAGCCCCCAAGCAGTCCGTGCAAACCGTCGTGCCACCGCCGGTTGTGGTAACATCGGCGTAGGCGACCTCGATGGGTCCGTCTACTCCGTTATCTAAGGTGATTGTTATATGCTGCGTCCCTGCGCTCGCATAGGTGTGATTCTGTGGAGACGGAGGATTATTATAGTATCCCATGTCAAAGTAGTCGTAGTCATAGTAATTACAACCGGGGTATCCGTATGCGACGGGAACGGTATCAGAGGAGCCGTCACCCCAGTTGATAGTGTAGTTACCGCCGCCGCATGCCAAGACACCAGAAGGAGAAGTGTACAACATTCCTAATACACCTGTGACATCCAAGCCATTAACGTACCCATAAAAGTATTGACCTGAATTCCATTCCGTCGGCAATGGAGCAGGAACAAATTGAAAGTAAGTCGTGCTGCTGCTGCTTTGGTCGCCCTGCGCCCAGGCGAAATAGTCGTTTGCATCGACCATGATGTTAAAAAGGCTCATCCCGTTCAGAAAGTTTGTGGTTGTGGCAATGGTTGTCATTGCCGTCGCCAGGTCGCAACTGTTGGCGATGCCAAGGGCCGCAATGCCGGTCGTGTACCCATTGTCATAACCGAAACGGACACCAAAACCGTTGCCGTTGGAGTCGGGGTTGCCGATGCACTCCTGATTTGTCATGGTAATTTGTTCGGCAGTGTCGAGCAGGTACTGAACGGCCTTTTGGACCGGCTCTTTATAGATATCCGCGTCGGGAGATTGGAGGTTGTGCCCGTGGTTTTCCATGGCGACCAGGGCCATCCCGGTAGAGCCATAGGGATCCCCGCTCCCGTAAAAGGACCCATCTCCCCGCTGTTGCGTATATGAATAACGGAGCCCCCGGTCTATGGCCGAGTTCTTCTGGCGGTTAAGCGTGTCGGAAGCCGCGGCAATGACCTGCAGGTTGATCTGGGCAGAACTTACGGCGCCAAGACCATCCTGCACGGTCAGCCTTGCCCACTGGGTGCCGGCGGTCGCAAAAACCTTCCCGCCGATGGATATATAGTGGGCATCGCCAACCCCGGCATAGGCGGTGTTTCCGATACCGTCACTGAATTCCCATTTATACTGATAGGAACCATCGCCGCCTTTCACATTGCCGAAGTAGGTCCTGGCCTCTCCCGTAATGACGTATGCCGTAGCGAAGGAATCGCCGCTCGGCTGGACCCTCACTACCAGCGGATCTGCATTTGCGGCCTGCGCAAAGGCAAAAAACGCCAGTACTATGCCGATGCAAAGGGACATAGTTGATACCTTGTTGTTAAAAACCTTATTTCGCATATTATCCCCCTTTCCCCTTCTAAACGTTTACCCCCTGTTCTAAACTGTTTACCCCTGATTCATCGCCATTATAAAAATTGTGGACTTACTGGATTCCTGAACACTGCGCAAAAGGTTTACGCGACGGTACACGTAAACCTATGCTTGCGTATCTTGCCCATTGTTTCGTTAAGGATCATCCGCAACCGGCCGGGCAAGACATTTCGACCTCCCTAATAATTTTAATGACCTTTCTTTTTCCATGTCCAAGCGCCGATCAGACCCATCGACAGAAGTAACAGTGTGGATGGTTCCGGCACACCATTAGGGGTGGTACGTTTTCTGCCGCTGAAGTTGTCGATCTGGAAATCTTCACCAAAACCGTTATTGAGATCGTCATAGATATACAGTCTGTCCGCACCGCCTGCACTTGAAAAATCCAGAGACATGGCGTGGTAGTTATTATCGGAAACAGCAAGAGATGTGCTTCCGACGTCAGATCCCCCCTTCAAGCCTCGCAGCCAAAGCGTGGTGCCGCCCGGCAATTGATATTGTGACAGAATCTGGAAGGATACGAAGTTGAAAAGGTCGCCCCCGAAACTTACCCCGATGAAGGTGTCATATAAATTGGGGCTGTTACCCGTTCCGTCATCATGGCCGCTAAGTAAGTAGGGATCACTTGGGAACCACGCATTATCTATTATTGTGTCACTAAGAACCACTGGATCCCCAGCCCAGAAATTCACGCCCTCGATAGTCGGATCGGTCGTTCCCACCGCCTCCTCGCTAAACGTAATGGGAAAGGCAGCCTGGGCAACCGACGCGCACAACCCGGTAATCAAGAGAAACATCGTTAACAGCATCATTTTCTTCATTTGATTTCACCTCCAAAACATCATTATTTAATTTTAACGATTAAGGAAACAGCGCTCTCATTCACCTCCCTTCTCCTTAGAGCTTATCCGCATGTCAAAGAATGTGGTGAAGAAATAAAAGCAAATAGCAAAATACCCGGTTATCGTTCTCGCCGATGGGTTGTTGAACAAGTATCCTCCGGCAGAGCCGGGGGGTTACTCAGGAGATATTATATGCATCTTAAACGATTATCGCTCGTTCCGTCATATAACTGTAAAGGGTAAGATGGTAAATGCAAAGGGCATACCATTTTGTACTACATTGATTTTAATCACATTTTTTTCAGCGGTTTCAGGAAAGTGTTAATTTTTGTAAAGTTATCCGACAGTTTATAGGGTACCCTCCGTCTTTTTTATTATTTGCTATTTGTTATATCGTTAATATTAATAATATATTTACGATGTAGGGGGCTGTAAACATATCCGACACCGGTCTCGTTTCTTTCGTAAATCAAGGAGGTTTTTTATGCCGACCGGTCTTGACGTTTATAGCCCATGACCTCTTTCATGATCGTAAGTGTCCCCTCCCTCTCTTCCCTGCCAAATTCGCCTGAGGCGTATCTTGCCCTATCGCACAGCCTAAAGATCATTTCTATTTTTCCCAGGAATGCCTCATCCAAGCCCTTCGGTCTTAGCACATTCATAATGATATCTTCCGTAATCCCGGCAGGATGAATCTGAAATGCATCGCCCAGGAACTCCTGGAGGGTCCTGAAAATGATCGTATAAAAGGCTTGGGAATCAGGGTCATCAAGCAGCTTTTCCGCTTTGCGAAGGGCCATTTTGATTTGTCGCGCCCGATGGAATCGCCGCAACTTCTCTTTGATGAATCCAATGATCACAAACCGCTGCTGATAGGCGACAATCAGAAGCGCCAGAAAGAACATCGTCAGCAACAGCAGCGATAGATAGAGACCGGGGCTGCGCCGGAAATGATCCAGGATACCTTTCGCCTCTTCTACCGTTTTTGCTTCCGGAGGCACAGCTGACGAAGGACCGGTGACTTTTAAGGGAAAGGGGCCTTGATTAAGTGTTGTGTAGGTCTCGGCCTCAGGATTGAAAAAACTGAAATGGATGCGGGGGATGGCGTCTGCCTTTTCCGATAGGGGAATGAAAACCTGCTCGCAGATCAAGGCGTCGTTCGTTTGGATGAGGCGAGGCGCCGTGAGCTTGAACTGGCTTTCGCCGCTTTTAGACAAGTCCAGGACGGGGCAAGGGAGATCATGCAGGGCGCCGCTGCCTTTGATGGCCATCGTGACCCTCACCGGATCACCCGTCTTGACTTCTCGCGGATGGACCTCGACCGCAAGATCAAATCTGCCCACGGCGTTCTGGAAATCAGGGGGCTTCCCTTCCCTGGGCAGGGGCAGTGTTTGTACGATAACTTTTTCGGATTTCAAATTCAGTGTATAGGTTTCTTGACCGCCAAAAAAGGCCTCTGCCGAGCCAGGGGAAGGTGGCAGGTGAACCTGGCACTGGAGCCCTGCCGGCCCCAGTGTGAGATCCCCAGTTTTTCTCGGAATGATGGAGGTGGTAAATTCCATGGTGCTGTAAGTTTTTCCGACGATCACCTCTGTACCCTGTACCGGTTGGCCCAATTCCTCTACGGTAAATCCCTCATGGCCGAATTGAGGGTACCGTATGTCTCGAATGGAAAGCCCGTCCGAATAAAGGGTGATTGTCAACAGGATCTTTTCGTTTTGATAGGCTTTCGTCTTCTCCGGTTTCATCGCAAGAAATATTCTGCTTTGCAGGTCGGCGGGCGGCTCCGCCTCGGCCATGAGACCCTCCGGTTTCATGGCCAGGGCAAGAAGAATCCATACCGCCGCACATGCGATCTTCATCGATCTGTTTTTCCTGCCCGCGCAGACAGGTAAAGCCCTGCTCATCACCAGTTTTTCTCAACCTCTTGATCGTGTCCCCGTTTCGCCGTATCGACCTGCGTTGATCCCGACTGTTCTTTCTTTCTGAATTCTTCCAGGAGCATCTCGGCATCCTCCCTGGACATCTCGCCTCTTTTAAAGGGTATCGGTCCTCTCTCTTTTCCCTGCTCGGCGCTTTTTTCTTTCAGATCATCGGCCTTCTCAGTTTTCTGAACGCCCTGACGGCCGGCGTTGCGATGGCCGGCAGAATCATTTTGCCCTTGGGGATTTTGCGGCTGTTTGTTGTCCTGGCCCCACGGGTCGTCGTTTCCGGATTTTCGCCGATCGGACGCGGACGCTCTGCCGAAAGCCTCTTCCAGCATCTTTGCTGCAACTTTCTTGTTGTATTTCGCATCCTCGTCGTTTGCATTGAATTCGAGCGCCTGGTCGTAATGATCGAGGGATTTTCTATATAAGCTTCCCGCCGTATTGACGTCCTCTTCCTTCCGACCCAGGATATACCAGCAATTCCCGCTGTTATACTGGGACTTCTGACGCAGATCATTGTCCTTCGAGGCCGCGACCTTGCTGAAAAATTCTGCGGCCTGCCGATAATCCCCTTTCCGGTACAGGGCGGCCCCTATATTGAAATTCAGAACGTCGGAATCCGGGTGCATCCATAACGCATACCGATATTTTTTGATGGCCTCATCAAAGTTTCCCTGCCGATAGGCGCGGCCGGCGCTGAGCAGGGGATAGTATTCAAAGACAATCGTATAAGCGGAAAAAATCAGCGCAACAATTGAGAAGATCAGGATGCCTTGGGTGACTAAACGCCTCATCCCTCTTTCTTCCTCTCTCCCAGTAAAGCCTCTCCGATCAAGAGCAGCAGGGCCAATATGAGGGGAAGCTGAAACCATTCCCGGTAAAGCTTCCTGGTTCCGCCTTCGATCTCCCTTTGCTCCATTTTCGAAAACCACCCACCCACCATATCCGGAAGAGCGTCGTTTAGTCCCGTCACCCGGATGTATTGACCGCCGGCGCTTGATGCGACTTGCCGCAACGTCGCTTCATTCAGACGGGATTTCACGACATTCCCCTGCTTGTCCATTACAAAAGACCTTCTGCCGGTCTCATCCGTCGAGGTGATGAGATCGCCTTCCACGGTTCCCACTCCCAGGGTGAAGATCGTGATGCCGTCATTTTTTGCCTGAACGGCGGCATTGACGGGATCACCTTCCTGGTCTTCGCCGTCGGTGATCATCAGCAGGACCCCCGCCTTGCTGTGCGTACCCGTGAATCCCTTGACCGCTTCACCGATGGCGCCGGAGAGGGATGTGCCTCCCCGCGGGATGGCATTCACATCGAGGCTCTCCAGGGAAAGCATGAAGGCGCTGTAATCGACTGTCAGCGGGCACAGCAGAAATGCCGTTCCGGAAAAGGCGATGAGCCCTATCCGGTCGCCCTTCATTTTTGCCGCCACATCCCGGACCACTGTTTTGGCCAGATCCAACCGGTTCGGCTTGACATCTTCCGCAAGCATGCTCTTGGAGGTGTCTATGGCGATCAGGATATCGAGGCCGCGCCTTTTTTCTTTTTCTTCAAGGATTCCCCCCTGTGGCCTCATCAGGGCCAGGATGCACAAGACGAGGGCAAGCCCTATCAAAACCGCCTTGATCCAACTTTTTTTCCGATCAAACGCGGGGAGCAATTCTTTCAGGAGTTCCTTCCGGGCAAATGATTCCAGCGCTTTTTGCCGTCTTCTGTTACCCGTCAGAAAGAGAATAATGACCGGTATGAGCAGGAAAAACAGGTAGACGTGGTGTGGCCGGCCGAAGGTCATATCAGGGCAATCTCCTTAAGACAGTGTGCCGTGCGATGAATTCCAGCAGCAAACCCACCATTCCCGCAATGAGAAACCAAGAGTATAATTCCTGATACCGGTTATATTTTTTCTCTTCGATCGTATGTTTTTCCAATTGGTCTATCTCGTGGTAGATTTTTCTGAGGGCGTCGGCATCGGTCGCCCGGAAATAGGCGGCGCCGGTTTTGGAGGCTATGGTCTGGAGTGTTTCTTCATCCAGGTCCACATCAACGGGTTTGAAAATCGTCTTGCCGAAGGGATCCGAAACTGGGTAGAGAGCTTTGCCTTTCGAACCGATCCCGATGGTATATACCTTGATCTTTAAGGCCCTCGCGGCCTCTGCTGCTGCCGCGGGAGGAACATCGCCGGCATTATTTCTGCCGTCGGTGAGCAGGATGACTATTTTCCCCTTCGCATCCTTATCCTTGATTCTATTCATGGAGGAGAGGATGCCGGACCCGATCGCCGTCCCGTCCTCGATCATTCCCACCTCAACCCGTTCGAGATTCTGCGCAAGCCAGTCGTGATCCAGCGTCAGAGGGCAGATGGTGTAGGGCCGCGAAGCAAAGGCGACCATCCCGATCCTATCGTCGCTTCTGACCTGGATAAAATCTTTGATCACGTCCTTCGCCACCGCGATCCTGTTTTTCCTTTTTGCATCCAGCGCGAAATCTTCCGCCAGCATGCTGGTGGAGACATCGATGGACAAGATGATATCGATCCCTTCACTGAATATCTTTGATTCACTCGTAACCGCTTGAGGCCTCGCGATGGCCAGGATGATCAAAATCAGGGCCCCCCCCCGCAAAAAAGTAATTTTCCGGAAGAGTTTAATTTTTACGCTTTCCTTCAGACCGGCGAAGAGGTCGTTATTGGAAAACCGGATGCCCGCTTCGGGTCTTCGCCTTCCCGCGAGAAACAGGATGATGGGTACGAGGGGGATCAGAAGCAACGCCCATGGCGTCTGAAATATCATCACGCTGATTTTTCTTTCATCGCTTCAATGATGGCCTTGACGGACTGGAAACTCCCGGCGATCTCCTCCGGGGTTGGTTCAAATCCGGCGAATTTCACCAGGTCGGAGCGGACCATGAAATCTCTCAGGGGCTCCCAT
>Ga0315268_10007436_pt1 | contig 11526 bp, 12 predicted proteins | sample C1_top_MG_FD_204535 | JGI IMG/M metagenome (GOLD analysis project Ga0315268, IMG submission 204535) | Sediment microbial communities from Yellowstone Lake, YNP, Wyoming, USA - C1_top | ecosystem: Environmental > Aquatic > Freshwater > Lake > Sediment | place: USA: Wyoming | collected 2017-08-01 | reverse complement strand
TTTTTCATAAGGAGTTGGGAGCCCGGCACAACTTTGATAATAGACGAACTCGCCATCCTCCTCCTCCTCATATGCTGTGTGGTCGGCGGGCTCATTATGATTTATGCCACGAAGTACATGGAGGCCGACGCTCGTCAGGGCAGTTTCTATGCCGTCATGCTCATATTTATAGGTTCCATGAACGGTGCGGTCATGAGCAACAATATGGCGTGGCTCTTCTTCTTCTGGGAGATGACAACGTTGTGTTCCTTCCTCCTCATCAATCACGACAGGACGGATGAATCCAGGCAATCCGCACTGCGCGCCCTCTGGATGACACTCCTCGGTGGACTGTCACTCGCCATAGGCATCACTCTCGTTGGATTGAACAGCCATACAGGGTCACTGGACATTCTCAGTCCGGGAAAAGTGCTAATAATTGTCCCTCTCATCTTCTTGGTGATAGCCGCCTTCACCAAGTCGGCACTCTATCCGTTCCAGAGCTGGCTTTTAGGAGCGATGGTTGCACCCACGCCCGTTTCCGCATTGCTGCATTCGGCAACCATGGTAAACCTGGGGATATATTTCCTCTTCAGACTCAATCCTATATTTTCCGCCATGCCCCACTTCAATTTCGTTCTGTCACTCATTGGAGGTTCCACCTTTCTCTTTGCAGCCATACAGGCTATTCCACAAGAAGATGTAAAAAGACTCCTCGCCTATTCCACCATAAGCAACCTTGGGCTCATAGTCCTCTCCATTGGGGTGGGTTCCAAGGCGGCTCTCGTTGCAGCCCTCACGCTTCTCTTTTTCCATGCGCTCGCCAAGGGACTGCTCTTCCTTTGCAGTGGCGTGGTCTATAAGACCATACACTCCCGGCAGTTCGACCAATGGTCAGGGCTTGTCACCAACATGCCCTTCATCACACTCATGATTTTCATCGGTGTATTTGCACTCATGGCGCTGCCCTTCGGTGCCTTTGTCACGAAGTGGATACTTGTCCAGTCTGCTATTTCCTCTCCTATCATACTACCCTTCGTCATACTCGGCACTTCTTTTTCCATATTCTTTTATTCACAGTGGCTGGGACGCACCCTCGCGGAACCGCCCAAACATGTAGAAAAAGTCTCATACCTCTATGCGATGCCCCTCGCGACTCTTACGGTAGGCATACTCCTCTCAAGTGTTTTCATTGCGCGATTTGTGAGATTCGCCCTCTACGCCGTAAAGTCCCAGCCCATAGAAACGGTGTCTGATTATGCCATAAGGAGCACCATAGGATTCTTCTCAAGCCTGCCGCTCTTCGTCATACTCCTCATCTCCGTACTCATACCCACATTCTTCTGGAGATTTGGTAAGAGAAAGCTCTCGCAGGAGTATACGTGTGGAAAATACATGAGACCAACCTTCCATGGATACTATTTCAAAGGATTGCTGGATGAGAAGAAATGGAATAGGGTACTTGTGCCTGTGGCAACCCTCCTCATACTCTCGCTCTTTTTGGTGGTGGTGCTGTGACAGACATGGCAAGCTACCTTGTACCTATCGTCCTGCTTCTCCTCTTCCCCCTCGCAGGCATGTTCATTGACGGATTCGACAGAAAGATTACTGCACACATGCAGTCACGCATTGGACCTCCCGTAATCCAGCCCTTCTATGACTTCTTCAAACTCATGGGAAAGGAAGACTTCGCGGTCAATCCCTACACCGTCATTTTCGCCTTTGCACACCTCTCCTTCACCATTACCAGCGTGGGCATCTTCCTGTTTGGGCAGGATCTCATAGTCCTCTTCTTCACCATAACCCTTGCAGAAATATTTCTCATCATGGGGGGATTCTCCACACGATCTCCCTACTCTTACCTGGGCTCTTTCAGGATGCTCATCCAACTGGTTGCCATTGAAACACTCTTTCTCTGTGTGGTCGCACTTGCCGGATATGTGTCAGGTACATTCATAATCAGTGAAATCATCAAGACGCACACCCCATTGATTGTGAAGCTGCCGTTCTCCTTCATCGTGCTTGTCATAATATTATTCGTTAAGATGGAGAAGTCCCCCTTCGACATTCCCACCGCAAAAGGAGAAATCATATCTGGACCATTCATGGAATACACAGGACGCTGGTATGCATTGTTCAAGTTAGCCCATTGGTTCACCATTCCCCTCATAATGGGGATAATGCTAATGTTCTTCCTGCCATTCTGGTATGTGGGAGCCATAGTGCTGGTATTGATTTTCCTCGCCATTCTTGCGATAGACAACATAGCCACAAGGCTGACCTATAAGGAACTCGTCAAATTCTGCTTCAGTGTGGGGATTTTCCTTATAATACTCGACATAATCAAGGTGATGATATGACACTTCTGGACCAGATGAGAGCCAAGTCCCCCTGGATACTGCACTACAACACGGGAGCATGCAACGGATGTGATATTGAGGTTTTAGCCTGCCTCACACCGCGATACGATGTGGAGCGATTCGGCATTATCAATAAAGGAAACCCGAAGCAGGCAGACATATTCGTTGTCACAGGACCGGTTACAAAAAAATCCAAGAAACCCCTCATGAATCTCTACAATCAGCTCCCGGAGCCGAAGGTCGTGGTTGCGGTGGGCACATGCTGTGTGGAAAAAGGCATCTATGACTCATGTTATGGAGCGGTGGGACCCTTAGATAATTTCATAAAGGTGGATGTCTACGTCCCCGGTTGTGCTGTCACACCGGAAGCCATCATCGACGGAATCGTGGACGCCATCAATATATGGAAGGAAAGAAAATACAGAGGCAAGAAAAATGAAGAATGATATTAAGGTTACAGACACACAGGATTTGATTTCACGGTTGAGGGAACTCGCATCGAAGGGTGGCAGGCTCTCTGCCATCACGGGAGTCGACCTCGGAGAAAGAATCGAGGTCATCTACAGTGTCGATGTCGCCTACACGCTTTACAATGTAAGGATAGAGATTGACCTTGAGGGAGAACATGTCTCCGTGAACGATATCTTCGCCAATGCATGGATGCCCGAGAATGAACTGTCCGAGATGTTCGGTGTGAAGATACAAGGCGTTGCAGGACGCCTTCTCCTTGCTCCTGAAGACGAGGGCAAAGCGCCTTTGCGCAAGGCAACACGCATTGAAGTCCTGAGGGGGGGATTCTGATGCAGATAACGACAACAGTTCCTTTTGGTCCCCAGCACCCCATTCTTCCCGAGCCTGTCCACGTGAAGTGCGAACTTGAGGAGGAAAAGGTTGTGAGCGTGAGCTTCGAGGTGGGGTATGCCCACCGCGGCATGGAGAAGGCGCTCGAGACCGACTACATGAAAGGCATCTATCTCTCAGAGAGGATTTGTGGAATATGTTCTAATATTCATACTACGACATATGTCAACGCCATAGAAAAAATCATTGGCATAGAGGCGCACAAGAGAGCAAAGTACATACGGACGATAATGGCAGAACTCGAGAGGCTGCACTCCCACCTTCTGTGGCTCGGACATGCGGGTGAAGCGGTGGGATTCGAGAACCTCTTCATGAGACTCTGGGATGCGCGAGAGATAGTCATGGACACACTCGAGTTCATCTCCGGCAATCGGGTCCAGTATGCCATGAATACAATAGGCGGTGTGCGCAGAGACATCACACCCAAGAAAGAAAAGATGATAGAAGACCACATGAACAGGCTTGAGGAAAAGATGATAGAAATTAAGAGAGACATGCTCACCGATTATCTCCTCAAGAGGAGGACTGCAGGCGTGGGAGTTCTCAAGAAAGAAGATGCGGTGAGACTTGGAACGGTGGGACCCAATGCCCGCGCCTCGGGCGTCCCCTGGGATTTACGCATGACACGGTACGAAGCCTACGAGTATATCAACTTCCGCCCCATAGTCCTCGAAGGAGGGGACAACCTCTCCCGCGTCATCATTCGTGTGGAAGAGAGCTTTCAGGCTATCGACATTATAAGGCAATGCTTGAATCAGATGACGCCGGGACGCACATGGTATCGTTACCGCCATGAAGTTTCCGGAGAGGCGGTGGCACGCACGGAACCCCCACGCGGAGAGCTCTTCTACTACATAAAGGGCAATGGCACCAATGTACTGGAGAGGGTGAAAATCCGCACACCCACCTTCATGAATCTCATGACCCTGCCTACAATTCTCATGGGGCTCCAGTTCGCAGACGTTCCCATCACTATTCTCTCGATTGACCCTTGCTTCTCGTGCACGGACAGGTGATTTTGTGGGCATGCTCAAATACACCATTAAAAATATATTCAAGAAGCCCTCTACAGTGAAGTATCCTTATGAGAAGAGAGATACGCCAGATGATTTCAGGGGACAGATTGTCATAGACGTCGACAAGTGCACGCTCTGTCACTTCTGCGAGATGCAGTGCGCCGCAAACGCCATAGAGATAGACAAGGAAAACAATGCGATAAAATACAAGATAATGAAATGCATCGCCTGTGGTGAGTGCGTGGACGAGTGCCCCACCGAGGCAATGAAGATAGTACCCCAACCCAGGAAGTCAGGTTATGATAAATCCTGGAAGATAATAAAGGTACCCAGGCTCGAAGAGAAATTGGAGAGGAAGGTATAACTTCCCATCATTATCTTCTTTTATTTCTAAACCTTTTTTTCAATCAAAGTAGTTCTCTCATTTTTCATTCGGAATAACTTCCTTTTATACAGAGAGTATGAGGCATAATTTAATAAGTAGCCTTTGCATAAATAATCGGCTCTCTTTGAGCCAATGAGGAGGCATGCATATGGCACGTAAGCTACTTGTCTTGGTACTAATAGGAATGGTTTTCTGGACCGGTTGCATGGGACAGAAGCCAGTAGAGGAAAAAAAGGTGAAGATTGGTCTCGTCCTCGCCACGGGAGGATTGGGAGACAAGTCATTCAACGACTCCTGCTTTGCGGGCGCAAAGAAGGCTGAGAAGGAACTTGGAATCGAGCTCTCTTACGTGGAACCCACGGCGATTGCGGAGTATGAAGGTCACCTGAGAGAGTATGCAAAGTCGGGCGAATATGCGCTCATAATCTCCATAGGATTCGATCAGGCAGATGCGCTCACGACAGTCGCAAAGGAGTACCCTTCGCAGAACTTCGCCATAGTGGACATGGTCGTCGACCTCCCCAATGTCGCAAACTTCGTCTTCCGAGAGAATGAGGGGTCATTCCTCGTCGGTGCCGTTGCAGCCATGACGACGAAAACGAACAAGATAGGATTCGTGGGCGGCATGGACATTCCCTTGATAAATAAATTCCTCGCAGGTTACAAAGCCGGTGCGAAAGCCGTAAACCCAAAAATAGATGTCATGGTGGCATTTGTGGGGGGATGGGCCGATCCTGCCAAAGCAAAGGAGCTGGCACTAACCCAGTACGGCTCGGGGGCTGACATCATATTCCAGGCTGCGGGGAGAAGCGGATTGGGTGTCATCGAAGCCGCAAAGGAAAAGAATCTCTTCGCGATAGGCGTCGACTCAGACCAGAGGCATCTTGCTCCCAACAACGTCATCACAAGCATGTTGAAACGCGTCGATGTCGCTGTCTTCAACGTCATAGAATCGGTGGTGAAAGGTACCTTTAAGGGAGGCATATACAGCCTTGGCATAAAGGAAGGAGGAGTGGGTGCGGTCCTCGAGAACAATCCCGGAATAATCACGGATGCCATAAAGACAAAGATTCGTGAATTCGAAAAGAAGGTCGCTCTAGGAGAAGTCACCGTTCCAGAGACCCCTTAGTGAAACCATGAATGCAGTTGTGCTCCGAAACATAACAAAACGCTTTGGAGACACCGTTGCCAACGACTGCATAAGTATAGCCATAGGGAAGGGTGAGGTTCATGGATTGTTGGGGGAAAACGGGGCAGGCAAGACCACCCTCATGAATATTCTCTACGGACTCTATAGTGCAGATTCCGGGAGCATATTCATAAACGAGGAGGAAACCCAGATAAGAAATCCAAAAGAAGCCATCTTGTGCGGCATAGGCATGATACACCAGCACTTCATGCTCGTGCCTGTCTTAACGATTGCGGAAAACATCGTCTTGGGGGTCGAGCCTCCGGGGATACTATTCGACAGAAAGAAGGCATGCACCCAGGTTGAGGAACTATCAAGACGATACGGCCTTTCAGTTGACCCCTCCTGTACCGTGGCAAACGCATCCGTGGGCATAGAGCAGAGGGTCGAGATACTCAAGGCGCTCTACAGGAAGGCGGACATACTCATACTCGATGAACCCACGGCAGTCCTCGTACCGCAGGAAGTGGAGGAACTCTTCAAGGTGATACGAGCCTTAAAACAGAGCGGGAAGACAATCATTTTCATATCCCACAAACTCAGAGAACCCATGGCGATATGCGACAGGATTTCCGTCCTGAGAAAGGGAAGATTCGTGGGGACGGTGGTGACAGAAAAGACGGACACCCATGAGCTCGCCCGGATGATGGTCGGGCGCGAGGTCGAGCTTAATCTGAAGAAGAGTCCTATGAGGAGGAGAGCCCCTGTACTCATCGCAGAAAGTGTCTCCGCCCTCAATGACAGGTTGCTCCCCGCATTAAAAGAGGTGAGCTTCACACTTCATTCGGGTGAGATTCTGGGCATCGCCGGTGTGGAGGGTAACGGGCAGAGCGAACTTGTGGATGTCATCACGGGGTTGAGGAAAGTTGCAGGGGGAAAAATCCTCTTCAATTCCGAGGACATCACACACAGTGATCCAAAAACCCTGCACACGAAGGGATTGTGCCATATCCCCGAAGACAGATACAAACGAGGAATAATCGGCGACTTCACCGTCGCCGAGAATCTCATACTGGGACAGGAGGATGCCTTCAGGAAAGGGATATTTCTCGACGAGGGAAGGATTGTCGCCCATGCGCAAGGTCTCATAGATGCATTCAACATCATTACCCCAAGCCCTAAAACGATCTGCAAGACACTCTCAGGCGGAAATCTCCAGAAGGTCGTGGTGGCACGTGAATTCTCACGCAACCCCCGGCTCTTCATAGCTGCCCAGCCCACGCGCGGGCTCGATGTGGGAGCCATCGAGTACATCCATGGGAAGCTACTGGAGGAGAGGGATGCGGGCGGTGCGATACTGCTCGTCTCGGCGGACCTCGATGAAATCATGGCACTCTCTGACAGGATAGCAATCATGTATGAGGGAGCAATTGTGGCAGAACTAGAAGCACAAAATGCAACGGAGGAAACCCTGGGGCTTCTCATGGCGGGTGTGGTCAAATGAGAAAAATCGTCTCAGACCTCCTCTATTCATTTTTCGCCATATTGCTTGCCCTTCTTCTGGGAGCCCTGCTCATAGAGGCGACGGGTTACTCCTCTCTTTCCGCCTATGCGGCTTTATTCAGAGGCGCCTTCGGAGACAGCTACGCCATTGCACAGACGCTCGCAAAGGCATCTCCACTCATTTTTACAGGACTGTGCGTCGCCTTTGCCTTCAGATGCGGACTCTTCAACATAGGGGGCGAGGGACAGCTCGTGGTGGGAGGACTTGCCGCAGCCCTCACCGGCATCTATATCAGCGCACCAATTTTCATCCACATTCCCCTCGCCATTTTGGCAGGCATGGCTGCGGGAGGCATGTGGGCTTTGATACCGGGTTGGCTCAAGGCCAGATTCGGGGCACATGAGGTCATCACCACAATCATGATGAACTATGTGGGCATCCTTCTCTGCAGCTATCTCGTGAACTATCCTTTCAAAGCCCCAGGGTGGGTCGCCCAGACCGTCTTCATAAAAGAAAGTGCGACACTCCCCAAGCTGATTCCCAAGACGCAGCTCTCCGCGGCACTCCTCCTCGCCCTGCTCTTCTCATTTCTGACCTACCTCTTCTTATGGAAGACGAGTTGGGGATACAAAATCAGGGCGGTGGGTCTCAATCCCACCTCTGCGGAATATGGAGGCATAAACCCAGCGCGCGTCATGATACTCTCCATGGCAATCTCGGGAATGCTTGCGGGACTCGGAGGTGTGGGGGAGGTACTGGGTGTCCACAAGAGATTCATAGACGGATTTTCACCGGGATATGGGTTCGATGGCATCGCTGTCGCTGTTCTGGGAAGGAACCATCCGGCGGGTGCGATACTGGGTGCCCTTCTCTTCGGTGCGCTTCGTGCGGGCGGCATGGCGATGGACAGGGTGACAGACGTTCCCGCAGACCTCGTCTTCGTGATACAGGCACTCGTCATACTGTTTGTCTCTGCACCCGAGATGTTCCGCATCATAGGGAGGCTCAAGAAATGATAGAGTGGATTATCACGCTCCTCGCCTCCACATTGCGCCTGTCAACCCCCTTAACCCTCGCCGCAATCGGGGGAACCTTCTCAGAGCGGTCCGGCGTCATAAACATAGGACTCGAGGGCATGATACTCATGGGCGCCTTTGCAGCTGCGGCGGTGACATACTACACGGGAAATCCATGGACAGGCGTCGTTGCTGCCCTCCTCTTCGGCGGGCTGCTCGCCTCGGTGCACGCACTGCTCTCAATAACCTTCAAGGCAAACCAGGTGGTCTCCGGCGTGGCGGTCAACATACTCGCCCTCGGCCTCACCACCCTCATGATGCAAATCATCTGGGGAAACAGGGGCGCCTCCGAAGGTGTCGAGGGACTCGGCACATGGTCTGTGCCCGTCATCAATGACATTCCTGTTCTGGGTCCCATACTCTCCAATCACTGTCCGGTCGTCTACATGATGCTCGTCATCGTCGTCCTCGCCCACATACTTCTCTTCAAGACTTCTCTGGGTCTCCACATAAGGGCGTGCGGTGAGCACCCCGAGGCTGCAGATACGGTAGGCATTAACGTGTGCCGCATACGGTATTTTTGTGTCATTCTTTCCGGAATGCTTGCGGGACTCGGTGGTTCCTTCCTGTCTCTCGGACAGCTCAACGTCTTCTCACAGAACATGTCTGCGGGCAGAGGATTCATAGCGCTCGCGGCGATGATATTCGGAAAATGGAAACCATTCGGGGCATTCGGCGCGTCGCTCATGTTTGCATTCACCGATGCACTGCAGATGAAGCTCCAGGGATTCGGCATCCCCTTCCAGTTTGTGGCGATGATACCTTACGTGTTGACCATACTCGTGCTTGCGGGTGCCGTCCGGAGGGCTGTGGCTCCCGCCGCCATCGGCAAGCCATATGTGAAGGAGTGATTTAATGCAACCGCATATATTGTGTAAGAGAGGCGATGTCGGGGAAATCGTTTTCCTTCCAGGAGACCCGGCTCGCGCCCGATTAATCGCGGAAAAATTCGACACTCATGAGTCAATTTCGCAGAACAGGGAATTTTCTGTGTTCACCGGATTCGTTGATGAAAGGAAGGTTTCGGTCTGCTCCACAGGCATAGGCGCACCCTCCGCAGCCATCGCGGTGGAAGAGCTCTCGCGAATAGGCGCGAGGCAATTCATACGGGTGGGGACGTGCGGCTCGCTCACAAAAAAGATTGACACGGGCGAAATAATAATTCCCTCAGCCTGCGTGAGGCTCGAAGGGACTTCGATTCATTACATAGACAGGGGATTCCCCGCAGTCGCCCACAGGGACGTAGTGAATGCGCTCCTGCGCGTGGGCAGCTTCCCCACAGGCATAGTGATTTCGACAGACGCATTCTACTCCGACCTGCGCTTCTGGTATGAGAAGGCACTCGCTGTTGAAATGGAGTGTTCCGCTATCTTTGTCGTCGCCTCTTTGCTCGGGCTCAAAGCCGGCGCGATTCTTGCGGTGGACGGCTGCCTGCCCAAAGGAAAGGGCAAGGAAAAAACTGAACATAAAGGGGAGGTCCCCGAGAAGGCGAGGAAGGCTGTTCTTAGAGAAATAGATATAGCTATTAAGGCAATAGAATACCTTTAAAGATAGGTTGCGAGAAGGGCGGTTGAGTGGTTGTGAGGGAGGAGGAAAGGATTAGAAGCTTCTATAAATTCATTTTTATGACATCATAAAGTGACTCTACAGTCTCACATATAATATCTGATTTTGAATTTAAGAGGGATTCTTTATCTTGTGATCCCCAAAGTGCAGCCACTGTAAAAATACTTGCTGCCTTAGCGGCAATGATATCTTTTTGATCATCGCCTATTGCCCAACAATCTTTATGAGGAACCATCAGACGGTCTAAAGCTTCCAAAAAAGGTGCTGGATGTGGTTTATGTAGGGTCGTATCGTGGTAACAAACTATTGCATCAAATGACCATTTAAAATGTTGTGTTACTCTACTAACATAACTCGATGGGCTGGATGATACTATTGCTAATTTAATGTCTTTCTTCTTAGTATATGATAAGACTTCATTTATGCCTTTATAACATGAAATAGTGGGTATTTTTTCATATACAATATGCCATTGTCGATTTCTTCTAAAGAGTTCAATGTTTTTTGAATCAATCAATGTTTGATCTAAATCAAAAATCAAGGCTTTCATTCTCTTTCCTCTAATCAAGGGTCATTTGTAATTTACTTTTTTGAACATCTTTCTTGTCTTTTTGAGAATTAAGTAGACTATTCTTGATTTGATTCATTTTTATCTTAACTACATCTACATCATTATCATCCTCAAAAATAATATCTGCCTCTCCGTTTGATATCAAATTCTCATTGCCGAATGTCTTAAGGTGTCCTCTTAGATTTTCTGGATGTTGCAATACAATGAGTGCACGTTTTTGATTCCTGCAAAATTTTGCTGTATGCATGGCACCGCCACTAATATCAGTCTCTACGACAAAGACTCCTAATGATAGGCCACTTTGTATTCTATCACGAGCTATAAAATATCCCTTATTACCATTTGTTCCCCATGGGTATTCTGAAATTAATGTACCATTATTTCTCAATATAATATCGGAAAGTTCCTTATTCTTTGAGGGAAAAATTGTATCTAATCCGTGTGCGAGAACAGCCACTGTAATACCATTTGCATCTAAAGCACCAAGATGTGCTGCAGTGTCAATGCCTTCTGCGAGACCACTAACAATGACATATCCTTCCTTTGCGAAAATTTCGCCTAGTTTCCTTCCCGCATTGTAACCATAATTTGTTGGTTCTCTTGTACCAACAATTGCGATACAATCTTTATTCATGGCATCTATGTTGCCCTTAACATGCAATAAAACAGGAGGGTCAGGAATTTGCAGAAGATATTTAGGGTAAGACGGACTTTCTCTTGAAATGATTTGAATACCATTTTGCTGTGAGAGTTGCCATATTTCCTGTGCCTTATTCCACCCCACCTCAGCATCATCATTATTTGGGATAGAAACTCTCCCATATGCATCATTTGCTTTCTTAAGTATATCAATTAAGTCTGATGGATTTTGTGGCTCGGAAGACAATGACAAGGAAAGAACTTTTTCAACAGCTCTTTGTCCAACATTGGGAATTTCATATAAGGCGAGTATAGACAATGTATTCATACAATGGACCTCTTATCCAATTGAGTCTTTCCAAGGGCGAACATCACTACCAATTCTGGCGGAGCCTTCATTATGATATACTTTCCTGCCTTCAATGATGTTCCAGTTGTAG